>Ga0210409_10003639_pt1 | contig 17035 bp, 8 predicted proteins | sample IncBWH17MmetaG_FD_161649 | JGI IMG/M metagenome (GOLD analysis project Ga0210409, IMG submission 161649) | Forest soil microbial communities from Barre Woods Harvard Forest LTER site, Petersham, Massachusetts, United States - Inc-BW-H-17-M | ecosystem: Environmental > Terrestrial > Soil >...
CCGGAAAGGGCTCGTCGGCTTGGGTGGTGATGCGGTGGTTCGTAAGGCTGGAATGCGCGAGGAACCCCACTTCGCGCTTAGGCATATGGCAGCCGATGCAGTTATTGGGCGGACTACTTTGCTCACGCGCCTCAGTTGGTAGCTTACAGCTTTGGTCTGTGTGGCAGCTCATGCATCTCTTATTGAAAAACGCTGGCATCTGTTCCCTCGCAGGTTCCAGGTGAGGATCGTGACAGGTTATGCAGGCCAGACGGCCGCCACTGGCGCGATAGCACTTACTCAAAGTCATGGCATAGTAATGCTGGAGATGATCCTTGTCGGGCGGCGCCTCGCGTGTAGGAGGCGTCATGAAAATCGACAGCGTATTGTCCAGAGGCTCTCCGGGCCGAATGTCCTTGTATTCTTTGCCAGGCTTAAGGATTCGCACATCCCCAATCTCGTGACATTTCATGCAGATATTGTTCGCGAGGTCTGGAGTCAGGCGAGCAGGATTCACAATCGAGACGCTTCGCCCTTTGCCCATGGCCCGGCTTGTCACGGCATCTATATGGGCCGCTCCTGGACCATGGCAATTTTCACAACCTATCGGCATCTCGAAGAATACGTCGTTCTGGTAGTGCCCTTCGCTTCCAGAGATCGGATTCGACCGGCCACTGTGACAGTTGAGGCATGCTGTGAGAATGGGCCTGCTAAATCCGACGTCCGTCGATTCATATCCTGGCGACATTTCCCACGTCTTGGTGCTGGTGTAAAAGGTGAGAGGTGCCTCAAAGAGATAACCGCCCCGTCGGATGATGCCGCCAATTCCATTTGCTCCTGCGCCGACGATCCATTCGAGCTGATGCTCCTCGCGGAACATCTCTGTACCGCTTCCATCCAGCGCATATTCACTTTCGTACAATTTCCCATCACCGGCAATGACGTCGTAGTGCCGGTCAAGTCGCTGATTGGAATACACAGCCGGCACGTGGAGTTTTTCCAGGAGAGCAGTCGAAACGCTGGACATCGAGGAAATGGAGCGACCCATCCCAGTTTGCATATACTCTCTATAGATCCCAGAGTGACACTCACCGCAGGCCTTCGATCCGACATATCCATCGTTTTCCGTCGGGGCTTGAACCGCGTCGCTCTTAGTCGTTGAAGGCGTTGCGCGCTGGGATCGATTCCCAGTCTGGCCAAATGTTGTGAATGCCAGGACTGCAAGCATCAGCACCCAGTGCACGGGACGATGACCGGACAACTCGTTTTGTTTAGAACGCTGCTTTCGCAAGGTCCCGACCCCATTTCTTGCTGCCGTTTCACTTGCGCCATAGGCAGATGGGGATAGTCTTCCCATATCCCAGCTGCGGCGGTTTTCTTCGTTCACTTGGTCTTCAGGACGCGAATCGCCTCCAGGGCCTTCGCGGCGTCCCGATCTTCGGGGTTAAGCGCGAGCGCTTTGCGCAGTTCCTCGGCGCCCCGTTCAAACTGGCCGTCCCGGCAGAGAGTCAAACCTAGATCGCGGTGGAGTGTGCTCTCGATCTCGCAATCTCCGCAGGTCTCAAGCGCTTCGCTGAAAAGACGGACTGACTCGCGCCAATCCTGCACCGTAAATGCGTGGAAAGCTTCGTTAGCGAGCGCCTTGGCCTGATCGACGACGGAATTCTGCGCCTTGAGCCGATCGAACTCGCCACGCAGCCTCGTTGATTCCTCGGGATCAGTGGTGTGAAGAGCGCGCGAAAGCGTATAGATCGCTTGCGTTGAATTGGGATCGATCGCCAGGACGATGCGAAGCTCGGCTGCAGCTTCGGCGGTCCGATTCTGATACAGCAGATTATTTGCGAGCATGATATGAGCCTTGACGTTGCCGGGCTGTAGCTTCACGACTTTCCGCAGCAATTCGTTTTCTTTAGTGAAGTTTCCTTGCGCCCGCTCGGCAAGCGACCAGTAGAAGTAACAGTCTGGATTGACCGGGGCGAGCCGGGCCGCAAAAGCGAACTCGTCGCCAGCCTCCCGATCCTCCTTCATGTCACTAAGAATGCGCGCCCGATTCAAGTGTGCGATCGCCAGAGCGGGAGCGATAGAGATTGCGGTTGCCGTTTCCGCCGAAGCGCTGTTAAGGTCGCCAGAGTCAGCGAGAGCGATTGCAAGATCGACATGCGCCTGGGCGGACTGCGGAGTCAGTCGAATGACGCGCTTCAGGAGAGCGACAGCGGTGGAATACTCGCCCAGCCGGCCTTTCACCTTAGCATCCAGTGTCAGGATCACCGGATCAGAGGGAGCGAATTTCTCAGCGCGATCCAAGACCAATTCGGCTTCGGCGAGCTTTCCTGTCTCAAGCAGCTTTCGGCCTTGCTCGAGGAGTTCGCTTGAAATCGGAGCCGTCTCGGCTGTGATCGCGAGCATCGAGCCGAGATTAAGAGCGAAAGATGCAACCATCAGTGCAAAAACGCAAAAGCTATTGTTCTTGCCGGCGCGTCGTACTGCTTGCAGAATGACGACAGCTCCCTCGCCTTGCAACGCGTCGTTACGGGTATTTCGGCGCGAGAATAGCATTTGTCCTCCGTACAGATCCTAGACACGAAACGCACGCCGTGCACGCCCATTTAATCGCCACCTTGAATATCTTCCGTTTTTTATGAACCACGCCAAAGGCCATAGCTCACGAAAACAAGATCCGGCGGTGGCAACTTTTATTCCGTCAAATTGCCCACGAGGTGCACCGTGCCGAGTTTTGCACCGACACGCATACGAATTTCGTTGGCACAACGCTGAAATCCAGTCATCCGAACGCGCCTCGGGGTAGAATGGCCTCTTTGTTACGTTCCAGAGGCCACTCTGCCCCGCAATCTCACAACAACAACGCGGCCATCTAAAAGATAAACTTCCCTGCAAGCTGGAGCTGTCGCGCTGTATTTGCGGTGGTGTTGATCGTACCGAAGGCAGATCCGCTATTGAGGTCGTTATTGGGCTGACCCAGGTTTACGTTGTTGAACAAATTGAATGCCTCGGCTCGAAACTCGAATCTTCGGCTTTCTCCCACCGGGAACTTGCGAAAGAGCGACATATCCAGATTCCAAAAGGCGGGGCCCAGAATGGAATTGCGTCCCGCGGTGCCGAAGGTGTAAAGCGGCGGCGCGGCATAATCTGCGGTATTGAACCACTCCGCTGCGGACCTGTGCGAGATTCCGCTGCTTCCCACCCTATTCAAATGTTGAGTAGTCAAAAACCCTTGCCCGATGTTCGCGATATCGCTACTGATGGCAGGAGTAAAAGCAATGCCCGAATGGGTTTGGAATATGTTGTTAATCTGCCAGTTCCCCAGAATGTAATCGAGGACGCGGTTCTTAGTGGAAAATGTCCTTCCCTTCCCAACAGGAATATCGTAAAGCGTGTTCACAGCTAAAATGTGCTTTAAATTAAGTCCTGACACAGACCGATCATAGCGAGCCGGGTGATAGGGATCCTGCGGAGCGCCACCTTCAACACCGAAATATCCATCGCCTCCGACATTGATGGACTTTGACCAGGTGTAGGCCACTCCGTACGAGAAACCGCTGGTGTACCTCCTCTCCAGCGTGACCTGTAGCCCGTTGTAATTACCATTGCCTACGCTGCGGTCATAATACGTCGGGGCAATGTAGGGGAACAGAGCGCGTGACTGGGGGTCGCCAGGTCCTGGCGTAAGCGCAGTGTTATACATGCCGCCAACAGCAAGCCGGTGAGAGGACGAACCAACATAATTCACCGTCAGTGTGGTCGACGAGGAAAGAAGTTGCTGCGCGCCGAAGTTCCATTGTTGCGAATAAGGATTCTTTAGATTCGGGTCGTACATAAAGCCGACCTGAGCGAATGGGGTAGGCGCCGGAAAGAAACTATTGCCCGCACTTGCGAACGGATCCTGTGATGTAACTGTCGGTGTTGCAGAGCTTGTTTTCGGCACGTTCAAATTGACGGCTTGCTGCTGACCAATGTCAGGCCATAGTCCGGCGATATTCTGTGCAATTTGTAACACACCCGACCAATTGTCGAAGACGATGCCGAAAGCTCCACGAACGACTGTGCGATCCGTCGCCTTATAGGCAAAACCGAAGCTGGGGCCGAAATTTGTGTAGGTGTTATTAATTATTTTCTTGTTTGGAGACACAACGACGTTCGCCGGAAGCGCGCCGTTTCCGGGAATGCAAGGCGCGTAGCCGCGCGCAGCGCAGGTAGGAGGAAGCCACTGCACGATATAAGTGCCGTTGTCGAAATCTACGTCACCTGTCTCTGGCCCGCCGTTTTGACCGATTTGCTTGCTGGTCCCATAGGGTGGATTAAATGTGAGATCGTAGCGAACCCCCATATTGACCGTCAGCTTCGGGGTAACTCTCCAGTTATCCTGCACAAACTGGCTCATTACACCGCCTGGCCGCGTTTCCGAGTTGATGTTGCGCCGCTGAGCTGAGTCTGGAGTGTTGATCAGAAAGGAGGCGACTGGGTCGCCGGTATTCACGGTGTCCAGAGGATTTGTGTCCGCGGTTTCTTGTGCGGCGTATGTGAGGTTTGAGAGGGCGATCGGAGATAAGAACCTATTGCTGATGTACCCGCCACCTATGTGAATCTCGTGGTTTCCCCATGTCTTCGTCAAAACGCCACTGAATTGGTAAGAGCTCGGAACCTCGGGGTGGTTCGATATGTTTTCGGTTGCGCTGGAATATCCGTTGATACTAAGTTGCGGAAGAAGGCTTCTTGACCCTCCTATAGCCGTGTAATTGCCAGCAAAAGACGGCGCGAATCCGACCTGCTTAATGAGATCTGCCGATCCTTTTGTAAAGAAAGCTGAGGCATTGGCTCCGGCAATCGTTCGGCCGAATTCACCCTGAAGAACGAGACTGGGACTGAAGACATGTACGTAACTGCCGCCATAGTTCCTGTTCGGATTAGTGTTCACGTTTGGTATTCCAGGAAGGCCACCGGAAGCACTGGCTACACTGGTGTCATAGCTATACCGAAACCATGCTGAGTCGTTCTTGCCAATAACTTGGTCGATCCGGGCAGTCCATTGGTTGATCGTCTGAGTTTCGGGAGTTGTGTCAAGCACATTATCTCCGTTTGCATCAAATGCCGGGCCGGCCGCAGGAAAGACGAAGTTCGCATACGCTTGCATTTCTGGACTGATGAGACTCGAAGGAATCTGGTTCCCGGGAAATGGCTGACGAATGTACTGGCCGGGGTGGGCTGGATCTGGAACGGTAGAAAACGGGTTGTATATCTGTGTCGGCCAACTGCTCTCATCTCCAGCGAGTTGCGCGGCAGTTGGAACTTTCCGCGGAATATTGCTGGTCTGCGAGAAACGGAATCCCTGGTATGCCCCGAAGAAGAAGGTCTTGTTCTTGCCGTTGTACAATTTCCCGAGCCAAACCGGACCTCCGACAGCTCCGCCGAATTCGTTCTGGTTATAAGGCGTCCTGGGCGTACCGGGTGGCAGGAAGTAGGCCTGAGCATCGAAGATAGCATTGCGGAAATACTCCCACACTGAGCCGTGGAGACTGTTTGTGCCGGACTTGGTGACTACATTGACGATCCCGCCGGTTACCGAACCGTATTCCGCACTGTCTGTGTGAGACACGACCTTGAATTCCTGAATTTCATCGATGATGGGCGGCACCGCATACACACTGTGGAAGGAGCCGAAATTGCTCAGACCATCCGTGAAAAAGTAATTGGATCGGTTGCCCTGCCCATTGACGGAGGGAATTGTGGATGTCTGATTAATGGGCTCTGGTGTTGCATATTGGCCTCCGCTGGGACCGCCCTGCCCGTTGTTTATCGGAGATATACCCGGGCTCAGGATAAGAAGCTGGGTAAAGTCACGCCCGTTAAGCGGAAGATCGTTCACCTGCTGCGTCCCGATGACGGTGCCGAGACTAGCGCTAGACGTCTCCAGTTGCGGTGCAGCGCCCTGAACTGTCACTACGGTGCTTTGTGAACCAACGGACAGAGAAAAGTCAATCGCCGCAGCCTGTCCGACCGTAAGTACGAACTCAGGAACCCGCCGCTCCTCGAAGCCTGGAGCCGATGCTTGAACTGTATATCTACCCGGGGTGATATCCAGAAAGAGATAGGCGCCCGCACCATTTGATGTGGTCGAGTGCTCGACAGCTGTATCCACGTTCCTCAGCACGATTTTGGCGCTTGGAACCACCGCACCGCTGGAATCTCGGACAGCTCCGCTCAGCGAGGCTGTCGATAGCTGTGCAAACCCTGTGATGGATAGCAATAGGATCCCGCCAAGAAGACACGCTTGCCATAGGGCAAATACACTGCAGGTCTTCCACAGCTCAACTGAAAACTTCATGTCACGCACGTTGAAGCTACGAGCAGCTTTGTACATTGCTTCGACCTCCGAAGAGACTTTGAACCCGGCTTGCATGATTAATTGCCGCTACCCATCGGGTTGATGGCCAAGTTCGCCAACACTTTGCTTTCTTGGTTGGCCGGGATCATAGGCGAGCGAAGCTTGCGGTGTCAATCATAAATAATGATCGATTACAATATTTTCGCTCCTAATTAGCGATGCTTATTCGGGAAATATTGAGATTAGGGAGAGGAGTTTTACTTTCCAGAGCACCAAATCTGGACGTATCCCATTGATTTAACTAGTATTACTGCAAGAAATGGCATATATCGATCTTTCAATATGCGTGTTTTACCAAGTTCGACCATCATCTTCGCGAATGCCTCGCTCGGCACCATCCTCCAGCCGAACCGACCGGCATGTGAGGGCCCGTCGTTCCTCGCTACCGATTTGGAATAACCACGTCCAATTTCTCCGGCCACATCAGCTAACGGCGGCGAAGCGCGAATGCTCGGTCTAAGGCCCAAGGACCAGCGCGCACTCCAGCAAGTACTCGCATCGCTAAATCAAGTGAAAAGTGTGGCGATTCCCTCAAGATGATAGGAACTCCTGCCTGAGCGAAAAACTCGCACATGGTGATTGAAACTTTGACAGCAATTCGTATTATATGAATACAACGCCTAACATAAATCATTTTTTATGATTGACAGATCAAATCATGCGCCACTATGATCGCGCAAGATTGGGTGGAGATATTCGAAGAATGGCTGGTATGTACCCTTTGGGCGGTGAACCTTCCCCGACGGCTGGATGATTCAAGTTGGCTGCAGTTCCAGCGTGGATTATTGATTACATCAACTTGAACCATCAATGAAAGGCTGTTCTGAGGGAAAAGATGACAAACGATCCAATTGCGCCGGGGAGCATCAGTCGGCGCAGGTTCTTGGGCACAACTGTTGCGGCGTTCTCGGTCGGCCTCGCCTCAAAAAAAGGACTTGCTAGCGGAGCGGAGCTTGGTGCCGAGCCGGAAGCCAACCGGGTCCCTACGCTGGACGAACTGGCGACCGGGTGGTTGGATTGCAGCCAGTTGGCTCATATGCCCTCCCTGCATAACTTTCGTGAAATGGCCGCCTGCGCACCCGATCTGGTCGGCGTGAATTTTTTCCCCGGCGGCCAGCTCTATGAGGACTCCGGTCCCCGTTGGTACATCTACAACACATTGCCGCTCTGCCGCCTGCTGATCGACGGCGGCCAGTACGATAGCTCGAGCTGCCGTTGGTATGCGTACCAGACGGAGCGGCGAGCCAAAGCCGGCGACTTGGAAGTGCTCTCTACCAATCGGCTGGTGATGGAGGACACGATCGTTCTTTGGCGTCTCAGGCTGACCAATACCGGATCGACGGAGAGGAGCTTTCATATCGCCGTGGCCGCCGACGGCGAGCTGAACCATACCGCTGCCGGTATAGAGATTAAAGCGGTGGCTCTATTGGATGAGGTGGTGGATCATTTCGCAGGGGGAGGCGCTCGTTTTAGCGTTGTAAGCCCCAACTCATTCAGCGCCCTGGATGCGAAATCGAAGATGACCGCGATCTACCGCTTTCTGGATGGGGCGGAGGCGAACCCGGCTGGGCCGGAGGCGCAATGGACGATGCTCCTAGAGCCCGGAGAGAGCCGCGAGATTCGCTTTCTGATGAGTGCAACCGATGTGAACGGCCGGCAAAGCGCCGAAGCGGAACAGGTCTCGGCTGCCTGGTTTGAGGCGCAGTGGGAGCGCACGAAGAGAGTCTGGGAGGAGCGATGGAGCGCCGCGTTCCAGCCGGACAACCGGTTCTTCTCCGGCAATGCGCCCGTCTTAGCCACCGACGACAGCGCAATTCGCGAAATCTACTATCGCAGTGTGTTGACTCTGCTGGTATTGCTACGCACCAATCTGTGGAGCAATCGCACCTTTATCACCAGCGGCGAGCGGGCCAAGGGTACCGTGTTTTATTGGGATACTTCGCTGTTCTCGACGCTCTTTGCCATGCTCGAGCCGAAGCAGATGAAGGAGCAGCTCAAGCTATTTCTGGAGCAAGATCCTCATGCGGATGCGGTGATCATCTTCAAGGATCAGCGGCCCCCTTCACCGGAGAAGCTGGTCGTGTCGGCGGGGTGGGACCTGCGCGGATATGCGGCCAACGATCTGTCGATCTTCCGGCTGACGTGGTCCTATCTCTGCGTGACGCAGGATATGGATTTTCTGCGGGAGAAGATCGCCGATCAGACGGTGCTCGAACGGCTGCGCGTGCTGGCGACGAATTGGCAGAAGCTGCTGCGCGCGCCCGGGGACACTTTGGCCGATTATGGTGAGGCTGAGAACCTGCTGGAGTGCGTGCCGACCTACATTCACAAGGTGCCGTCGTTCAATGCGGCCGATGTTTGGATGATGCGCGAGTTTGCCGACATCTTGCAGGCGGTTGGCAAGCTGGACGAGGCTCGCCAAATGCACGCCGAAGCTGATGCGATGGCAAAAGCGGTGATGAGTTTGTACGTTCCGGGAACGGGCGTCTGGGCGAGCCTTCATCGGGACGGAAGCCGCGTGGAGATGCGCCACTGCTATGACTTTGCGACGGTGGGTCGCTTCATGGCCGGCGATCTTTCAGCCAAAGTGCGAGGAGAGATGGTCGGCTTCGTGAAGCGGGAGCTCTTGGCCCAGAGGTGGATGCGGGCGCAGTCGACGCTTGACCTGGCCGCCGCCAGTTCCGACCGTCCCGATCATGGATCGATGGGGGCATACGACGCTTGGCCGGCGGTGACGGTGGATGCGATGTGCGCATTGGGTTACTGGGAGGATGCGATTCCGTTTCTACGACGCACGCAGGCCGCGATATACGAAGGTGTCTATGCCCAGGCGCGTGAGTTCTACGGACCAACCCGGGGCCAATACGATGCGCCGGTGCGGATTGCTCAAAGGGAAGGCTGTATGCGCGAGTGTACGGGCGGCGGCGCCTTTGCGGAAACCATTATCGGCACTCTCTTTGGCTACGCCGCCAAGCCAGGAGGCAAACTTGCGTTGATGGACGCCGCGACGCGACGTGGATTCCGCGGAGAGCTGCACCATGTGCGATACGGAAGAGAGTTGCTTCGCATTCGATCCGGAGAAACCGGGGTCGATCTGCGAAAAGAAGCCTAAGCGACGCGAAGCACAGAAAGGGCAATGAGACGATGACTGTCTCTTGGGGGCGAACAATCGCTTTCGTCCTTACAACGGCTGTAGGATCCGCGAGCGTGACGGTGAACCTGACCAAGGGATGCACCAGCGTTCCGACACTCAACTAGCCAAGGGCGAGGAGAGTAACAGAAGCATAGCCGGAAGCGCACTCCGATTCCAGGAAGGACGGATCACATAAAGCCCCGCGGCCGAGTCAAGCTGCCGATCATGACGCATGTACGAGCTCTACCACCCACTGCCTCGGATTGCGGCGGTGTGGCTACCACCACAAGCCTAGCTGGCCTAGATCTGGTTCAAATGAGAAGGCAAGCCTAAGACAAACGTTTGTGTAAAGATAGATAACGGCTTTTTCTTAGCTATCTTTTCGCCGGAGAACCACGTGAAGGTTTCGCCCCGCACTCAGACGTTGATCGCCCTCCTCCTCGTAACAACCGCCGCGCAGGGCGCCGACAAGGCAAAGACTCCCGACTTCGGCCCGAACGTCGCTGTCTTCTCGCCCGCGACCCCCGCGGCCGAGATCCAGGCCCAGATCGACAAGGTCTATGCCGTCCAGCAGCACAACCAGTTCTGCAGCGAGCGCAACGCGTTCCTCTTTCTCCCCGGCGAATATAAGGTCAACGTTCCCATCGGCTTCTACACCGAGGTCCTGGGCCTCGGAGCCACGCCCGATGCGACGCACATCACCGGTAACGTCCGCTCCGAGGCGGCTGGCCGCAACGACAACGCCACGACCACCTTTTGGAAGGCCATCGGGGGACTCTCCGTCACCCCGGCAGGCGGCGAAATGCTCTGGGCCGTCTCGCAGGCGGTCCCCTTCCGCCGTATGCACATCCGGGGCAACATCGTCCTCAACCAGAACAAGGGCTGGGCGAGTGGCGGCTGGATGTCCGACTCCGTCGTCGACGGTAGGGTGAACTCCGGAACCCAGCAGCAGTGGATCTCCCGCAACAGTGAGTGGGGAAGCTGGACCGGCCATAACTGGAACATGGTCTTCGTCGGTGTCCCGCAGGCTCCCCCGGGCGAATGGCCCGACCCTCCTTTCACCCGCGTTGAGAAGACCCCCGTCATCCGCGAAAAGCCCTTCCTCACCGTTGATGCGAAGGGTAACTATGGCGTCCGTGTTCCTGATCTTGTGAAAAACAGTGCGGGTGTCACCTGGCACGCAGGCGCGACCGCCGGCAAGACCATCTCTCTCGCGAAGTTCTATATCGCGAAGCCCAGTGACTCCGCCGCGACCCTCAACGGGCAGCTGGCAAAAGGCAACCACCTGCTGCTCACGCCAGGCATCTATGAACTGACCTCACCCATCGAGGTCACCCGACCCAATACGATCGTGATGGGTCTCGGCTTCGCGACCCTCAAGCCCGTCCGGGGCACGGCTGCGATGAAGGTCGCCGATGTCGACCGCGTCACCGTCGAAGGCCTCCTCTTCGACGCGGCCGAGACTGAATCCCCGGTGCTCCTCGAAGCCGGACCCGAGGGAAGCGAGGCCCGTCACTCCAGTAACCCGACGTTGCTCGCCGACGTCTTTTTCCGCGTCGGCGGCGCCGGGATCGGCAGAGCAAAGGTGAGCCTCGCCATCAACTCCAGTGATGTCATCGTAGACCACACCTGGATCTGGCGCGCCGACCATGGCACCGGCGTCGGCTGGGAGAAGAACACCGCGTCCAACGGCATCGTTGTTGCCGGCGACGACGTCACTGCGTACGGCCTCTTTGTTGAGCACTACCAGGAGTTTCAGGTTCTCTGGAAGGGCAACGGCGGGCGAACCTACTTCTACCAGTCAGAGATCCCTTACGATCCTCCCACGCAGGCCAAATTCACCAGCGCGCCGAATGTGAATGGATGGGCCTCCTACAAGGTCGCCGAAAACGTCACCAGCGTCTTTCGCCATCCGGATGTCAGGCTTACACGGGCCATCGAGGTTCCCACCACTCCGGGCGTCCGCTTCCACCCCATGATCACGGTAGCGCTGGGAAATCTCGGCTCAATCAACAACGTCATTAACAATACCGGCGGGGCGACGCAGATGAATCCGCGCGTCACACCGCAGGTGACTCATTACCCATAACAAGCGCTCGCAAGGAGCGCTTCCAATCAACTAAGCGCAGGCAGCGGGCTTATCGACGCACGGAGCGCGACAGGTAGGCAGCTAACGCGTCGCGCGCAGCGGCTGCAGATCCTGGTCCAGCATCCCTGCCAGATCGCGGGCCAGATCGATTCCCTTGGGGTCCGTATATGTTCCCAGTTGCCCCTTCAGCTCCGCGGCGGTCTTCCTCCCGCCGGCCGCATCCTCACAGGGAGTCGCCGTCACGTACGACGCCGTGTACCCGATCGTCCGCTTGGCCAGTGTCTGCTCCTGAATCACGACGTGCAGAGCCCTGTCCGCGTTCTCTGGCGTATCCACGATCTCTACGCCGGCCAGCGACCTCACCGCCTCCAGAATCTCCGTCGCGCGCTGTCCCGTGGGATCGTCGCCTGCCACCGTCACCAGAACGCGCACGCGTCCTGCCTGTGCCGAAGAAGCCGGTCTACACGTCAGCAGGTGTTTTCGAGGATCACCGTAGACGTTGTTTTTCGCCGAGTTCACCAGGGCGTCCAGCTGCGCCTTCGACAGCTTGCTCAGCCCCACCATCGTGAAGCTTTCCTGCTGCACTCCCAGGTACTGCTGCACGTCCGGCGTCCACACCGCGGCACTCGCCTTTGTCGTCTTACGCGTCGTCTGACTCGGGGCAGCCTGGATTAAAAGAACTGCCGCGACACCTATCCAGACAAGGTTCTTCATCTGCCTTTTCACCCTAAAATCTCCAACTCGCAAAAGATAAAACAAGGCAGAATGAAAACAACGGAATTATGGCATGAAATCAACCACAACCGGGCGCGATCATAGATAGCACCAGCCGAGATGGGCTTGACGATTCAGCGCATATGCGGATGTCTGCCAGAGATCGACATCCTGCATTGCCATATCGGCGCCCTTACCAAGCTCAATCGTTATTGCATTCTTGTCAAGTCACATCGCCCGCGCGTACAGCAAATGCTTCTGCGAAAACTCCGACGCACTCGATTCGATTTGTAGGGGATAGGTGGAAGAGGCGTCTTCACCCTGGAGTTGAGTCGACAAAACATATTTTCCTGGCGTCGCACTTCTCAGGTCGAGAGGCACCGTAACCACGGTACGCGGATCGGCTCCTACCGCAGTTCCTGTTGCGCACACTATGCGATTGAGACAGTTCTTGTCGGACACAACCATGATGGAGTGAGCACCGGATTGGCTCAGCCGAGGCAGGACAAGTCCAAATTGACGAGCGCGGCGGGGAGATGGAGTGGAGAATTGCTCGCTGACTGGTCACCGCGGTAGGTTCCATACTGCGAAAGGTCCAGGGTACGGTTCAATTTCAGCCGACTGAACCTGTACAACTGCCGGATGTTTCCGGTCCCAGACATTGGCAACAACCAACCCAACCAGCAAACATGCCAACCTCATCGCCGCCAGGGCTGCATAGCGAACGCTCAGAGAAGTCCGGGCCAGTCGGGTGACGATCCCTCAGTCGTGTTCGAAGCATCCTGTGGCTCCGTTTGGTTCATATCTCGCTCATGAGAAGGGCAAGCTGGCCCGAACGTTCATGTACCCACTGTTAACACTTGTGCAGACTATGTAAGGTGCTTGTTTTCAGTGTGAAGCGGAAACCGTTAGCGACGCATTCTAACGTTGCGGGAACAGACAGGTGCTGACCTAGAGTGGTAGCGCAATTGGAAGTCAACTGAAAAGAGTTGTTCTGTCAGTTGAAAATTTCTGCGTGAAATGAAGCGGGTATTCCGCAGAGTCCATGAACGGTGGAAGACAAATCTCACCGTTCAATTTCGGAAAGGTGTGAGGTCGAATTGGATCAGGAGAGGTGAGCAAAAGTGCGGATCTGCCGGGCGAGAATCCCCGGAGCCAAGGTAACCATAACCAACGCAGCAATGGGCACACAGAACTCCACCATCATGACTGGGGACGGAAACTATACGGTGCCGCAGGTGCCTGCGGGCGTCTATTCGGTTACGGTGGTAGCACCCGGCTTCACTAAGTTGGTCCGCAATGGAATCACCGTCTCGGTAGGAGAAGTGGCATCTGTCAACCTGAAACTGAATGTTGGACAAATATGAAAACCAGCCGTCGGTCGAATCGCTCGCCTCACAAGAACTCCTGGTGAACAACTATTCGGCGGAATTTGGTCAATCAGCGGGCGGAATTTTCAACTACACCTCGAAATCCGGCACCAACAGACTGCACGGGACGCTCTTCAACTACCTTGAGAATGAGGCTCTAAACGCCGGACAGCCCTTTCAACTACACTTCAAGCGGCCAGAAGTCTAACCCCAGGGAGCGGCAGCTTGATTTCGGTGCTCTATCGGTGGACCGGTAGTGATTCCTCACCTTTACAACGGCCACAACAAGACCTTTTTTCTTTTTCGCTTACGAGGAGTACCGCAACGCGCAAACCCTCAACCAAGGAACCATTACGGTTCCGACGCAAGCCTATCGCAATGGCGATCTGAGTTCTCTCTTGCTTGGTCCCATTAAGGATTCCAATGGAAAGCCGGTCCTGGATTGCCTGGGCCGACCGATGATCAATGGGGCGGTTTACAATCCGGCGACGACCAGAACCGCAACCTGCACGGACGGTTCTAGCGCAGTGGTCCGCGATCCTTTCCCGAACAACTTTATCGGCGCACCGAGCACATGGGATCCGGTGGCGCAGAAGATTCTTGCATACATTCCTACTCCATCTGGGGCCACTGCCAACGCGCTGACCAACAACTACCCAAATTTGCAGCCGAACAACAAATTCCAGTACCTGACAAGCATCGAAATCGACCACTCGATCGGCGAGTCGTGGCACTTCTCGGGTTATTACATTGCCGAGCAATCAAACAAGGACAATGCAGCTGACGGGATTAACGGCATGGCAGCCCAGACCCGGTGGAACACAACCCCCGCCCCGCAGGTCTATCTCAATACGGACTATACGGTCACGCCGAAACTTGTACTCCACGGCGGATTTTCCTTTACGCGTCACAACGCCCTGCAGAATTCTGCAGGGCAAAACTTCGATTCGACATCTCTTGGGTTGAACACGGCAGCAAATATGCCTGGAGGCGCTGCACACACCTTCCCAATTATCTCTGGACTCAACGTCAACCGTTCGGGCGTTCCTAATTTAAGAATCAACAACGCTCCGTTTTATGACGATAACTGGTATCCCACCGTCTCCGCGACCTGGATCCATGGCAATCATGCTTTCAAGTTTGGCGGCGATCTTCGTCATCAGGTGTTTGGCACTCATAACGACCTATCGGCCGGATCTTATGGCTTCAGTGCCAATGAGACGTCCCTGCCGTCAGCTCAAGGCCAAAACCTTTATGGAGCCAGCATCGGCGATGCTTTCGCGAGCTTCGCTCTTGGCCAGTTGGATGGCGCAAATATCGGGAACGATAACATTCAATGGTTTCATCGCAAAGAGGGCGGAATTTACGCGCTGGACACCTGGAGGGTCACGAAAAAAATCACTTTGAACTACGGGCTGCGTTGGGATTGGGAACAAATGCAGCACGAACAGCACGACCGGGAAACCCAATTTAGTCCGATCGTCGTGAATCCGTCGGCTGGCGGTCTATTGGGTGGAACCGAATATGAGGGGTATGGGCCCGGGCGTTGCAACTGCATCTTCGAGAAGTTCTATTCTTGGATGATTCAGCCTCGGCTCGGCGTCAATTATCAACTGAATGCGAAGACCGTGCTCCGTGTGGGGTCCGGTCTCTACTCCGGCCAGCAACTCTTCATGAATGAAATCAACTACAGCAACCAGGGATTTGGCTTCAACACCGTGACTCTTAACAGTCCTTCGTATGGCATTGCCGCCGGCCAGCTTTCCAATGGCATACCGTACAGTGCGGCCGCTCTGACAGCCACTAACTTCGACCCCGGCGCCTACCCGAATGCGGGTCAACTCAACTCGCCCCCTGCGTTTACTGTTCCAAACAACGGTCGTCCGGCGCGTTTTTTTTCAAACAACCATAGGCATTCAGCGTGAGATCACCCGGGATCTGTCGGTTGAGGCGGCTTTCATCGACAACCGTGGTGTTTGGCTCGAGTCCGATGGGCTGAGGGGATTCAACCAACTCCCTGCATCGGTCCTTTTGGGTAAATACGGCCTAGACGTTACCAACCCGGCTGACTTCAACCTGCTCACGCAGCCGATCTCGTCTCCCAGCGTGGCGGCGAGAGGTTTCGTGAAGCCGTACTCCACCTTCCCGTCCGGAGCCAGCTTGGCTCAGGCATTGCGGCCATTCCCCCAATTCAATGGAGTGAACGACCAATACGAGCGCGATGGCAATACCTGGTACGACGCGCTTCAAGTTAAGGTCACCAAGCGGTTCGGCTACGGACTGTCGGGCGGCCTCGGTTACACCTGGGCGAAGGATCTGGGAACGGTCTCCAGCACTGGGACGTACACCACGGCGATACCGATACAGGATCCCACTCTGCCGCCCAAGAGCCAGAAATCCTATTTGGCCATCGACGAACCGCAGATGCTCAACTTCTACTTCAATTATGAGGTGCCAAGAGCTGGCTTTGCGCAAAGCGGCTGGAAGGCTGCATTATTCTCAGGCTGGACACTCGACGGCATCTTCCATTACCAGAGCGGTTTTCCGATTGAAGTACCTACTTCGACGAGCACCCTGGATTCGGTTACTTTTGCTAACCAGACCGCTAGCAACAGTAATTATGTTTTTGCGAATCGCGTTGCGGGTCAGCCGCTCTTCTTGCATAGTCTCAATAACCACAGCGTTAACCCCTACACCACGTTCTTTCTCAACCCCGCCGCGTGGGCAAACCCCGCACCCGGGACCTACTCCACTTCCAAGCCATACTACGGCGATTTCCGTGGCCCGAGATACCCCAGCGAACAGTTGGGCTTTGGCAAGGCCTACACGATCAAGGAGGGCGTGAAATTCTCGCTCCGTGCGGATTTCTTCAATGTCTTCAACCGCTGGGCATATCCCGGCCTGAATGTTGGAAGTCCTTTCACGACTCCTCAACATAACAGCGACGGAAGCATTGCCAACGGCTTCGGTTATCTGGGGAACAGCATCTCTAACGCAGGCGGAAACTTTGCTCCGAGAAGTGGAGAGATTGTCGCGAGAATCCTGTTCTAAGCACCAATTCATCTGAAATTCCAAGTTAACAGGCCAGATGGATTCATCTGGCCTTCCATGAGAAGGCCGGTCTGTGTCAACTCGTTTTTCTGTGGTTGAGACAAAGTTCATCTCCTGGCCGATCTGAACGCGATTCTTTGCACGCCGAGTTGCTTTCTGTCGCCACCCTTCCATTCAGCCGGTGCTGCCACCTGTTAGTGCGACCTTCCCCTCGATCTCGCAGAGGGGTTGGGCCAGGGCAATGACGCAGTCACCGGAACTCGGCTTGTGACGCGAAACCTCCATATATCTCGGCTGAA
>Ga0210409_10003640_pt1 | contig 17028 bp, 20 predicted proteins | sample IncBWH17MmetaG_FD_161649 | JGI IMG/M metagenome (GOLD analysis project Ga0210409, IMG submission 161649) | Forest soil microbial communities from Barre Woods Harvard Forest LTER site, Petersham, Massachusetts, United States - Inc-BW-H-17-M | ecosystem: Environmental > Terrestrial > Soil >...
TGGCGCGCGACGGCGCTCTCGCTCTTCCCGGAGATGTTTCCGGGCCCGCTGGGCGAGAGCCTGGCCGGCAAGGCGTTGAAGGAAGGCGTGTGGCGGCTCGAGGCCGTCGACATCAGGCGGTTCGCCAAGGATCGCCATGGCACGGTGGACGATGCGCCCTTCGGGGGCGGCGCCGGCATGGTGATGAAGCCCGACGTGCTGTCGGCGGCGCTTCTGGCGGTTGCCGAGACGCCGGGAATGGCGGAAACGCCGAAGCTGTTGCTGTCGCCCCGCGGCGCGCCGTTCACGCAGGCGCGCGGGCGGGCGCTGGCGGCGGGTCCGGGTGTGGTGCTGGTGTGCGGCCGGTTCGAGGGCGTCGACGAGCGCGTCATCGAGGCCCATGCGCTGGAAGAGGTCTCGGTCGGCGATTTCGTGCTTTCGGGCGGCGAGATCGCGGCCATGGCGGTGATGGATTGCTGCGTGCGGCTGCTGCCCGGCGTGATGGGTGAGCCCCAATCGGCGAGCGAGGAGAGTTTCGAGGACGGATTATTGGAGTACCCGCACTACACAAGGCCCGCGACCTGGACGGGGCCCGACGGAACCGAGCGGCGCGTGCCGGAGGTTCTGGTCTCCGGCCACCACGGCAAGGTCGCCGAATGGCGGATGAGGCAGCGGGAAGAAATCACGCGGCGACGGCGGCCCGATCTGTGGGCCCGCCGGCGGACCGCAACGAACGAAGAGAAGTGACGAAAGGATGGATACGATGAACATTCTCGATACGATCGGCCAGACGACGATGGACAAGGTGCAGGCTGAGCGGCCGGTGCCGCGCTTCGAGGCCGGCGATACGGTGCGCGTGCACGTCAAGGTGCAGGAAGGCAACCGCGAACGCCTCCAGGTCTATGAGGGCCTGTGCATCGGCCGCAAGAACGCCGGCGTGAACTCCGCGTTCACGGTGCGCAAAATCAGCTTCGGCGAGGGTGTCGAGCGCGTGTTCCCGCTCTACAGCCCGAGCATCTGGGAGATCGAGGTCGTGCGCAAAGGCGTCGTGCGCCGCGCCAAGCTCTATTACCTGCGCGATCTGCGCGGCAAGGCGAGCCGCATCGCCGAGGACGTCGAGGCCCAGCGCGAGCTGGTCGCCGAGCAGGCCGAGGAGGCGATCAAGCGGCCCCGGCGCGAGAAGCTCAAGAAGGAAAAGCCCAAGGGCGAAGGCAACGTGCGCGCCGCCAAGGGCGGCGCCAAGAAGTAGGCGCACCATGGCGTTTCGCAAGAAGGCGGCTCCGCCGCCCCCACCGCCGCCGCGCACCCTGTTCGAGAAGATCTGGGATGCCCATGTCGTCCATCGCCAGGACGACGGCACCTGCGTGATCTACATCGACCGCCACCTCGTGCACGAGGTGACCAGCCCGCAGGCCTTCGAAGGCCTGCGCATGGCCGGCCGGCCGGTACGCCGGCCCGACGCCACCATCGCCGTGGCCGACCACAACACGCCGACAATCAATATCAGCCAGGGCATCACCGACGAGGAATCGCGCATCCAGGTCGAGACGCTCGAAAAGAACGTCGCCGAGTTTGGCGTGCCCTACTTCGGCATGACCGACGCCCGTCGCGGCATCGTGCACGTGATCGGCCCCGAGCAGGGCCTGACCCTGCCGGGCATGACCATCGTGTGCGGCGACAGCCATACTTCCACGCACGGCGCCTTCGGGGCGCTCGCCTTCGGCATCGGCACCTCCGAGGTCGAGCACGTGCTGGCGACGCAAACGCTGATCCAGAAGCCGGCCAAGAACATGCGCGTCGCGGTCGAGGGCAGCCTGCCGCTGGGCGTCACGGCCAAGGATGCGATCCTCGCCATCATCGGCAAGCTCGGCACCGCTGGCGGCACCGGCTATGTGATCGAATATGCCGGCCGCGCCATCCGCGAGATGACGATGGAAGGCCGCATGACGGTCTGCAACATGTCGATCGAGGCGGGCGCGCGCGCCGGTCTGATCGCGCCGGACGAGACGACCTTCCAGTACCTCGAAGGCCGGCCGTTCGCGCCCAAGGGCGGCGCCTGGGACCTGGCACTGGGTCAATGGCGGCGCCTGCCGAGCGACAAGGCTGCGAATTTCGACAGCCAGCTCGATCTGCTGGCCTCCGACATCCCGCCGATGGTCACCTGGGGCACCAGCCCGCAGGACGCGTTGCCGATCACCGATGTGGTTCCCGACCCGGCCAATGCGCCGGACGAGAACCGCCGCGAGGCGTGGGCGCGTTCGCTTGCCTATATGGGCCTGACACCGGGCACCCGCCTGGTCGACGTGCCGATCGACCGCGTGTTCATCGGCTCGTGCACCAACGGCCGCATCGAGGATCTGCGCGCCGCGGCCGAGATCGCGCGCGGCCGCAAGGTCGCCTCGACCGTATCGGCCATGGTCGTGCCGGGCTCCGGCCTGGTGAAGGCCGAGGCCGAGAGGGAAGGCCTGGACAAGATCTTCCTCGAGGCCGGCTTCGAATGGCGCGAACAGGGCTGCTCGATGTGCCTGGCCATGAACGCCGACCGGCTGGAACCCGGCCAGCGCTGCGCCTCGACCTCCAACCGCAACTTCGAGGGCAGGCAGGGCCGCGGCGGGCGCACCCATCTGGTGAGCCCGGCAATGGCCGCCGCCGCGGCCATCCGCGGGACGCTGGCTGATGTGCGCGACTTCCAATAGCTGACCCTTAAGGGGGGCGATGCTAACGTTCGGGCGGTGCAGTGATGCGCCGCCCGATTGCTTTGGGGAGCAGGTCGCCATGACGAATGCACCGCCGCCGCCTGCCTGGTCTGACCGGCAGCAGGTGGCCATTGCGGAGATCGGCCTGCCCGGCGGCTTCTGGATCCGCTTCGTGGCCTACATCATCGACAGCTTTGTCGTGTCGATCGCATCCATCGTCATCGTCGGCATTTTCATTGCGGCCGTCCTTCTTGCCGATGAATCGACCGACGACAGCAAGGAAGCTCTCTTCATCGTGGGCAGTATCGTCGTCATGGTACTGGCCTTGATCGTGATCAATTGGCTCTATGAGGCGCTGATGACGAGTTCGCCGCGCGGCGCCACGCTCGGCAAGCTGGCGCTGGGGCTGCGCATCGTACGGGTCGATGGCGCACAGCTCTCGTTCGGCCGCGCCACCGCCCGCCATTTCCTGAAGTTCATGATCACACCGCTGGTGCCGCTCGCCCTCGGCTACCTGATGGCCGCTTTCACCGCCCGCAAGCGGGCGTTGCATGATTTTCTGGCCGACACGCTCGTGATAAGATCCAACTGACGATTTCCACAAGGAGACCGCCATGGCCAGCGTTCCGACCTCAGGTTCCGCCGCCCCGCCACCGCCCGTCTGGGACGCCCGCCCGGTCGGCCCCGAGCATGTCGCCTATGGCGGATTCTGGATCCGCGTCGTGGCCTACATCATCGACGGCATCCTCCTGACGATCGTCTGCGGCGTCGTGGACAGGTTGCTCGGCATTAACATCCTCGAGTCCGACTGGGATCATTACGATCCGCTGGCCAATGTGATCTCCCTGGTGATCGGCTGGCTCTATTTCGCCCTGCTCGAAAGCTCCGAGCGCGGCGCCACCGTGGGCAAGATGGTGATGGGCCTGCGCGTCGTGACCAGCGATGGCCGACGGCTCAGCTTCATGAATGCGACCGGGCGGTACTTCGCCAAGATCCTCTCGGCCATCATTCTCTGCATCGGCTTCATCATGATCGCCTTCACCGACAAGAAGCGCGGCCTGCACGACATGATCGCCGGCACCCTGGTGATCAAAACCCGCTGAATCGGGCCTTTCCGGACGTGGCTTGACCGGGCCCGCAAAAGCCCGTCTATTCCGGCGTTTCGCGAGGGAAATCCCATGGAAAAATTCACCACGCTGCGCGGCGTCGCAGCACCCCTGCCGATGGTCAATGTCGACACCGACATGATCATCCCCAAGAACTTCCTGAAGACCATCAAGCGCACCGGCCTGAAGGAAGGCCTCTTCTACGAAATGCGCTGGACGGCGGACGGCCAGAAGAAGGATTTCATCCTCGACCAGCCGGCCTACCAGAACGCCAAGATCATCGTCGCCGGCCCCAATTTCGGCTGCGGCTCGAGCCGCGAGCACGCCCCGTGGGCACTGCTCGATTTCGGCATCCGCTGCGTCATCTCCGAGGATTTCGCCGACATCTTCTACAACAACTGCTTCAAGAACGGCATCCTGCCGATCAAGATGCCGAAGGAGATCATCGCCAAGCTGATGGACGATGCAAGCCGCGGCTCCAACGCCATCATCGAGATTGATCTCGAGAAGCAGGAGATCAAGGGACCCGACGGCGGCACTGTGCATTTCGACATCGATCCGTTCCGCAAGCACTGCCTGCTGAACGGCCTCGACGATATCGGGCTGACCATGGAGAAGAAGTCCGAGATCGACGACTTCGAGACCCGCCAAAAGGACTCCCAGCCCTGGCTGCACGCCGCGTCCTGAGACCAAGACTCGAGAGAAAGAAGACAATGGCGTCAAACCGCAATCTGCTGGTGCTGCCTGGCGACGGCATCGGTCCCGAAGTGATGAACGAAGTGCGCAAGATCATCGCCTGGATGGGCAGGAAGCGCGCGGTCGGTTTTGACATCAAGGAAGACGTCGTGGGTGGCGCCGCGCTCGACAAGCATGGCGTGCCGCTCAGCGACGCCGCCATGAAGACGGCGCTCGAGGCCGACGCCGTGCTGTTCGGCTCGGTCGGCGGGCCGAAATGGGACAATGTCGAGTTCAACAAGAAGCCCGAGCGCGGGCTCCTGCGCCTGCGCAAGGAGATGGACCTTTTCGCCAACCTGCGCCCGGCCAAGGTGTTCGACGCGCTGATCGATGCGAGCTCGCTCAAGCCCGAGATCGTCAAGGGCCTCGATATCATGATCATCCGCGAGCTCACGGGTGGCGTCTATTTCGGCGAGCCGCGCGGGACGACCACGCTGGCCAACGGCGAGCGCGAGGCGATCGACACGCAGCGCTACAAGACCAGCGAAATCCGCCGCGTCTGCGCTGTCGCCTTCGAGCTGGCGCGCAAGCGCAAGAACAAGGTCTGCTCCTCGGAGAAGGCCAACGTCATGCACACCGGTGTGCTGTGGCGCGAGGAGGCGACCAAGCTGCACAAGGAGAAGTATTCGGACGTGGGCCTCAGCCACATGTACGCCGATGCGCTCGCCATGCAGCTCCTACGTTCGCCCAACCAGTTCGACGTGATCGTCACGGACAACCTGTTCGGCGATATCCTCTCGGACGAAGCCTCGATGCTGACCGGCTCGCTCGGCATGCTGCCCTCGGCCTCGCTCGGCGCACCCGATGCGACCGGCCGGCGCAAGGCGCTCTACGAGCCGATCCACGGCAGCGCCCCCGACATCGCCGGCAAGGGCCTGGCCAATCCGCTGGCCGAGACGCTCTCCTACGCCATGATGCTGCGCTACTCCTTCGACCTCGGCAACGAAGCCGACCTGGTCGAGGCAGCGGTCGAGAACGTCCTGGCGGCGGGTTATCGCACGGCCGACCTCTTGGCCGGCGGCAAGACCGACGGCGTCAAGAGGGTCGGCACCCAGGAAATGGGCGATGCCATCGTGAAGGAACTGGATCGGCTGGTTTGATCAACGATCGGCGGTGACGGCTGCGTCGACCGCCGTTGCGAACGCCTTCATGTCGACTGGCGCGAGATCGGCGACGGCGCGCATTTCGAAGCCGTCATGACGCCAGTCGGCCAGCGCGAAGCCGTCACGTTGCCTGATCGTTGCGGCTGCATTGGCGGACGACGACGAAGGCCACAGGGTAAGAGCAATGCGATGCTGGTTGTGGCGATAGACCAGAACGGCCACCTTGCGGCCGTCGATGACGTCGAGCCGGCCGCCGACCAGCGGGAAGCCTTCCTGCGTGAGGTCGTGGACCGGCGGTGAGTAGTCGATGCGGCCGGCAAACCACGGCTTGACCGTGTGGCGGTCGGACGAAGCGACATCGACGCCATGCTCGCTCATGGCCACGCGGATATAGCCGGCGACCAGCTCGTCGGTCTCGCGTCCGCCCTGGCCGACCAGGCTTCCGCCCAGCCAGCCGATCGACACCGCCACGAGCAGGCTCGCCGCCATTGCGCCCCAGCGCATGGCGGCGCCGGGAAAGCGCACCCGCGAGGCGCCGGCGATCGTCCGCAGCTCGCGCTCGATCCTGGCGCGCAGAAGATCGGGCGCCGGCTCGGCCGGCAGCTCGCGCAAGAGGCCGCTCATCATCCGCGCGGCCTCGAGCCGGCGCCGGCATTCCGGGCAGCCTTCCAGGGCACGCTCGAAGGCGGCGCTTTCGCTCGTCGCGAGCTCGCCGTCGACATAGGCGTCGACCATCGCCTCACAAGTCGGGCAGTCCATGATCTCTCCTTTCCAGGCGGCCCTTGAGCTCGACCGCCAACTTCTCCCGCGCCCGTGCGATGCGCGACATCACGGTGCCGATCGGCAGATCGAGCACCGCCGCGATGTGCTTGTACGAAAGGTCCTCGATCTCACGCAGCACGAGGACCTCCCGCGACTCGGCCGGCAAGGCCGCCAGCGCCGCCGCGATCTGGCGCCGCCGGTCGCCGGCCAACGCGCTCTGTTCGGGATCCGGGCCCTCGGCGGCCCGGGTCTCGAGCACCTCCAGCGGAAGCTTTTCCGCCCCGTTGCGCTTCCTGAGGTCGATCCAGGTATTGCGCACGATGCGCAACAGCCACGGCCGCGCCTCCTCGCCGCGAAACGAGTGGAAATAGCGCAGTGCGCGCAACATCGCTTCCTGCGCCAGATCCTGCGCATCCGTCGGATCGCGCGTCAGCCATCGCGCGTACCCGTAAGCGGCATCGAGATGCGGCAGCACGACCGAGCGAAATCGCCCAACCGTACCGCCGTCAGGTTTCGGCGCATCCGACATGCGGCCCATAGGACATCAATACCGTCCAACCGTCGATTTTATTCCAATCCAGAACGCCGGGAATAAGGCCCGATGCACGGCGGTATTACCTGCAGTTCCACCATGGGAGACCGTCATGAAGCAAGCCGATCGTCGTGATTTTCTGAAACTTGCCGGCATGGCCGGCGTCACCTTCACGGCCGGCCTCTTCCCGGGCCGGCAAGCCGCGGCGCAGGCCGCCGACTTCCACTTCGTGCAGTTCTCCGACTCGCACTGGGGTTATAGCGGCCCGGCAAACCCCGACGCCGAGCATACGCTGGAGAAGGCCGTGGCGACCGTGAACAGCCTGCCCAAGCAGCCCGACTTCATCGTCTTCACCGGCGACCTCACCCACACGACCGACGACGGCAAGGAGCGCCGCGCCCGCATGAAGCGCTTCCGCGAGATCGTCGGCGCATTGAGCGTCAAGGACGTCCGCTTCATGCCGGGCGAGCACGACGCCTCGCTCGACAAGGGCGAGGCCTTCAAGGAGTTCTTCGGCGCCACCCACTATACGTTCGACCATAAGGGCGTGCATTTCATCGTTCTCGATAACGTCTCCGATCCGGCCGCCAAGCTGGGCGACGAGCAGCTCGCCTGGCTCGCCGCCGATCTCAAGCAGCGCAAGACCGACGACCGCATCGTCGTATTCACGCATCGGCCGCTGTTCGACCTGAAGCCGGATTGGGACTGGACGACCGCCGACGGCGCCAAAGCCATCGAGCTTCTGATGCCCTATACCAACGTCGTGGTGTTCTACGGCCATATCCACCAGGAGAACCACCACATGACGGGCCACATCGCCCATCATGCCGCCAAGTCACTGATCTTCCCCCTTCCCGCCCCCGGTTCGCAGCCCAAGCGCACGCCGCTGCCCTACGACGCCGCCATGCCGGGTCTCGGCACGCGCGACGTCAACGTGGCCGACAAGGTGAGCTTCGTCGAATTGCCGGTAACCAAGGCCTAAGAACATGCGTCGCAGAGTGATGGTCGCGCTGCTGGTCGGCAGCGCGCTGGGGGGAGCCGCGTGCCTTGCCGCGGAGACTCCGGCCGAGATTCGCATCAGTGCGAAGAAGTTCGAATATCACCCCAACAAGGTCACGGCCAAGCTCGGCCAGCCGGTGGTCTTCGTGCTGACGTCCGAAGACCGCATCCATGGTTTCAAGATGCCGGATTTCGGTTTGCGCACCGACATCGTGCCGGGTCAGGAGACGCGCGTGATCTTGACGCCCGACAAGGCCGGCAGTTTCACGTTCTTCTGCGACGTCTTCTGTGGCGACGGCCACGAGGACATGGAAGGCACACTCGTAGTCGAGGCCTGAGCCGGCGCTATTTCCGGAGCGAACCCAGGATACCGCGCAAGATCGATGGGCCCTCTTTCTTGAGGAACTTGGTGCCTTCGCGGACGGCGGCGGTGCCGAGCGAACGCCCCATGGACTTCATTGTCGCTTCAAGAGCGCTATCGCCGTGCTGCGCCGGTGCCTTGGGTGTCGATGTCCTGGGTGTCGACACCTTGGGAACAGGCGCAGGCGCAGGCGGCGATGGTGGCTCGGCCTCGCGCAGCCGGGGCCGCGGCTTCGGTGGCTCGGCGGGTTCGGTTTGCGGGATCCGCGACCGTCCCCATGGGCCCGACGATTGCGGCGCATCAGCGGTCGGCGCCGGCGCGGTATCGTACTGCCCGCGGGGGGCCGGGCTCGCGGCCGGTGCGGCGTCGTGCTTCACCTGTCCACCGTTCGCCCGTCCAGTCAGCACCTCGTAGGCCGATTCACGATCGACCGTGCGCTCGTACTTGCCGGCGAGCGGGCTTGCCTTCACCACGGCGGCGCGTTCGGCATCCGAGGCCGGGCCGATCCGACCACGCGGCGGGGCAATGAAGCAGCGCTCGACCGGCTCGGGTACGCCCTTGGCGTCGAGGAAGGAGAGCAACGCCTCGCCCACACCCAGCTCGACGATGGCGGTCGCGGCGCTGAACTTCTTGTTCGGCCGGAAGGTGTCGGCCGCCGTCTTCACGGCCTTCTGGTCCTTGGGCGTGAAGGCGCGCAGCGCGTGCTGCACCCGGTTGCTGAGCTGGCCCAGTACCGCCTCCGGAATGTCGAGCGGACTCTGGGTGATGAAGTAGACGCCCACGCCCTTGGAGCGGATAAGCCGCACCACCTGCTCGATCTTGTCGAGCAGCGCCTTGGGCGCATCGTCGAACAAGAGATGCGCCTCGTCGAAGAAGAACACGAATTTCGGCCGATCGACGTCTCCGACCTCGGGCATGACCTGGAACAGATCCGACAGTAGCCACAGCAGAAAGGTGCTGTAGAGCCGAGGACTCTGCATCAATTTGTCAGCGGCAAGCACATTGACGTAGCCTGCGCCTGCGGCGTCGCGGCCGATCATGTCCTTGAGATCGAGCGCCGGCTCGCCGAAAAAGCGCTCGCCGCCCTGTTGCTGCAAGGTCAGCAGAGCACGCTGGATGGTGCCGATGCTCTGCTTGCTGACATTGCCGTACTTGGTGGTGAGCGTGCCGGCATTCTCCGCCGTCCATTGCAGCACGCTCTGCAGATCCTTGAAATCGAGCAGCAGCAGACTCTGCTCGTCGGCGACCTTGAAGACGATGTTTAGAACGCCTTCCTGGGTATCGTTGAGCTGCAGCAGGCGGGCCATCAGCACCGGACCGATCTCGGTCACCGTCGTGCGCACCGGATGGCCTTTGTCGCCGAACAAATCCCAATAGATCGTCGGAAAGGCACGGCCCTTGTAGCCGTCGATCTTGAGCTGCTTGGCGCGCTCGACGGCATGTGGATTGTCGGCGCCCGGCTGGCTCACCCCCGACAGGTCGCCCTTAACGTCGGCCATGAAGACCGGCACGCCGTAGGTCGAGAAGCCTTCGGCGATCGTCTGCAAGGTCACGGTCTTGCCGGTGCCGGTTGCGCCGGCGATCAGGCCGTGCCGGTTGGCATATTTCAGGAGGAGAAACTGGTCGGCGTCGCTCGCTCCCACGAAGATCGCGGTATCGTCGCTCATGCAGTCTCCTTCGGTCGCACAATCGAACTTTAGCCAAAGATGCCGAGCCATAGTAGGCTGGCGATTATGACCCTGCCCCGTCTTGCTTTGTCCGTCATTGGCGATGAAATCGGCCCGTCGCTCGAAGAAATGATCTCTTTTGCCCACGAACATGGGCTCAAGCGCCTCGACATGCGCACCGTCGGCGGCCCCAACCTGCTCGGCATGCCGAAGGAGGAGATTATCAAGATCAGCCGAACGCTGGAAAAGGCCGGCTTGACCGTGCCGACCTTCGTATCCCCCCTGTTCAAGTGGCCGGCGGCGGGCAAGTCGGCGGTTGCCGGCAAGGTCGATTTCGCCTTCGATCCCAAGGAGTGTCCCGCCGAGAATATCATCGACCACGCCATCGAGATCGCGGTCATCCTGGGCGCGCCGCACATGCGGATCTTCAGTTATCTGCGCCATCGGCGCTTCCGGCGCGGCGACCTTACCGACGGCAAGGATTTCACCAAGCTCATGGACCTCGCCGGCCACTACGATATTTCCATCCAACTCGAGAACGAACCGGTCTGCAACATCGGCAACGTCGCTGAGCTCCGCGCCTTTTTTGACCCGAAGGAAGAAGAGCCGGCGGAGGGGGAATTGGCAGAAGACATGCTGGCGCTGGAGACGGTCGACGGGCTCATGGTGGAGGACAGGGTCGAGGTCGAGGCCGAAGCTGAAGAAGAATTGGTGGATCCCCGGGACAAGGACAAGGAAGTCTTCATTTATCTCCGACCGCTCGTCGACATCGCCAACGCCTGGGCGACCGGCGAACGGCCGAGCGACGACGACATCACCGCGCTTGCACCCTTGGTCACGGCGATCCACCTCAAGGACCGCGATCTGGCGGCCGGCCGTACCGTGCCGCTGGGCGACGGCAACGTGCCGTGGCCGGCTGAGCTCAAGCGCCTGCTGGGCGGCGTTAACACCGAGGAAGTGCTGGCCAGCATCGAGACGCATTGCCCGCAGGACGCTCGCAACGCAACAGCCCGCTCGATCGCCGGCCTGCGCCGCATCGCCGCCGAGATCGGCGTGGAGATCGTCTAGGCGCCGACCATGCGTACCTATGCGTTTGTGACCGTCGACGTCTTCACCGATCGGCGTTTCGGCGGCAACCCGCTGGCGATATTCCCCGATGCCAGCGGCCTGTCTGACGGCGAAATGCAGTCTCTCGCCACGGAGTTCAATCTCAGCGAGACGACGTTCGTCGTTCCGCCCGAAAATCCTGCGAACACCGCCCGGGTCCGCATCTTCAATCGCACCAGTGAGATGCCGTTCGCCGGCCATCCCAACGTCGGCACCGGCTGGGTGTTGGCCGGGCTGGGCCGCGATCGCGACGGGCTGCTGCGTTTCGAGGAGATCGCGGGTCTGGTCGAGGTGAGCGTCGAGCGCAACGGCAGCGGAGGCCAGCTCCGCGCCGTCACCATCGCCGCACCGCAGCCGCTCTCGCTCGGCGCCGAAATGCCGGTCGAGTTGCTGGCGGGCTGTGCGGGTCTCGATGTGAGCGACGTCGTTGTGGCGGCGCATCGACCGGTCGTGGCCTCCGTCGGCAATTCCTTCATCATTGCCGAGGTCAAGGCTGCGGCCCTGTCGCGCGCCATTCCTGACATTGCGCGCTTCAGATCGGCGGTGGAGGCGTTTCCGGCGCTCGGGCCCCGCCGCCTGCCGCTCTACCTTTATGCACAGGATGGGCAGAATGCGGACGCCATCCGGCTGCGCGCCCGGATGTTCTCGCCGCTGTCGGGCACCGTCGAAGATGCGGCCACCGGTAGTGCGGCGACGCCGCTCGCCGCTCTCCTTCTCTCGCTCACCAAAGACTCCGAACAGCGCTACGACATCACGCAAGGAGTCGAAATGGGCCGGCCCAGCCTGCTCCTCTGCTCGGCCCGACGCGCCGCCGATGGCGTCCGCGCCAGCGTCGGCGGCGGCTGCGTGCCCGTACTGAAAGGCGAAGTCTCGCTCTAGCTTGCCTGGACGATGTATCCCGCGCGCGGGAAATGGACGACGACGTCGCCCGTCCTGGGGTCACTGCGCGCGATCGAGATACGGTCGGCCGCGAGCCCGACCAGCGTGCCGGTCACCGGCACCTTGCCGGTGTCGTCGGGCGTGACGCTGAGCGTCTGGCCGGCCTTCAGGCCGCTCGGATCGTGAGCATCGACGCTGGCTGGTGCGGGCTTGGCCGCCCTGGCGATGTCGAGGGCGTCGGTCGCCTTGATATCTGTGCGCTTGCCCCCGCCCAGCGCCTTCATGCGCTCCGACCAGGCGACGATCTGGGGTAGCCGGTCGAGCGGCGCGGCCGTGGGACCGAGCTGCTGCTGGATGAACCACACCGGATTGTAGAGCGCGCAGTCGGCCAAGCTGGGCTCCCCGCCCAGCAGGAACTTGCGGCCGTCGGCCAGCATCGACTCGGCGAGCGAAAGCAGGGCGTAGGTCTGGTCGCGCACCATCGGCAGCGCGGCGCGCAGGCGCTCCGGATCGAACGAGCGGCCGGAGAACTCGCTGCGATCCTTCTTGAAGGCCTCGCCGAACCGGTCGGCGACCTGGCTCATGACCACGCCGACGGCGGGCGAGAAGATGTTGCGGTCGATCCACATGGTGATGGCGCGCGCCTCACCCTCGCGGCCCTCGGGCAGGAACGGTGGCGAGGGCAGGCGCCTGTCGAGCTCCAGCATGATGAGCTGGGTATCACAGTAGATGTCGGCGCCGATTTGCATCACCGGCGTCTTGCGGTAGCCGCCGGTCAGCGGCATCAGGTCGGGCTTGGGCATGACGTTCGGAATGTCGACCGACTGCCATGCCGCCCGCTTGAGACCGAGCCCGATACGCACCTTCTCCGCATAGGGCGAGACGGCGTAGTGATGAAGGATGATGTCGCTCATGATCAGTGGATTGTGGCGAGTGCGACCAGGATTGCAAAGCCTGTTCCGCCGGCCACGGCGAACTGCCAGGCCCGCGAATAGAGCAGCGTGCGGCGCGCCACGAGATCGCCGACCCGCTGCAACGCCGCGTCGTCGAAATCGGGCTCGCCGTCGGCCATGCGATCCAGGCGCCCGCCGAAGAACTCCCATTCGACGTTGATCACCGGAAAGGCGAAGCCGCAGCTCAACACGCTGGCCAACAGGCTGACATGGCCGACGATGAGTCCCAGGAGCTTCACCGTGGCGTTTGCCGTGACGAAGGGATCGGAGGCGCGGACGACGACGACATAGGCAAGGGCTGCCACCACGATGGCGTTGAAGCGCAGCAGCACCGAGACCTTGGAGTCGAGCGTCGACAGCATGCCGCAGAGGCGATCCCACGCCATCACCCGCGCCTTCTCCTCGGGCATTCCCTGGCCGGCCTCGATGCGGGCGACCATGAGGGCCTGGCGCGCGACGTTCATCCGCGCAGTGCCTTGATGTTGGCGGCATAGCGGCCCGGTCCGCCGCCGAACACCGCGGTACCGGCCACCAGGGCGTCGGCGCCGGCTGCGATGCAGCGTTTGGCCTTCTCCGGATTGACGCCGCCATCGACTTCGAGGTCGATCTTGCGGCCCAGCGCATCGATCATCTTGCGCAGGGCCGCGATCTTGGCGAGCTGGCTGTCGATGAACGCCTGTCCGCCAAAGCCCGGATTGACGCTCATTACCAGCACGAGATCGAGGTCACCCAGCACGGGCTCGACGGCGGCAAGTGGGGTGGCCGGATTGAGCACCAGGCCCGCCCTCTTGCCGAGGCTCTTGATGAGCTGGATCGTGCGATGCGGATGCGGTCCGGCTTCCGGATGGAACGAGATCGTGTCGGCGCCGGCTTCGGCGAAGGCCGGCACCAGCGCGTCAACCGGCGTCACCATGAGATGCACGTCGAAGGGCTTGGTGCTGTGCTTGCGCAGCGCTTTTACCACCATCGGCCCGATCGTGAGGTTGGGCACGAAATGGTTGTCCATAACGTCGACATGGATCCAGTCGGCGCCCGCTTCGGTGACCGCCTCGATCTCCTGCCCGAGAGCGGCGAAATCGGCCGACAGGATGGAGGGAGCGATGCGGACGGGCTGCTGCGGCATGGCGCGTCTCAGGTGCCGGGACGAGTCGGCGCTTCCCAGCCCTTGCGCCGGAAAGGATTGACCGGAAAAGTGCCGAGCGGCTTGAACTGCTCGGAAAAGAAGCCGAGCTCCTCGAGCGCCAGCTGCACGCCGCGTTGCTGCGGATGGCCCTCGACCTCGGCATAGAACTCCGCCTGCTCGAAACGCGCGCCGGAGAGATAGCTTTCCAGCTTCACGATGTTGACGCCATTGGTCGCAAAGCCACCCAGCGCCTTGTAGAGCGCCGCCGGCACGCTCTTCACCCGGAACAGGAAAGCGGTCATGCACTGTACGGTGCGCCAGTCGGGCGCCGCTTCGTGGCGCGAGAACACCAGCATGCGGGTAGTGTTGTGGTCGGCATCCTCGATGTTCTTCGCCAGCACCTTGAGGTCGTAGATCCGGGCAGCCAGCGACGAGGCGATGGCGCCCACGCTTTTGTCGCCGATCTCGGCGATTTCGCGCGCGGCACCCGCGGTGTCGGCATGAACCAATGGCGCAAAACGGTGCTTCTTCAGGAAGTTGCGGCACTGCGACAGCGCCTGGACGTGGCTCTTCACCGTCCTGATGGATTTGAGCGTGGCGCCAGGCAACGCGACCAGGCAGTGCTCGACCCGCTGGAAGTGCTCGGCGACGATCTTGAGCCTGGTGTGCGGCAACAGGCTGTGGAGATCGGCGACACGACCCGCGATCGAGTTCTCGACCGGGATGATGGCGAGTTCCGCCTTGCCGGCCTGGACGGCCCCCATCGCCGCCTCGAAAGTCGGACAGGGCAGCGTCGTCATGTAGGGAAAGGCCGCGCGGCAGGCCATGTCGGAATTGGCGCCGGGCTCGCCTTGAAAGGCGATCACGTTGGAGGCCTTCAGCGCCTTCGCCATCTCCCGAACTCTCCCCGCGCTGTCGCCTGTCACAGTCTTGTCGGCCGGCTGTTTCGCCCGTTGGATTGCCGCCGTCAACCGCCCGTCGATCGGCGAAAAACCTCGCAAAATCCGAGACTTGCGACGTTCCGCCGCGCGAGCCAGACGCCTCGATCGGATACTACTGGCCGGCATGCGGGCATGCTACAGCATCGTCCGGAATTTTTGGTGCTCTGGGATCTGACTATGGCCAGTTTCAACACGGTGGCGGGCTGCATTCTGGCCTCGGCCCTCTTTGCGATGGTGGTGGGCAAGGTCTCCAATGCCGTCGTCCCTGTGCACAGGCTGGAGAAGCCGGCGTTGGCCGTCGCCGACGAAGCGCCGACGGAAACGGCCGCCGCCGCGCCGGCGGAAGAACTCCCGCCGATCGGTCCTTTGCTTGCCAATGCCAATGTCGAGGCCGGCAAGGCGATCTTCATGAAGCAGTGTTTCACCTGCCATACCATCGACAAGGGCGGACCGAACAAGGTCGGCCCGAACCAGTGGGACATTGTCGGCCGCAAGAAGGCGAGCCACGAAGGCTTCAGCTATTCGTCGGCCTTGCAGGCCAAGGGCGGCGAGTGGACCTACGAAGACATCAACCACATGATCTTCAAGCCGCAGGCCTTCGTGCGCGGCACCAAGATGGCGTTCGCCGGTCTTCCCAAGGCGCAGGAGCGCGCCGACGTGATCGCGTATTTGCGCACCATGAACGACAACCCGCCGCCGCTGCCCTAGCGCCAAAGGAACCCGATATGGCCGGATCGGTTCCCGCCGAGCTGGTCGCTCTGGCCGATCGCCTCGCCGACGCCGCACGTCCCATCGCGGCCCGCTACTTTCGCACCCAAGTCACGGTCGACGACAAGACTGACCTCAGCCCCGTCACCATCGCCGATCGCGAGGCCGAGACCGCCATGCGCGCGCTCCTGACCGAGCACGTGCCCGACCACGGCGTGTTCGGCGAGGAGCATGGCGCGGTCCGCGTCGATGCCGATTATGTCTGGGTGCTTGATCCGATCGACGGCACCAAGGCCTACATCACCGGCCTGCCGATCTTCGGCACGTTAATCGCGCTGCTCCATCGCGGCCAGCCGGTGCTGGGCATCATCGACCAGCCGATCCTGCAGGAGCGCTGGCTGGGCGTGTCGGGCGAACGGTCGACTTTCAACGGAAAGCCGATCCAGGTGCGCGCCTGCCCGGCGCTCGATCGCGCCTACATGTATTCCACGGCGCCGATCATGTTCCCCGGGGCCTTCGAGAAACGCCACGAGGCGCTGACGCAGAAGGTAAAGCTCTTCCGCTGGGGCGGCGACTGCTATGCCTATGGCCTGCTGGCCTCGGGTCATGTCGACCTGGTGGTCGAGAATTCGCTCAAGCTCTATGACTTCGCCGCACTCGTCGCGGTGATCAAGGGCGCCGGCGGCCTGATCACCGACTGGCAGGGTAAGGAGCTCGACATCCATTCCGACGGCTCGGTGCTGGCGGCGGGCGATGCCGCCACCCATCGTGCCGCCAGGGACATTCTGGGCGGCACCGTCTCCGGTGGGCCGGAAAAGCGACGCAGGGTCGGTTAGCGGGACTTCCACGTCGGCAGATCCATGTCGAACCAGACGACGTCCTTGAACCCCTTGTACTCGACCCTGCGGCGATAGGTGAGGCCGAGCCGATTCATCACGGCCTGCGAGGCATGGTTGTCCGGCAGGGTGATGGCAAAGATCAGATTTAACCCTAGCGTGTCGAAGCCGTAGCCGAGCGCGGCGCGCGCGACTTCGGTGGCGTAGCCGTTGCCCCAGGCGTCGGGATGCAGCGCCCACAGGACCTCGGTCTCGGCGAATTCCGGGACATAGTTGAGACCGCCATGGCCGATCAGCTTGCCCTCCAGGAACACGCCCCAGGGGCCATACCCTCGCTTGTGCCATCCCGCCGCAAAGCGCTCGATCGTGGAGCGCCCCGTTCCGGTCGGATCCCCCGGGGCGGGCGGCAGCCACTTCACCACCTGCGGATGAAACCGCATCGCGGCGTAGGCTTCGGCGTCGTCCGGCGCCAGAGGCCGCAGCGTCAGGCGCTCGGTTCTGAGGATCGTCATGGCGACGATCTTTACACAACTTTACCCAG
>Ga0210409_10003641_pt1 | contig 17024 bp, 17 predicted proteins | sample IncBWH17MmetaG_FD_161649 | JGI IMG/M metagenome (GOLD analysis project Ga0210409, IMG submission 161649) | Forest soil microbial communities from Barre Woods Harvard Forest LTER site, Petersham, Massachusetts, United States - Inc-BW-H-17-M | ecosystem: Environmental > Terrestrial > Soil >...
CTGGGGTTCCATACATGACGATTGGCAGGACCATCGGGGTCCTCAACTGGGCCAATGGCGCAACATTTCCGCAAGGTCGGCGATGCTTGGACTTTGAGCGGTGCGCACGTAAAAGCCGCTGGTGGCCACACCCGTCAGCAGGCAAAGCTGAGTGGGAAAGCCGAGCAACTTGCCGAGGCAGAAACCCGAGTTGAAATGGTCGCCCGCGCCGGTGGTGATCTTGGGTTTGGGTGTAAACGGCCCTTCGACCAATGCGGTGCCGTCCGCACCCGAGGCCAAGGCAAACGCGGTAGGATGAACCACGATGGTATCGACGCGGATGCGCATGTGGATTTCCTGGCAGAGCTTTTGCAAACCGTCGGGGGTGGTGACGTTGCTGTTCTTCAGGCCGAGATTCTTGCCGATCTCATGACTTTCCTTTTCGTTCAAGCCGAGAATCACATCGAAGTGCTTTTGAAACTCCGCAATGAGTTCAAGCGCCCGCAGAATATCTTCACTGGTTCGCTTCTCCGGATCGGCCAGGTCGATAAAGAGCTTGCGTCGGGGGCCTTTCATGGCGGGGCAGATCTCTTTCAGGACCTCGGACCAGATGTCACTCATGTGGGTAAGCATGGTCCAGTTAACAAAGCCGATCAGATCGGCGCTGCCGAATTTTGCGGCGAACTTGTCCTTGCCGAACCGGCTCTTGATGTTGTCCCAGTTCATCTGCTTGAGAGACTGGTGTTTGCCCAGCATGATCTTGCCGTCCTCGAATTCCAAGGCATCGGTATAACCGGGCTCAGCGATCGAGTGGACTTCGGCGCGCTTGGAGAAATCGGCAAAGACGGGGTGCAGGTTGGGATACCCGAGAATGCCCAGGTAGCTGACTTTAAGGCCGAAACTGGCCAAGGCATTGGCCATGATCGGGCCGTTGCCGCCTAATTTGGTGAGCTGGCTGACCAGCTCGACATTGGTGCTCCGGCCGGCGGCCGCGGCCAATCGCTCGGCGTACTGGGCGATAGTGGGCAGACGAACATATTTTTCAGCGCTTTCGCGTTTATCCACCACATGCAGGATGTCGTCGACAAAGCCGTCCAGGCCGACAAACGCGCTCATCTGGCCGACACGCGTGGCAGCGGCCTGGAGCTGGGCCGCGGTTTTTTCTCGCATTTCAGGGCTGTTCATGAGGAGCTGAGCTTAATTTTGTATTGGAGTGAGGTAGTGTAATAGACAGTTCGAAATCGGTTAGTGCTGAAGGGGTGTGGCATTCCAGCGCCGCTAATCGGGATTCAGGCCTAAAATCTGCAGGATGCGTTCAAGCTCGGCATCACTGAAAAAAGTGATTTCCAACGCGCCTTTGCCCTGGGCATAACGCAAATGGATTTTGGTGCCGAGGCGTTCGCGCAGCCGGTTTTCCAAAGTGGCGACATGCGCATCGCGGCTTTGCGTTGGCGGAGCGACGGTTTTTGTGAAAGTAGCGGACTGTCGTTCTTGCAGATGGGCGACCAGGGTCTCGGTTTGGCGCACATTGAGCCCGTCTTTGAGGATGCGAGCGGCGACTGATCGTTGTTGGGCTTCGGCGGGCAAGCCTAAAATCACCTTGGCGTGGCCGACGGAGAGGCGGCCTTCGCGGAGGTACCCTTGGAGTTCGGAGGCCAGTTTAAGCAACCGCAAGGCATTGGCCACGACGGCGCGGCTCTTGCCCACCTTGGCGGCGACCACTTCCTGGGTCAGTTGGAATTGCTCGATGAGTTGCGCATAGCCTTGGGCTTCCTCGATCGGGTTGAGGTTTTCGCGCTGAAGATTCTCAATCAGGGCCAGTTCCAGGACCGCGCGGTCGTCGGCCTGGCGCAAAATGACCGGGACGTCGGGCAGGCCCGCCAATTGAGCTGCTCGCCACCGTCGTTCTCCGGCGATCAGTTCCAGATGCCCGTTGCGTTCGCGCACGATCAACGGCTGGACAATGCCTTGTTCTTTGATGGAATCGGCCAGTTCCCGCAGGCTTTCGGCCGAGAAGTCCTTGCGTGGCTGAAAGGGGCACGGAACAATTCGGTCCAGCGCGATATGTTGGACTTTATCGCGCGGGTCGGCAGCCGGACTGGCCGGTTGCGGGATCGCGGTTGGGACTGCCGCCGGCACGGGAGGCTTCGTCACGGGGCTACCGCCCAGCAATGCTCCCAAGCCCCGGCCCAAAGCTGGCTTTGCCATGCGACCAGAGTGTCGCAGGGCTGGCTCATTGTCAATCTGTCCGCAGATCGCTATGGTCATGCTATGAGCCACAAAAGCCATAAAATAGCTACCCTGATTCAGGCCCTCCAGGGCGGGGACTTGGACGCTCATTATCTGGGGTATTTTGCATGTTTCAACCAGCAGCTGTTTTTCGAGGCCCACGAGGTCCTGGAGGAGCTTTGGTTGGCTGAGCGGGGTCAGGCCAAGGACCTTTTTTACAAAGGACTGATCCAGCTGGCCGGCTCTTTCGTTCATATTCAGAAACGGCGGCCCCAACCGGCTCGCGCTCTGTTGAGGCTGGCGGCGGCCAACCTGAGCAAATACCCGAGTACCTATGAGTCTTTGGATCTCACCAAAGTGCAAAACCTGATTGATATTTGGATGAGTGGCCTGGAAGTGGACCGTTGGACGGGCGAAGTGCCTCCGGGCGGCTCGTGGCCGCGTCTCTCGCTCGAAACGGAGGATGTGATTCGGTTAGAGAGCAGGCACAGGCATACCTGAATGCAAGCGTTTGTCTTGGTGAGGGGCGTATGCCATATTGTAAAAAATGCCGAAGCACATCGGCGCGTAGTCTAGTACGGGCAACCATTCAAGGACATGCTTAATGACGTACCAATATTGCTGGCGGAAGATGATGAAAACGACATCTTCCTGATGGGACGAGCGTTTGATCGGGCGGGCATTCCAAACCCGCTGTTTGTCGTGCGCAACGGACAGGAGGCGATTGATTATCTTGCGGGCAGCGGAGATTTCGCAAAACGCGATCAGCATCCGCTTCCGGGGCTTTTACTGCTGGACCTTAAAATGCCGTGGATGGACGGCTTCGATGTGCTCAAATGGCTGCGGGAGCACAGGCAGTTCGATACCTTGCCCGTGGTCGTCCTGACCTCATCCAAGCTGCAGGCCGATGTCGATAAGTCCCGCCAATTTGGCGTATACGATTACCGTGTCAAACCCCACGCGTTCGACGATCTAGTGCGTTTGTTGGACGACGTGCGGCAATGCTGGTTGGACGAACGGTTCAATCATCACACCGCGACACTTTTGACAACCCCTCGCGCCGACTCCGGTTCCTCCAAGCCGACTCCCGGCAAGTCAGACCGGCCGGAAACGCCCAAGTAAGCTGGCGCTGTCCGAAAATGAAACGTTGAAGCGTTGAAACGTTGAAGCGTGAAACGTTAAACCTAAAAGCGGCGTTTAAACATAATTAACCACGGATGAACACCGCGCAAAGGAACTTGTGAAAGGTCAAGCTCAAGCCGGCGCTAGTCGGTCCGTTTGAGGATCACGAGCCAGGCCGTCGCATTGGGGGCGTTGCCGCCCAGCACCAGGATTTGACCTCTGGGAAGAGACTGGGTTCGCCGAACCACTTCTTTGCCTCTGCCAATGAGGGATACCTCCACTGTTGAGTTATTTTGGCGCACCACGTTGAGCTCGCATTTGTCACTGAGGGGCACTTTCTTGGTCAACTCCGGTCCGAGAATGAAGTCGGTCCGCTTGACCTCGAAATAGTTCTTCCACTTGAGGGGCAACTCATTGAGCCTTTTCAGGATGTCGGGTTCAACCGGCTTATAGTTCTTGCCCTCAGGTGGTTTTGCATCGTCGGTGCCCCACAACAATTGGGATTGGAGTTTCATGTCCGCAGCCTGCGCCAGGCCCGGGGCATAGGTTGTTCCAAGCACCATCAGCGCCGCGCAGACACAACCAAGCGCGCGGGTTGCCTTCAGATTTGCTCTCATCGACTAGTCCACTGAATTCAGGTCGTCATCATCCGGAATCTCATTGTCCGCGGGGTAAGAGAGCCACACTAAAGTCGCACCGGCAGTATCGTCGTGATACGTGAAAGCCCCAGAATCCTCCAAAGCCGTCTCGACGCTGGCGTCAAATGAGCCAGTGTCTCGAGTGACGGTCAAGACCAGCAGGCCGACAACGGCCAATCCGGTAGCCGGCACTAAAAAGCGGCGCAAACGATAAAGCCACGGTTCGCTGGGGCGGGGGGGGGCCGGAGCCTCCTGGCGCTGGATCTCCCGACGAATTTTTGACCAATAGAACTCACGCGATTCCGGCAGCTTGATGCCGTCTTCAAATCCACTCAGCGCCTTGCGGGTTTGGTCCAGCTCAGTCTTCAGAGCGGCGGCCTCCGGATTTCGGGCAAGCCAATCAGCCACCTCGCGCGAATCAGATTCGGCAAGCTCACCATCCAGGTAGGACTGGAGTTTTAGTTGGTCCTTGTAATCTATCATTTCGAATTCTCTCGTTTCAAATCTGCCAGTAGCGCTGCCATCTTTCGGCGCGCATAAAACAAACGCGACATCACTGTGCCTATCGAACAGCCCATTACTTTGGCAATTTCTTTATATTCCAACTCTTGAAACTCGTGCAGGACGAGCGCGGTCCGGTGCTCGTGGGACAATTGGCCCAAAGCCCGATCAATGCGTTGCCTGAGTTCGCCACGTTCCAGTCCTGCAGTCGGATTGACGGTCACGACCGGCATTTGCCGCTCGACCCCGCCTGAATCCTCGTTCATTTCTTCGATAGACTCTGTACGCTGGCGTTTGTGTTTGCGCAACTGGTCAAGGCAAAGATTAATGACGATTCGGGTCATCCAGGTGCCAAAACTGGATTCGCCCTGAAACTGTTTCAACCGTTGCCAGCCCTTGACCCAGGCTTCCTGAGAAAGATCAATCGCATCTTCTTCATTCCTCATCATGCTATAAGCCCGCGCATAGATCTTATCTCGATGCCGGGCGACCAGCTCCTCAAAGGCCACCATGTCTCCGGCTTGCGATGCCTTGACCAAGGCCGGATCCTCTGACGAGGAATGATCGTTTTCTGTCATCGGTTCGACGGTGGATACCCGGGTACTATTCAACCGCCATCAGAGTTTGCCCTTGGTGGAAGGAAGGCGGCCGGCGATGCGCGGATCTCTTTGGCACGCGATGTCTGTGGCTTTGGCAAACGCCTTGAATAAGGCCTCGCTAATGTGGTGTGGCTCATCTCCGTAGAGCAATTCCAGGTGCAGATTACATCGGGCTTCATTGGCAAATGCTTGGAAAAACTCTCGCGCCAGGCCAAACCGGAAAGCACTGGACACATCCTGTGTTTTCTCCTGTTTGGTGATGTTTTTATACGAGAGCGCATTCAAGCCGCGCCACACAAGGAAAGGTCTCCCGCTAAAATCAATGACGCATCGGACGAGGCATTCGTCCATGGGAACGTAGGCTTCCCCCGTGAACGGATTTCGCGGGTCAAATCCGGTTCCATAGCGCCGGATTCCCTCCTTGGAGCCCAGGGCCTTCAAGAACGCCTGGCCAAGGACCAAGCCGCAGTCTTCGACCGTATGGTGTGCGTCCACCGCTAAATCCCCATTGCAACGAAGCTCGAGATCCACAATCGCATGCCTGGCGAACAAGGTAAGCATGTGGTCGAGGAAGGCGATGCCCGTTCGGACCGACGCTTTCCCGGTTCCGTCGACCGTAAGTTTGGCCAGGATCCCGGTTTCCTTGGTCACCCGCCGGATTTGGGCACGCCGCTGTTTCATAGCGCCGTATTAAAGCAGACGGCGAGCGGATGACAAAGCCGAATCAATTCCCGTCGCAGGAAGCGCAGACTTTTAGTCGGCCTAACGTAGGGAAAAGTCCGATGTCCAACCTTCGCACGCCTGCCGACTACAAACCGGCGAGTACACGTAGCGCGGCCTGCGCAACCAAACGATTTGTTAAACTTCAATGAGGCAGTGAGTTCTTGCAGGTGCCACCAAATCCTCCGGGCTGTCGGACGCCAACGGCGTCCTTCATACCAGCCCAGGGCGGAGCCCTGGGAACGGCGTTCGGATGGCCCCTTGCAGGCCAACGGCCTGCCTCATTTCCCAGCTCGGTTGGCGTCCATTGGGTGAGACCGGCAATGTTGAACCGCGCCGTTGGCGCTCACAGAGGTTTCTTGGGCAAATTCCTGGGGCTTTGCCCCAGGCTGGTATGAAGGACGCCCTTGGCGTCCAGGGAGCAAGCCGTTCCCCGACGACTTCCAAGCGGCGCCAATTTTATCCCAAAGCGGTTCAGACGTTGCAGCGCGCAACGCGTTCTGTGAACGCACAAGAAGTCATCGCAAATTAGAACGATTTTACGAGATACTGGTAGACCAGAGGTCTGACCAGAGGTTTGCGCTACTCCGCGCGGCGGTTTGGCTACCGGGCGGCGCCGGCGGCTTGCTTGGCAGCAATTTTCTTTTGCAGCTCAGCGATTTGCTGACGGATAACTGCGGGGTTCGGTGAGGTTATCAGGGCCATCTTGAGGTAGTCTAGAGCGCGGGCCAGGTCGCCTTGCCTTTCCTCAAGCCGGGCCAAGTTGATGATGATTTTTTCCAGGCCAATCCTGTCGGGCTCGGCCTTTGTGGGTTCCTGCTGCTGCCAATAGCGCAAAGCAAGTTCCCAGGAGTTGGCGGCCCGCGCCTCATCGTGAAGACTTTCACGGTAAAGCAATCCCAGTTCGAACCAGAGCTCATAGCTGGTCGGGTTACTTCGCAGGCCTTCGCGCAGGAACTGCTCCGCCTCTTTAACTTTGCCCAAGGAAGTGCGCAACCAAAACGCCGCCACCGTATAGGTATCGATTCGATGGGGGTCAAGGTCCGCTGAAAAGCGCAACCACGGCAAGATTTCGCGTTCATTGCCGCCCTCGAGGTGAGTGTGCTGCGTAATCATGAAATGGCGGCCAAATCGCTCAATCCAATCCCGGGGAGGTCCCAGGAAACTCATTTGTCGCTCATGGGCTTCCTCCTCGGGGCTGCCTTCTTTGCTCGTCAAGTGCTGGCTGTCTTGGGGGGCCTGGCGCTGGTCGAAAATGGACGGATAATACCCACTGTGAAAGTAAACGTCGGCTTTTTCAAAGAAATGGTTGGCAAAGAGCTGGCGGCTATCGCCCAAGAGCACTTTGAGCAGGCCTCCTTCGCCGTTGTCGGCCTTCTGGGTCCAGGCAGCGGAACGTGGCTGAAACAAAGTAGCCAGCGCGAAAGTGACGGACAGCAACAGGAGAAAAATCAAAAGAGGAGCCGGCCCACTCTGCCGTAGACCAGGCGAAAATGGGACTGACGCGTTTCGGGAGGGGGAGTCCCATGAGTCGGGCAGGGTTCTTTTTTCTTCAACAGGGACTCGTAGAACTCGTCCTTCCGATAGCTCTGGTAATGGGCTCGGCTGCTTCACAGGTTCAGGGGCTTGCGGCGGAACACCAACCAGGTCGAGAAGAGCAGCAAAGCCACATAGGCCGCGCCGTACAAGGTGGCCAGGGCGCAACTGCCCCAGCCAATGAGCGCGCGGTCGTAGACGAGAAAATCCCGGATATCAAACCATTCCAGATGGGGCATCAGGAAGTAGATGCCGGACAGGATAGTGCTCATCGGTTGCGGCTCGCGCAGGGCCACCTGATTAAGGTAGCGGCCCATCAGCAGTATTCCGAGCACGACAATGAAGCAGATCGTGCCGTTGGAAGAAGGGGCGGCAAAGACCACCGAGCCCAGCAGCACCATGGCGATGACGATGGCCAGCATCACCCACTGCAGCCAGAGTGCCTGCAGTAACTGAAGCACCGGCCAGTAGCTTTCCCGTGAGCCGCTCACAACCGCGAAAAAAACGTAGAACACCACCAGGGTCAGGCCGCAAGCCAGCCAGCAGCCTGCAAATTTTCCAACCACGACCTGCCCCCGAGTTACCGGCTTGGCCAACAGCGGAAAGATGGTGCGGTTTTCGCGTTCGGCCGGGATTTGTCGTGCGGTGGTGGCAATGGCGATTACCAGCGCTGAAACCCAAATTAGCAGCAGGGAAATCTCTTTCACATAGCGCACAATCCGGGTGTCGTCGAAAAAGTTCACGGAGGCCATCAACAGCGTGATCACCGCAGTGAGCACGAACAAAACGTAAAAGTCTTTGCGGCGGTAGAGCTCTTTGATCACCACGCCGGCCAATGCGGTAACTGTCCTCATCATACAGCAAGCGAAGGTTGGTATCCGATAATGTTCAGGAAAATGTTCTCCAGGTTCGTGTTGTGCTTCTGCACCAGGTCTGACACACGGCCCTCAACTTTGAGCTCCCCGCTGTGGATGATGGCCACCCGGTCGCAGACCGTTTCCACCTCGCCCAATTCATGAGACGAAAAGAAGACCGTTTTGCCCATCTGCTTCAAGCGTTGGATGATCTCACGCACTTTCATGCGGCCAATGGGATCCAGCCCGCTGGTCGGCTCATCCAGAATCAGCAAATCCGGATTGTTGATCAGGGCCTGCGCCAGCCCGACCCGCTGCTGCATCCCCTTGGAATAGGTTTTGATCGGACGTTTTCGGGCGTGGTCCAATTCGACCAGTTTCAGAAGTTCATCGATACGCCGATCCAACTCGGCGCGAGGCACCCGGAAGATACTTCCATAAAACCGCAGGAGTTCCTCAGCGGTCAGGAACTTGTAATAGTAGGTCAATTCCGGCAAATAGCCGATTCTCTGGCGAGCGATCGGTTCCCGAACATCCACTCCAAAAAGGAATGCCGAGCCGCTCGTCGCATTGACGAAGCCCAGCAGCACGTTCATGGTCGTGGTCTTTCCCGCGCCATTTGGGCCTAAAAACCCGAACACCTCGCCCGCATTGACTCTTAGGTTGAGATCTTTTACGGCGACCTTTGTACCCCGGGCAGGGGCTTGGGCCTTAAACTCCACTCGCAGTTTTTTAGTCTCAAGAATCGCGTCCATCTCTTCAACGTTGCGCAGTATATTGTTAGAGCGACGCATTCACAACCCTGCTATGAGGAGCGAGGTTTAAGCCCCTGCTGCATTCTGCGCCGCGTTCGTATGCATGAAAGCAGGCAAATTCAATGCCAATTTTGAAAAGTGTCCAGATTCGAGCCGGGGAGGGGAAACTCGACCGCGAATGAACGCGAATGAACGCGAATTCTAACCAGAGCTGAACACGGTCCACAGAACCGCAACCCCACTGTAAAACCCCTTTAACCGCGGAATACGCGGAAAATCGGCTTTTCACAGCGTATGAAGCCTGCGAGGACGTGCGAAGGTTTGAGGGATGGCGAGACCCCAGGGCGCCCCAGGGGAAATGACAGTAGCCGCAAAAGAGCGCAAAGATTGCAAGGAATTCGTTATTTTTCTTTGTTCTCCTTGCGTTCTATTGCGGCTAAGATTGTTTGGCAGAAATCGAGGGCGAAATCGGGTGGTTTCGACCGAAACTATTGCACAGATTTCGGCGACATTAACGTTTGCGCAACTTTTTTGAAAATTTTCTTGCTCCCCAATATATGGGGTGTATGCTCGGATCATTCCCCCACTAATGGGGGTAGACGGGCCTCGACAGGAGGCCTGAACGTTTCGGAACTTGCAGTTATTTAACGAAGCAAAACAGCTTTCGGCAGAGGATCCCTTGAAGGTCAGTCAGAGTCGGATGTCTCGTCGAAAGACATGAAAAAAGGACAAACATGATTGATGCTAGTGACGAACTTGTGTCCGCTCCCACCCAAGCGCCCCGGCGCCGTTCTTCGGGGCTTAGCTCCAAGCATAATTCCCGGCGCAATCCTGCGTCCAAGCGATCTTCGTTGAGATTGGAACGGGTGTTCAGTACGGCGGGTGTAAATCCATTTGGACAGCTCGAATGGGAACGCCGCACTGCTGAGATCACCGACGATGCCGGCAAGGTCATTTTCAAGCAGGAAAATGTCGAAGTGCCTAAATCCTGGTCATTACTGGCGACCAAAGTGGTGGTTTCCAAGTATTTCTATGGCGAGCAAGGCACTGCTGAGCGGGAGACCTCCGTGCGTCAGCTCATCCACCGCATTGCCCGGACGATTGCGGACTGGGGCATCAAAGATGGCTATTTCACCAAAGCGGCAGGCGAAGTGTTTTACGAGGAGTTAACCTGGCTGTGCCTCAACCAGTACGGGGCGTTTAATTCTCCGGTTTGGTTCAACGTCGGCCTGCACCATCAATACAAGGTCGGCAACAAATCCAGCCGCGGCAATTGGTACTACAACCGCCAGGCCAACCGGACCGACCGTGCCAGCACCCAATACGAATACCCTCAGTGCAGCGCCTGCTTCATCCAGTCGGTCGACGACAACATGGAGTCGATCATGCACCTGGCCCATAGCGAGGCGATGCTCTTTAAATTCGGCTCGGGAACGGGCACCGACCTTTCGCCCATCCGTTCGAGCAAAGAAAAACTCAGCGGCGGCGGGCGTCCCAGTGGACCCTTGTCCTTTCTCAAGGTTTACGATCAGGTGGCCAATGTGGTGAAGTCGGGCGGCAAAACCCGGCGTGCGGCCAAGATGAACACGCTGCGGGATTGGCATGGGGACATCGAAGAGTTCATCGACGCCAAACAGAAGGAAGAGAAAAAGGCTTGGGCCTTGATCGAACAGGGCTACGACGGTTCGTACAACGGCGACGCCTACGGCAGCGTGATGTACCAGAATGAGAACCTGTCGGTGCGGGTGAGCGACGAATTCATGCAAGCCGCGCTCGAGGGCAAGGAATGGTGGACCCGCGCGGTCATGACCGGCAAGCCGCTCCAGAAGAAGGACGCGGCCACGCTCCTGCGGAAGATCGCCGAAGGCACGTGGACTTGCGGCGATCCAGGATTGCAGTACGACGGCGCGATCCAAAAGTGGCACACCTGCAAGGGCACCGAACCTATCCATTCAACCAATCCTTGCTCGGAGTACGTGTTCCTCAATAACACGGCCTGTAACCTCGCCTCGCTGAACCTGATGAAATTCAAGCGCGAGGACGGCCAGTTCGATGTCGAGAGCTTCAAGGCCGCGGTGCGCGTGTTCATCACCGCCCAGGAAATCCTGGTGGATAACGCCAGCTATCCGACCGCCGACATCGCGGAGAACTCGCACCTGTTCAGGACCTTGGGCCTGGGCTACGCCAACCTGGGCTCATTGATCATGAGCTACGGCCTGCCCTACGACTCGCAGGAAGGCCGGGCCCTGGCTGGGGCAATCACCGCCATCATGACTGGGCACGCCTATGAGCAGTCCGCCGAAATCGCCAGCGCCATGGAACCTTTCAAGGGCTACCGTGACGCCCGCTGCGCTCACGTCCCCAAGCCGCTTCAACCAGATAACGTTGAAGCAATGCTCGGAGTCATCCGCCAGCATCGCGATGCCGTCGAAGCCATCCAACCGAGCGAGGACTTTAATTATCTCAAAGAAGAAGCCCGCAAAACTTGGGATGGCGCCCTGGAACGCGGCCGCTCCAGCGGCTATCGCAATGCTCAGGTCACCGTCCTGGCGCCGACCGGTACCATCGCGTTCCTGATGGATTGCGACACCACCGGCGTCGAACCGGACATCGCTCTGGTCAAATACAAACTTCTCGCCGGCGGCGGCTTGCTTAAGATCGTCAATCGCACCGTGCCCGAAGGCCTCAAGCGTCTCGGCTACGATGCCGCCCAGATTGAGCGCATTACCGCGCATATCGAGAAATTTGACACCATTGAGGACGTCCAGGACAACGGCCAAATCGTCCAGAGCGGGCTCAAGGCCGAGCATCTGCCGGTGTTTGACTGCGCTTTCCGGGCATATCGGGGCAAGCGCAGCATCCAATCTCTGGCTCACCTGCAAATGATGGGAGCCGCTCAGCCGTTCATCAGCGGCGCCATCTCCAAAACCGTCAACATGCCGAACGAAAGCACCGTCGAAGATATTCGCGACGCCTACGTGCAGGCATGGAAAATGGGTTTGAAATGTGTCGCTATCTACCGCGACGGTTCAAAGCGCTCCCAGCCTCTGAACACCAAGCGCACCAACGAAGGCGGAAACAAGAACGCTCCCGCCGACGCTTCGTCTTTGGATCCTCGCGTTAAGGAACTCGAAAGCGAACTCACTCAGCTCCGCCGGCAGATTGGTCTGCCGCTCCGGCGCCGGCTCTCCGACACCCGCACCGCCATCACCCACAAGTTCGATATCGCCGGTCATGAAGGCTATCTCACCGTCGGTTTGTTTGAAGACAGCAGCCCCGGCGAATTGTTCATCACCATGGCCAAGGAAGGTTCCACCATCGGCGGCCTGATGGACGGCATCGGCACCCTGACCAGCCTGGCGCTGCAGTACGGCGTTCCGCTCGAAGCGCTGGTCCGCAAATTCGCTTATGTTCGTTTCGAACCGTCCGGCTTTACCAAGAATCCGGAAATTCGGAGCGCGGCATCCATTACCGATTACGTGTTCCGTTGGCTTGGGTATCAGTTCGTGCCGGGTTACCGCGAGGAAAACTCTCCGAACCGCAATCAGCCCGAGCTGTCGATGCCCGGCCTCCTTGAGGAACTCAAAAAAAAAATAAACCGTCCGGTACCTGAACTGGCGCTGGCTGAAGAAACGGAGATACTGGATGTCAAAGCCGGCTATCCCGGCAACGGCAACGGCCATAAACAGCCTGCCTCAAGCGGGTACACGATTAGAACCTTGAGCGACTCCGTTGCCCATTTCCAGGCCGACGCGCCCACTTGCCCAAGCTGCGGCCACGTCGCCGTCCGCAACGGCGCCTGCTACAAATGCCTCAACTGCGGCGAGAGCCTTGGATGTAGCTAAGCTAAGCCGGGAACATTAATTACTTCTACTGAGGAGCAGGAGCAATCCTGCTCCCTTTTTGTGTTCTTTATACAGCGGCACAAGTATAACTCTATTTCAGGCGACCGGACAGGTTCCGCGAGCTCAAAATCTGAAATCCCGGATGAAGACATTGCATGACTTGGTGGCTGAGAAGCTGGAGCGCGAGCCCTCACTGCTGCGCGTTCCTCTCGAGAACATCGACCGCTGGCTGGCTAACGGCGACATCGCGCCGTCTCGGCTCGAGCAGTGGCGCCAGATAATCTTGCGGGCTCAAGCTTCGCCGGAGGGTTTTCAGGAATTACTGGCGCTCTTGCGCGACCGGAGCGAGGCCAGCGAGCGCCTGCGGGATTTCGCGCCATTCGCCGGAGTGCTGACCGCGGCCGAGCGCCTGCCGGTGATACGCCAATGCGTGTACAGTCATTAAACCACTTGATCGAAGTTGTGCGCGCAGTGGCCCGTCCAACGAGGGTTCTCGTGCTCGGTTCCAGCTCCCTACTGCCGCACCACCCCGAGCTGGGCGCCCCCGGCCAGGTCTTGGAACTGACCACCGACGCCGATCTGCTCCTGGAGCCTGTTAACGAGGCGATCGCGGAAAGCTTGCAGGTCGCCGCGGGCAAGGACAGCGCGTTCATGGCCCAGTTCGGGTATTACGCCGACATCCTACGGCCCGGTATCGCCGACACTCTACCGGCGGGATGGGAAGGGCGCCTCCAGCCGGTGCCGGGCTACGACCAGGTCTTCGCCCTCAATCCGTACGATTTGGCGCTGGTGAAGCTCGTCGTAGGACGTCCGAAGGACCTCGATTTGTTGCGAGCGATGCTGCGCCTCCGGATTGTGGAGCCGCAGAGGCTACGGCAGCATTACCAGTCGACGCCGCTGGGTGAACGCGAAGCTTTGATTGCCGGACGCAAGCTCCAAATGGTGTTGGGAGAATTGGGCCGGCAGTAACGACGTTCCGCGATTGGCGCTCTGCAACCCGGCGCGTGCTACGGCAACGGACAGTCAAGGCAGTTTTCAATTGCCCTGATTGGTTTGAGTGTTACGTACGTCTTTTTTCGAGTCGGGAGTCACCTTCCGTTTTAAACAGCCCGAATCTAACCATCCTCCCCGCGCCAAGGAGCAGCGCTGACTCCGGTGCCCAAAATGCGAATACGATCCGCCTCATGGTGTCGTCTCGGTTTCTTCGTATCGTGACACTTAGCTAGGCACGCGCCAGCTGGAGTGAAAGACCCAGAATCGGATCAAGGCCAACAGACACGGTAAAAGCGCGAAGGGTAGTTAGCCGACCGGAGTTCGCTGAAGTATACCACTCCATTGGTCAATGTTGCACGTTCCACGGGAGCCCATACCCCCTCGGCTAAATTGGTCGTCGCTTCAATAGTGAAAGGAATGTCGGCCGTGCCCGCGATGGTAAGGCCGAAGCCCTCGTTGGTTCCGCTGTTACCAAACGACAGCGTCGGGTTCCAAAGATTGCCGGATAAATTGAGAAAACCGAAAAATGCGTCCCAACCGCTTGTACCGGGCAGATAGTACAGTTTCACTGAATCACCAATAAAAAGGCTCGCCCCATAGCCCGAAACATCCGGGGCATTGCCCAAAAAAAAGACCTCGCGGAGCAACTTGCAGTCCTGGAAGGCGTAATTGTCTATGTACCGGACGCTACTTGGGATTGCGATCTTGCTGAGTCCTTCGCAGTGGGAAAACGACCCCACGCCCAGATTGGTGACGCTGCCCGGGATGTAAAGATTCGTAATGTTTTGACAGAGTGCGAAAGCGGCGTCTCCAATTTTCGTCACGCCGCCCGGAACTGAGTAGCTCCCTGCCTTCCCTGCGGGGAAAGCTATCAGCAGGGTAAGATCCTTGCTAAAGAGAACGCCACCCTGGGTGGCGTAAGAAGGATTCTGGCTATCGACGACAAACGCCTCCAAACTCGAGCAAGCGTTGAAGGCATTCCCGCTGATGCTGGTAACGCTGCTCGGAATGGTAACGTTTGTGGCGCTAAGGCACGTAGAAAAGGCGCCAGCGCCAACACTCTGGACGCCCATTGGGATCGCAATGCTAGGTAGGCTTCCACAGTCGTAAAATGCCGACTCACCGATGTTCGTAACGCTGCTAGAAATAGGAAGGCTGGTCAGTGCTGAGCAACCGTAAAAGGCACCCGAGGCAATCGTCTGGACCGCCCTGGGCACGGTGACGTTGGTTAAGCTCCAGCAGTTGTAAAAGGCTTGCTCTCCTATCGTCATAACACTGGCAGGAATGGTGACGCTGGCCAGGTTGTGGCAGTCTTCAAAGACCCCAAGGCCAATGTTCGTGACACTCTCAGGGATGATGACGCTAGTCAACTCCAAGCGGTTATGGAAGGCATAGGTGTCCAAGCCAGCGACGGGCAACCCGTTGGTTTGGCTAGGGATGTCAACCTCACCACCGGGACCCGTGTAACTGGCAATAACGACAACTCCGTTGTTGGTAACGAAATCGAACTGCGCATGCAGGGCACTTGGGAAACCAAACAAAATCAGAAGAGCGAATCCTGCAAGCTTCTTCGCATTGCCGGGAAAAAAGCGCTGAATCGGGCGCTGCTGTCTCAGATATACTAATCCTTTAACTAACATAGTATTCACGGCTCTCATTCTAAATCCGAAGGATAAAGGTGCAATAAAAAAGGCCGCGAAATAACGGACGGTCGGAGTAACGTCGCCACCGTCCCGGCACGTTATGAAGAAGCCAAGTCTTGTGCCACAGGTGGGGAAGAATGGGCGGGTTTGCATCCCGTTGCATCGAAGTGGCTGATATTCGCTGCCTGTGGCCTTTATTGGGACCCTGTGATTGACAGTGCCGTTAAATTAAGGAATCCTTAAATGCATGAAAGGCTTGGACACAATGACGGTTTCTAAGGTGGGCCAGAGCACGCTTCCCAAGTGGTGGCGCGATGTCTCCGGGCTGTCTGAGGGCGGTGTAGTCGAGGTGCGTCCCATGCGTGACGGCAAAAACAGCATCGTTCTGACCCCGAAACCGGTCAAACGCCGGGGCGCAGTCGGGTTACTTAAACTGTTTTCCCGTTGCCCTGCTCCGATTCCGCCTCCGGAGCGACACCAGTTGCCTTTTAGATGAGCTTCTTGGTCGATACGGACCTGTTGTCGATGCTTGAGCGGAAACGGGTCCCACCGAAGCTGGCGGCATGGGTGCAGAACCACGAAGCCGACATTTTCTTGAGCATTGTCTCGTTGGCTGAACTCCAATTTGGACTGCATCGGGCCCCGGTTACTCTCAAGGTCAGTCTGGCTGCCTGGCTCGCCGATATCCGACGAAGGCTCGCACCGGCCACCGAGGAACTCACAGAGCCTGTGCTGGTTCGATGGAAGAAATTGCTCGCTGATCTAAAGGTCAAAAACCGCACAATGACTTGCGAGGATTCCTTGATTGCAGCAACCGCCTTGCGCCATGGGCACACCATCGCCACTCACAACAAACGTCATTTTGAGCCGGCGGGTGTTGAGGTGATTGACCCTCTGTCGTAAGCGGGGCGACTCCGCGATTGCGTCCATACTTTTAGACTCCTAAAAAGTAACCTGCCACTGAGCCTCAACGTTAACCAGAAAACATGGCCACGAAACTACCAACTCCCATTCCGCAAATTCCGGTAAGCGATCTTGAGCGTGCGATTTCGTTCTATCGGTCGCGATTGGGATTCACGCTCGATTGGAAATACGAGGACGGCATCGCGGGAGTATCACGCGAAGAAGCACGGCTGTTTCTCGACCGAGTGGTCGCAGGTCCGCTGCATCCGGTTCGCGTGTGGCTTAATCTCCATTCCGTGTCTGAGGTCGATGCTCTCCACCGCGATTGGCGCAAGGCGGGCGTACCGATTCCAAGTGCACCCGAGCAAAAGCCGTGGGGGCTATACGAGTTCATCGCCGAGGACTGCGATGGCAATTCCTACCGGGTATTCTACGACACTGAGACGCCGAAGGGAAAAACGGGCTAAACCGTCACTTGAATCTCCAAAACCAGGCCAGCCACCGAGCCGCTATTCGCGGGATTAAACCTGAAAAACGGCATTGGACCACGGATGGACACGGATGAACACTGATAAGAAAGCACCTGCATCAGCAACGGCATTCGCTCAAACGGCGAGCCGGCCGAACGATTCCTAATCCGTGTTTATCTGTGTTCATCCGTGGTTAATTATCTCTAACCCATTTTTAGGTTAAATCCCCTCGACCAG
>Ga0210409_10003642_pt1 | contig 17023 bp, 16 predicted proteins | sample IncBWH17MmetaG_FD_161649 | JGI IMG/M metagenome (GOLD analysis project Ga0210409, IMG submission 161649) | Forest soil microbial communities from Barre Woods Harvard Forest LTER site, Petersham, Massachusetts, United States - Inc-BW-H-17-M | ecosystem: Environmental > Terrestrial > Soil >...
TACGCGGAACAGTCGCCCCTCTCGATAGGTTCAGCGAGTGTTAGGATACTGCCAATTGGCTTGGTGGGTATGGTGATTGTTGCAAGCTTGGCCATACTTAGCACCTTACGGCAGGAAATTTAGCTCACTGCTGTCAAGATCAACAATGTGAATCGACGAAGAGTTCTGCACGATTTGTCTCGACCGAAGTCCGCTTTCCTGGATGCTGTAGTGCAAATGATGCTCTAGCTGGAAATCTAGTTGCTGGACGCAAGAAGAAAGAGCAAATATCACGGTGGCGCCCCAGTGTCCCCCAACAAACTGTATTGGTCCTTACTTAGCCTAGTCCCAAAAGCAGGCATACTTCCTCGCCCTTCAGCGACCACGCCAGCCAGTTGCGCGTCATTCTCCAGTTGAGTGGCACGTCAAATTCCTCTTGCCCGGAATCCATTCTTAAGAGAGTGGGGTATCCACTCGTGTGTAGCCCTGTGTCCGACCATTGACAGGGGCAACCCTATTCGGACAGCAATCGCTTGCGAAGCTTCAGCCGTTTCAAATGGCGAAATCTGGATCCCGCGCCGGCATTGGAATGTTTTTTGGCGCGCATCTTTTCGGATTGCATCAAGAAAACGCCCACGCGGATTGCGGCGAGCGCGACAGAGCATACGAGAGAGTCGTCTTTATTACCTTTATGGTCTGACAAATCTCACTATCGGACTCGTCCTTTGACTCGAGACGATTGCGTGTAAACAAGCGAGATCGAATTCGACATTCACTGTCGTCGGCTTGACACTCAAGCGAATTTGGAAGTTCCTGATGACAACGAATTCAACTGTTTGCCAATGCGCGTGTATGGAACCGAAACTGCACCCGCCGATCAAAGCAGCAAAAGCCTGCTGAAAGGTTGCTGTGCGAAGATGTATTGCCCTAGTCTTATTGTTTAGCTCCTGGATGGCTGGACAACGCACAAGTGCTCAAACGCCTTCTGATTTGAGCACGGATTCTGGAGCAAGCAATAATTCAAACTGCGCAGGCGCACATGACCCGGCCGGAAACGATGATTCCCTGGACTGGCTGTTTCCCGTCCATAAGCTGAACCGATCTTTGCCCAACTGGCTCCACATCGGTGGGGAATATCGGGTTCGTCTTGAGGGCCCGACAGGAATCGGGTTCACGAGCACGGACGATTTCTATTCCTTGGACCGGTTGCGGGTGAAGCTAGGCATTCGCCCCAAAGACTGGCTGCTGTTTTATGGCGAAGTGCAGGACGCTCGTATTTTCTTCAATCACCACATCGCCAATGCCAATCCATACGAGGATAAGTGGACCCTCTGGCAGGCCTATCCTCAGGTAGGCAGTTCCGAGACAGGTTGGGTAGATGCCCTGGCGGGGCGCCAAGTTCTCCGTTTCGGGGATGAACGCGTCATCGGACCATCCGATTGGCTTAACGTCGGCCGCACTTTCAACGTCGCGCGGGTTGATCTTCATCATCCGGGCTACTTAGTAAGCGTGTTTGCCTTCTCAGTAGTCCCTGGCGAAAACACTGATGTACACAACGCGCTTCCGGGCAACAACATGTACGGAGTTTACGGAAGCTTTCAGAACATCGTTCCCAAGGCTGACTTCGAGCCTTACGTTCTATAGCGGATCGCGTCTAAGAGGCCTGAACTTCCAGAGACGTTGAACCGTGGCCACCTCAATGAAGTCACCATTGGTCTTCACTGGAAGGGCGATCTACCTGCCGCATTCGAGCACGACACTGAATTTGACGGACAGACAGGATCGCTGGGCGCGTCTTCCATTGCCGCGTGGGCGGGCTACGCCAACGTCGGCAAGACGTTCCGCAAGGTCGCTGCTGCGCCTCACATTTTTCTCGAGGGCAATTACGCCTCGGGAACGAAAACTCCGAACGGCCACGACTGGAATACCTTTGACCAGATCTATCCTTCGAATCATGACAAGCTTGGCTTCGCCGATTTGGTCGGCCGCCAGAACCTGGTTCATTTCCGAACCGGCGTCGAAGAAGAGCCCACGAACAAATGGAAACTCAAACAACAATTTGAAGGCTACTGGTTGGCCACCTCAAAGGACAACTTCTACGCCAGCAGTGGAGCCATTTCGGTTCCCGCCCATCCCGGCACGAACCGCCACATCGGCAATGAATTCGATATGGTTGCTGAGTACGAAGTAAATAAAGGACTGAACTTTGGCTTCGGTTATGGCCGCATGTTCGCCGAACAATTTCTCAACCAAACTACGCCGGGTCACGACTACAGTTATCCCTACGCGTACTTCGAATACAACTTTTCGAAATCCGACTCTCACTTTCCCGTCACCCCGAATAAGCGAAACTAATCTGTCAGGGACCGGCGAATCTCAACACGGTTCTCCTAATCTTATTGGGTAATCCAGCCCTTCGCTTCATGTCAGAAAATAGTGTCGCTATCCCAACACGAAACAGTGGTGAGAGTGTCGCCCCGCAAGACAGTCAATCGGCCTGAAAGCACGCCAACGATTTCCCCAATCCAAGACCACGCGGACCCAGAGATCGCGACCTCAGACAGGTGACTGTGTCCGCATCGCTCCTCTTCCCACGTTTGACCTAACTCAAACAGCCGCGGCTCGTCTCATCTCGACGCGTGCTCTAGCCATCGCGATTCTAGCCATTTCTGGTCCGCGAATGATGATAGAGGACCCTTTGTGGCAGAGATCTCGTAAAAGCAGTCGTGTGAAGAGTCCAGTGCGCCGGTCCACGCCGAGTGAGTGAGGTCGTGCCTTGAGTCCCGCTGTCGATGTAAGGACAGCGTGTCCATTTCAAATGGACACAGCTAGGACGTGGCCTTGCCACTCAGAGTTCGGTTGACGCGCTAAGTTGCTGACAGCAGTCGCATCCAGTGGAACTCCAACGTTGGTGAGTTTGGTATAGCAGATGCTTCAAGAAGCTGGTGTGCGTCCGGAAGCTGGTTGCTGTTGTGACGTGGAGCTGGACGAACTAATAAGGAGACTTTGATCATGAGCTTACCTCTTGAAGGAATCAAAATAATTGACTTTACCCAGGTGCAGGCCGGGCCTGCATGCAACCAACAACTCGCGTGGTTTGGCGCGGACGTACTGAAAGTCGAGCGGGTCGATGTCGGTGATGTCACTCGCCACCAGCTGCGTGACATTCCCGATGTCGACTCGCTGTACTTTACCCAACTGAATAGCAACAAGAAATCTGTCGGGTTAAACACCAAGACACCGGAAGGCAAGACGATTTTTGAAAAACTGATTCAGCAAGCGGACGTCTTGGTCGAAAACTTCGGTCCCGGTGTCATGGACCGGATGGGTTTCTCATGGGAGCGCATACAAGAGCTCAATCCGAAGCTCATCTACGGAACGATCAAGGGCTTCGACGACCAATCGCCATATTCCGACCTGAAGGTCTATGACAACGTCGCGCAATGTGCGGGCGGCTCCGCTTCGACTACTGGTTTCTGGGATGGCCCTCCTACGGTTTGTGGCGCGGGCCTAGGTGACAGCAATACAGGGATGCACCTGGCGATTGGCATTTTGACCGCTTTGATCGGTCGGCAGAAAACCGGCAAGGGCCAAAGGGTGTCGGTCTCCATGCAGGATGCCGTCCTGAATCTTTGTCGCGTCAAGCTTCGCGACCAATTGCGGCTGGAACGGCTTGGATATCTGGAGGAGTATCCGCAATATCCCAACGGGAAGTTCGGGGACGCAGTGCCTCGCGGCGGAAACGCGGGCGGCGGTGGACAGCCGGGTTGGGTGCTGAAGTGTAAGGGCTGGAAAACCGATCCCAACGCGTACATATACTTCACCATTCAAGAGCAGAACTGGGCCCGAACCTGTGAAGCGATTGGCAAGCCTGAGTGGACCAATGACCCCGCTTATACAACCGCACGGGCACGCCAGCCGCACATTTTCGAAATCTTCACTGAAATCGAGAAGTGGCTCGCCGACAAAACCAAGTACGAAGCCATCGACAAGCTCCGGGGATACGAGATTCCCTGTGGGCCGGTGCTCAGCATGAAAGAAATTGCCTATGACCCGGCACTGCGCGCAAGCGGGATGATTGTTGAGGTTACGCACAAGGAGCGGGGTACTTATCTCACGGTGGGCAGTCCGATCAAGTTCTCAGACTTCGCGCCCACAATTACCGGTTCGCCTCTACTGGGCGAGCACACAGATGAAGTTCTTACGGGCTGGGGCTATAGCTCCGATCAGATCGCAAAGCTGCGTGAGAAGGGCGTCCTGAAAGCTAAGGGCGCCGCAAAAACCAGTAAAGAGTCCGAAGCGGTGCTGGTAACGAAATGACGACGAGTAATCGGGGAACGTTCGTCGATTTTGAGCAATTAATTGAGGCGCTCGGGGATGCAGTCGTCGTCTCTGACGGCGACGGTACGATCAGACTGTGGAACTGTGCCGCCGAGCGTCTCTTCGGATTCTCTTCAGCTCAGGCCATTGGAAAGACGCTTGATCTTATTGTTCCTGAGCGTTTCCGGGAGCGTCACTGGGCTGGTTACAAGAAAACCATGACCACCGGAAAAACGCGGTACTCGCATGACGTTCTGCGCGTCCCGGCTGTTGACAAAGACGGACGACCATTGTCGATCGCATTCACGGTCGGTCTGCTCTACGACCCGGACCGGCAGGTGACGGGAATTGCAGCGGTGATTCGTGATGACACGGCGCGTTTTGCCGAAGAGCGAAAGTTGCGCAAGCAACTCTCGGAGCTCGCCGGAGACAAGGCCCGCAACAACGTTGGGGCTTAGCACCAGTGACCGGCGGAATCGTTCCGTCGGGCACAGAGATTAGCAATCAGACTTTCGAAGAGAGGTACATCCATGGCTACAACTTTGGTAAACACTACAAACGAAGTGGAATCACCGACGGAAAAGCAATCGCCGGCTTTGACGGATGGATTTCGGCTGGTAGTTGACGCGCTGAAGCTCAACGGCATCGACACGATCTACGGTGTTCCAGGAATTCCAATTACCGATCTTAGCCGGCTGGCGCAAGCGGAAGGATTAAGGTTTATCGGCTTTCGACACGAACAGTCCGCAGCCTACGCGGCAGCGATCTCCGGTTACCTGACAAAGAAGCCTGGTATCTGTTTGACCGTATCTGCGCCGGGCTTTTTGAATGGCCTTGTCGGAACCGCCAATGCAACCACCAACTGTTTTCCCATGATCCAGATCAGCGGATCGAGTGACCGTGAGATCATCGATCTCCAACAGGGTGACTACGAAGAACTGGATCAGATGAACGCGGCCAAGCCGTACACAAAAGCATCATACCGCGTTAACAAACCCGAGGACATCGGGATTGGAATCGCCCGCGCCATTCGAGCCGCTGCATCTGGCCGACCTGGTGGCGTCTACTTGGACCTTACCGGAGACGTCCTCGCTGCAGCACTCGATGCAGACGCGGGTGCGAAATCTCTGGTGCAAGTCGTCGACGCCTCACCGGCGCAAATTCCTGCTTCTGAATCCATCAAGCGGGCTCTGGACCTGCTGGCAAGCGCACAACGGCCTCTCATTATCCTGGGTAAAGGCGCTGCTTACGCACAGGCGGATAATGAGATTCGGACGTTTGTTGAGAAAACAGGCATCCCATTTTTGCCGATGTCGATGGCAAAAGGACTCCTGCCAGACAACCATCCTCAGTCGGCGGCCGCAGCCCGTTCTTTGGTTCTCAGCCAGGCCGATGTGGTGATGCTGATCGGGGCACGTCTGAACTGGCTCTTAGCCCATGGCAAAGCACCGCGTTGGTCCCCCACTGTACGTTTCGTGCAGGTGGACATTGTGTCGACCGAGATGGATAGCAACCGCCCGATCGCCGCTCCGGTTGTCGGAGATATCGGATCGGCGATGATTGCATTCCTGGAGGCACTGAAGCCCGGACAAATTCAAGCCTCGGCGGCCTGGACCAAAGCGATCGAAGAACGCAAGCGTTACAACGTCGAGCGTATGTCGGCGCGACTAAATGCCAATCCCAACCCAATGAACTTCTCGAGCGCCCTTCGCGCGATTCGCGATGTTCTGGCCGGCAGACCGGATATCTACGTCGTTAATGAAGGAGCTAATACCCTTGACTTCGGCCGCGACATCATCGACATGTACGAGCCTCGTAAGCGTCTCGACTGCGGAACTTGGGGCGTGATGGGAATCGGTATGGGCTTCGCCATTGGCGCGGCGGTCACCACTGGCAAGCCGGTTGTCGCCATCGAGGGCGATAGCGCTTTTGGTTTCAGCGGTATGGAACTTGAGACCATCTGCCGCTACTCACTGCCGATTGTCACCATTATCTTCAACAATGGCGGGGTTTACCGTGGCGACGACGTAAACCGCAGCGGAGGTAGCGATCCTGCACCAACCGTTCTGATGAAGGCACGCTACGACAAACTGATTGAGGCTTACGGCGGCACAGGGTATCACGTGACCGACCCGCAAGCGCTCACCAAAGCTCTTACTGAATCTTTGGCTTCTGGGAAGCCGGCACTCATCAACTGTGTCATCGATCCGACAGCAGGCACGGAGAGTGGCCACATCGGCAATCTGAATCCAAAGAGCCAGATCGGCGACGCAAGGAAGTAAGTGCCGATCATGGCACTGTGAGCGTGCACGTCTTCGGATTTTGAAGAGTGCTTTCTCGGAGCTTAGAGGAGTTGTGTCCTTGAAAATTTCTCTCCCGACACCGCACGTTCTTGCTGTAGGGCAGGAGAACACGCTTTTGAAAGAAATGAGAAATTCCGTCACAGTTCGAATCGTTCAGACATCGTTCTTGATGTTCTTGGGCTATCTTGTGATCGGTCTACTGCTGGCAATTTTGCCCAGCTTTGTTCACCTAAAGTTGGGTCTCACACCGGTGTGGGCAGGCATTGTGGTCAGTGCACAGTATGTGTCCACTCTTCTAAGCCGCCCGCGCGCTGGCCTAAGGACTGATGTCATTGGACCAAAGCCTACCGTTTTATCCGGCCAGGCAGCTTTTCTCGTCAGTGGATGCTTACTGCTGATCTCGGCATTCCTTCAACATAGAATAGCCCTTTGTATTTCCGCCCTTTTGCTGAGCCGTCTTCTGCTGGGTTACGGCGAGAGCAGTATTGCTACCGGAACTATCACTTGGGGCCTGGGTAGAGTTGGGCCGGAAAACGCTACTCAGGTTATTTCATGGAGCGGAATCGCTTCGTATAGTGCCATGGCTCTAGGCGCTCCGCTGGGGATTTGGATCGAGCGCCACTCCGGATTCGCAGCGATCGGTGTCACCGTATTGGCTATATCCTTGCTGAATCTCACATTCGCCGTCTTCATAGCAGGAGCGCCCGTGTTCGGTGGAACGCGCATGGGCTTTTCGAAATTGCTTCTGAGAGTGGTGCCAATGGGACTCGGCTTGGCTCTTGGCACAGTCGGATTCGGCGTTATCGCCTCATTCCTGACATTGTATTTCGCCCGGCAGCACTGGAGCGATCCGGCAATTGCGTTAGTTCTGTTTGGCATCGGTTTCGTCGCCACTCGACTATTGCTCGCTAACACCATCAATCGTTGGGGTGGGTTCCCGCTTGCAATTGTGTCCCTCTTCGTGGAGTTCACCGGCTTATTCGTCTTGTGGATGGCGAAAACTCCGGATACGGCGATGGTGGCGACTGCCCTCAGCGGTTGTGGATTTGCTCTGGTGTTCCCAGCGCTTGGAGTGGAGGTCGTTCGCGAGGTTTCCGAGCAGGATCGTGGAGCCGCGTTGGCCGTGTACACAGCGTTCCTTGATTTAGCTATGGGGGTAACAGGGCCTCTGGCTGGGTACGTGATTATGCGCTTTGGTTATCCGGCCATGCTCCTCTCTGCATCAAGCGCGGCGATCTGTGGCTGCATGATTCTGACCATCCTTTTGTACAGGATGCGTGAGCATCAAGCGCGCGAGTTACGCAACCTGGTGGGCTCTACCTCGAGTTCCAGGTTTGGGTTGCAGGGGAAATTGTGATGGCCACGACTTCAGTTACGAGTGCCATAGCACCAGTGGTGAGCGAGCTCTCTCAATTGCTCACCAGGCACGTTCAGGAGCAACCCGAGCGAACTGCTGTTGGGACCTCAGATGGAGGAACTGTAATCAGCTACGGCCAGCTTGACGCTCTCGTCCGGTCGGCTATGGCGCAACTATCCCGGCTCGGACTGAGCCGCGGTGCTACGGTCGCGCTCGTCTCGGACAATTGTGTTGAATTTGTGGTAGGTCTTCTCGCAGTTGTGTCATCGGGCGCTCGTGTCGCACCGTTGAACCCGGCGCTCACATTGTCCGAATTGAGTACTCGACTCTCGGAACTCTCCGCGCATGCCGTACTTGCGCCGAAACATTTGGCCAGCAAGCTTGAGTTTGCGGAAGCCACGGCCGGAAGCGCTGCTCGCTGGATTATGAGTGTCGAGGGTTCCAGGGGAGCCTATGAGGTACGAGTGGCGGATCGGAGCGGACAAAGTGCCGCATCTGGCGTGGCTGCCGAGACGATTGCCCCAGTCGACGGTGAGGATGTAGCTCTCCTGATGTTCACCGCCGGGACGACCTCCGCCCCCAAGGTTGTTCCCTTGAATCACCGCAATGTTGTCGCTTCCGTCCATGGTATTTCCACCGGGTATAACTTGTCTACGCAGGACGCGACGCTCATCGTGATGCCGCTGTTCCACGGTCACGGACTCATGGCCGGGCTGCTCGCAACTCTGGCAAGCGGCGGCAGCGCTTACCTTCCGAGCATGGGCGGGTTCTCGGCCCACTTGTTCTGGCCAGATGTAGTCCGCCTCGGTGTCACGTGGTATACAGCCGTGCCCACGATTCACCGCATTCTCGTTAACCGTGCCTCCAAAGAGTACCCGAGTTCCTCTCCGGTAAGGCTTCGCTTCATCCGCAGTTGTAGCGCACCGCTTGACGAAGAACTCGCCTCAGCAATCGGGGCTACGTTTCGAGTGCCGGTGATCTCTGCCTATGGGATGACAGAGGCCTCGCATCAGGTGTCGTCGAACCCACTACCCGTCAACGGAACCATCAAGACGTCGTCAGTGGGGCTGCCTACGGGAGTCGAGATCCGGATTGTCGCTGAAGATGGAAAGGACGCTGACCCCGGTGGCATCGGGGAAATTTGGGTTCGCGGCGCAACGGTTACGGCCGGATATCTCAACAATCCCCATGCAAACTCCGCGAGCTTCGTCGATGGATGGTTCCGCAGTGGTGATCTGGGCAGTGTAGACGCAGACGGCTACCTCTATGTGAGAGGAAGGCTCAAGGAAATCATCAACCGGGGCGGAGAAAAGATCTCACCGGGAGAAATCGACGCGATCCTCTTGTCCAACCCCAAGGTACTCGACGCAGCATCGTTCGGCGAGTCCGATGCAATCTACGGAGAGAATGTGCAGGCGGCTGTCATTCTGCGGCCGGGAATGGAAGCAACCGAGGGTGAACTGCGTGGCTACTGCCGCTCAAAGCTCAGCGCCTTCGAAGTTCCCGAGCGGATATACATCGTGGCCGAGTTCCCCCGCACCGCCAAGGGCTCCACGGATCGGATTGCGCTTGCCGCTCAATTTGCCGCTGGTGATCCAGCGCGTGTCAAGGTTCGTCGCGAGAAAACTACGCCGATCTTGTCGCGTGCCGGCATGGAAAGCGGAGCAAAAAGGTAAGATGCGAGTTCATCGTCCCATCCTCGACCATGTCATCGACAAATGCCGCGAACTCGATCCTATTGCAGTTGCGATAGTCTCCCCGCTGAGCGAAGTCGCGCTTACCGCTGCGATCGAGGCAGCAAGTGCGGGACTGATCAACCCGTATCTCGTTGGGCCCCGCGCAAAGATTGCTGCCCTCGCGCGTGAACACGAATTCGAGCTTGCACCTTATCTGATCGTCGACGTGGATGACGAAGTTGAGGCGGCGCAAAGAGGCGTCGAGCTATGCCGGCTGGGCACTTGCCAGGCCCTGATGAATGGGAGCCTTCGTCCAGATCTCTTCCTGCAGCCCATCATGGCGGACGATACTGGGTTGCGTTTAAAGCGGAGAATGAGCCATGTATTTGTCGTAGACACCCCAAGCTATCCCCGAACATTGATCATTACGGACGCGGCGATCAACGGGTATCCCAAGTTGGAGGAAAAAGCGGATATCGTCCAGAACGCGATCGAATTTGCCCAAGTTCTGGGCATCGCCATTCCGAAAGTAGCAATTCTTTCGACCAGCGAAACCGTATCCTCTAATGTTCCTTCGACAATCGATGCGGCGGCGCTTTGTAAGATGGCCGATCGGGGACAGATCACGGGAGGTGTTCTGGACGGTCCACTCGCGTTTGACGATGCTGTGCAGCCAGAGGCGGCTCGGATTAAGCAGATTGACTCAGCCGTGGCTGGGCGGGCTGACATCCTGGTGGTACCGGATCTGGAATCGGGAAGTATGCTCGTAAAACAACTCCAATCTCTGGTCGGTGCGGAAGCCGCTGGAGTAGTCCTCGGCGCACGGGTACCGATAATCCTGACCAGCCGCGCAGCCAATCCGAAGACCCGGCTAGCGTCGACAGCGGTCGCGGCATTGCTTGCGCATGATCATCGTCGAGCATTCTTTGAAGTGACTGCAGGGTTCGGTGTGCTGTTGCAATCAAAGGCCTGGCTCTCCAGCGTTGGTTCGGAACCGCGATGAAGCTGCTTCTACCCGAGACGCGTATACGGTCAGCAGTAGCAATCTTCCTTGCGATGATCGCTGGCTATCTGGACGGATATGGGTTTCTCTTCCTGGGGACCTATGTCTCGTTCATGAGCGGAAACACGACAAGTGCTGGCCTGAGGAGTGGGCAGGACAATTTCCGTGCCGCCTTGCCTTCTGCGATAGCCGTCTTGTCCTTCGTCACCGGTAGTTTCTTCGGAAACTTCTTCAGTCAATCCAAATCGCGTTATTCCCATCGCCTGACATTCGGTGTGATTGCAGTTCTGCTCGCGACCGTTGCTGGGCTTGAATGGCATGGACCGCGAAACGTCCCCTCCGAGATCGCGATGCTCAGCCTGGCCATGGGCATGATGAATCCGGCACTTTCTAAGATAGGCGCAGAGTCGGTGAGTCTCACGTTCATGACTGGCATGCTGAGCAGAATAGGTGGCCATCTCGCTTCAGCTGCGGGGCAAAAACCTCTCCCGGAAGCACAAGGACCAAGGGATACCCATCTCGCCCGCGCTGGACTTGACGCCAGCCTATGGTCAGGGTTTTTGGTCGGCGCAGCTCTGTCTGGAATGGCGCATTTACATTTCCGATTGTGGGCCCTGCTGCCTCCCTGTGTAGTCATGGTCGCCTTGGGTATGTTCAGCGAGTGCGCCACGGCATCACCCGAGAAGAGGATTAGATCTTCGATCCCCAGTATGCCGAGCGCAGTGTAGTTCGGTGCCCATAGAGGGGTCACCCCGCGGATTGAATCGGAGAGAAAGGTAACGTAACAAACTCTTAGAATGTCAGTTTTCAAACGAAAGGATGAATCAGATGGAATACATAGTAATCTCCGGGACGGAAATGAGGGTCTCGCGAATTGCGCAAGGCACATGGGCGATCGGTGGTTGGATGTGGGGAGGCACAGACGAAAGAGAATCGATTCGTACGATTCATGCCGCCCTCGACATAGGGATCAATCTGATCGACACGGCGCCGGTTTATGGCTTCGGGGTTTCCGAGGAAATCGTCGGAAAGGCAATTGAGGCGAGAGGACATCGCGAAAAGGTTTTCATCGCGACCAAAGTTGGACTCGAGTGGCACAACGGCTCGGTTTCGCGAAATTCCTCGCGCGATCGCATCCGGAAGGAGGTCGAAGATTCGCTGCGTCGACTTCGCACGGACTACATCGATATCTATCAAGTCCATTGGCCGGATTTGGCCGTACGGATCGAAGACACCGCCCAGACCATGCAAGCCCTTCGTAAGGAGGGCCTGATCCGTGCGATCGGTGTGAGCAATTATTCACCCGAGCAGATGAACCAGTTCATGTCCGTCTCTGAATTGCACACCGTTCAGCCTCCTTACAGCCTCTTCGAACGGCAAATTGATCGCGACGTGCTGCCTTTCGTGCGCGAAAAGAATCTGAGCGCTTTCGCCTACGGGCCTCTCTGCCGTGGGCTCTTGACCGGGACCATGCGACCGGACACGAAGTTCACCGGCGACGACCTCCGCCAGTCCGATCCCAAATTTCAACCGCCGCGCTTCGCACAATATCTGGAGGCGGTCCAGCAACTGGACGATCTGGCGCGAAAACGATATGGAAAGAGCGTAATGGATCTTGCTGTGCGCTGGGTCTTAGACACGCCTGGAATCACGTCGGCGCTGTGGGGCGCCCGCCATCCTGCGGAACTCGAAGCTGTGGCGGGCGTCCTCGGCTGGAACCTCGACGCGGACACGCGCTCAGTGATCGATCGGATTCTGCGGCAGACGATCGCCAATCCGATCGGTCCCGAATTCATGGCGCCGCCGAAAGGGAAGGGCGTCGCCGCCTAGGACACTAGAGGCTGGGAACCGGAGAAGCCATGCGATGGAAACAGGTCGAGGATGAACCGAAAACATTTGCCCTAATCTTTGAGACCGGCGACGAGATCGCAACCGTGCTGCAACAGTTCGCGAGGCGGCAGCGTTTGGGGGGAAGTAGCTTCAAAGCCATCGGCGCTCTTTCTCATGCAAAGCTGGGTTGGTTCAAGTGGGAGACGAAAAAATACGCGGCGCTCCTCTCGACTCAGCGGCAACTCGGCTTCGCCTCCGGGTACGAATATCATCGCATCATGCCTCGGATTGAAACGGCCGCCCCCGCTGCCAAAATAAACGGCGGCCACGCATCCCGCAAAGATTGGGCTCACGACGGCGCTGGGAACAATGTACTTCTTGGATTCGAAAAATGAGCCAACTACGCGATGTACGGCCTTGCTGCGGGCTAAGTTGCCGGGGACCTGAGGAATGATGAACCTTGAAAGTCTCAGTTCGGGATAAGCTGCGCTAAATTGAACCAGCGCCTTCGCCATCTGCTTGGGTGTGCTGATTCCTAAGTCGGCCACATAACTCCGATGAAGCGCCTTCGGTTGATAGAGATTGATGAGATCTTTGGCGAAGTCCGCACAATTACGCGTGAGGAGGTGAAAACGAGAGTGGTTCGACGACGAGTTCAACTTGAGAATCAGAGCCTCATCTTGTTCACCGCTGGTCTCAATCTCGAAACCATAAGTTGTCCTGTCATAGGATGAACCGACAAGTTCATACCAGTTCCCTCCGGGACTCTGTCCGTTGGGCAGATCCGGAACGACATCCTCCAAATGCTTTCGGCGATAACTATCCCGCAGAAAGGCCACGGTCTTCGTATCCGCATATAGGGGGACATCGTCCGGACGCTCGACTGCATACAAATAGGGGAGGAGAGAGATCGCGATCCAGTCGTAGCCCCGGACGCCGTCATACCGGCTTATCACCACACCTGATTCTCCGGGAGCACACGGCCTAAGGATCAGGGGTGTTTGCGCACATACGCCGGACAGGTAAACGGCAGCGTGGCCTGTTGCGGTGAAGAATCCCAGCTTTCCGTAAGGCTCTTCTATCAGAAGCGTGGCCGAGGCTCCTGCCTGTAGCCCAAACGCCCCGAGCAGAGCGGCCAGCCCAGCGACAGTCTGTACTATCCATGAGGTGCAACATCGCATCGCAATAACCAGCCTCCAAACAAAATCCGCACGGTTGCTTCTACCGATGGCCACCTTCGGCGTGACCGCGTCCGTCGCGCACTTCATTTCCGTGGAAATGATTAAAGGGCTTCTCACCACGTTCCGGATGTGGACCAGCGTAGCCATGCTGCGGATCGAAGCGGTTGTCCACGTGACCATGGAAGTCGTGCGGACCGTGGAACCACGGGCCGGCTCCGATGAATACGCCACCGCTGAACCACTCGGGCCCGTAGTACCCGTACGGAGCGCAGTTGTATGGCGCGTAGTCGTAGTAGCCATACGGGCACGCCGGTTCGGAGCCGATGTTGATCGAGACCTGCGCGGGCGCAGAGCTCGGAATGCTGGTCAGAGCGGCGAGCAGAATAGGGAGGGCAAGAACTTGTGAATAACGCATGTGTTTCTCCTCATTTCGAGAAAAGCAAACCAGCTGCCAAAGTTGTAAATACATGGAAAGACTTCCATCGAACGCAAGGGAAAGGGCAACCGCAGAGAAACCTTGTCTCGGCGTGACCGCTGGCGGACGGGTGTCGAACGAGGGACGCGGAATTCAGAAGGAGTGCAAGATTCTCGCAACCTGATTGCGGTTGCAGCCTTTCTATCTTTTCCTACATTCAATCATTTGGCACGTTCTTTTCCTCCGTTCCAGTTTGGCATTCCTAATGCACATGCCTGGTTGTCGGGGCGGCAATCCTGTCGGAAGGGCAGGCCCAGACACACACAAAACTTTAGGAGAAAACAGAATGAACACTTTAAAGAAATTGATTGTGGGCATGGGACTGGTATCCGTCCTGTGCGCTATCCCTGCCATGGCGCAGATCACCAATTCTGTGACATTTGACGCGCCCTCCCCATTTTACGCGGGGAACGCGAAGATGCCTGCAGGCAGTTATCGGCTGACTCAGCCGGACCCAGACAATGACCTTTTGTTACTCGAAACCGACAACGGCTCGCATGCCGTGTTCGTGGAGTATGAAGTCGTAACCTCCAACACCCCGCATGCTCAGGGCGACGTCACTTTCAACAAGTACGGCAACGTTGAGTTCTTGAGCGCCATTTGGGTCGAAGGACGAAAGTCCGAGATGCAGATCCTGCCGTCGAAATTTGAACGAAATACTGCCAAAGCTACGACCGCGGAAAAGCATTCGCTGTCAGCCAAGAGTACTGGCCAGCCGCAATAAGTGACTGTCCCTTAGGGACGTTTTTCACAAAACTAAAGGGGAAACCATGAAACTACAGAACAAAATGTTTGTTTCGATCGCAACGTTCTTTGTTTTCATAGCTGCGTCATTCGCCGAGCAGGTGAAGACCGACTACGATCACAGCGCACATTTCGGACAGTACAAGACCTACTCTTGGGAGAAAGTCCAAACCAAAGATCCTCTGATGGTTGACCGCATTAAGGACGCGGTGAATTCGGCTCTAACAGGCAAAGGCTGGACCCAGGTCGACTCGGGTGGCGACGTCTCTATCGTGGCGATGGAGATCACGAAGAATCAGCAGACTCTCAACACCTTCTACGACGGCTTTGGAGGGGGTTGGCGTTGGGGAGGATTCGGAGACGCAACGACGACCACTGAAACCTACAAAGTTGGTACCCTCGTGGTCGATCTGTTCGATGCCAAGGCCAAGAACTTAATCTGGCGAGGCTCGTCCAGCGACACACTTTCTAACAATCCAGATAAGAACACCAAGAACCTCGACAAGGAAGTGAAGAAGATGTTCGCCCATTTCCCTCCGGAGCAGAAAAAGTAAGGCCAAGCGGAGTTCTTACGACGATCGATACAGAGTAGAACCGCCGGGAGGGCCTCTCCAGTTGAGGGACGCTGTTCGTCCATGCGGCGGTTCACTTTCGAAGGACGCGACATGAGTCGCCTGAAAATCGCTCACAAGGAGAAACGGTATGAAGAAACTAATTACGTATCTAATGAGCATTTTATTCGTGGCTCTGCCAGTTCTTTCCTCGCCAGCCTTGGCAGCTGATCACGAAAAGGATGAGGATCGGCTAAAGAACAGCGGCATTGTGTTGAAGGAGATTCTCGATGTTCCCGACGACATCCCTCAGGACTTGCTTGACAAGGCTGATTGTGTGGTTGTCTTCCCGTCCGTCTTAAAAGCGGCATTCATTGTTGGCGGAAGTTATGGGCGGGGAGCGATGTCCTGTCGCCAAGGCCAAGATTTCAAGGGGCGCTGGGGTGCACCCACCATGATGGCTCTCGAGGGCGGCAGCTTTGGCTTCCAAATCGGCGGGGAGGCAACGGATTTTGTCCTCCTGATCATGAATGAGCGCGGCGCGAACGGGATTCTCAGCAGCAAAGTGAAGCTTGGTGCGGACACTTCGGTTGCCGCTGGCCCGGTCGGCCGCGACCTTTCGGCAGAAACCGACGCTACATTGCGGGCGGACATCTTAAGCTACTCCCGTGCCCGAGGTGCATTTGCAGGTATCGCGCTCGAGGGATCAACCATTCGTCCCGATGGTGGCGCCAACGAGCAGGTTTATGGGCATAAGATTCCTGCAAAGCAGATCGTGCGGTCCGGGAAAGTCGCCATCCCACCATCTGCCCAAAAACTGATTTCGACACTGGACGCCAAGGCCCCAAATCGTAAGTCATAATGCAGGCGAAACTGGCCTCACGAGAAACAATACTTGCATCGCTGGAGCCTTTACCCTCCGGCTTCGCGCAGTTCGGATTCCGGAGTTTCGTATATCACGTGCAGAGTCGCGCCTTCGCCAGCAGATCCCCTTAAACGAGATGGGCGCGTTCGATCTCTGGGCATGGCAGCTTTGGTGGTTGGTCGGTCTGTGGTCGGGCGTGCGTTGGGCCAAAGGCGACTTCCGTCTCGACTGGGCGAGGCGGATGACGATCTCGGCAGCGATAGTCGCAGTTTTTTCCTGGTCCTGCGCTACGCGCAAGTAGACGGGGTAGTCACATTCGGGAAGTCCGGCTTGTTGCTCGATAAGTGGGATTTTGGAGTCGGACGAATAATCCCGACTGACTTCCCAGAGGCCCGTTTGAACGAAGCCTTTGCGGCAGACGCTTTCGCGTGCTCGGTGTCGGCAGTGTGCCGGTGAGCGGATAAGGTTGGGTCATAGGTTGGCTCCTAATGACCCAACCTTACCCCTTCACATACACCGCTGACACCCAGCACGCGATAGCGTCTGCCGCAAAGGCTTCGTTCAAGTCCGCTTCTCGACAGCGATCTGTCGGTACCGCTAACGCGTTTATCGCGACGAACCCGGAGCCAGCAACGCTAGTTTCCGAATGCGATTTCTTCGTCCAATTCTGGCGAACCCGCAAGGGACCGAATCAGTTTGCTGACGCTATGCGCGACGCCGAATGACTCCGCGACGGCGG
>Ga0210409_10003643_pt1 | contig 17018 bp, 16 predicted proteins | sample IncBWH17MmetaG_FD_161649 | JGI IMG/M metagenome (GOLD analysis project Ga0210409, IMG submission 161649) | Forest soil microbial communities from Barre Woods Harvard Forest LTER site, Petersham, Massachusetts, United States - Inc-BW-H-17-M | ecosystem: Environmental > Terrestrial > Soil >...
CATCAGAATCGCGGAAGCCACGCCGAGCAACACAGGGTGCGGCAGTCCGATCACGGCCAGTCCGGCCGACAGCGCCGTCGCGTCGAGTATCGTTAGCTGCAGCAGACCCCGGAAGTACGCTCTGGCCGCGTCGTCGACCTGGTGCAGAAGAACCAGCGACGACTCGAAGAACGCGTTGGGGACCGGCCTGGCCAGCAGGGCCTTCAGCTCCCGGCCGTCCTTCAACAGGAAGAACGTCAGGAATGGAACGAGCACGATCGCCGGCAACCACCTCGACATCGATGCCACCGACGGCTCGACGATTTGTCCCAGGCTGGCGACCAGATCCGGGATCGCCCGCCTCACTTCGGCTCTGAGGCCGTCCGAAGCGAACTTCGTCACGAAAGCGTCCATCGCGACCATCACTTGATTGAGCAGCTGAGCGCCGCCCTCGCGGTATCGCTCGACCGCGGTGTGGTTCTCCAGCACCATGCTGCGCACCCGGGGCAGCGATGCAACCAGGGCCGCGATGCCGATGGCGCTGAAACACGCGACCGCCGCGCCCGCGGCCGCGCCAGGAGCCATTCCGACCCGCAGCAGCGAAAGATAGCCGGGCCGCAGCAGGTAGTAGAGGACCAGCGCCAGGATCAGCGGCACGACCAGCCAGAAGGCGGTCTGGAAGATTGCCAGCACGAGGCAGGTGGCGCCCATGATCGCGAGGGCGCCCAGCGGCCCGGTCGAGTCCGCGTCCGGGACCTCGCCATCCGATGGCGCACCGGCGGGAGCCGGATTCGATTCGAGCGTCAAATTTCCACCGACCCGGGATTCAAGGCCACCCTTCGAAGGATCTGTGCCAGGTGCCGTGCCATCTCCAGGCTGATCTTGAACGCCGTCGGCGCCTGTGTGTCCATCAGCCGGTGCAGATCGGATCGGAAGAAGGCGGCGAGTCGACAATTCGTTTGCGCCACTGCCTGGACTACACGCGGCTCGTCGGAGAGCAGCGCCAGAGCGCCGAAGGAGTCGCCTTTCTCCATGCGCGCAAGGACGCGTTGACCGTCCGCAAGAGTGCGCCGCAGAGACACGGTGCCGTCCAGCACGAAGTAGATCGCCTGGCCGACCTCGCCCTCGTCGAACACGACCTCACCGTCGAGATAGCTGCGGTCGTGCAGCAAGGGGGCGATGTTTTTCAACTCCCGGCGCGACAGGGTCGCAAAGAGCTTGATGATCGAGTGCGGCTGGCTGCCCCGCTGGTTCCAGCGGCGAAGCAACGTGGGGAAACTCAACACAGGCATCTCCGTGCAAAGCCCGGCGAACCGCCCGATGGCTTGATCCGTCTCCGCGCAACAGCGATCGTGCGGCAGCAGACGGGTCCTCGAATGAGGTTTATTGCGGCAATTTAGAACTCCTGCGCTGGGCAGTTCATGTTCTCCGCCTGGGCGAGCGGAAACTCAAATCCACATCGGCCTCGTTCTCCAGGCGGGAGATCTCGATCTCCACCTTCCTGGCCTGGTCCAGCGGAACCGCCCGCCCCAGCGCACTGAAGTGGCGGATGCCCCCTGGGCATTGCGTCTGCAGCCGGTCGCAGGCCTCGGCCATCCGAGGGGCGTCTACCAGGCAATCCCTGGTCCAGGATGCTCCATTGCGAACATCGGAAACGAACTCGTCCATACCGGATCCTTTCTGGTCGGCGTTGACTGCGACGATCTACTTGCCGGCGCGGAATGCCGCCGGAGTCACCCCCGTCAACCGGCCGAAGCAGGTCGTGAAATGACTTTGACTCTTGTATCCGACCTCGAATGCGACATCCGAGATCGGCAACCTCGCCTCGGACAGCAGCGCTTTCGCCCGCTCGATCCGGCACCGCACGATGTAGCGGTGCGGCGACTCTCCCGTCGATTGCTTGAACATCCGGGCGAAGTGATAGGCGCTCATCCTCAGATGGGCCGCCACGTCCCGAAAGCTGATATCGTCCACCATGTTCTCTTGGACGAACTCGATGGCGCGCTTCAATTTGAAGCGGGGCAGTCCGCCGTTTTCGACCGGCAGCCGCACCGCCGTTGCGTACGTCGACAGCAGGTGTCGCGCCAGTACCGTCGCGACGGAGTTGATGTAGGCCGCATCCAATCGATCGTTGCGACGCAGTTCTGCGCGCAACGCGCGGCCCAGATGCCATATGACCGGATCGAACGCCCCCTGCTGGCCCGCCAGTTCGACACCCTTCATGCCGCCTTCGTGCGCCATCCGCTTCAGGAATTCGGGCGCCAGCAGGATCATCGTCAGGTCGGTACCCTGCTGCCAGATCAGCTGATGCGGCTGACCGGGCGGGATGATGCAGATCTGCCGTTCGCTCACCGCCTGGCGCTGGATGCCGCCATTAGCGTCTCTAAAAGCGAGCTCCGCGACGGCGCGTTCGCCCGGGATGGCAATCAGGATCTCCGCGCGCGTGCGCTCGCGCCATACGCATGGTTCCAGTCTGCCGTTGATCACCTGAATGTCGGAGCTGCGAGCCTGCACCAGGTCGGAGAACGCCGGTTCCTCGTCCCGGGTCGCTTCGCAGGCGGTCTGGTCGCTCATTGGGTTCATCCTTGCGTTGTCGATCGTTGGCTGACGACAAAGCTGTTCGATCAGCGATGAAGCGACGTTAAGCAGATCCGGGGTCGAAGTCGTGAGCGCCCGGTCCTTTCTTGGTGAAAATGGCGTTGTCATCGGGTCGGGAGTTCTGTGCAAAAGAGGGGTGTCACGGCAGAGGCAATAACAACGTGGCGGCAATGGAATTCTCCGCTTACGGGCGGGCTCGGGGCACTGACACGTGCAGCCGGACGTCGACCTTGTTCAGGATGGCGATTGAGTACGGGCAAACGCGATGAGTGGTCTCCACCAGTCTGCGCGCGTCGGCCCGTGGCAGGCCGCGCACGTTGACATACAGGTCGATGCCCAGTGCGTAGCCGCCCGCGCCGATGCGGCCCATCGCGAGCCGGGCGGACGTCGTGCTGCTGGTGATGGCCTTCTTCATCCGCTGCGCGGTCATGGCCAGCGCACTGTCGAAGCAGGCCGCATAGCCGATCGCGGCGTTTCCCAGCGCGAACAGGTTCTGGGAATTCGGGCCGGCGCTAGTGTGAGCTTGGGGAATGGGTTTCACGACCGTCTCCAACAGTGGGGCTGGGTTTGTCGTTGCTGACGCGAATGATCAGTCGGCCGGATCTCTTGCCTTCCAGCAGTCCGATGAAGGCTTGGGGGGCGTTTTCAAGGCCGTCGACGATGTCCTCGCGCGCCTTGATCCTGCCCTCCTTGAGCCAGGCATTCATCTGCAGAAAGAATTCGCCGTAGCGATGGCGATAGTCGGAGATGAAAAAGCCCTGCATCCGGATGCGCCGGGTGAGCAGCGTGTGAGTCAGGAGCCTCAGACGGTTCTGTCCGCGTGACATGCCGTTGTCGTCGTATTCGGCCATCAAACCGCGCAGCGGCACGCGCGCCCCGTCGTTCAGCAGCGGCAGCACGCCGTCGAAGACGCTGCCGCCGGAGTTCTCGAAGTAGACGTCGACGCCCTTCGGGCAGGCCGCCGCCAATTGGCGCGTCAGACCCGGGCCGCGGCGATCGATGCAGGCATCGAAACCCAGCTCTTCGGTCAGAAAGCGGCTCCTGTCCGCGCTGCCGGCGATCACCACCACGCGGCACCCCTTGAGCTGGGCGATCTGGCCCACCAGCGAGCCAACCATCCCGCTCGCGGCCGCGACGACCACCGTTTCTCCCGCCTTTGGCCTGCCGATGTCGAGCAGGCCGATGTAGGCCGTGAAGCCCGGCACGCCGAGGGCACCCAGCGTGAGCGAGGGTCGCGCCATTTGGGCATCGAGCTTCGCCAGATCGGTGCCGTAAGAGAGTGCATATTGCTGCCAGCCGTTGTAGCCGAGCACCAGGTCGCCGGGCCGGTAATCGGGGTGCCGGGAGGATTCCACGCGGGAGACGGTGCCACCGACCAACACTTGTCCGACCGCCACCGGTGCCGCATCGGATGACGTATCGCTGATGCCGCCGCGCATGTACGGGTCCAGAGAAAGGAACAGCGTGCGCAGCAGCACCTGGCCGGTCGAAGGGACCGGAACGGCCGCTTCTTCGAGGCGGAAGTTCGCCGCGCTGGGGACGCCGACCGGACGGGAATTCAAGACGATCCTGCGGTTCACCGGGCGGGTTCCCGGCTCGCGGCGTAAATCCTCCAGGACCGGTTGCTCAAGCAGTTGCATCGTCTGACTCCGGTTCTGTTGTGCGGTTAGCGCCCGGTGTTGCCCTTGCGCAACGAGTTGCCGTCCTCAGTACGCACCACGGCCCCGAGCGTCAGCAGCCAATCCAGTTCATCGGCGCCGTCGATGCGCAGCGCGGTGACATTGCGCTGGTCGTCGGTGACCAGTTCCCCGGTCTTGAACCCGTAGTAGTCGGCCAGGCCGTGCGTGGTGTCAGTGTGCTGGCTGGTGACCGCGGTGATGTAGCGCGAGTTGCCGCGCCGGAAGACCTCGTTGAAGGCGAACCGGCTCAGATCGCCCCCGAAGAACTGCGCCTTGTACTGGGCGATGCTCTGGTACACGCGCATGGTCTGGGCCACCTTCTGATAACCCATCTCGGCGATCAGTTCCGGTTTCGAATCGACCGAGTACGGCGATCCTTGCTCGTCGTTGGCCAGGCTCCCGACCGTGTAAAAGGCGGTCGTCACCGCGCATTGCACGGCGTCCGCATCGGTCCGGTTCTGGCGGCACAGCGCCAGCGCGTCGGACACGTAGTGGCCAGTGGCATGGTTCGGGTCGCGGTACACGGAGGAACTGAGCATCCGCGACAGGACGACCGCCTCGCGCACCGGCACTTCCGCGCCCAGCCGGCGTTCGACCGAAAGTATTCCGTAGGCGTCGGCGGCCGCTTCCTGGGCCAGCCACGGGAATACGCTCGCATCGGCGGCACGGCCGTCGGATTGGTGCAGGAACGCGTCACGCAGCTTGCAGTGTCCGACCTCGTGGGCCAGCGCAAACATCGCTTGCGCCTGCGGCGCGAGCCTCCCGTTCAGGAAGCGCCCCAGGGGCTTCAAGGCGCCGCCGATATCGGGCGATGCACGCAGGATGCACTTGACGCGGTCGCCTTCGACGCGCGACACCGACAGCGAGCCGCTTTGCGAATCCCAGAAGGAGATTTCGACGTTCGGATCCAGCTCGCGTGCGAAGGCGGCGCCCGCTTGCATGTACTCGTCGGGAGAGCCGGCCGGCACGGAAAACTGGGTCGCCTCGTGGGTTCCGGCCATCGCCGCGGGCGCTACCAGTTCCAGACACACCGCCGAGGCGTTCAGCGCCAGCCATGCGGCCGACGGCCAAATATTCGATTGGGAGCGTCGAGCTGGGCGGTTGCACATGGCCTCGTCCTTGCGGTGTGTGGGCCGGCGGTTCCGGTCGACACCTGATCAGCGATGAAGCCACGTTAGACAAAGCCGCGCTCGCCGTCGTGAGCGTCAGGTCCTTTCTTGGTGAAAACGGCGTTGCCGAGCCGTCACCGGTGTGCACGACCGCAGCGATGCGAAACGACCGCGGCGGAATGAAATCGAAGAGGTCTAGCGAATCGACGAACGAAAGCGGGCGCCACCGGCGTCCGCTTGCTGGAGCATGCCCGCCATCAAGGCAACGCGAACACCATCACGGCCGAGGTGCCGGAACCGCCGAAGAAGCCGGAGACCACGCCGGAAGTCGTGGCGACGTACTGCTTGCCGCCGACTTCATAGGAGATGACCCCGCCGCCGATGCTGCCGCCGGTGTTGAAGCTGTAGAGCTTCTTCCCGTTGGCCGCGTCCAGCACCAGGAAATCGTTGTTCAGGTCGCCGGTGAACAGCACCCCGCCCGAGGTCGCCGTCACCGCTGCCACCAGCGGCGTGGGCCATTGCTGGTGCCAGCGCACCTTGCCGGTCGTGCTGTCGACGGCGGTCAGCCATCCCCGCGAGGTTTCTCTCGCGTCCGGGATCACGGCGCCCCCATAGTAGTGCGCTGCGGGTACGAACTCCGGCTTTTCAGCGAACAGCTTGAAGGTACCGCACCAGTCAACGGCGGCAACGTAAATGGTCTTGGTCACCGGACTGTAAGCCGGGCCGTTCCATTCCATACCCCCCAGAAGTCCCGGGCAGCGATGGACGCCCTCGAGGCTCGGCGCGGCATCGACGTTCTCCCGGGTCGTGATCGGGAGCTCGAACAGGACATCACGCGTGTCACGGTCCATCACGCGCAGCAGACCGTCTTTTCCGCTGACCGCCATCAAGTCGCGTGATTTGCCGCCGACCTTCGCCGTAAACAGCGGGCTGACCTGGCTCAGATCCGAGTCGTGCGTGTCGTTCGGAACGAACTGGCGGTACCACAGCAGCTTGCCCGTGTGCACATCGAGAGCGACCACCGAATTGGTATACAGGTCGTCGCCCGTCCGAACAGCTCCGTTGAAATCGGGAGCTGGATTTCCAACCGGCAGGTAAAGGATTGCCTTGGCCACGTCCAGAGCAAGAGGGGTCCAGAGGCTGCCACCACCGTGCTGTCGCGATTGAGGGTTACCCCACGAATCGGCCCCAGGCTCGTTGTCATCCGGAATCAGATTGAAGCGCCACACCTGCTCGCCCGTCGTCAGCTTGAACGCACCGACCCAGTTTTTCGGTCCGAAGTCAGCGCCGGCCGGACCGTAGAGCACGAGATCCTCGAAAATCAGCGGCGGCATGCTCAAATACTGCCCGGCCTGCGAGTCGGCGATCTGACGTGACCACAGCAGCCGCCCCTTGTCCATGTCGAGCGCGATCAGGTGGCCGTCTGGCATGCCGCGCACCAGGATTCCGTCCTTGATCGCGACGCCTCGATTGGTCGGCGAAATCGCGTGCCCCGTTGCGTTCCACTTATAGGTCCACCGCTTGCGACAGGTGGTCGCGTCGAATGCCACCACCGTCGTGTCCACGGTCGCATACATGACGCCCTTGTAAACGATCGGATTGGTCTGCGTCGGCGCCGCCGTCTCGGAACGAATTATGCAGACCGCCCGCAGCTGGTGCGCATTCTTCGTGTTGATCTGGGCCAGATTCACGAAGCGCTGGCCTGAATAGTCCTTGCTCGCGTACATCCAGTTCCGGGTGTCGGAGGCTGCGTGATTCAGCTCGTCCTGCGTGGGCCCGGCGCCCGGTGGCGGCAACTCGACGGCGGCGGGTGCCTGCGCCTGGGCGCTGGTGGTGACGCCCAGCGTTTCGAGATAAGCGATGATGGCCGAGCGGTCGCTCGCATTGGGAAGCGCAACCGCCATCGCGGTGCCAGGCACCTTGGCGGTCGTGGAAGTCAGGAACGAATCGAGCGTCTTCTGATCCCACGTGAGCCCGGAGTTGGCCATGGCGTCGGTGTACTTGTAACCGGGCGCAGTTCCCGCTCGCCGGCCGACGACGCCCGCCAATGAAGGCCCAAATGCGTTCTTGCCGGGCTCCGTCGTATGGCAGGAGGAGCACTGGTTTGCGAACGCAGTTTTGCCCGCAGTGGCGTCCCCCTGAGCGTTCGCGATCCCGCCGCATAGGGTCAAGGCACCCGCCGCGAGCCAGCTCGCAGCACGTCGAAATTCGCCCACCGGGCGGCCAACCCGCACACGACTTGTGTCAACCACGTTCTGCAATCTCATGTTGTACCTCGGTGGAAGGCCCCTGCGGGATGCTCGCACAGGTCACCGCATCGTCTCTTTAGCATTCGTGCCGAGGTTATGTATCCGTGCTCCGGTGTCCCACCTCGAGCGTGCGGTTGGCCACCGCGATCTGCTTCGGCTTCCGCGCGGCGAAATACGTCGCCGCCAGCTCCTTCTCCCGCATCTGCAGCGGCGCGGTGGTGTGGTTGAGACCTAGTGCGTGCAAGGACATGGTGCAACGGGAAGCTTCTCGCCTTCATTGCAATTCGCGCCTGATTCCCGCGAGATGCCATTTGAATTGGCGATCGACGACCAAAGCTGCGACGTGCAGACAAATGCGTCCGAAGCGATAATTGGCTACAGCGTTCATTTCTGACCTCCCAACCTCGATGCGCTATGTCAGCGTCAGGACTGCGGTCATCCGAGCAAGGCGCCGGGCCAGCCGCAACCTCGAGACCGGCCCGAAGCTTGTGGTTCTCTGCTGCTTTTCGAACATCGGCGGATCCGGGCAGCGTCTTGAACAGCGATGAAGCAACGCTAGGCCGCTTCGCCTTTGGAGTCGTGAGCGTCAGGTCCTTTATTGGTCAAAATGAGGTTAGCTACTGGTCGAGGGTTCCCGGCGCTGCTCAGTGTTGGCGCAACTCTGGATCTCTCGGGGCGATCCGGCTCGCGCCGGGAGCCGCGCACATCCTGGATTCCCAGCGCACTCATTTCAAGAAACGTGATATCGATCGCGGCGAGCTTCTCCAGAATCCCGGTCTCGATCGCGGCGCGTTGCGCCTCAGGCAGTCGACGCGTCAGTTCCAGGGCGTGCCGCAAAAGGGCAGCCGCTTCGCGATGCAAGTCCTGGCTGCTGGCCGTGTCCGCAACCCGTTGCAGATAAGTCGCCGCGCGGGCCCAATCCAGGCCAAGCTCGAAATGGTGCGCGAGCTCGGCCGCGATTTCGCCAGAGTTCGCACCATACAGATCCTCCAGAAGGTGGCCGATGCGCGCGTGCAGCCTGGCCCGGCGGCCGGACGGCTGGCAATCGTAGAGAACGTCACGGTAAATGGCATGCAGGAATTCGTAGCGTGCCGAGACGCTGCCGTCCGGGAATCGATGTCCGCTCGCGGCGCGGACGATTAGCTTCCGGCGCGCCAGACCATCGCACAGGTCCTCGAAATATTCCGGATCCAGGTTCGCCGCGGCGGCGCTGACCGTGGCGACGAACGCGGCGCCGGTGATCACGCTCGCCGCCTCGAGCACCTTGCGTTCGTCCGCGCTCAACCGCTCGATGCGCGCCTCGATCAGCCTTCGCAGGCTGTCGGGCACTCCCAACTCGATACGATCGGGCGGCGCGGTCAGCCGCCATCCTCCGGCTTCCCGCGAGACCAGTCCGCGGCTTCTCATGTGTTCGAGCGTGGCCACCATGAACAGGGGGTTGCCCCCGCAATGCCGGTGAATCAGCTTGGCAAGCTCTGATGAGGGATTGCGCCCAGTCGAGCCGAGCCCGATAAACCGGGCGACGTCCGTCTCGGAGATCGGGCCCAGCACAACCTCCCGGCACAGGCGGTGGACCAGCAGGTCGCTCTTGAGCGCCGTCAACGAATGGTCGACCCGCGCCGAATCGCAAGTGGAGGAGCTGCCGACCAGCATCAGACGCGCGGCCGAACGGCGCCGTGCCAGCACCGACAGCACATCGAGCGTCGCGTGGTCGACCCACTGCAGGTCTTCGAGGACGATCAGAAGCGCGCGCTGCGCTGTGATCGATTCAAGGGCCTCGGCTATTTCGCGCAGCATGCGCTCGCGCGTGCCTCCCTGGATCTCCCGCTGCAGGCTCTGGTGGTACTCGCTTTTCAGCAGCGCCGGAAACTGGACGAGCCAGGTGGGCGCCTGGGCCGCAAGGATCTTGACGACTTCGTCGCCCGCCGGACCATGGCACAGCTGACCGAGCGCTTCCAGTAGCGGGTAGTAGGCTTCCTGGCCCCCGTATCCCTCCCCGCACTGTCCACGGGCGAATCGAAGGCCGGGCACTTCGGCAATGGCCCGGCGGTGGAATTCGTCCAGCAGCGCCGTCTTGCCGATGCCGGGCTCTCCAGTTACGAAGACGATCTGGCGTTGACCTTGAGACGCTCTCGTCAGACCGTCATGCAGTTCGGTAAACGTGTCGTCCCTTCCCACAAGGTAGACCTCTGTCGACCCCACCTCGACAGTCGGGGTCTGCGGGACCTCGCAGTTGGTCGATGTGATGAACCGATAGCCGCGGCGCGACACCGTCTCGATGCATCGCGGATACCTGGGGTCATCGTCGAGGGCCTTGCGCAGCTTCAGCACCTGGTGTTTCAGCACCTCCGGCTGAACGTAGTCCCCGGACCACAGTGCATCGAGCAGCTCATCCTGCGTCACCAGCTGCCCGGCACGCTCCACCAGGTATCGCAGCACGTCGAACGCCTTCGGGGTCAGCGCTACGCGCGCCTCCTCCTCGGAATCTGTCCGACGCCAAATGCACTGGTTGGCGGGATCGAGCCGGAACTCGAGAAACCGTATCGAGCTCGTTCTGGCGGCATCCCAAACCAAAGCACCTCTGTCGCGCTTCATGATTCACTCCCTGAGAAGGTCCTCGGCCTTGGGCTGGAGCTGCGCACTGAAATGCGTCTCGGTCTCAGCCGGTGGTCGCCAGAATGCAGCTGCGAGATGCTCAGCGTCCTGGTCCTTCTTGCGTAAGTTCCGCTGCTCTTGCGGTCTTGCGCAATGTTTGGCTGGAGGAGTGGTCGCGATCCTCGGCGGCAGCGCCGGGTTCGCATGCGCCGCGACGGGTCAGTACAGGAGATTGGGCAATCGCTGCGGTCGCGCATCTGAACTAGCGCGCACCAGCGAAGGGATCACGTCATCGACTTGCGGATATCGCCATCGCCTCGAGAACATCCAGAAGCCTGGCGTAAGCGGCAGCTACGGCGGGTTCTCGCTCGACTGCATCGAAATACCCAGGAAACCGGCCTGGGGCGCTGGCAAGCAATCGCTCTACTGCGGCTCGGACGTTCGCAGCATCCGTACGGACGACGTCCTGAGTTGCGAGAAGATCATAGACGTAGGTCATGATGCGGCTGGAACTGCGCAGCCACTCGCACGCACCATCCGTGTTCAAGGCACGTGACACCTGCGGACTGACTCCGAACGAGTCGTCGGTCTCACACTGCCTGCAGGCTATCTCCGCCAACGTCCGCTGAAGGTCGGTCAGGGCGACGCAGAGAGCGAAGATGAGTTTCTTTGAACTGGAAGACTCGAGAATGCCATCCTTCATGGCGCCGATCCACTCCCAGAGACGTAGTCGCAGTCGAAGGATGCAACCGCTGAAAGCGTCCCTTCGATTGCCAGTCTATTGAGGGTGGTGACTGCCGCTATTGCGAGCGCTTGCGCAAACTCCGAATTACTTGCTCTTCGCTCCGAAATAAGAATCGATCAAGGCCCGCCGCCGGCGGTTCGGGCCGTTACGCCTGCAAACCCCCTTCCCCAAGTTGCGTGTCGGAAGTGACGATACCGTTCATGGCTGCAGTCCGGTACGCCTTCGGAGTGACCGACGTACATTTGCGAAAGTTGTTCGAGAATTGGCTTTGATCGGAGAAACCCACACGCGCCGCAATCTCCACCAGCGGAAGGTCTGATTGCGCCAGAAGGCTCCGCGCGTGCTTTACTCGCATCTGGATGACATATTGATGAGGGGTCATCTCCGTCGCCTTCTTGAACTGTCGGTGAAAATGGAAGGGGCTCACGGCAGCGGCGGCCGCCAGATTTTCCAGGGAGATGGGCTGATCGATATGGGCATCGATGAACTCGACGACGCGGCGGAGCTTGTATCGGGGTAATGCTCCGTGAACAAAGGCAGCTCTCTGATGAAACCACTCCGGCAGGATCACGACGCTACCCAGTCGCTCACCACCCTCAACGACGGGTTCGATCCAATCCGGCTGAAGCCAATCAGGCAGCTTGCTCCCGACATGGCCGGGAACCCCGGGGTTCGCAGGTTCCATAAGGAACGTAGATTTCGACTCGAGCTCTATGCCGATCGCAGCCAGCGCAAGTCCCGCACGAGCGTCGGCCTTCACCAGACGTCCCTTGCGGTCGAGCAAAATCAAGCCGCCGCACGCAATCTTGGATTGGCGTCCCAACGCATACTCCAACAGACGCGCACGTCGTTGCATCTCCCCGAACGCGAGTGCCGCAGCAATCCTGTCTGCGGCCGCCATTGCGAACGGAAGTAGATGGCTATTGAATGCCGATTTCGGACCCGAAATGTCGAGTGCGCCGAGAATTGTGCCGTCGATGAGGTCGCGTACCGGTGCCGCGGAGCAAGTCCAGCCTTTGATACCAGCGCAGAAGTGCTCGCAGCCGTGGATCTGCACCGGCCCGCGTGCGGACAGGGCAGTTCCGATGGCGTTGGTTCCAGTCGCGAGCTCGTTCCAATTGGCTCCCTTGATCAACCGAATCCTCTCGGCTGCGTCCAGGGTCGAAAGGTCGCCCTCGGTCTCCAGAATCAGCCCGCAGGGATCGGTCAGCAGCATGATCGTCCCTGAATCGGACAAGTTGTCTCGGGCCTGCTCCATGATCGGGCCGCTGGCGCCGATCAGCTCATCCTCACGCTCCAGCACGGCCTTCAGCCCATCTTCCGGCAGCGGCGTCGACGCGCTGGTTCGTCCGGGATCCACGCCGGAGGACGCACACCGTACCCAGGAGTCGCCCACCACAGGACGGACAGCATTGCCATCCAGCTCCCCCATCGACAGGAGGCGGTCCCACTGGATCATGACGCGTCGCTCTTGCGCAACGTCCGGGGAGCTCGGATCAGACCTATCTCTTGTCACGTATGCCCTCCCGACTAGGTGCTCAGCAATGCAGTTTTCCAGATGAGCGGAGCTTAAGGCTAAGCCAGCACCTACCGAGGACTCCACGCCGCTAACGTCCTATCGCGTCTTGGCGGCAATTGCGCGCTCTGTCAAATTTTGCCCGGGTTCCCCGATCGCGGACCTTGACCTTTTCATCCGGCACAAGCCACATCCGAGAATCCCGCTGAACCAAGCCATCGTTGACACCATCATTTAGCAATGCCCTCGCTGACAGTCGGGGTACATGCGAGCCTGGCACTGCCGAGTGCGCTGACCACTTGAACTTGCAAGACAAATCGGACTTTTCCAGAGTCCAATCAGTGCAGCCGACCGTACCGGCAGCTCAGCGATCGCGAGATGTCGTATTAAGCAGCATGGCCGCTTTGTGGCACGGCCTTCGCACGAACGCTCGCCGCTTGTTCCTGCAACACTTGCACGACAATTCGGGTTTCACGCATCAACACCGCAGAGCTATAGATGAGTGCGCCGATCGCAAGCAAGCCAGCGGCAACGGCACACACCTCCAGCACTCGAACGAGGGCTTCTGCGCCTATCGGCGCTATGAGGGCGCCGAAGAGTGAGACCAGCGTGGCTGAAGCAAAACTACCCGATGCAATGTAGACACTCCGCAAGGCGGCTACGAGCATCAAGGAACGCTGCTCCGCTGCGGTGAATTCCCCGAGGCGGCGGATTGCTTGAGGCGATGTGAGATCCGCCGCATCGTCAAGTTGCTTGAAGAGATCTCTCCCGCGATCCACTGCACGCGCCAAACGGTTGCCGGTACTCAGGACGAGCAAAGTAGACGCGTTCGTCAGTAGCGCCGGAGCAATGATCCAGGACAGCACCGAAAACGGGTTAAGGTGAGGCTCCATACAAATTCGTCCTTCCAGTGGAAGGGCCGAGTTGCGCCAGCCTCCTCCACTCAACGTGGGTGGTCATTCCCGTTGGTCAGAACCGGTGCGCGCACCGCGGCCGCATGGAAGAACGCGTCACTTCCAATGATCCACGAAATCCGTCCGCCGGTTCTGGGACCAGCAGTTCTCTTCGTGGCACAGCTCACGCGGCTTCTCCTTGCCGTAGCTGACCGCGTCAATTCGCGTTTCGGCAACGCCCAGCAGAACCATGGCCTTCTTGACCGCATCGGCGCGCCGCTGACCCAGGGCCAGGTTGTACTCGCGGCCGCCGCGCTCGTCGCAATTTCCCTCCAACCTGACATAGTCGCTCGAAAAGTCATTGGCGAGCTTCGCGTGGTCCATGACCGCCCATGTCTGGTCGGGCTCTATCGCGTCGCGGTCGAAGGCGAAGTAGACGCTCTTGCCGTCCAACGCCGCGCGCATCTGTTCGAACGCGTCCATCGGATTGGTGGTCGTCTCGACCACCGCGGCCTCCACGATGATGGGGGCCGGGGCGGGCACTGCCGCCTGCGGCGCCGGCACAGGCGCAGGAGGCGGTGGAGTGATCGGCGTGGAGCAGGCAGCCGCAAGGCAGAGCGTCAGCAGGAAAATGCGCTTCATCATCTGACTGAACCCTCCAAGTGCGATCCGGTTTCGAACATCAACGCGCGCCTACTTCTTCCGCGGCAGGGGGGCACGACTTCCCGCCGACCGTGACCTTGGCCAATTCGGGCTCGTCCTTCGTCGGAAATGGCGTCTTTCCGCCGCCCGCAGGCTTGACACAGTCGTACGAGAGCACATACGCCATGATGGAGGCATAGTCCCCCGGGCTCAACGAACCCGGAGCCGTGAGCGGCATCTGCGTCGCGACGACCGAGCGCATCTCCGAGACGTTCAAATGAGACTTTGCAAAGGCGGGGCCGGTCAATGCGGGCGCGGAGACTCCCTGCAGTTTGTCTCCGTGACACACGGAGCACTGGGCGCCATAGACGGTCTGTCCTCGTGCGACCTGTTCCGTCGTGTAAGGCGCCGACCCGGTGCCGGCGATCTGAGCGCTCGCACCCGAAAGTGGGATGGCGGCGAGCGGCGTCTGCCCCTCCGTGCCGTTGACGATCGTCTGCCCGGCGCCCAGCCTGTAGACGAGCACGTGGCTGCCGTGCGTTGCCGGCAGACTGGGAATCTGCTGATTTCCCCCCTGGCCGACCAAAATGGCCAGGTATTGATCGCCGTCCGCCATATAGGTGGCAAAAGGCGCACAGATCGACGAGCCGGTGTCGGCCTTCCAGAGTTGCTTGCCGGTCGTCACGTCGAGTCCGTACACCGCGCCACCCAGATCGCTCGTGAAGACGATTCCGGTCGCGGTGATCAGCGCGCCGCCCTGCGCAGGGTACGGCGTGGTGACCTGCCAGCGCACCCCGCCGGTGGCGACGTCGATCGCCCGTATGACGCCTGTGCCGTTGTTACGCTTGGGCAACGGCCCGCCCGTGAAGGTTTGCCCGGGGATGTATTCCGGATGCTCGGTCGTCAGCTTCCAGAGACCGCATTCGTCGGTGCTGGGGAGCACGAACAGATTGGATTTCGGGTCGTACGCGCCGCCGAGCCACTCGATTCCCCCGCCGTGGTTCGGGCAACCCGGCGTTCCTTCCAGCGTGGGAAGGTTGTCGATTCCTTTCTGATCGCTGACCGCGAGGCGATGAATCAATTTACCGCTCGCCTGTTCGAAAATGAAGAAGTTGCCGGTCTTGTCGCCAACGGCAACCAGGTCGCGGGCGGCACCTCCGACTTCGCCGGTAAAGAGCACGGGGACCATCGCCGGATCGGCGTCGTGGGTGTCATCTTTGAGCAGCTGGTAGTGCCACTTCACCCTCGGCGCCTTCCCGCTGATGTCCAGAGCCACAATGGAGTTGCTGTAGAGATCCTCGCCCTCGCGACCCTTCAGGATCATGTCAGGCCCGGGATTGCCCGGGGTCACGAAGAGCGTGCTCGTTCGAGGGTTGACCGCCACCCCCATCCAGACGTCCGCACCGCCGTGCACCCACGACTTGCCGGGCCACGTGTCGCGCTTGATCGTTTCCCAGTCCCAATGCTTCTTCCCATCGACAACACTGAACGCGCTGACGTACCCCCGGTTTCCGTTATCGCCACCACCGGTGCCGAGGATCACGTTATCTTTGTAGACGTACGCAGCCATCGAGAAAAAGCTGTTGGTGGCGTCGCGGCACCCGGGAACGTCCCACACGGGCTTGCCCGTTTCAGCGTCCAATGCGATGACGCGGCAATCCTGCGTGCCGAGGAACACCTTGCCGTCCTCGATACCGACGCCCCGATTGACCGCAAAGAGAATCACGGGTGGGTTGTACGGGAATTGCCATTTGAGCTTGCCGCTACGGGCGTCCAGCGCCAGCACATTGTCATGCGGCGTGGCGATATACATGGTCCCGTTACTGACGATGGGTGAAGCCTCCTGCTGACCGTCGTCCGCAATCTGCGTCTTCCACGCAAGGCCGAGCGTGCCCACATTCTCCGGGGTGATCTTGGTCAGCCCGCTAAAGCGATTCCCGAAATAGGACTTCGCAGGGAGAAGCCAATCGCCGTCGGATTTGTCCGCGTTCAGGAGCGTATGAGCGTCCGGCGAGCCGCCGGCCGCCATCGCATCATGGAGCAACGCGCCGGCGGCGCAAAACAATGTCGCGACCAGAAGGCCGCTGAGGCGGGCGCGCCCGCTTGTGCAAGACTGGGCATGAGCCATGGGCAACCTTTCCGGATGAGGAGGTGTTCACAAATTCACGCATCCGGAATGTTCCATAGCTCTCATTCGACTTCTTTCCTCTCCTTGCGCTGATCACGCTTCATTGCTCAATTCGTCCTTGAGTCCGGTCCGCCGCGGAGACTGGGCCGTCGGGCATGGAAGCCTTGCAAACGAGAGAGGCGCGATTCAGCGGGCATTTCCGGCCTGATTGCTGATCGCGCCTCGGCCTGCGGTTACCGATCTCTGAATTCCAGACCGATCGGCAACTTCCTTCCTACGCCAGCGTGCACGTCTTGACTGGCTGCCTCCGCGCGCTTGTCCTCGCTGGCGCGGTGAATCAGGTAAGCCCGGATCGACTCGGCCTTCTGGTGATCGAGGATGCTCTTGAACGGCGCCATGCCGTTGTCCTTCATCGCACCGTTCAGCACGATCTCGTAAAAGAAGTCGTTACCGAGGAAGCTCGACGCACGAAGGTCGGGCACGACGCCGCCGCCAACCGCATTCTCGCCATGGCACACGCCGCAGAATTGGCGGCGCCGCCATCGAGCACCTCGAGCAGGCGATGAGCCGCGTGGACGAGTATGGCCCCGCCGACGCCGTGATCGCGACTTACGCGACACAGGCGCGCCTGCAGCGATTGCGTCACGACGAGGAAAGCGCCATCGCCATCCTGCACGAGGGGCCAAGAGCTCGGCGAGCGGCGCGGGCTGCGGCGCGTGACCGTCTCGCTGGCAGCGGGAGAATGCCTCAGCATTGCGCGAGCGGGCCGCCTCGACGAGGCGCGGGTCGGGATCTCGCGCACGATGGCGACCGTGCATGTGGCGCGCCTCGAGGATCACCTCGGCGTGCGCTTGCTAAACCGGACGACCCGACGGGTGAGCCTGA
>Ga0210409_10003644_pt1 | contig 17017 bp, 18 predicted proteins | sample IncBWH17MmetaG_FD_161649 | JGI IMG/M metagenome (GOLD analysis project Ga0210409, IMG submission 161649) | Forest soil microbial communities from Barre Woods Harvard Forest LTER site, Petersham, Massachusetts, United States - Inc-BW-H-17-M | ecosystem: Environmental > Terrestrial > Soil >...
GGAGGGGTTAAAGCTGCCCATCGTGGTTTCTCGCGCCGATGTGCGCGGGTTTGTCAAAGCCAGTGGTCTTTCTCTGGAAATGGCCGCGCGCAAGTTGCGCCATGACTTCCTGGCGCGTGTCGCGCTGGAGCGTGGTATCCCCAGTATCGCCCTTGCCCACCACCAGGATGACCAGGTTGAGCTCTTCTTTTTGCGCCTGCTCCGCGGCAGTGGCAGTCAGGGACTGGCGGGAATGAAATGGCGCAACCCCTCTCCCGGCAACCCGGCGATCTCCCTGGTTCGGCCGCTCCTGGACCGTGCGAAGAGTGCGTTGCGAGATTACGCCGCCCAGAGGAAGATCCACTTCCGCGAAGACGCCACGAATAACAGCCTGGACATCCAACGCAATCGGATCCGGCACGAATTGTTGCCCTTGCTCGAGCGCGGCTACCAAACCGCGGTCGGCAAAACTATTTTGCGTGTCATGGACATCGTGGGAGCAGAAGCCGACCTAGTGAACGCCATAGCGGAGTCTTGGCTCGCGCGAAGGATCGCTACCCGAGCAATTAAGACCAGCCGTTTAGCCGCCCAAAACCTTGCCGCCCCAAACATCGCTCTCCTCCGACCCGGCTTTGAAGCGACTCCGTTTGAGGCGCTGCCCGTTGCTGTGCAACGTCGCTGTCTCCAACTTGACCTAATCCGCAATGGCATCGTGCCGGATTATGATGTAGTGGAGCATTTGCGCCTCCAACCCGAACGCCCTGTCGAGCTGCGCCGCCAAAGCACGGTCGCGCCGGTGCTTCGAGAACATGGCGCGCAGAAAACCGGCGATCCTCCTCAAGTCCTCTCGAGTCTCCGCCTGGTGCGCAAACCACAAGGGATTGTTCGGGTCAGTCCCGTAGTTACCGTCCCTTTTCGGCCGGAAGGCTGCAACCTGGACCTGCAAGGATCTCAAGGCAAGCTCGATTGGGACGGAGTGAGCTTTGCCTGGCGTATCCTGCCGATGAACCGCGCTTTGCGTCCGAAATCCACTCCGGGAACCGAACTCTTCGATGCGGATGCCGTCGGTGCGCGGGTGATTCTCAGACATTGGCGTCCAGGAGACCGATTTCAGCCCATCGGCATGTCGCGCGCGGTGAAATTGCAGGATTTATTTGTCAATCAAAAGGTTCCACGAGAGCGCCGCCGTTGTTTAGCAGTGGCTGCAACTGCCTGCGGAGACCTGTTCTGGGTCGAAGGGTTGAGGATCTCGGAACGGTTTAAGCTTACCAAATCGACGATTCGCCGCTTGCATTGGGCATGGCAAAGGCTTTAATTCAAGCGGTTGCGGCTCCTGGGTGATAATGCTACCTTTTGACGCGACCAGATTTTAAGATGGCTGAAGATAACAAAAATAGCGACGACGATAAAAACCCCAGAAAAGGCGAGTTTCGGGTTCCACCCCGCACGTGGATTGTTTGGATAGCCATATTTGGAGGCATCATCCTCCTGATGTTGTTTAAGGAGCGCCTGGATTCTCCGGCGGATACACTCAACCAGTATGCTTTCCAGCTATTGGTCGACTCCAACGCCATCTCGGAAGCCACGATTAATTACAACCCCCAAAGTCCCCTCCAGGAGATTGTCGGGAAGTATTACAAGGTTGAAAACGACCACAAGACCGCGGTCGCTTTCCGGGCAAAAGTGCGGCTGACCGAGAAGATGGAGGAGAAACTCCTGAGCCTGCCTCAGTTTTCACCCCGTGAGCCCAACACCTTGCTCATGAGCATGGCCGTCAGCGTGCTGCCCTTTGTGATAATCGCGGCGCTGATTTGGTTCTTTTTTATCCGCCAGATCAAGATGGCCGGCAAGGGCGCCCTAAGCTTCGGAAAGAGCAAAGCCCGCTTGCTGGCTAAAGAGCGCAATAAGACCACTTTCAAAGACGTCGCCGGGATCGACGAAGCCATCGAAGAGGTTTCCGAGTTGGTGGAGTTCCTCAAAGATCCCAAGAAATTCCAGCGCCTGGGTGGGCGAATTCCCAAGGGTATCCTGATGGTCGGCCCTCCCGGAACGGGCAAAACTCTGCTTGCCAAGGCGATCGCGGGCGAAGCGGACGCGGCTTTCTTCAGCATCAGCGGTTCCGACTTTGTTGAAATGTTCGTCGGCGTCGGCGCCAGCCGCGTGCGCGATATGTTCGAGCAGGCCCGCAAGAACACGCCTTGCCTGATTTTCATCGACGAAATCGATGCAGTGGGCCGCAGCCGCGGCCATGGATTGGGCGGCGGCAACGATGAGCGCGAGCAGACTTTGAATGCTTTGCTGGTCGAGATGGACGGCTTTGACACCCAGGAGGGCATCATCATCATCGCGGCGACCAATCGCCCGGATGTCCTTGACCCCGCGCTGCTGCGTCCAGGCCGCTTCGATCGACAGGTCACGGTTAACCTGCCTGACGTTCGCGGGCGCGAAGCCATTCTCAAGGTCCACGCCAAGAATGTGAAGCTCTCGCCGGCGGTTGATTTGTCCGTGATTGCGCGAGGCACCCCTGGTTATTCGGGCGCTGAACTGGCCAACCTCCTCAATGAGGCCGCGCTCCTGGCAGCCAGTGAGAACAAAAAGTCCGTCACGATGGAAGAGTTGGAAGAGGCGCGCGACAAAGTCCGCTGGGGACGCGAACGCCGCAGCCTGGCCATGACCGACGAAGACAAGAAGTTTACCGCCTGGCACGAGGCGGGCCACGCCTTGGTTAATGTCCTGTTGGAGCACACCCATCCGCTTCACAAAGTGACCATTATTCCTCGCGGCCAATCGCTCGGCTCGACGATGTCGCTCCCGAAGACCGACGTTTTGAACCGGCGTCGCAAGGAAATGCTGGACATGATCGCCATGACCATGGCGGGCCGTATCGCCGAGGAAATTGTCTCGGGAGACATTTCGAGCGGGGCGGCAGGAGATATTCAGCAAGCCACGAACATGGCTCGCGCGATGGTGACGCAGTGGGGCATGAGCGCTCGCATCGGCATGGTGCAGTATGGTGACGATGACGAATACGTCTTTCTCGGCCGTGAAATGGCTCGGGCCAAGGTTTACAGCGAGTTCACCGCCCAGGAGATCGATGGCGAGGTTAAACGGATCATCGACGAAGCTTACAAAACGGCGCACGACATCATCACCGCCAATCGCGACAAGCTCGAGCTAATCGCCAATTCTCTGCTCGAGTACGAGACGCTCGACGGCCAACAGGTGGAAGAAATCATTCGCACCGGCAAGTTCACGCCGCCGCCACCCACGCCTCAGGTTGATCCGCCCCAGGGTGCCGCTGCTGGAACGCCTTTGCCGGAGAACCCGACCAAGCCCGCCCAGCCCAAGCTGCCCGGCCTAGGCTCCCCCGCCCCCGCCCCTGTCTAATCCGCGGCGCGCGGACTTTCCAGTCCGCAGCAACTTGGGAACTTACAATAGCGCGGTGGATTTACTCAGCTCAGAGAATTTGCCTGAACCACCTTAAACCCCGGGCATTGCTGCGGACAGGAATGTCCGCGCGCCTCGCTCAGTCTCCCCATTCGCGTGTATTCGCGTCCATTCGCGGTTAAATCATTCGCGGTTAATTACCCAATCGACAATCCGTCCCCCGCTCCTTAGCGTATGGGGCATGACGATTGCCCCATCGCTATTGGCGGCCGATTTCACGCGGCTGGCCAAAGAAGTCGCCCGGGTCAACCGCTCGGGCGCCGATTGGCTGCACCTCGACATCATGGACGGCCATTTCGTGCCCAACATCTCCTTTGGCCCGGCGATCGTGCGCGCTTTGCGGCCGCTGAGTCGCCTGTTTTTCGACGTCCATTTGATGTGCTCGAAGCCGGAAATCCTGCTCGAACCATTCGCGAAAGCCGGCGCCAATCAAATGAACATTCATATCGAGCTGGGCGACCATGTCGCTCCTTTGATTTGGCGAATCCGCTCTTTGGGCAAGAAAGTAGGCCTGGCGATCAACCCACCGACTTCGATCAGTCTCGTGTTGCCCTACCTGGACCAAATCGATTCCCTGCTCATCATGACCGTCAATCCCGGCTTTGGCGGCCAGCCTTTTATTTACGAAACACTCCCCAAAATCCAACAGGCGGCGGCTTGGCGTCGCGAGCGCAATTTGCGGTACCACATCGGCGTCGATGGCGGAGTCGATTTCAAAACCGCTCCCGAGTGTGCCCGCGATGGAGCCGATACCTTCATCAGCGGCACAACGCTGTTCGGGCAGCGCAATCTGGCCGCCGCGGTGCGCAAGATGCGCAAATCCACCGAACTGGCACACCCGGCCGCGCTCCTGCCCGATCCCGACCGGCTCAAACCAGAGGTCGCTTAGTGCAAAGAATTCAGCCTGAAAACGGTATTAGACCACGGATGGACACGGATGAACACAGATAAGGAAGGACTTGCATCAGCAAAGGCGCTTAGGCAAACGGTGAGCCCTCCGAAGCGATTCCAAATCCGTGTTTATCTGTGCTCATCCGTGGTTAATTGTCTTCAACTCCTTTTTCAAGGATGAAAAATTCCACTTTTAATGGGACAAATCAAATTTGGAACTGACGGCTGGCGCGCAGTTATTGCCGAGGACTTCACCTTTACCAATGTCGAACGTGTGGCGCAGGCCGCCGCGGATTATTGGCGCACTCAACCGGCACCGGGCACTTCCCCGACGGTTGTGGTGGGTTACGATCGGCGGTTTCTCTCCGACGCCTTCGGTCAGCGAGTGGCTGAGGTCCTGGCGGCCAACGCTTTTCGAGTCATCCTGACACCGGACCCCTCGCCCACACCATCGGTATCATTCGCTGTGAAAAAGGAGGGGGCCGTCGGCGGCGTCATGATTACGGCCAGCCACAATCCGCCCAAATTTAACGGATTCAAACTCAAATCCCACCTCGGCGCTTCGGCCGATTCTTCCATCTGCCAGGAAGTCGAGCGCCTGTTGGACCAGCAACCGGTCAAATCCATTGGCCTGGCGGAGGCCGTAAAATCACGCCAGATTCAAATCAGGGATGTCCGTCCTCCGCATTACCATGCCCTCAAAAAACTCGTGGATTTCAAGCTCATCGCGCGATCCAAGTTGCGCTTTGCCCACGAGGCGCTCTTCGGGGTTGGGGCGGGGTGTTTCGATCAGTTGCTGGCGGGCACAACCTGTCGCGTCACGACGCTAAACGGCGCGCACGACCCGCTCTTCGGGGGCATCAATCCGGAACCGATTCCCAAGAACTACACCTACAGTTCGGCGTTCCTCAAAAAACACCCTCACGATATCTGCCTGGTTACCGATGGCGATGCCGACCGTGTCGGCGGCATGGACGGCCACGGAAATCCACTCTCGACGCACCAGCTCATTTGCCTGTTGCTGCGTCATTTCGTGGTGAACCGGCTAGACAAGGGACGCGTGGTGAAAGCGCTCACCACCACTTCGATGGTTGATAAAATGTGCGCGGCCGGCAACCTGGAGCTGGTCGAAACCGGCGTGGGCTTCAAGTACATCGCCGCCGAGATGATCAAGGGAGGCGTGCTCCTGGGTGCCGAAGAGAGCGGCGGAATTGGTTTTGCCGGCCATATCCCCGAGCGCGATGGCATTGCCGCGGGCCTGTTGCTCCTGGAACTGCTGGCCACCGAGCGAATGCCGGTGACCAAACTCATTGCCAAACTCGAGCGGGAGTTTGGTCCCCACCGTTACGGCCGCATCGACACGCACTTCCCTTTGGAGAAGCGTGCCGCGTTGATGGAGTTTCTCAAAGCGAATCCCCCCGCCAAACTCCTGCGTTCGCCGTTGGCCCAGGTAAAAAGCTTTGACGGAGTGAAGTTTGTTGCCGAGGACACCTCCTGGCTGATGCTCCGCGGCTCCGGAACCGAGCCGATCCTCAGAATCTATGCCGAGGCCCGGACCGATGCCGATGTGCGCAAACTCCTGGCCCATGGCGCGCATCTTACGAAGCAAGTGTGATCTGAAAACGGACGTGGGACGCGATTCTGGGACGCCAACGGCGTCCTTCATACCAGCCTGGGGCAAAGCCCCAGGTATTACGCAAAAAAAACATTTTGAGCGCCAACGGCGCGTGTCCATCAGCGCCCATATCGCTCATCCGGGCTGGCGCGACGTGTCAATGAGGCAGGCCGTTGGCCTGCAAGGAAAATCAAACGCCTTTTCCTAGGGCTTCGCCCTAGGCTGATATGACGCCGTTGGCGTCGGGGGGGGTACCATTTTCAGGCTGATTTTCTGCCACCCTATTTCTGCCGGCGGCAACCCGGTGGAACCCCGGCCTGGTTTTCAGCGCTCTCCTGGATTGAAGCGCTGTCCTCTTCAAGCTATTGTAGCCTTGCAATTTCAAATTGCCTTTCTGTTGCGCAGCCTCCGCTGGCTGCGCTTTTTTTTGAAAACCGCGAAACACGCCAACCTCGGAAAAACAGGTAAAAACAATTAACCACGGATGAACACAGATGCACACGGATTAGGGGCCGCCTGGGTTGGCTGACCTTCTGGCGGAGAATTTTGGCCGCAAGGAATGCAAAGAACACAAAGAGAAAAAAAGAATCCTTTGCGTTCTTTTGCGGCTACCGTTCGTGGTCCCGGCTGTGCCGCGCCGTGCCTCCTCTACTTGGCGGCGGTGGCCTCGGTCTCGATGGGCACAACGGCAGGAGTCGATTGCGGCGGGACGTTCGTCGACACCACCAGCGCTGGGGCACCGATGGCGTTGGTGGATGTGCCCAAGGCCACCGCGGGGCTTACATCCGAGCCGGCCATTTCATCCGAAAGAATCGTAATAGCGATCCGGCGGTTTTTGGCGCGGCCCTCCGCTGTGCTATTGTCCGCTACCGGACGAAACTCTCCGTATCCCACCGCGCCCAATCGCCGGGGGTTGATGCCGGCTTTCTCAACCAGAAACCGCACGGCGGCGGTGGCCCGGGCGGTCGAAAGCTCCCAGTTGCTGGCAAATCGGTTCCGCGCGCCCGGGCGAATAGGCACGTTATCGGTGTGACCCACAACATGGATCTGCAAATTGGTATGCTGCTCAAGAATTCCCGCGACTTTCCGCAACACGGCCGCGCCATCGGGTTTCAAATCCGCCTCCCCGGAATCGAACAAAACCCGGTCCAGGATATTCACCGTCAACTTGCCTTGCAGCTGTGAAATGGTGACATCCTTTGATTCCAGCGCGTTGCGCATCTCGTCCTCGAGGCTCTGGTGGTTTTGCACCACCGTATTTTTTTCCTTGTCGAGTTCGCGCACACGCTCCTCGGCACTAGCAAGTTTTTCCCGCAGGGCGGCGGCTTCCGCATCGGCCTTGGCGGTAGCCTCTTTGGACGCCGTCAATTCCGCCTGGGCCTGATCCAGGCGGACTTTCTTGTCGTACGAGGCAAACGTCAGCAGCCCCAACAGCAGGGCCACTGTCAAGGCGCTGGCGATCATCCAAGTCTCTTTTGGCATAGGTGCTGGACCTGGATTGCAGTGTAAACCGCTCGCGCCGGATCGGGAAGCAGGAATAGAAAGCAACAGGAGCAAACAGAGGAAACGGAGATTCGTTTTCTGTACCTCTGTTTTCTCTGTTCACTCCTGTTCAACTCTGAACCGAACCTGGGCAGGGCTGGCGGTGATGGCTCGAGCCGCAGAAAGGCTACAGCCGGGACATCGTCCGCCAGCCCATCGCCCAGGGCACCTCCTGAGTTGCGCGGCGCCAGAGATTCCCCACCGTACTAACTCCGTTTTCCCACCAAGGCGTCTAAAATTCGCCGAATAAGGCGAACGCCAAAAGTTATAGCGCCGGCAGCCGGCGATGTCAGTCAGGCGCAGCCCGCTTCCCCCTGTAAGGCTCAGCCTTACGTTTATTTCTGCGTCTGATGCGCCCACGCGATAGCCGAGCGCAACAAGTCCGTGGCATGCACGAGCCGGAGCTTTTCGCGGATCCGATGCCGGTACGTCTCGACCGTCTTGACGCCGATATGGAGCTGCGCGGCGATTTGGCGCGTATTCAGTCCGCGGCCCGTCAGCTCGAAGACTTGCAGCTCACGATCCGCCAGCGATTCAACCGGCGAGGCCGCGTTAATGGCGTTGGGCGCCGTCAACCGGCCCAGGATTTGGGAGGCGATGTTCTCATTGAGAAAAATTTGTCCCTCCAGGACCCGGCGAATCGCGTGCAGGATGCTACGGGTGGCTTCCTGCTTGGTGATGTAGCCGCGCGCGCCGGCGCGCAGAACCCGTTCGGCATAAAGCGACTCATCGTGCATCGAGAGCACCAGCATCAGCAATCCCGGCCAACGCGAATGGATATCCTTGATCAGCTCGACTCCGTCGGAGTTCTTGAGCGTAATATCGACGATGACCAGGTCCGGATGGCGCGCTTGGATCGCCTCGATGGCCTGGTGCCGATCTTCCGCTTCGGCGCAGACACTGAGGTCGGGTTCGCGGTTGATGAGCTCGGCCAGACGCTCGCGCACCATGGGGTGATCGTCCACCAGCAGAATGCGGGTGCGTTTCTGAGTTTTGCGGGCCGACTGGACTTTGCCGGGCATAAGGCAAAGATCTAAACATCCGCGCGGGGCACGCAACAGCAAATCGCAGTGCCCCCCCGGGCGCCGGGGCCAAACGAGAATGTCCCGCCAATGGAGCGGGCGCGGTAATCCATGATGTGCAGGCCCATCCCGCTGTGTTCCGTGAGTTTGGCCGGCGCCATTCCTTGGCCATCGTCCTCGACGCGCAGTTCGAGCCGGCCATCGCGGTCGTCGAGGCGCAAGTTAATCGACCGGGCTTTGGCGTGCTTGATGGCGTTAGCTACCGCTTCCTGCGCGATCCGGTACAAATGCGTCGCCATCGTTTTGCTGGCGGACGCCGCGGTTTCGCTCGTCTCGAAACGGCAATCCAGGCCGAAACGCTCGCGCGTGGCGCGTGCCAATTCCTCCAGGGCCGAGGGCAAGCCTTGGGCATCGAGGCGGATGGGAAACAAGCCGCGGGCTAATTGCCGGGCTTCAGTGATGGTTTGATCAAGGTACTTGGCAATTCTGGCGGCGGTCTGGGCTTCCGGCAGCGCCCGCGCCTCCAGCTCGCCTTGCAGCGAATTGGCGTCGAAAGCGAGACTAACCAGTTGCTGGCACAGGCCATCATGGATTTCCTGGCCGAGGCGCGCCTGCTCCCGATCGCTGATCTCCAGGATCTGCCGCTCCAGCCGGCGTTGGCCGGTGACATTGACCGCCACCCCGGTGTAGCCGCAAATGGCCCCGTCCCGCTCGCGCGTGGGCGAGTACCACGTCTCCAGCGCGACCGGCCCGATTTCCACCAGAGCGCTGAATTCCTCGCCCTGCAAGGCCCGGCGCATATGCCCGGGCATCTGCGCCGACTGGCCGTAAGCTTCCAACACCCTCCTGCCCACGTGCGCTCCTGGCGCAACTCCCAGCGAGTGCAATGCCCGCCCGTCTTCGAAGGTGATCACACCCTGGCGATCCACCGCAAAAAGAATCATCGGCACGTTGGCGATAATCGTTTGCAGGCGAGACAAGGCTTCGCTCAACTGGGCCGAAGTCGCCTTGTGCTTCTGCGTTTCGGCCCGCAGTTGGGCCGTGCGCGCCTCCACCATTTTCTGCAGGTGCCGGTTTAAGCGCGTGATCTCGCCGGTCAGCCATCCTACCGCGCAAAACAACAGGAACCGCGTCGAGGTATTCCAAAACAGGATCCCCCGCCGCGAGACATCCGGGAGCGTCCATTCATGGCTCGCCATGATGCCCGCGGCCACCGCCGACACCAGCAGCGCCGCGTGCCGACCCACCGCCCAACCGACGAACGCCACGCCCAGCAGGTAAAAGATGGTAAAACTCATCTCCTCCGGCGTCGCGTAATCCAGTAAGCCGAGCACCACCTCGTACAAAATTCCCAAGGTCGTCAGGGTGGCCGGCGAGGAGCTTCTGATTCTCTCCGCCGCCACGCGAATAAGCCGTTTCATAGAATGGAACCCTATCAATTAGCGCGACGAAAGTTAAACCCCGATTTGATAGAAAAGGCTGAAGGCTGAAGGCTAAAGGCTAAAGTTCAGAAAGACCATTCTGACTTCAGCCTTTAGCCTTTAGCCTTCAGCCTTTTTCCCGTAAGCTCTGCTCGTGATTGCGTTGCTGGATTATGGTTCGGGCAACTTGCGCAGCGTCCATAAGGCGCTGCTCAAGGTGGGTGCCGAGGTGCGCCTCGTCACCCAACCCGACGGCCTGAAAGAGGCCCACGCGGCCGTGCTGCCGGGTGTCGGAGCCTTCGACGACTGCATGCGCGCCCTTCAGGCGCAGGAATTATTCGAGGCCACCCGGCAATTCATCCAGTCGGGCAAGCCGTTCCTGGGCATTTGCGTGGGGTACCAGGCGCTGTTTGAGCGCAGCGAAGAATTCGACAGCCGGATGCCGGGCTTGGGCATTTATAAAGGCACCGTGATTCGCTTTTCGCAGAAAAACGGCTTGAAAATCCCTCAAATCGGCTGGAATCGGCTGGAAAACATTCACACGCAATGCCCGCTCTTTCGCGGCATTGACGAGGGCAGCTACGTTTATTTCGTTCACAGCTTCTTCCCCAAGCCCGCGGATCCTTCGATTATTGCAACCCAAACGACTTACGGCGAAAGCTTCGCTTCCTCGATCTGGCACGACAACGTTTTCGCCACCCAATTTCATCCCGAAAAAAGCCAGCTCATCGGCCTCCGCCTGCTGACCAACTTCGTCGAAATTACGAAAAAAAGCTGAAGGCGGAAAGTTAAGGCTGAAGGCTGAAGGCTGAAGGCTGAAGTTCAGAAATACCACGAGTGTTACCGATGTCCTGACTGCGCCTGCGCCTCCATTCTGACTTTAGCCTTTAGCCTTCAGCCTTTAGCCTTTCTTTTCGCCTGTCTATTTTTCCTGCTGAGCGCCTCAGAACGGTACACTCGTTTACGTCGCGGATGTGAATACGAGGACATTATTGTCACAACTATTGGCATTATTTAAGCTTCTGTACTACCAACCGCTTTTGGACAGGGCGAATTTTCGGTGAGCAGTGCCAAGGTTGGCACTCCGCGCACCCAAAGGGGGCCCATCCGGCGGCCGACACTCAGCAGAAGGACAAACCCTCATGTCTGCCAAGCCGTTCCTGGTCAACCTGACCTCAGGTCTCACCGCCCACCATACCCGCGTCAGCCTCGTCCCGCTCCTCACCGACGGCCCGGCCGCGCTCGCGCCGGACGATGCCTCCGGGGTTCTCAACATGGCGTTCTCCGGGGTCGTCTATTGTTGGCATAACGCCTTTAACGAAGTCGTTAGCCGCCGGGCCGACGACCTTTTCGCCTGCGCGGCCAAGGAAGGCAAATATTCGCACCCGGTCCCCAAAGGCGCCGACGTGATCCAGGCCACCTTTGATGTCCGATTCGCCGGCTGCGCCGAACCTCACGCGATGAGTATCGCCCCGCCGGATACGCTGACTTTCCAGAGTCCGGAGGACGCCGCGCGCATCCTGCCATTACTGGCCCGCCGCGGCTTTAGCGCCGAGGCGCAATTCTAAATTCTAAATTTTAGATTTTAAATTGCTCGGAGGACACTAATTAACACGAATGCCAACCACGGTGGACACCAATGAACACTGATAAGGAAGGACTTGCTTCAGCAACGGTGCTCACCCAGACGGTGAGCCCTCCAAAGCAATCCCTAATCCGTGTTTATCAGTGTTCATCCGTGGTTAATTATCTTTAACCGCCGTTTTCAGGATGAACCCAGCGCGGCAGCTGCCGCAGAGGAAAGAAAGGTTTTTAACCGCAGAGAACGCACAGAACACAAAGAGGAAAACGTTTCATGTTTCCTTGGACGCCGGAGTACGCGGAAGACACGGAAGAATCGACTTGGAGCGGATAGACACAGCGTGGCAGAGCCGCGACCGAAACTCGGAGGGACGAGCTCCGCGAGTCCACAATATTTGGGCCTCGTGGAGCTCGGCCCGCCGGGGATTTCAATCGAACCAGGAAACGCCGCCACCCAGTTCCCTCTCTGCGTTCTTTGCGTTCTCTGCGGTTAAAACGATCTCTTTATTCGTGTCGATTCGTGAAATTCGTGTCTCGGCTTCCCGCTTTCACTTTCCATCCCAATTCAAAATCTAAAATCTAAAATTTAAAATCCAAAATGAAATCCTCTCCCTGGTTGTGTCTGGAAGCCATGCCCGGCCTGGTCGCCCTCGAGGCGGACTGGCGACGGATGGTCGGCGAACAATTTGCCGGATTCAAGGCGCTGTGCCTTAAACCCAGTTCCTGGCGCGTCTCGCGGTTTCCTTGTCCGCGCCGGTGCGGTTGCAACCATTCGGTCATCCTGCGCCACGACGGCGCCGGGGCGGTGGCCGTTTGCCGGTGCGCTCCGCCCGCGTGCCCGGACATCCCCCTGACCCTCCAGGAGATCACCCCGCTGGAAGTCAGCTCTGTGCGGCTCGGCCACGCCATTTGCAAGGCCTTCGGGTTTACCGCCCGCTACGCCGAGCTGCCGCCGCCCAACACCTTCCAGTTCGGTTCCTGGTCGACAGACGCCGTGCCCGCCATCCTGACCATCCAGGTGCAAAACTCGGACTTCCGCCGCGCGGTCGCCGAGCTGGCTGCGCACCTGCGCCAGCCTTTTATCCTGTTCGGCCCTACCTCCGATTTCCTGGATGCTCCGGCCAAAAGCATGCTGGAGAATTGCGGCGCCGCTTTCTTTGACCTGAACACGCAGGTCATCCTGACCGAACACGGCACGCTCAAGCCCACTGGCGTTCCGGGCGAGCTCTTTGCCCGGTTCAATCCCCAACCCCGGGAACTGGACCTGGACGTTGCCCGGCGGGTCTTTGCCCTGGTGCGCAACCTCGATACCGACAAACCGTTGCGGCCGCCCACCTTGCTGGCTGTTTTCCGCCATTATTGCATCGAAGAACTCAGCGCGTCCAAGATTGCCCGCAAGTACGGCTGTTCCAAGCCGACCATCCTGCGCCGGCTTGACCTCATTCGCTCGCGGACCGGCATGGATCCGCGGCAACTTCGCCGGCTTTCGCCTCACATCGCCAAGATTGAAGACAGCCTCCACGACCCCCGCGCCCCGCGGATCCGCCCTAAAAGCGGCCTGGACCAGGACCCCGAAGACTGACCCGCGCGGGCGAAGAATTTTGGCCGCAAAGGAACGCAAAGAACACAAAGAGAAAACACGGAACCCTTTGTGGCTTCCATGCGTTCTTTGCCGTTACTGTTTGGTGGATGACCTGACCTGGTCCAGGAGTTTGAGCTTGGGATTGGGAATGAAGCCGTCCAGCGGCTCACAGGCAATCCAGCGGACTTTTCATTCCCGCCCCACCCTGGCGCAACACGTGGGTATAGATCATGGTGGTGGACACGTCATTGTGCCCCAGGAGTTCCTGAATGGTGCAGGACTTCCCGGTAAAGAAATAAGATCGCGTTGAACGCCTGGTTCTGGGTAGAGGCCGCCACGTGTCCATTGACGGCCAAGTCGCTGAGGAAGGTCTCCATTTTCGCCTCCGCGTCACCCAACAACTCGTCCCGGGCTTTCAGGCGGTGAAAATGGATGTATCTTTTTATCCAGTCGCCGTAGCACTGCTCGGTTCGAATCGAGTAGTGCTTGAGGCGCATGACCTCACGGATCTGGTCCAGCAGCTTGAGTTTGGGATTGGGGACAATCAAGCCGCGGGGCGGTGGATGCTGCCACCTATGGGCCGGAGCCCAGCCGATTGGGCCTTGACTCTCCTGATTCATGGCGTATCCTGATGAAAGGCTGCTAATGAACCTAGAGAGCAATTCCCAGTTTGTCGACCATTATCTACTTAGTAGGAATTCTTTCCTAGTAAACAAATAGTTAAGCAAAGCGTCGCCATGATGCGGTTTACTTCAATTCTGGCCTTTGCGCTGGTGCTTACTGGTTGCGAGAAAGCGAGCAACAACATTGCTGCCCCGCCAACTGACCCGATCACCCGGTTTGTAGCCGGATACTCCAACATTCAGGGCAGCATCGTCTACTCCTATATCGGCGCAACGTCCACAATGAGCGCCGAGAAAGCACTCGCAAAACTATTAACGGATGGCGTGAGGATGCCCACCATCACGAATTTGAGTGTGATCGAGATCCGGGCTCTTCGGCCGGAGGAGCTGCATCTCGCGAGACGGCTGACGAATTGTGTGGCGGCTCTCGTTGACACTGAAATTGGACAGAAGATCATCGAGCTGAGACAATTATCAGGTGAATGGTGCTACCATGTTTTTGACTCGAAATAGAAGGCTTAACCCGGCTGCTTCAGGCAACGGCGCGATTGCGTCTGTTTGCCATGCTTTACGCCGGGACCGCGCCGTGCCTGACCAGCGACGTTGGTGCATGAGGAAACATTATGAAGCACGAATCCACTCAAGAATCGGGTTCCAGCGGACCGTTTGGAGTTTGGTTGTTCGTCGTGCTTATGCCAATTTGCTACATGCTGAGCATTGGCCCCGTCGGCGCTATTGCCAAAAAACGACCGAGTGCATCGTGGGTCGATACCGCCAGGCTCTGGGTCTGATATGCACGTTTCACCCAACAAGCCGGCTGCAGGCAACGCCGGGTTCGCGTCTCAGTTGGCAGTCGGACACCCTTGGCCCGGCGTGCCTGAGCCGGAGCGTTCGGCCAGGCGTCGTAGCGCCAGCCCAAAGCTCGTGCAAAAGACAATCTTAGCACTTTCCGTTGCGCTTGCTGCAGCAACGGCGTCCGCCCAAGGCCTAGTCAATTTCGCCAACACGCCCACCACTCTGGTGAGTGTGGTCAATACAATAACCGGGACGAGCCCGCCAATCAGCGGCGGGATCGGGTCCTATTATTTCGGGCTCTGTTCCGGAACACCTTCCAATAATCCGGTCTTCACCGGGCTTTATGCCACGAACACGGGCGTCGATGGAATGTTCAACGGCGGCACTGCCCAAGTACAGAGCGCGCCGGTGGGCACTGTGCAAACCTTTTTTGTTGTGGGTTGGTCTGCCAATCTCGGAGAAACCTTTCAACGGGGATGGCTATTAGGCAATTTTAATGGTGTCTATGGCTTTTTTGGAGAATCGGCCTCCACAACAGGCGTAGTCGGAGATGGCATCTCGATACCTCCGTTGAATATCTTCGGCAGCGGGGGCAATTCTATAACAACTGGGTTTCTCTTGGGACAGGATTTCCTTATCCCCGAACCCTCGAGCGCGGCCCTGGCGATCTTGGGCGCGACAATGGTCGTCATTTTTCGGCGACGCAGAAAACTGAAAGCAGGAACACTCATGCAACCATGACGCCGAACCCCCGCTCTGCACTGGACGCTGGTGTCACGCCCTGCTTTCAGGTCGAGAGCCACTGGCCCAGCGCCAGTGAGAGCGATTGTTAGCCGCAGGAACGACGGCCTTTGAAATTGGATCACAAATCATCATGGTTCCGAATGGGTTACGGGCTCTTGGCGGCCATCCTGCTTACCGCCTGTGGGCAGTTCCTTCTTGTCGGGACCTCGGCGATCGCATGGTGCGTGCTGCGCGAACTTCGCCACGGAGCACCCACGGCGGCGGTCGTGGCCGCTAGCATCTTTGCAGCTGCAATGGTCCTAGGTCTCTTCGCTTTCGCCGGTGGGGGTCAATCGGTCCCAGCACTTGTGGGGCTTTTGCTGGCGGGAGGCGTGGCGCTCCTACTCGTTTTTCATGGAGCCGCGCTGTGGGCTTATCTTTTGATCGCCAATTGCTCGCTCAACATCATCGCGAGCTTCCTTGCCCTGCGACGGCGCGACTTGGCTAGCATTCCGCCGCGAGAGACGTATGGCGCTGTCGTGCTCAGCGTGTTCATCATATCGTTGCTTGTGGCCCACTTGCGCGCTGGGCAGTCCGGTATTTCGCAGGCCCACCCTCGGCCACATGAGAACGGCTAACCATTCCAGTGCAGCGAAACCGGCGACGAATCCGCAACGTCATGCTGTGGCCCTGTCTCGCCGGTTCGCTGACTGGAAGCGTTATGCCTGATAGCAACACAGCCTCGGGTGAGCAAATTGATCGGGTCAACTTTATGGCCAAGATCGCCGGATTCATTCAGGGAACGGATCGCGTTTTCGAGAAGCTCGGTTTGCAGCGTGTCTCTTTCGTGGAGCCGCGCTTCCAGCCATCGTTTGTGACTTTAGAGCAAATCGCGCAAGAGAGGTGCCTGGAAAAATCCGGCGTGGAGGCGTTGCGAACGTTTACTGACATTTGGGACGGTTATTGCGAACTCATGAGGACCCATGGCAAACATCCGTTCGAGAGCGTCATGGAGGTTGCTGTAGGGCGACTGCCGTTTTTCTCCGGGTCGCAGCTTTTCTTGATGTTGGAATCGATTTCCGAATATCAAATCTGGCTAAACCGACACTTTCCGGATGCATGTGCCTATGGATATGGTGCTCTGTAAGCAATCCGGGCATAACGAGGCCTTGCTGCGAACTGGCACCCGTCAGCGGTTTCGCCGATGCCTCAGCCTTGGGTCCTATGGTGCTGGCGTGTTCAACGCGAAATCTCAGGTGCCAGTCGCAGAGGTTTGGCGTTAGCATGGCAACGCAACGACTGGTCGAAAGCGAGTGGATGAAGCAGACGATGGAAGCTTCTATCATCGCCTCGTTGCTGAAGAGAATCAGTCCGGACGATTTACTCGATGAGCAGTGGCTGCAGTTGCGAGATAAAATGCAGGACGGCGACGAGCTTTGGTATTTTCGGACGCCAAAGGAAACCTGGACGGAGTTCTTTCCTCGATGTGGGATGGAGGGCTATGCTCTTGTTCGTGACGCGAGAGTCGTTGCGGAGATTTTCACTTCGCTCAGTTGACCATGAAACATGCTAACCAGGCTAGTGCAGGCGACTGCGCGATCACGTCCTGCCTGCAGATCGTTCGCACCTGCCGCGCAGCGCCTGACCGCCAGCGTTCGCCCCGTTATGCGAACGGAGCGAGCCAAACTGAAGTCCCAAAGGGACGATATGATAATAGCCCCGGGCAAGCAGAGCGCCGCCCGGGGTTACGGACGCAAAATGATCTCCTCTTTTTTTCCTTCTGGTTTGGCGCGCCG
>Ga0210409_10003645_pt1 | contig 17014 bp, 11 predicted proteins | sample IncBWH17MmetaG_FD_161649 | JGI IMG/M metagenome (GOLD analysis project Ga0210409, IMG submission 161649) | Forest soil microbial communities from Barre Woods Harvard Forest LTER site, Petersham, Massachusetts, United States - Inc-BW-H-17-M | ecosystem: Environmental > Terrestrial > Soil >...
ATCTTTTCCGTTACGGGTTACGACGGTATCGTGCCTCTAGCGGAAGAGAGTGAGAACCCGCGCGCCAATCTGCCGCGGGCCATTATGGGGTCGATTCTATGTACCGGCGCGTTTTATTTGTTCTGCTCGTGGGCTGTTCTGGTCGGATGGGGAACGCACAACATCGGCGGGTTCGTGCAATCGGCGGAAAATCCCTGTTTCGTGCTTGCCCGGCGTCTGTGGGGAAAAGGGTGGATTCTAATCTTGATCGCGGTGCTCAACTCCATTCTCGCAGTCGCGATCGCCTCAACAAACGCCGCAACTCGCGTATTTTTCGCATTGGGCCGGGCCGGCGTGCTGCCGCGTTCCTTGAGCCGGGTCCATCCTCGCTACCTCACACCTGCAAATGCTATTTGGCTGCAGACGATTCTTACGCTAGCAGTCGGTCTGGGCCTGGGCTTTTGGATCGGGCCGGACCAGGAGTTCTACTTCATGGGCGTTGCTATCACGCTGGGTCTGGTTCTCATCTATGGCATCAGTAATTGGGGTGTGTACCGGTTCTATCGGGGCGAAAGGCGCGGCGAGTTCCGCGTTTGGCCGCATCTCATCTGTCCTTTGTTCTCGACGGCTGCGTTGATCTGGGTCGGTGTCGCATCGATTGTTCCATTGCCGGATGCGCCGTTACGTTACGCACCGGTGCTCGTTGGCGTATGGATCATTGCCGGACTCATGCTGCTCTGGTTCATGCATCGTCAAGGAAAAGAGGGATGGCTCTTGAAGGCGGGCGAGGCCGTTCATGAAAGGCCGGTAAACTTGGCGGAAACTCCGCGGATGTCCACGTGACAGTTTGCAGCTTAGACGACCCAGCGCCAGCCAGCCACGTGGGCCGCGGCCGGCACACGGCTCCGAAGTCGCGTCCAAACGCAGATTCAGAACGTCAGCTTTGCGCCAATCTGTATCTGCCGCGATGTCGTGGTCGTTGAACCGATGGAGCCGGCGGAGGGCGTGTTCACGTAGGAATTCGGGCTCGCGAAATTCGGATGGTTCGCCAGGTTGAATACTTCGCCGCGTAGTTGAATGTTGTAGCGCTCGCGAAAACGAATGTTCTTCATCATGGCAAAGTCCAGATCGATCAAATTGGGTCCCCGGATGATGCCCTTTCCGGCATTTCCAAATTGCCCCAGCGGAGCGAGCGTAAACGCCGCCGGATTAAACCATTGCGCGGGGTTGTGGTTTCCTGCGACGTACAGGGGCACGCCGGCAATGACGTTCGGGCGGTCCGCGTAAGTCAAGGTTTCGCTGTTGTCGCCCGCAATCAGCGGTGTCACCGGGAAACCTCCTTGGTAAGTGAATATGCCCGACATTTCCCAGCCTCCGATAAGATTCTTGACCAGCGCACTCTGGCCAAACGAGGGAAAATCGTAGACTGCGCTCTGAACGAAGCGATGCCCAAAATCGGACGCCGAGGGGCCATAGTCGCAGTGGAAACAATACTGATTTTGGAAACCAGGATCTCCCGGCGCCCCGGCCGCATCTCCCGTGGAGATATTGTCCAGGTTCTTTGACCACGTGAACGCCGTGATCGCTGATAGTCCCTTCGAAAGACGCTTCTCCACCTTTACGAGGAGAGCGTTGTAATTCCCGTACTCGATGTTAGTGAGATACGTAATGTAGCTGAACTGGGGATATGGAAGCAGGAACGTGCCGTGTTGGAGCGGCGAGTCCAGATTTCGGAACGTCGCGAACTTCGTGTTCTTCTGCCAGTTGTAGGCGGCTTCGACCACAAGTGTTGAACCAAACTGATGCTGGACGCCAAGCGAGGCTTGCTGCTGATATCCGTTTTTCAAGTGTTCATCGAACGCTTCAATGGCAGGAGCCGGCGGGCTCGCGCCTGAGTTCGCTCCAAATACGTTCTGAATGGGCACCCTCGGAATGGCAGTCAGTGAACCTGAAAGGAAATAGAACGGGAACGAAGAGAATGGCGGATTCGTTCGCGTTCCTTCTGTGTTGTTCTCCTGAAGGACGTCATAGAAGATTCCGTATCCGCCGCGTATGACCGTGTTTCGCTGGCCCGGCAACGTATAGGCAAAGCCGAAACGCGGCGCGTAGTTATTCCAGTCGGATTGAACGTTGGCTGTACGGCTGACGCCGTTCCTACCGGCGACGATCAATTGTCCAGTGCGGGGATCGAAGTTAGACAGCCGGTTATACTTCTCATAAAATGGTCCATCATATTCCCATCGGACACCTAGATTCAGAGTCAGGTTTGAATTTACTCGCCACTGATCGTTGAAATACCATCGGGCATTGCTTCTGAATAGATATCCGCCACTGTCTCCCGACTGCACTTGGCCGGACACCGGATAGCCCAGAAGAAAATCGGCAAAAGCGTTGCCTGACGCGCCTGGATTGTTGGGATCGGCGGTCAGCGTTCCGTCGAAGTTAAACTGACCTTGCGGAAAACTCGGAGCAGCGTTCATGAACACTTGCCAGCGGTCGTACTCAGCTCCAAAGGTGAGCTGGTGGTTGCCGGCGACTTTCCTCAGAGTGCCTGAATATCCATACTGATTGTCGGCCCGGAATTCCGGGTCGTATGGATTCGAACCGGGATTCGAAATGCCGGCGATTCCGCTGTTGAACGGCTCACTCCCCAATACTCCTTCTATTCCCAGCTTGGAGTTGACATCGTCGCCAAGGGTCTTCGGCAGCAGATTGAAGAACTGGCGGAAAAACGAAACTCGCAGGGACAAAACGGTGGTTGGGTTGAACGTGTGATCATCCCCCACCACAACGTCCCTGGTGTTAATCACATCGTTGTCGCCAAACCCGGGGAGGGCCCCGGAATTAAACGTTCCCTTCGCGAGCGAGAGCGTCGAATCATTGAAACTGAACCTGCCAAAAATCGAATCCTTTGGACGCGCATAATCGACGCGAATGTTGAATTGGTGCCGGCTTATGCGATCCACATCATTCGCCGCGTAGTTGTTGATAAGGCCTGCAGAGGTCGGGAGGGGAAATTCGCTTTGCAAATAGGATTGGCTCACCGGACTAATGAGCTGGGAGGGAATGATGTTACCTGGAAATTGAGTTCGCGAAAATCCGTTAGAGCACGACGGACACGCCGCTGTCGTGAAGGGGTTGTAGACATTCTGGCCAATCTCTGTGAAGTTGCCCTGACGCTCCAGAAGCGTGGGAACCGTTCCGAAGAAGGTCTGACCTACGCGTTCGATCGTCCCTTCATAGTTTCCGAAGTAGAACAGCTTGTCTTTTATGATCGGACCTCCGATCGTGGCGCCGAACTGGTTCTTACGCAACTCTGGAATGGGAAGGCTCGGATTGTCGAAGTAGTTCTTCGCATCAAAGTCGTTGTTTCGAAGAAATTCATAGGCTGACCCATGAAGCTGGTTCGTTCCATTCTTGGTGACCAGCAGAATCTGCGCACCCGGACTGGTACCAAGTTCCGCCGAATAGGGCGTCGTCTCAATCTTGAACTCCTGGACGGCGTCGATGGACGGCACATACGATCCGTTGATCAGATATGATTTGATATCAGCGCCGTCCAGCGAGAAGGCGTTGCGGTCCTCGCCCGCGCTCCCGGAGATAATGGAGCCCGCGTCGTCGGTCAGCGCGCCGTTGTAGAAGCTACTCTTCCCATAGGTGCCGGTTCCGGGGCTGATAAGAGCTAGCTGCAAATAGTTCCGGTCGTTCAACGGCAACTGGCTCATCATCACGGGACCAATCACTTGTCCCACGGTGGCATCCGAAGTCGCGAGCAAAGGTGGCGCGGCTTGCACGGAAACCGATTCCGTCACGTCCCCAACCACAAGTTGCAAATCGATTCTCGCTGCCTGAGCGACGTCCAGCTTGAACGGAGGTTGAGTGATTTTCTTGAACCCTTTGGCTTCCGCGGTGACAGAGTATTGGTCTGGAATCAGGTCGCCGACGATGTAATAGCCGGCGGAGTTGGTGGTCGTTGTCCTGGTTACGCTCGTTGTGGCTGCGGTGACCTGCACCGTTGCTCCCGGAACTGCAGCGCCGCTTGAATCGGAGATCGTTCCGAAGATAGACGCGCGTTCCTGCGCCATGGCCGTAGCGAGGAAGGCGAGCAGCAAGAGCGCGACCGGAAGCATTCGTCGACTTGGGCTTGATGGACGAGTCGTCCCGCGGCAGCATTCCGATTTGTGATTTTTGACGTCAACCATCATGGGACTGGCCAGCACTGAACGAGCCTTGCGAAACACCATGTTCAACCTCCTGCTGTCGTGCCGCGACTATTTGGGCTACCTTTGCCGCGGTAGCGTGAACTAACGTTTCTTGAATAGTAAGGCCGCTGGATAGTGAGGGGGAAGAGGCTCGAACGCTTTCGTCCAGCCGGCTGACCAAAAAATCGGGGGCCGGGGGTATGGAACTCTTGGGCCATACTGCTTAAAATCAGCCGATTGCCCGGAATACTTCCAGATCGGACTCGTATAGGTCCCGCAGGTGGATCGGGAACGACCCCGGCAGGTGCGCCTGCCCTCTCTTGACCACCAATCGGGGAACGATTCTGCTGCTTCCGTTGCGTACCTTCAAATGCGTATCGGTGAATGGGAAATCGCCGGACTCCACATCGAAGACCAGCACGTCCGCTTGCGCGCCGGGCACCAGCGTTCCGATCTGTCGTTCTCGGCCTAATATTCTCGCTGGGACAGCCGTGGTTTTGAGGATGGCGTCCTCCAGAGTCATCCCGAGGCACAACATCTTCGACATTACCTGCGGCAGCGAGACGCAAAGCGGCTCAGTAGCCGAGTAGCGGTGGAGATCGGTGCTGAGCGTGTCCGGATAGAAATGGTGCTCGAAGGCCCGCTGGGCCGTGTCCCAGGAGAAGCTGCCGCAGCCATGGCCTACATCGAAAAAGACTCCACGATCTCGGGCGTCGAGCGCCTCCGGAATTGCCGTTTCGTTGATCATTCCGTTGCTTCGTCCGTGGAAACAGTGAGTCAGAATGTCGCCAGGACGCAATCGATGCAGGATTTCCCGTTCCTCGGCCCCGCTGCTGATGTGTACCATCAGGGGCACCGCCGCCTCGCCGGCGGCTGCCAGCGCCTTATCCAGAGCCGCGAGTCCGTGATTCCCCGTCATGGCTCCCATCCGCAGTTTCACGCCGATGGCTCGCTCCCGGTGTCTCCCGATCACCGCCGCCGTCTCCTGCGGGCGCGCATACCGCAAATCCATCAGCTCCTCCGCATAGGGCGCATGGAGGCCCATGAAGGAGATGTGAACGAAAGCGTACACATCCGTTAGGCAGCGGTCCATCACCGTTCGCCGGAACTCCGGAAAGTTTGCATAGCCCGTGCTCCCCGCGTCCACCGCTGTGGTCACGCCGTGATTCAGGCACATGGTGGGATCTACGCCATACAAATTCCCTTCATACCAGTGGCCATGGAGATCGATGAGCCCCGGGCACAGATGCTTGCCAGTGATGTCGCGAACGTCCGGGCAACCGGTGGCGTCGAGGTTCGGCCCCAGCTCCGCGATACGGCCGTTCTGGATGCCGACATCTGCCACCCTGTGCAGCGCTTGTGACGGGTCGACCACCCGTCCTCCCGCCAGCAGCAAGTCAAACGGCATCGGCTTCTCCAAGCTCGATGGTGTCGCCGTCTTCTACCGCCCGGTAATACGCCAAGATGACTTGCAGAGAACGTATATTGTCTTCCACTGAAGGCCATGGATCGCGACCCTCCGCGATGCTGGCGCAGAACTCGCTCATCTCTCCTTCGATTCCGGCCTGCACTTTCACACTATGCGGCTGGTCCGTGTAGAAAATCTTCTCGCGGTGGCCCGATCCATTCCAAAGATCGTATCCCCGCCACGTGTGGACCGTAATGCTTCCTCGTGTTCCGATCACCTGGAGATCGCAGACCAAGGGGTGCGGCTTGCGCATAAACGCCACCGTGATCTGCGCGGAAACTCCTCCGCGAAAGCGCAAGAACATTTGCCCGGCATCTTCGACATCGGCGCCGAAGTAAGGATTCGCCGCCGATCCTGTGACCACGTGCACCTCATCGCCCGTGAACCAGCGCAGCCGGTCCACCAGGTGTATGCCCGAAGTCAGCGCCGGCCCTCCACCGGAGAACCTCTTTTCCATGTACCAGGGCGGCGTGTTCAGAAATCCGAAGTGTTCTAGAGCGCAATCGTTGCAGACCACGATTCTCCCGATGGCGCCCTCGTCGATCAGCCCTTTGGCTTCCCGTAGCTCCGGATAGAAGCGGTGAGTCATGCCCACGTATAGCACGCGCCCTGCCACTTTGGCAGCGCCTAGCATGCATTGCGCCTCCGCCAAACTGACCGCGATTGGTTTCTCAATTAGCACGTGCTTGCCATGCTGTAGTGCGTCCACAGCCACCCTGCAGTGCAAATGCGTCGGCAGGCAGATGCTTACAGCGTCGACGCCGCTCTCCAGTAGTTCTTCGTAACTTTTGTAAGCCCGAACGCCAGAGGGCAGATCATTAAGCCGCTCCGCATCCGAATCCGCGATTCCCATCAATCGCGTGCCGGCTTGCGCCATGCATGCCTGAGCGTGGATCTTCCCGGTGTAGCCGTAACCGATGATGCCGAACCGCAGCGGAATCATGCTCCCGCCTTGCAGGCCATGCAGAGCCGGTTCTCGCCGAGCAGGCCATAGTTAAAGAACGAGCACCGCCGGACGCTGTGATAGCTCACCGTGACGTGCACGCAGTTGACGCCCAGCTCGAGGTACTGGTCGAGACATGATCCTTCGCCCGCGTCCACGATATCCCACGGGTGAGCGAATAGTTCGACCGAAACAGGTGTCATTGCCGCGAGAGATTGTATTATATGGGAGTTCAATCAGGATTAAGGAATGCCTATCGTCACGGTCAACGGACCGATTCCTGCTTCACAGGCCGGTTGTACACTCTCGCATGAACATTTGCTCTGCGATCTTTGGGCATTCACCAAAAACTACGACGGCATTTTGGATGACGAGTGTCTCGCCATAAGCGAGTTGGTCCGCTATCGCGATGCCGGCGGTTCAAGTCTGGTCGATGCCACCAGCGGTGGGCTGGGCCGCAATCCACTCGCGCTGCGACGGATATCGGAAGCCACCGGCGTCCGCATCGTCATGGGTTCGGGCTGGTACCGCGAGTCCGTCTATCCTGCGGCCGTTCACGAGCGGGACGCCAATGCACTAGCGGATCTCATCGTCGCCGACCTCGTCCACGGTGCGGATGGCACGGATGTCCGGGCCGGCATCATTGGCGAGATCGGAACGGAGCGAAAACACATCACTCCCGCGCAAGAGCGCGTTTTCCGCGCGGCGGCGCGCGCTCAGCGCCGTACCGGTGCCTGTATCATGACCCACACTACCCACTTCGGTGAGCTTGCCCTGGAGCAGATCGCGCTCCTGCGCGAAGAAGGCGTACCCGTCGGACGCATCGCCATCAGCCACCTGGGTGACCGTCACGACACCACCCAACTTCTGAAAATCGCCCGCGAAGGCGTTTTTGTTAGTGTTGACAATATCGGTTATGTCGGGAGCGGTTACCCTCCGGACGAAGTCCGCATGCGCAACGTCGGTTTTCTGGCCGGTGAGGGCCACCTCGATCAAATTGTCCTCGGAGGCGACATATGCCAGAAAAGCCACCTCTCTGCATACGGCGGCAAAGGCTACGCGCATGTCCTGCACTCCTTTCTGCCAATGCTGCGCATGAATAGCGTTTCCGAGGAAGCCATTTATCAGATGACCGTTGCGAATCCCGCGCGCATGCTCGATATCAAGGAGGATTCTGTTGGCCACCAGCACTAAAGTGCACGTCTACGAAAAACTCGGCGTTCGCCGATTGATCAACGGCCGGAGCTTTAGCACCAAGGCCGGTGGCTGCGCTCTGCCGGTAGAGGTGCTGGACGCCATGCGCGAGGCCGGCGAATGCTGCGTACGCATGGATGAGCTGCAGGCCGCGGCCGGAGAAGTGATCGCGCGGGCTACCGGCGCCGAAACCGGGATCGTGACCAGTGGCGCTGCTGCGGCATTGACCTTGGGAGCCGCAGCCTGCTTGGCCCGCTTGGATGTCAACCGCATGAACCGATTGCCCGACACCAGCGGCATGCCCGACGAGTTCATCGCCCATCGCGCGCATCGCAACGACTATGACCACGCTGTCCGCGCTGCCGGCGCAAAGTTTGTTGAAGTCGGGTTCGGCTACTACACTTTTGCCTACGAGGTGGAGGCGGCCATCACTCCGCGAACCGCGGCCTTCTACTATCAGGCGGGGGCCGATCAAGGCGTCCTTTCTCTGGAGGAGTATGGCGCGATCGCGCGCCGCCATGAGTTTCCCTTGCTGGTCGATGCGGCTGCGGAAATGCCTCCAGCGGCCAACCTGAAATCGTTAATTGCGGCTGGCGCAGACTTAGTCGCTTTTAGCGGCGGCAAACACATACAGGGCCCGCAGTCGACCGGAATCCTCTGCGGCCGCCGTGATCTCATTCTGTCCGCTGCTCTGCAACACCAGGATATGGATGTCTTCCCCGAAACATGGCCTTTGCGCACCCTCATCACGGATGGAACCGTGGTTGGCCCGCCCCATCACGGCATTGGCCGTGGCTTCAAAGTTGGCAAAGAGGAGATTGTGGGTCTTATGGCCGCGCTGGAACTCTATCAGCGCCGCGATTTCGCCGCGGAGCGCACGCGCTGGACCGCTGACATGGAATGCATCGCCGCCGGCGTCCGTGATCTGCCGGGAGTGTCCGCACGCGTCCAATATCCGCAGCCGAACGGCCGTGAAGTGCCTGGCGCCGTCATCCGCATTGACCCTACCGCGGCGGGAGCCAACGCCCACACCGTAATTAATGCATTGCAGGCCGGAGATCCGCCCATCTGCGTTTTTGAAAAGTTCGCCGGCTCTGGCGAAGTCGTGGTGTTTCCGGAGGCCCTGCGCCCCGGCGAGGCGGCAATCATAACCCGGCGGCTTCGCGAGGTCCTGGAAGGCTTGGGATGATCTTCGCGTTGTCCCTAGTGGCGCTGGAGTTGCCACTCGAGCCCCGGTCGGTCCACCCGAAACTGCACGAGCCGCCCATGCTCCACTTCGGTAACATAGCAGGTGCGCCCGTCAGGCCCTCCGAAGCAAATGTTCGTCGGTTTCGCGCCTAGCACGTCAATCTCACGCAGTAGCTTCCCCTCAGGTGAAATTTTGACGGTCGTCCCCTTACCCCAGCGCACGGCATAGAGATTGCCGTCCACATCGCAGCGCATGCCATCTAGGCCGTAATCCGGGAACTGGATGAGCCGCCTCTTATCTGTGATGCTGCCGTCAGGATGAAGCGTAAATGCCCATATGTTCCGTTGCACGGTCTCATTCACATAGAGCGTATTCCCATCCGGACTCACGTCGATCCCGTTGGTGGTTCCCATGCCGTAAGCAATCCGCGTGATCCGTCCGTCGCGTTCAATACGCCAGATCTGCCCGGTACTTTTCTCCCAGTTCGGATCACTGGCGAAGAGCATGCCATCGGCCGTAATGGCCACATCATTTGGCTGGCTCATTTCTTCGCTGTGCGCCAGCACAGTAATAGCCCGAGTTTTCGGATCGATACGCAAAATATTGTGTTTCGTGTAATCCGCAACGAACATGATTCCTGATCGGTCAAAGCGAATTCCGTTCGCCAAGCTGCCGTTAGTGAATTCGACGAACACCTCGCCGTGACCCTCCGGCGTAACCTTCCCGATGGTCGGAGTGCGCGCGAAACTGACGGCGTAGATGTTCCCGTCCCGGTCGCAGGCCGGACCCTCGATTCCTTGGGTGAAACTGTGCTCGGCCGTCAACGGCTTCGCCACGAAGAGTTCCTCCGATGCATGCAAGGGAGAAGAGGAAGAAATCGTCATATATATTCCGATTACGCTGCAATGGAGCCAGCTAGTCATGCACGGTTACGGTAACATTGGGCGATCCGAACTCGGCCAGCGCCTCCGGTATGACGACGTACATCTCGTAACGAGATATCATACCCCGGACGTGCGCTCGAAAACCTCAGATTATGAAACCGACTCGTCTGCTCTTTGCGGAAATGACGCGCGAGGAACTCCGCGCCGTCGCACCAGATACAACAGTCGTCTTGCCGCTGGGCGCGACCGAACAGCACGGCCCACACCTGCCGTCAGGAACCGATTTCTTCACTGTCGAAAATCTGGCGCGGGCCTCGGCGGAGCGGGCCTCGGCGGAAATTGCCATCGTGGTAGCGCCGGCGCTGCCCTTTGGCTCCTCGGATCACCATTTGATTTTCGGCGCCACTCTGTCACTGAAGACCGAGACCTACTACCGTGTCCTTACTGATCTTCTGCGTTCTCTGGTGACGGATGGCTTCCGTAGGATCTTCCTGCTGAACGGCCACGGCGGCAACCATGAGGTAGCGGAACTGGCGGCGCGCGATATCGCGCTGGAACTTCCCGCCCGTATCGCCGCCACATCGTATTGGAACATCGCCTGGGACGCGCTGGTTGAACTTCAGGCGCATCTCGGCTGCCGTTTGCCGGGACACGCAGGCATCTTCGAGACCTCCATGATGTTGCGCCTGCTACCCGAGCTCGTCGCCACCGAGCGCCCACACCGCGATTACACGCAGGACACCGACCCGCGAAATTTCCACTCGCCATATCGCCACGAGCGTCACGGTTTCTGGAAGGAGATCGATGGGTATATTCCGACAGCCCTGACAGGGGATCGGCTGAAAGAGGGAGTGCCTATTGGGAAGCAATCGTTGGCGCAGTGGCCCGAACTCTCGTAGAATTCGCTAACGCGGGTGGTGCCTAGCGCTCGGACTTTGTCCCCAGCTGCCGAAAAAGCTCGAATTGCTGCTTGGCTAGGTCTGGCTGGTCCGTGTCACGGTAGAGTTGCCCCAACAGATAGTGACCGTCCGCAAACTGGGGGTCGAGCTCTACACACCTGCGGGCTGGTTCGAGCGCCTTGGCGATCTGTCCATCCGCCCTGTAAGCCTTCGCCAGCGCGAACTGAATGGCCGACATTTGCGGCGCCTGTTTGGCGGCTGTCAGCAGTTCGCCGGCCGCTCTGTGATACTGGTTCAGCTTCAACAGCGTCTCCCCGAGCTCGAGCCGCGCCTGTGTATTGGCCGGATCGTACCGCAATTCCGTGTTTAGTTCTTCAATCGCCTTGGCGGGCTCCCCGCTGTTAATGTATACCAGGGCGATGTGATGATGAACACCCGGAAACCTGGGATTTTTCTTTACGATGTAGTTCAACTGCTCGAGCGTTAGCTCTGCGAAATTTGGAATCTGTAGTTCGTGATAGCTAAAGACATAACATCGCGCCAGCATCAAGCGCGCGGTGAGATTCGTGGGATCGAGCTCGATGGCACGCTTCAGCACCGGCACGGCCTCGGCGTACTTTCTTTCCTGGTGCAGAAGGGCCCCGAGGTCGTATTCAAATGCCGGCCGATCAGGAGCAAGCGCCACAGCCTTGCGCAGGTTTTCTTCCGCTAGATAAAACTGATTGAGTGCTACCAGGATGCTACCGTACAGGTGAAAATAGGCGGGATTATTTCGGTCTTGCCTCAGCGCTTCTTCAGCGAGGGGTAAAGCTTCTTCGTACCGCTTGTTTTGATATTTATCGAGAGCTTCCTGGTAAAAGTTCCGCTGAGACGCTGCGGAAAGGGCGATAAGGGCGAGAGTCGTTCGCACCGCCCAACCGGGGCTAGTGAACCCGATAGCGCTCCACTTTCTGTTCATCCAGTTCCACGCCCAGCCCGGGCCGTTCGAAGGGAAATGCTTTGCCGGCCTGGATCGGTAAGGGCTCGGCCAATATATCATCCTCGTAGAAAAACGGGCCGAGTATGTCACACGGGAACTCCTCGGCGGCGACGGCCGGAGTTGCCATAGCGAGGTGGATCATCGCGGCGCTGGCTACGCCCATCTCCAGATTGCTGCCCACCGTGCACACCAAGCCCGCCGCTTCCGCAACCGCGGCGATTTTTCTGGCCACACTCACGCCGCCGCCCTTGCCCACGTACAGAGAGAGCACATCCGCCGCGCCGGCTCGGGCCAGGCTCATGGCATCCTGCACGGTGTTGACACTTTCGTCAGCCATTATCGGGATGTTGACATGGTTCCGGACATCGGCCATCCACGCCGGGTCGACCGGCGGGACGGGCTGCTCGGCGAAATAGATGCCGAATTCGTACATACGCCGGATCGTCTGAATCGCCACGCGCGGCGACCAGCCCCCGTTCGCGTCGACGCCCAACCGGACATCAGGGCCAACAGCCTCGCGTACGGCCCGGACGCGCGCAACATCCCCCTCCGGATCCATACCCACTTTGACTTTCATGGCACCGAATCCCTTAGCAACCGCCCAGGCAGCCAGCTCCCCCGCCTTGTCCGGTTCCAGCCCGGAAACCGAAAACTTCGTGGGCACGAAGTCCCGCACCGGCCCTCCCCAGAGCCGGTACAGCGGCAGCCCTGCGGCCTTTCCAAGAATATCCCACAAGGCCATCTCCACCCCTGCTTTCGTAAAGGGATTCGCGGCCAGCCGTTGGCGGAGTTTAGCAGTGAGCCGTTCAATCTGCACGGGATCCTGGCCCTGGAGCGCGGGAGCCAGGTAATCGTGAATAAAATGATCGGCTGTGACTTGGTCCTCACCACTCCAGATGGGGGTGCAAGAAACCTCCCCAAGGCCAACGATCCCTTCGTCGGTGTGTATCTTTATCATTAGGAAGGGGGAAACGATATGCGCGCCCAGCGATCCGCGAATGGCGCGCTGGGGATTGATGGGAATCTGGACCGGGATGGTTTCGATTCGAGTGATCTTCACCGGTAATTGCCGGGCTTGTCAGAAGTTGCACCGACAAGCCCGAAAGCGCTTCAGAAGACTAACTTGAGAGCAATCTGCATCACTCGGGCGGGTCCGGCGGCGGTAATCTGTCCGGTTGATCCCTCACCAATAGTCGTATTCAGGGTTGGGTTCCCGTTTTGAAAAGCGAGCAGGTTTGCGTGATTGAAAGCGTTGAACGCCTCCCAGCGGAACTGTAGATACCGTTCTTCTTTGATCATGAATTTCTTCATCAGGCTGAGATTCTCTACATGTGAACTGGGGCCGAACATAATCCCGACGCCGGAATTGCCGAACAGATACGGTCCCGGAGCGGCAAAGGCGTTGGGATTGAACCACAAACTGGCGTTTGGATTCGAGACGTTTGGATCTCCCACGAGATTGGGCCGGGTACCCCAGCCATTGCCCAATGTAGCGCCCGGAACGGAGAAGGTGAGCGGATCGCCGGAAGAGTAAAGGTAAATACCAGAAAACTCCCAGCCGCCGATAATCTGGTTCGCTATGCGATTCATGCCACCGCCGAACCGGAGGCCACGTCCGACCGGAACATCCCAAACAACATTGGCCGACAGGATATGGGTGTGATCGAAACTCGCGAGCCCACGATTATAGCCGTTCGGCGCAAACGGCGTTGGTGTGGTATAGACACTGTCGGCTCCGTTTTCCGACATATTCTTTGAGAACGCATATGCCAGCGAGAAGGAGAGGCCGCCGGAGAACCGGCGCTCCACTTTCAACTGAGCCGAGTTGTACCAGTTGTGCCCCATGTTCTCGAACAAAAGGATACTGCCGAATGCCGGGTAGGGCTTGGCCGCCTGGAGATTTGTATACAAGCCCGGCGGCACTTCATTCAGAGAGGGTTGGGCAATCAATCCGTCGCCCGAACTCCCGACATACGACGCAGTGACGGCCGTTTTGAAAGGCAGCGTCTTCTGAATGGAAATGTTCCATTCGTGGTCCTTCATCGGCTTGATGTTGTAAGCGGCGGCCCCGACCGATGGGGCAACAAAAGAATTTGGATTCACGGGCCAAGCGGTTTCCCACCTCTGGAGTTGAGCAGCACTCCAAGATTGGGATTCGAAAGTCCAATAGGGTGGCGATATGATTTGGGACGCGGTGATATTGCCGCGGTAGCTGCTGGTGAAGATTCCGTACCCTGCGCGAACCACGAGATCTGCCCTCTTCATCGGCCGCCACGCCCCGCCGATTCGAGGAGATGCATAACCTGAAGGTTCGAACAGGCCGCCCGGAACGTGGACCTGAGACGCTGGAACCCAAAGCCCCGCTGTGGCGGCGGCTAGGAAAGGCGCAACAGGCTGCGCTGTTAAGTCCACCTGGCCTGCATTGTCCAGACCAGCAACAGCTTTTCCGATGGCCGCATCAAACGTCCCGCCAGCACCCCGGATGAGGCTTTTGGCAAACCAATAGTCCCAGCGAAGTCCGAGCTCGAGAGTGAATTGGGAACTGATTTTCCAGGAATCGTCAACGAAGGCCGCGCCATAAGGACTGGACTTCATCCCAAACGTATGAATCGGATAGTTTCTGTTACTTTGATCCGTATAGCCCAGCAAGTAATCGGCGAATCCGTTGCCAGTATACTGGCCGTTAAAATCGAATGTTCCTTTGGAGGCCAAGGAGCCGTGAGCTGCCAGCAGGTAGAGGTGATCGTATTGAAAACCACCCACGATGGTGTGCTTTCCCCAAACCTTGCTGATGCTGGCGTTGCCGTTGATGCTTTGGGTCTTGAAAATGGACGGACTGCCCCATCCGACCCGCGAAGAAAACCCCTGGTACCCGGCAAAGGTAACATTGTCTGGGAGTCCGATCCATTGTTCGCGACCCGCCGTCTGAAATCCCTGGATTCCGGCTTCCGCGGTGAGATTCTCTTTGCCAATCTCGGTACATGGGCCGTTCCCGTTGCAAGTGGGAGTAGTGGTATTCACGGTGTTCACCGTGCCGATGCTCAAATTGAGCAGCGTGGTGGGAGTGATCGTATAGTTATAGTTCAAGCCGGTGCTGTAGGAATGCGTATCCTCAATGGCGGTAATGCTCGGCTGATACCCTACGATGCTTTGCGGAGTGTTGAGATGGAGAATCCGCCAGTAGATCCTCTGGTTCTGGGTGATCTGGTGATCTACTCTCCCGGTGAATTCGTCGTTGTTGAGGGTGACGGGCGCTGTGGCCTTGAAAAGATTTCCGGGAGAATTGGGCAGCAGAATCCAAGGGAAGAAAAACTTTGACGCCCCTGAGATCTGGGCCTGCGGAATCTGGTTGCCCGCAAAAGGCTGGCCGGTGGTGGGATCTTTGATGGTGGGCAAACCGGAAAAATTACCCTGCAGCATTTGAGGCGAGACAGTGTATGAGTTAAATATCTGCGACTGAATAATCCGGGTACCCTCGTAGCTGCCAAAAACGAAGGTCTTGTTCTTGCCGTTGTACAATTTCGGGACCAGCACAGGCCCACCGCCCGCAAGGCCGAATTGGTTTTGATCCAGCTTGGGATTACTGTTCGCAAAGGTATTGCGGGCATCCAGGTCATTGTTCCGGAGAAACTCCCATAGCGTTATGTGGTACTCGTTGGTGCCGGACTTGGTGACCATGTTCACCTGCACCGGGTTGCGTCCGTTTTCAGCGCTGAAGTTCGAGGTGGATACGCTGAACTCCGCGATGGTATCCGGATTGGGAATTGCGGTCGAGCCTTCATCGCACACCGCGTTCGAGGCTACGCCGTCGACCCGGAATTCGGTCTGATCGTTGCGGTGGCCCAATCCCTGCACGCTCGAAGTGTTGCCGTCGGCGCAGGCGGTCGAAAATGAGCGGCCTTCATACCGGACGCCGGGCACCAGTTCAGTCAGTTCCACTACGTCGCGGCCGTTCAATGGTAATTCCTGAATCGTCCTGGCTTCAACGACTCCACTAAGGTCGGCTTTTTCAGTCTGCAGCAAGTCAGCGGTCGAGTCCACGGTAACTCTTTCGTTCACGTCGCCCACTTGCAGGGTAGGGGACACCCTTTTGCGTTCTCCAATGGTCAAATCGGTTTTCGCAAGGGTCCAGGTCTTGAATCCGCTGTAGCTCACGGAAACCGAGTAGGAGCCCTGGGGCAAAGCATCGATCTCGAAGCTGCCGTCGGGGCGAGTGGTCTCGATCTTCTGGATAGACGTGTCCAGATTCGTAACTGTGACGGTCGCGCCAACAACGGCTCCGCCATTCGCGTCGCTTACGACGCCCAGTATGGCTCCGTCAATGCCAGTCTGCGCCAGCGCGCCAGTGAGGGCTATCAACGAAAACACCGCGAGTAGACAAATAACCTGCTTCATGTAGCCTCCCCTTCGGTATACCCTGGCCGTTCTGGGCAGCATTAGGCCCAGTTTCGCCAGTACACCATCGCAAACGTGATAGAAGCATATTAGTCTAGCCGTAGGGTATGTCAAGGCGGTTTGTGAGTTTCGTCCATTGTTCTGGACGAAACTTCCCATAAAAAGACGCCCGGCAGTGTCATGAATCCGTACAATATTCGGCTATGCGGCTGTTGTGGTGCGAGGTGTCGCTGGTGGCTCTTTCGTTTCTCGGGGCCGGCCGGCTACTGGCTGCCGTGAAATTCTGGACGCTGGACGCCATCATGGACCTGAAGACCGTGTCGGATCCCGTTATTACGGCGGACGGCTCGAAGGTGGCGTACGTAGTGAGGGGAATAGATTCTCGCCGCAACGACTATTCTTCCGAAATATGGATTGTGCCGGCAACGGGAGGCCCAGGACAACGCCTCGCTTCGTCGCGTGATTCTGATGCTCACCCACGCTGGTCCGGTGACGGGCGGATGCTGGGATTTCTTTCGCATCGGGACGGCATAGCGCAGATATACATCGTGAGCACGCCGGAAGCTACACCGCGCAGGCTTACCGATTCACCGACGGACATAACGGAGTTCCAGTGGTCTCCTGACGGCAGGTACGTCGGGTACCTGGCAGCGGACCCAAACCCGGAGAGTGAGGCAAGGCGCCGGCGGGGCGACGATGCGATTGTTGGCGGCGAGGGCTATACCTCGACGCACCTGCATATTTTGTCTGCCGGCGGGGGCCATGAGCACACGCTAACGGCGAGCGCGCGGCACGTGCTTTCATTTGATTGGGCGCCGGATGGATCGAAGGTGGTTTACGCGGTCCAGAAATCGCCACAAGGCCGAGATGCTTTCCACGTCG
>Ga0210409_10003647_pt1 | contig 17013 bp, 14 predicted proteins | sample IncBWH17MmetaG_FD_161649 | JGI IMG/M metagenome (GOLD analysis project Ga0210409, IMG submission 161649) | Forest soil microbial communities from Barre Woods Harvard Forest LTER site, Petersham, Massachusetts, United States - Inc-BW-H-17-M | ecosystem: Environmental > Terrestrial > Soil >...
GACACGAGAAACCGAGGACAGCCCGCGACTTGGGAGCGGGCCCGGAACTCCTGGTTTGTTCCCGAGGTTCAAGTTCACTCCAAACAAGCGCGCGTTCAGCCGGGCAAATCCGGCAACGAGCACACCGGGGTGTTCACCCGGATCGCCCACGCGTAAAGATTCCTTCCCGGGCGATCCCTTTATCGAACGCCAGGTTGGTTGCGCACAATGCCGGGAACTACGTACCACCATCTACGTACCCGCCCGCAGCTCTCATTCGCTTCGAATCGCGACGCCGGCCCTCGCCAATCGAGGGGTCTCCTGTTCCAGATTTGAACTCTTCGAATGCACACCCGGCTCAACCGCGCAAGTCAGCGAGCCATTTCTCCAGGATAGGAGTACTATCTGCTCAAGGAAGCAAAGGTACGGTAGGCAGTTGTCTCCGATTTCGCTACAGGACTTGCAGCCAGCCAGAGGAGCAAATGCCTTGACTGGCGCCAGGTCGGGTCCGGTGGAGGGCACCATGAGCCAAACCGGGGCCAACACGCACGACAGCGATGCTGACGAAGCGTCGAATGTTATCGAAGAGCGCCTGCGGCTCATCATAGACACCATCCCCACAATCGTCTGGCGCAAATTGCCGGAAGGCTCGGCCGATTTCCTCAACCGAAATTTTCGGGAATATACGGGTCTGTCCTTGGAAGACGGTCTGGGCTGGGGATGGATGATGAATGCGTTCCATCCGGACGACCGTATCAGGGAGGAATGGCATACGGCTTTGGCGGCTGGGAAACCGTTTCAGAAGGAGGCGCGCCTCCGCCGCGCTGACGGGCAATATCGCTGGTTCCTGATTCGCGCCGTGCCGTTTCGAGACAAGCAGGGAAACATCGTCCATTGGTATGGAACCTCTACCGACATCGAAGATCTTAAAAGGGCCGAACATCGCATTCGGCTTCTCATTGACGCAATCCCCACGATGGCCTGGACCCTTCGGCCGGATGGCGTCGTTGATTTCGTCAATCAGCGGTGGCTGGACTATACGGGTTTCACTCTGCAGGAGGAAATTGACGACCCGACGCGGGTAGTTCATCCCGAAGATCTTCCGAGAGTCATAAATAAGTGGATCGAGGACATGGCCGCGGGAGAACCCTCCGAGGATGAGATGCGTTTGCGCCGGGCTGACGGAGAATATCGCTGGTTCCTGGTCCGCACCGCTCCTTTGCGCGACGAGCAGGGCAACGTCGCTGAGTGGTACGGAGTATCCATCGATATTGAAGACCGTAAGCGGGCGGAAGAAGCCCTCCGATCGACCGAGCGGGAACAGCGGCGTATAGCTGCGCAATTGGAAAGAGAGCGCGCTCGCTTGCTCGAGGCTCAGGAGGTGGCGAAACTGGGAAGTTGGGAAGCGGAGTTGCGGAGCTTGAACGTGAGTTGGTCAGAGCAAACACACCGAATCTTTGAGACGGATCCGGCTCGTTTCCATCCCACGCGCCCAACCTTCCGCGAATTCATTCATCCGGAGGACCGCGCGAAGGTGGATGCAGCCTTTGTAGCATCCCTCGGCAAGCGCTCGGCGTCCACTGTCGAATATCGAATCGTTATGCCGGATGGCCGCGTCAAAACTCTCGAAGAACGCTGGCAAGCTTTTCACGATGAGGAAGGAAAGCCGATCCGTGTTGCGGGCACTTGCCGTGACATCACAGAACGTGTGCGAGTCGAGGAAGAACTCCGCCGCCTTTCCGGCCAGCTCTTGCGTTTGCAGGACGAAGAGCGCCGCAGAATTGCCAGGGAACTGCACGACTCCACCGGCCAAGACCTCGTCGCGCTGGCAACAACTCTTAGTGAACTCCGTTCCTCCATTCCCTCGTCGGCCAGGACATTGCGCAGGCTCGCTTCCCAGTCCCAAGCATTGGCAGATCAATGCGTCCGGGAAGTCCGCACCCTTTCCTATTTGTTACATCCACCGATGTTGGATGAAGCCGGACTGGAGGACGCGGTTCGGCACTACGCGGCTGGCTTCGCCGAGCGAACTGGAATCGAGGTCGACCTGCAGCTATCATCGGGTTTCGGACGGTTGAAGCCAGATGTCGAGATGGCTCTTTTCCGTGTGGTGCAAGAGAGTCTCACGAACATCCAGCGGCACTCAGGCAGTCTCCGGGCCAAAATTCGCATGGACCGCAATCAGGAGCAACTCGCATTGGAGGTAAGCGACAGTGGCAGTGGAAATTCCGGAGACCGGGACGTGGAACTGCCCTTTAGACCTGGGGTTGGCTTAGCTAGCATGCACGAGCGCGTCAAGCTCATCGGCGGCCGGCTTGCCATTGAATCCAGCAGCACCGGCACTACTGTCCGCGTGACGATACCGGTAGATGGCTAGAAGCATCAAGAACCTTCGCATCCTGGTGGCGGATGACCACGAACTCGTCCGCCACGGCATCCGGGGGATCCTCCGCGCTCAACGCGGCTGGCGAGTCATCGGCCAAGCGACGAACGGCCGGGAGGCCGTAGAAAAAACTACCAAGCTGAAACCGGACGTAGCCATCCTGGATGTCAGCATGCCTGAGTTAGACGGCCTTCAGGCCACGCGCCAGATTCGCGATGCAAGTCCAAATACGGAAGTTGTAGTTCTCAGCATGCATGAGTCTGATCAGATGGTGCGCCGCGTTCTCGACGCAGGAGCCCGCGGATATGTCTTGAAATCCGATCTCGCGGCAAACCTCGTCAAGGCGGTGAAGCATGTCTCCGCAGGTAAGCTCTTCCTCACCCCCAGAGTGTCCGACATAGTCGTGAAAGGGTTTCTCAAGAATGGAAATCGAGTTGACCCGGAAGTGCATTCGCAAACCAAGCCAACTCCCCGCGAGGCTGAAATCATTCGACTTTTGGCGGAGGGGAAAGCGAATAAGTTGATTGCCGCCGATCTAGGAATTAGCATCAGGACAGTGGAAACGCACCGGGCGAAAATCATGCAGAAACTCGGACTGCATTCCGTCGCCGAGCTCGTCCTCTACGCGATCCGACAAAAGATAGTCACTCCTCCGGGCCCCTTAGAATAGATGTTCCGGCTCAGGCCTGCAGAATCGTCAATTCTTCGCTCCCTTCGCTCTGAGAAGTAGCCGAGGTTGTGCCAGAGACAGCCCGGTTCGGCATCGCGCGTTCTCCGCAAATACTCCCAGCCACAAAGTAAGGCAAAAAAAGATTCCGGGCTGAAGCCTCGCGCTACATATAATCCAGCAGCCATGCGCATTCATCCTCTGGACCTGGCCATTGTCGTTGCATATCTGCTTGCGATAACCGCGCTGGGCGTACATTTCCGGCGCGGTCAGCAAAATGTGAAAGATTATTTCTTGGGAGGACGAACGGCCCCGTGGTGGGCCCTGGCATTTTCCATCGTCGCCACGGAGACTTCCACACTCACCATTATTGGGACGCCGGCAATTGCCTACGGCGGCAATCTGACGTTCCTTCAATTGGTGTTCGGATATTTGATCGGGCGCGTGCTCATCGTTTTATTACTTCTTCCCGGCTATTTTCGCGGCGAGTTTTTCACTGCCTACGCACTCATCGAAAAACGCTTTGGCGAACGCATGCGTGCAGTCGCGGCCAGTACTTTTCTGATTACCCGCGCCATCGCCGAAGGCGTGCGCGTTTCCGCCATCGCTTTGGTCGTGAGCGTCGTGCTCGGAACATCGGAGAAGCTCGCAGTCGTCATCGTCATCGCGCTCACCGTGCTCTACACCTTTGAAGGCGGCATGAAAGCCGTCATCTGGACCGACGTCGCGCAACTCATGCTTTACTTGACCGGAAGCGCCGTGACGTATTTCGTTCTGCTGCACCGCATCCCCGGCGGTTGGAGCGAAGTGACCGAAGTCGCAGCCATCGCCGGACACAAATTGCAAGTGTTCGATTTTTCCTGGAATCTCGCCACCAAGTACACCTTCTGGTCCGGACTCGTCGGCGGCGCTTTTCTCACCATGGCCACCCACGGCACCGACCAGATCATCGTCCAGCGCCTGCTCTCCGCGCAAAACGAGCGCGACAGCCGCCGCGCCTTGCTCGCCAGCGGCGCCATCGTGCTGATCCAGTTCACGGTATTTTTGCTGATCGGCGTCCTGCTATTCGTCTTCGCCCAGCATACCCCGCTCTTGGCGCCCGGCGAACGCACCGACCGCATCCTCCCTCTCTTTCTTGTGAGCGAGATGCCGCCAGGACTCGCCGGCCTGTTGCTCGCTTCGATCATCGCCGTGGCCATGTCCAACGCCAGTGGTTCCCTGAATTCTCTGGCTGCTTCGAGCGTGCTCGACTTTGCAAAACTGCGCGGGCAATCCGCCGACCCCGCCCGCTTCCTGCGGCTCTCCCGCGGCATGACGCTCGCGTGGGGCCTGGTGCTGATGGGCTTCGGCCTGGTGAGGTGGGGCCCGCTGCTCGAAACCGGCCTCACCGTGGCTTCGATTCCCTATGGCAGTCTGCTCGGCCTCTTTCTTCTTGGCACGTTCGACCGCGGCGCCAACGCGCGCGGCGCCCTGGCCGGAATGATTGTGGGACTCGTCACGATTTTATGTATATTCCAGTTCACGAGCGTCGCGTATACCTGGTACTTCATGATTGGCGCGATCGTCACATTCGTCGCCGGCTGGATGGTCAGTAGAATCGCGCGGCCGTAAGGGCACGATACAATCGTGGCCCTTGAGGATGAAGGCGAGGATGAATTGACCGAAAAACGTCTGGAACTGGTGCGCGGCCTCGGCGCGTGGGCCTCCGGAGCCATCGTTGTCGGCACGATGATCGGCACAGGAATCTTCCTGAAGCCCGCGGAGATGGCGCGCGAAGGCCGCAGCGTCTCCGTCGTCTTTGCCGCATGGATCATCGGCGCCATTCTTTCGGTCTTCGGCGCGTTTTCCTTCGCCGAATTGGGCTCGATGATTCCGGAGGCCGGCGGCGAGTACGCTTATTTGCGCCGCGGCTTCGGTCCTGTTTACGGATTCCTCTTCGGCTGGATGCATTCAATCGTCGGGCGCCCCAGTTCTTTGGCCTCGATTTCTGCAGGAATGATGCGCTTCCTCAGTTTTCTGCTTCCCGTCGTCGCGGCTCCACTCTTCACCATTCACATCGCAATTCCCGGGTTAGCGGGATGGATCAGGCCGTACGACTTCGTCTTCACCTGGGCGCAGCCCTTGGCCGTGGGGTGGCTGCTCCTCATGACGGGAATAAATTATCTCGGCGTGCGGCTGGGCGGCGCGGTGCAAGTGTTCTTGACGACGATCAAAATCATGTCCGTGGCGATTGTTATCGGCGTGGCGTTTTTTTCGCCGGCCCCCTCGCCGCACGCCCCCGACCCTTTTTGGCCTCCCGCAGGCATGGGCGGCGCGGCGGTTTTCAGTGCGTTTCTTGCCACGCTCGCCGCGGCGCTCTGGGCCTACGACGGCTGGGAGGACTTGAATCTTGTTGGATCGGAAGTGGAAAACCCGCAAACGAATTTTCCGCGCGCGCTGGTGGGCGGTGTTGCTTTCGTCGCTGTTATTTATCTGCTCTTCAGCGCCGCTTGTCTGAAAGTTCTGCCATTCGAAATCGTGGCGGCCTCGCAGCACATTGCGTCCGATGTGGTCCAGCACATCAAAGGGGCCACCGCCGCGGCGTGGATCACCCTGGCGATGGCGATCTCCGCGCTAGGCTCGATGAATTCCTCAGTGCTGAGCGGGGCGCGCGTAGGTTACGCAATGGCGCGCGACGGAATTTTCTTCAAGATTGCAGACGGCATCCATCCAAAATTTCGCACGCCCACGCGATCCTTGATTTTCCAGGGCGTGCTCGCCAGCCTCATGGCGCTGACGGGAACATTCGAAGAACTGACCAATCTTTTTATTTTTGCCGCTTGGATCTTCTACGCCTTCGCCGTAGTCGCGCTCTTTCGAATGCGCAAGACCGAGCCGGACCTGCCACGCCCGTACCGCTGCTGGGGCTATCCCTGGGTCCCCGGAATTTTCGTCGCCGGTGCTCTCGCACTCACCTTCAACATCTGGCTCGAACGCCCCGGCCGCTCTTCGATCGGACTCTTGCTGATCCTCGCAGGTCTTCCCTTCTACCGCCGCTGGAATCGCTCACTCTCAGCTGCCGGCAATTTGCCCGGGCTCCGGCCGTCGTGAAACAAAGTGTTGTGTCAGCAGTCCCCCTGCAAGAAGCGCCGCTGCAGGGGCTACCACCCAGGCGAGTAGGCCAACGAAAAGGGCGATGAACATGAAGTTGTGGCCAAGGTGCTCATTGAAGAGGGCCATTGCGGGCAGCGCTACAAGGAAAAAAACCGAGTATGGCAAGATGGGAAAACGACGGAAGAGAGCATGGCGCGCTTCGTTGCACCAATCAACGGCAGCGAAAACAGCCAGGGGAGATAAATCATCGCGGCCGGCGCGATCAAAGACCAGCCGCTCTTCATCGCCACCGTCCACGGCTTAGGGCCAAAAACCTGTGTGAGCATGAGGAGACCCATAGACAAAAAGAGGGTCAACAAGCTGGGCAGCCAAAATTGCTTCACTCGGTTTGTCATGCGGTTCTCCTTTTTCCTGGCGATTTGAATCAGCCGGCTCAATCTCCGCCAATCTTCGACTTGCGAGAGCGTGCGTCGCGCGGCCTCTTCTTCCGTCATCCCCTGCCTGCGCAATTCTTCGCAGCTTTCTTCGAGATGCGCAGCGAGTTCCGCAATAACTTCGGCCCTTTCTGCTGGCGCCAGGGCAAGTCCGGCAAGGCGTTGTTCAACTAGCGTCTCCCAGTCACGCATGGGCCACCTTCTTGAGCCGCCGCAAGGCCTGGAAAAGTTCCGACCATTCCTGCCGGAGCGGCGAAAGTTTTTTCTTCCCCGCAGGAGTGAGGCGGTAGCAGCGCCGGCGGCGGCCGCTGTCGCTCGTTTCCCAGGCGCCGCGAATCCAGTGTCGCTGCTCCATGCGGTAGAGCATGGGATAGAGAGCAGCGAGTGTGAAGCGCAGCGCGCCCTTGGTTTGCTGCTCGATGCGCCGTGCTAGTTCATAGCCGTGGAGCGGCCCGTCTTCCAGAACGCTGAGAACAGCCAGTTCCGCGGTGCCGCGCTTGATTCCTGCTCCAATCATAAGGCTCTCCATTACATGTAAGATTCTTATATATGAATCAAGAATTTGTCAACTGGCATGAAGAACAGGTGCTCAAACGCCAACGCTTGGGTAACTCGGACTAAACGGAGGCGGCGCGGGCCGTGGTTGATCCGGTGGAGACGGGCAGAATGGCGGCCTCTGCCTCGCGTGAAACTTCAACAGCAGGATGCAGGAGTTTGGCAAGTGCTTCGATTCCGGTGATTAGCCGCGGGCCGGGACGCGAATAATAGCTGTTGGCCTCGAGAGCGTAGACGCGCCCATTGCGCACGGCGGGAACAGCGTTCCATTCTTCAGAAAACGTCATCCCGCGATATTCATCGCGCGCTTGTTCCGCGCCGTAGCCGCAAGGCGAAATCAACAGCATTTCAGGCGCAGCACTGATTACGTCGTCCATGCCAATGCGAAACGATGGTGTGCGCGCACTTCCGAAAACGTCTTCCCCGCCGGCGAGCTGAATCATTTCCGGAACCCAGTGCCCGCCGACATAAAAAGGTTGCAGCCATTCGAGGAACGCGACACGGGGATGCTCCGCCACCGTCTGTACCTGGACTTCCAGTGTGCCGAGCCGCTCGCCGATTTGCTTGAGCAGCGCTACCGCTTGAGGTCCGTGGCAGCATTCCTCGCCCACCCAAAGAATATCGCGCCACACGTCCCCCAAATCCTGCGGATTAAGGCAAAGAACTTCCGGCCGCCGGTCGAAACGCATGAGCGCCGCCGCGAGATCGTCCGGAGATGCCGCGCACACATGGCACAAATCCTGCGTAATGATCAGATCCGGCGCCAGCGTTTCGAGCACATCCGTATCAACAGCATACAAACTTTCTCCGCGGTGAACATACTCGCGAACAAGGGCATCAATTTCCGCAGGCGAAGCCTCGTGCGGCAGTCGCGAATGAATGACGACCGGCTTGGTTCGCGCGCGCAGTGGAAAATCGCACTCATGGCTCACGCCCACAATTTCGGCATCGAACCCGAGCGCAAACAGGATCTCCGTAGCCGACGGCAGCAACGATACAATTCGCATGCGAGAAATGTATCACATTCCGATTCCTTGGGAGCCACATAGAGTCAGCTTTCGATAGGAAGGAAGAGCCGTTTCCAGTACTGGCGACGTTGTCCACGGACGACCCGAATAGTGCGCCACATATGTCACTAAACAATCTTTCCGTTCCCGCTGAAAACTAAGAACTGACCACTGATTGCAGTTTCATTTATAGAGAAAATACTTGCGGCGGATTTGATCGAACGCGGCAAGATCGGCGGTCCAGCTGGCCACAATTTTTTCCGGGAAGGCGCCGGACTGCAATTGCTGGAGGGTGTCCGCATTTCCAGCGAGGAAGAGAAGTTTCGTTATGTCGAATTGCTTGGGATAAAGCTTCTGCAGAAGCGCCGCAATTTCCAGGCCTACACGCATGGAGCGCACCGCAAAGCGATCCGTGACGCGAATGCCAACTCCGCCGCAGCGCTCACCGCTATAGAGGCCGGAGATGGGAATGAAAGGCTGATCGGCAAAATGCACGCCGGGAAGATGGCGCTCATTCAAGGCGGAGGCGACATCGTTGCCGTTGAGCCAGGGCGCGCCAAACTCCTCAAACGGTGTCTGCGTCCCGCGTCCAACGGAAACTCCGGCATTTTGCAGGATTTCTATTCCGGGATAGAGGACGGCTCCCTTGGTGGTGCGAAGATTCGGTGAAGGCGGAATCCATTTGATTCCGGTGCTGTCAAAAAAATAATTGCGATGCCAGTTCTTCATGGCGATGACGTGCAGGTCGGCGCCGATGTGATTTTCAATGTTGAAAAACTGCGCCAGCTCGCCGATGGTGAGGCCGTAGCGTACCGGCATAGGAAAATACGCGGTGAAAGCAGTCTTGTCGGGATCAAGCATCGGACCTTCGACAATTTCGCCTCCGATTGGATTGGGACGATCGAGCACGAAAAAAGCAATGTTGTGCTTGGCGGCGGCCTCCATGCAGTAGGCCATGGTCGTCGTGTAGGTATAAAAGCGCACGCCGGCGTCCTGAACGTCGAAGACCAGCGTGTCGATTCCCTCCAGCATTTCGTCGGTGGGCCGGCGCGTTTCGCCGTAGAGGCTGAACACGGGCAAGCCAGTGGAAGGATCTTTGGAGGAAAAAAGCTTTTCGTCTTCGCGCCCGGCGAGACCGTGTTCCGGGCTGAAGAGCGCGACGAGTTGCACGCCCGCCGCATGGCTCAAAACGTCAACGGTGCTGCGTCCCTGCGAATCAATGCCGGTGTGATTGGTAATGAGGCCGACGTGTTTGCCGCGAAGCGGGGCGAACTTCTGGGATTCGAGGACGTCGAGGCCCGGCTGCACGCGCGCCGCATGGCTCGAATGTTTTGATGAGGGATGCGCGAAGGAGGGCGCGGCAGAGAGCAAGGTCAGGAAAAGAACAAAATGAAATGCACTGGAAAGCATCGTCTTGTCGCTCGTCAAATGGTCCTCCGCTATGGAAACAATACAATGATATTCTGGAACGCGCTGGCCGAAGCCCGTTGAGAGCATATCGTGCGTGTGCTATGAATAAATGCGGGGTGGGGGCGGCTGTTAGGGAATTCTAATTAATGATGAGACGCCGCGTCCGCTTTCTGCTTCTAATTCCCGTCTATATCTTTTTTCTTATGGCCAATAACGCACGCAGCCAGAACCGCAGCACTTCCGCAAAAAAAACTGTTTCCAAAGAGAGCGCTCCTGCAACCAAGAGCGGCGCGAAGAAGTTGTCGCCGGCTGCAAAGGCATGGGTGGAAGCAACGCTGCGCAAAATGAGCGTGGACGAAAAGATCGGGCAATTGCTGTTCACCACTTATCACGGAAGTTTCACGCCAACGGACGCAGCGGCGTACCAACAGATGATGCACGACGTGAACGATTTGCACGTCGGCGGGTTTATCACCATCACGCATAGCTCGCCGCTGGGAATCGTAAAGAGCCAGGCGTATCCCACCGCGGTGCTGATCAACCAGCTCCAGGCGAAGTCGAAGCTGCCGTTGCTGATCGGCGCGGATTTCGAACGCGGCACGGCGATGCGGCTGGATGAAGGCACGTCATTTCCGACAGCCATGGCGCTAGCGGCCGCAGGAGATATAAAAGACGCCTACGCCATGGGCAAGATAACTGCGCTGGAGGCGCGCGCCGTCGGGATTCAGTGGATTTATGCGCCGGACGCCGACGTGAACAACAATCCGGGAAATCCAATCATCAACACGCGTTCGTTTGGCGAAGATCCCGCGCGCGTTGCGGAATTCGTCACGGCATTTGTGAAAGGCGTTCAGGAAAACGGTGGGCTGGCAACGGCTAAACATTTTCCGGGACACGGGGATACCGCAGCAGATTCACACATTGATTTGCCGGTGATTCACGCGGACCGCGAGCGGCTCGAACATCTGGAACTAGTTCCCTTCCGCGCGGCGATTGCCGCGGGCGCGGGCAGCGTCATGACCGCGCATCTCTCGATTCCGGCGCTGGAGCCCGATTCGAACACGCCCGCGACGCTCTCTCACAATATTTTGACGGGACTCCTGCGCGATGAACTCGGATTCGAAGGGCTGGTCGTCACCGACGCGATGGACATGGGCGGAATCACGGTCCGATTCGCGCCGGGCGAAGCGGCTGTGCGCGCGGTGGCCGCCGGTACGGATGCGCTGCTGATGCCGCCGGTGCCCGATGCCGCGTTCGAAGCGTTGCAGGCAGCGATGAAGTCGGGGCGGATTTCAAAAGAACGGTTGGATGCGTCCGTGCGACGGATTTTGCAGGCGAAGGCGCAGCTCGGATTGCATCAAAACCGGCTTGTGGATGTGAACGCCATCAATCACAAACTCGGGAGCGTGGCGTCACAAAAAGAAGCGCAGGACATTTCAGATCGCGGCGTAACTCTCTTGCGTGACGCACCGCACCGGCTGCCACTCAATGGCACGAAACCGTCGCGAGCTTTGCTGCTCGCGTTCTATGCCGATCCGGAGCCGTATCCGGGAGAAGACCTGGAGCGCGAACTTCGTTCGCGATTCGATTCGGTGACGACGCTGCGCGCGGACACGCGATTTGTGAATGCCAGCATTTTGAAATTGCCGGCGGCGGATTCGTATGACGTTGCAATTCTCGCGCTGTTTGTGCGCGTGAGCGATCGCAAGGGAAACGTGGATGTTCCAGTGGAACAGGCGGCGCTGGCGGAACTGCTTTACAAAACGGGCAAGCCGGTGGTCACCGTGGGATTTGGCAGTCCGTATTTGATTGAAAGCTTTCCGAAGGCGGAGACGTGGCTGGCGGCGTTTGGCATCAGCGATGTCGCGCAAATTTCCGTGGCGCGCGCATTGTTCGGACAAATCCCCGTTCGTGGAAAACTGCCGGTAACAATTCCTGGCGTGAATTTGAAGGCGGGATTTGGAATGGAGTTGCCGGCCAATCCGATGACGGTGCAGCCGATGGACGCGCGTGGTGAAGCGCAGTTGCAGCCTGCACACGACGTGATCGAGAAGGCGATTGCGGACAAAGCGTTTCCCGGAGCGACGCTGGCGGTGGGTTATCGTGGTAACGTTTCGGTGCACGCGTTTGGGAAATTGAGTTATGACGCGAAAGCCGCGGCGACAAATCCGACTACGGTGTACGACATCGCGTCGCTGACGAAGGTGGTGGCGACAACGACGCTGGTGGCGAAACTGGCAGAGGGCGATTTTGCGGTGCCGCTGGATCTGGATGCGAAAGTGGAGCGGTATCTGCCGGAATGGGCGGGCAGGCCGCAGCCGGAGTGGCGCCACAAAGTAACGGTGCGGCATTTGCTGACGCACACTTCGGGATTGCCTGCGTTCAAAGAATATTGGCGCACATCGAAGGGCAAGGCGGACACGCTTGCGAGAATTTTCGCAGAGCCGCTGGAGTATGAGCCCGGGACGAAAGAGATTTATTCGGACCTCGGAATTATTTTGATGGCGGAGATCATCGAGCGACTGACAGGGCGAACGCTGGACGATCTCGCAAAGACTTTTGTTTTTTCGCCGCTCGGAATGAAAGACACAATGTACCGTCCGCCAAAAAAAGTTTGGCCGCCGATCGCGCCGACGGAAATTGATAACAATTTGCGGCACCGGCTGGTGCAGGGTGAAGTGCACGACGAGAATGCGTTTGCGATCGGTGGCGTTTCGGGACACGCGGGCGTTTTCAGCACGGCGCCGGATTTAGCGGCGTTCTGCCAGATGCTGTTGAATGGCGGTGTTTACGCGCACCAGCGGATTTTGCGGCGCGCAACGATTGCTCTGTTCACGGCGCCACAGCAGCTTTCTGGCGGGACGCGCACACTGGGCTGGGCGGTGCCGACCGAGGGCGGTTCGAGCGGGCATTATTTTTCGGCGCACAGTTTCGGGCACACTGGATTTACCGGGACATCCATCTGGATCGATCCGGACCGACAACTTTTTGTGGTGCTGCTGACGAATCGCGTGCATCCGACGCGGGAGAATACCAAAATTCAGCAAGTGCGACCGGCGCTGCATGATGCGGTGATGCAGGCGCTGGGATTCGCCACGGCAGCGGCGCGATGAGTTAGCTTTCAGTGGCCAGTTTTCAGTTCTCCGTCAGAGAGGAGTGCGACCGGAAAGCCTCCCCTTTCGTGAGGAAAAACCAAATTTAGCAAGTCCTCGCCCGCGGCACGATCTCAATGTGGTGGGTCCGCCGCGGGAGCGGTCGCGGCGGCTTTGGGCTGGATGGAGAGCAGCTCGACTTCGAAAATGAGCGTAGAGTTGGGGCCGATCTGCTGGCCCGCGCCGCGGTCGCCATAAGCGAGGTCCGAGGGGATCACCAGTTGCCACTTCGAACCTACGGGCATGAGCTGTAGCGCTTCGGTCCATCCCTTGATCACGCCGTTCACTTGAAACGTCGCCGGCTGGCCGCGTTTGTAGGAGCTGTCAAATTCGGTGCCGTCGAGAAGCGTGCCGCGGTAGTTGCAAACGACGGAATCGGTGGCGGCGGGTTTCGGGCCTGTGCCCTCTTTCAAGATTTTGTATTGTAGGCCGCTGGGAAGAGTGACCACGCCGTCCTGGGCCTTGTTCGAGGCCAGAAAGGCATCGCCGGTTTGCTTGTTGGAAACGGCGACCTGCTGCATTTTTTCCTGTGCTTTTTTGCGCAGGTCGTTCTGCATTTGTGCGAGGGTGGCTTGCGCTTCCTGCTCGGTCAAGAGTGTCTTGCCGGCGGCGATCCCGTCCTTCAAACCGCGCAAAAAGATCGCGGGGTCCACTTCCACGGATTGCTTGTGGAGGCCGGAGCCGAGATTCATGCCGAGGGCGTAGCTGAATTTGTCTTTCTCCGTCTTGAGAGTGAGAGGGACGGCGGTTCTTGGCTTGGCAGCTTGTCCCGTTTTTGCGGCGGGGGCTTTTGGAGCTTGCGCCGCGGGATTGGTTGGAGTGGCGGCGGCCGGAGGTTGCTGTGCGTGGGCGTTGCCCAGGAGCAGGAGGCCGGCGGCCAGAGTTGTAATTGAGGTGACGAGTAGTTTTCGCATGGAAGCATTGTCCCATTGGTTGCGCGGTATCGCAATTGCTGCTGAGCAAAGAGCGGGAGTGCGCCTGAGAAGTCGTGCCCCCGCCCCCCTATTTTTTGTAAGTATTGTATTGCTGATAAAGGACTTAGTGTTTTTGTAAGTGGATTAGAATCAACAGTTGCGGGCGGCCTTGCGGGGGGCTGCTGTGGTCATAAAATTCTTGAGTCTAGGGACGAAGGAGGGTTAGGATACGCGAGCTTCGAGTCCAAATCGGAAACTCCGGGGAAATTATGATAGACCACGTTATTCTCACCGTCAGCGACTTCAAACGTTCAGTCGCTTTCTATGCCAAGGCTCTGAAGCCACTCGGGATCACAACCTTTATAGACTACCAAGGCAAAGACGGACACCCAGACTTAAAAGGATTTGGTGATGGCAAAAGACATTTTTTCTGGCTCAAGGAAGGAAAGCCCGATCCTCAGGCCGTTCACGTCGGATTTGTAGCGAAAGACCATTCCGAAGTAGATGCATTCTATGAGGCTGCTTTGGCAGCTGGAGGAAAGAGTAAGGAATCACCTCAAGCTCGTCTCGAGTACTATCCTGGCTACTATGCGACCTGGGTGCTTGATCCTGACGACCACGATATTGAGGTCGTCAATAAAAGCTAGCCACCGACAGAATATTCTTCTTTCACGCCCTATACAGGACATTTGAATTCACAGCTTTGTGCTCGAAAATATATGATTCGACTGTGACCGAGTCGTCCATCGCCGGAGATTTGGCAGGGGACTTCCATCGTTTGCGGCGCACAGTCAGGAGTGACTGTGCTGCCGGAGAGGCTCTTGGCGTGGACAAGTTCGCGGCGTTTTAGCTTGGGCAGGGCTTCGACGGATTTTCCGGCTTTCTTTTGGGCGAGCCTCAGGTCGTAGAGATTTTGGAGATTGAGCCAAGTGTCGCCGGTGACGGGGCGCGTGCCATGCAGGATTTGGGTGACGCGATTGGTGGGCACGCCGAGCTTGCGGGCGAGTTCCGCGGCGCTCATATCGAGTGCTTGAAGTTCCTCGGCGAGGTGCTCGCCAGGGTGAATACCAGTGACGGCCATATGGCTCTCCCGATAATAGTCAACGATTTCCACGCTCGATGGACCAAGCGAACCGCCGGGCCACCGGAAGCAAGTCCACCCAAGTCCACCATTGATCGTTGGTGCGAATGCTGTACTGGCCTTTGCGATCGCCTAGCAGAGTTTCGAACCGATTGCCGGGTAAAACGGCCAGGTCTCTGAGAGAAGTGGCCGTCTCCAGCCGGTCGAGTTTCAGGCGCGCGGAGCGCTCAAAACGACAAAAAGCCTTGATGCGCTTGCCGCACGCGAAATCTCTGGTGCGGCTGTCCCGAGAGCTGACAATCACTGGCCGAAAATGGAGTGAATTCGTGTTACGTCAAGCGTAATTGTCCGGCAATGCTCTTGCTAGGAATTTTGCTGCAAATCAAGGGCGGCTTGGGTGAGGTCGGCAGGGCGGCCGAGGTCGCGCCAGTAGTAGTGGTCGGCGCGGAAGGCGATGATTTTTTGGCCTTCGGAGGATAGGCGGAGGTAGGAGTCGATGATGGAGAAGATGCCGTCTTCGGTAAGGAGGGGGAGGAGGCGGGGGGAGATTAGGTGGATGCCGGAGAAGGCTAGGGAGTGCAAAGGCGATGGTTCAGGGGCTTCGGGAAGTGGCGACTGGCGAGTGGCGAGTGCCGAGTGGCCTTCCATGCGGCGGGCTCGGAGTTGGTTGTGGTTGTCGAAGAGGAGCTGGCGGGAGGAGGGGCGGGATTGGACGGCCAGGGTGGCTAGGGCGTGGTGGTCCTTGTGGTATTGGAGCATTTGAGCGAAGTCGATGGTGGAGAGGACGTCGACGTTGTGGAGGAGGAAGGGTTCGTCGAGACGAGCGGGATCTTCTAGGAAGAACCAGGCGGCTTTTTTGAGGCCGCCGCCGGTGTCCAGGAGGATTTCTTCGCGGGAGATTTCGATGCGCAGGCTGAAGTTGTTTTTGGATTTCAAGTAGTCGATGACCATGTCGGCGTGGTGGTGGACGTTGATGATGACGTCGGTGACGCCGAGGGCGCGGAGGCGGGTCAGAGTGATTTCGAGGAGGGTGCGGCTGTTGAGTTCGACCAGGGCTTTAGGGCGGGTGTCGGTCAGGGGCTTGAGGCGGGTGCCTAAGCCGGCGGCTAGGATCATGGCTTTCATTGGGCTGATTTTCCGGGAGTGAACGAAGTGACGAGTGGCAAGTGGTGAGTGGCGAGAAAAGGAACAGGATAACGCGAACACGCGGAGGAAACGCAGAGAAGAGGGGTGTGGCAGGCGATTGCGCAAGTGGTCCGCCTTGGAAGGCGGACCCTACAATGGCAAAGAGAGATTTGCGGGAACGTCATTTGGACATTTTCTCGAGTTCGAGGTGGCGGAGGACAATTTCCAAACCGTTGCGCGCGCGGAGGCGCTTGGCTAGTTGTTCGGCGAGGTAGACGGAGCGGTGCTGGCCGCCGGTGCAGCCGAAGGAGACCATGAGGTTTTTGAAGCCGCGCTGCTGATAAGTGCTTACGGTGGAATCCACGAGCGAGAGGACGCTGGCCAGGAATTGGTGGACGCTTTCCTGTTGCTGGAGATATTCGATGACGGGGGCGTCTTTGCCGGTCAAGGATTTGAAGCGGTCTTCGCGGCCGGGGTTGGGGAGGCTGCGGCCGTCGAAAACGAAGCCGCCGCCGTTGCCGGTTTCGTCTTTGGGCAAACCTTGATGAAAAGAAAAGCTGAAGATGCGGACGACTAGATTGTCGGCCTCGGAGGCGATGGCTTGCAATTTTTCGGAGGCGAGCATGCTTTGGAAGGCGGCAGTGAGTGTGGGCAGAGCGATGGGGAGTTCGACGTGATGGAGGAGCCAGCGGAGATTTTTTAGCGCGTAGGGGACGCTTTGGAGGAAATGGGGTTTGCGTTCGTAGAAGCCGCGGAAGCCGTAGGCTCCGAGGGCCTGCATGATGCGAATGTAGACGTACGGATAAAAGTGCTGGAGGAAGGCGGGGCGGTCGAGCTGGATGAAATTGGCGAGCGTGTCGAGATAGTGATCGAGGAGTTGCTGGCGGAGTTCGGGGGGAAGATCGGCTTTGGCGTCGTAGAGGAGAGAGGCGATGTCGTATTGGAGGGCGCCTTTGCGTCCACCCTGGTAGTCGACGAAAAAAGGATCGCCGTGACGGAGGAGGATATTGCGGGATTGGAAGTCGCGATAGAGGAAGTAGTCGCGCGGGGCGGTGAGAAGAAAATCGGTGAGGCGGCCGAAATCGTCTTCCAGGGCGCGTTCGTTGAAGGGAATGCCGGCGAGGCGGAGGAAATAGTATTTGAAATAGTTGAGGTCCCAGGCGATGGATTGGCGGTCGAAGCTGGGGTTGGGGTAGCAGACGGAGTAGTTCAG
>Ga0210409_10003648_pt1 | contig 17013 bp, 13 predicted proteins | sample IncBWH17MmetaG_FD_161649 | JGI IMG/M metagenome (GOLD analysis project Ga0210409, IMG submission 161649) | Forest soil microbial communities from Barre Woods Harvard Forest LTER site, Petersham, Massachusetts, United States - Inc-BW-H-17-M | ecosystem: Environmental > Terrestrial > Soil >...
CGCGGAACTCGAGGTCGATGGCGTTGAGCTTCCTGCGCACCGACTTCTGCCGCTCATCCTGGCCCGGCATGATGAAGGTGCGGCCGATGTAGCGGTTCTTGATGAACCCCTCGCGGTACTTGACGCCGAGGCGCTGCGCCAGCTGCTGCGCCGAGGTGCGGCTCGTGTCGGGGATCGGGATGACGACGTCGATGTCGTGATTCGGGCGCTCACGCAGAATCTTGTCCGCGAGGCGGTCGCCCATGCGCATGCGCGCCCGGTACACCGAGATGTTGTCGATCTTGGAGTCGGGGCGCGCGAAGTAGACGTACTCGAAGATGCAGGGCGTATGGTGCTGCGTGGCGACGCACTGCTGCGCGTGCAGCCGCCCGCTCTCGTCGATGAACACCGCCTCCCCCGGCGCCACATCGCGCACCAGGCGGAAGGACAGGCTGTCGAGCGCCACGCTCTCGGATGCCAGCATCCACTCGGTCCCGCGCGCCGTACGGCGTTCGCCGAGCACCAGCGGCCGGATGCCGTTCGGATCGCGGAAGCCGAGGATCCCGTGGCCGATGATCATGGCGACGACCGCGTAGCCGCCGCGGCAGCGGCGGTAGACGGCGCTGACCGCCGCGAACACGTCCGCGGGGGTGATGCGCGCGGCGCCGACCCGCTGGAGCTCGGACGCGAAGACGTTCAGCAGCACCTCGGAATCGGAGCTGGTGTTCAGGTGCCGGCGGTCCTCGCGGATCAGGATCTCGGCGAGCTCGGCGGCGTTGGTGAGGTTGCCGTTGTGCCCAAGACAGATGCCGTAGGGCGCGTTGACGTAGAAGGGCTGGGCTTCGGAGGCGCTGTCGCAGCCGGCGGTCGGGTAACGCACGTGGCCGATGCCGGCGTTGCCCTTGAGCTCGAGCATGTGGTGCTGCCGGAAGACGTCGCGGACCAGGCCGCTGCCCTTGCGCACGCAGAGCTCGCCGTCACCGGAGGTGGCGATGCCGGCCGCATCCTGGCCGCGGTGCTGCAGCACCGTGAGCGCATCGTAGAGGCGCTGATTGACCGCGCTCGTACCGACCATGCCGACGATGCCGCACATGGCTTGGCTAACTCCTCATACCTGGGTGTCGCGGCTGTGGGGCACACCACTGTCGCCCACCAGAAACCGTAGTCCGTTCGCGATCGACTCGCCGGCCGGGATCAGGTGCGAGTCGTGCCACCAGTTGTCGCGGTCGAGCCTGAACAGCTGCCCGAGAATCACGAAGAGGCCGAGCAGCAGGAGCCCCCGCAGCGCGCCGAAGGCGAAGCCCCCGAGCCGGTCCATGCCGGTGAAGAGCGAGAGCCGCACGAACTGGCTCGCCAGCCCCCCGACCACGGAGCCCAGCATGAGCACGAGCAGCACGATGATGAGGCGCGCCACCCAGGGCTTCACGGCGGTCGCCGCAAGCACACCCCCGAGGTGCGGCTCGATGAGATCCGAGAAATGCCAGGCGAGGAGCAGCGCGAGGATCCAGCTGACGAGCGCGATCCCCTCGCGCAGCAGGCCACGGGCGATGCCCACGAGAGCCGAGATCAGGATCACGGCGATGATCAGGTAGTCGGCGGTAGTCATTGCACTCGGTGAGTCCCGCGCTCATTCCGCGCGGCGCGGATTGTACAAGAGCACCTTGCCGCCTGCCGAGCGCTGCGTCGCACGGCGGGGGTGTCACCTCGGCACGACGGTGCCGGCGTGTCCCTGCGTGCGCAGTTTCGCCGCCATCTGCTCCGCCGCCGCATGATCGTGCGCGGGTCCCACCTGTACGCGATAGAGCCTGCGGCCCGTGCTGCCGCGCGACACGCTCACCTGAAAGCCCATGCCGTGCACCTGATGCGCGAGGCGCTCGGCGTTCGCACGGCTCGCGAAGCTCCCGAGCTGCACGACATAAGCCCCGCTGCCCGCCGCTTGCGTCGTCGGCGCGGGCGGCGAGGCCGCCGCTGGGCCCGGCTGTGGCGCGGCTGGATGCGCGGAGGCGGTCGTCGGCTGCGATGCGGCTGTCGGCGGTGTTGTCGTCCTGGGCGCGGCCGGCTCGGGAATCGCGGACTGCGCCAGGGATGCCGGGCTTGTGTTCTCGGGCAAAGGCGCCCGCGGGGAAGGAGCGCTCGCAGGTTGCGGCTCGAGGCTGCCGCTGCCCCCATGGGCTTCGTCCGCCAGGTTGATGGTGTAGGAGCGTAATGGCGGTTCCTCCGCCGATGAGCCCGGGCCGTGTGCACGCACCGCCGGGCGAATCGGCCCGCTGAGCAACTCGGGCACCAACACGACGATCAGGGCCACGAGAATGATTGCGCCCGTCAGCCGTTCTTTCACCAGAGTGTCCACGATGGGGGCAAAGCTACCAAAGCCAAGTGCGGCGGACGCCGCCATGTCCCGCCATCGCCAGAAGTCAGCGCTGCAGCCCCCGCCCTCGCCTCCCTAGTATATCCGAAGCCACTCGAGCGCCGGCCCGACCGTCAGGAAGGATCCAAACACCACTACGCGGTCGCCGGGGCGGGCCAGCTCGCGCGCCCGCTCGCACCCAGCTTGAACGGAATCAGCAAGCGACAGGCGCGCCGGCGGGAGCTGCATGCGCTCGGCGAGGGCCGCGGCGCTCCCGCCACGCACGCCCGGCAGCGCGCACACGATCCACTCATCGACCAGCGGGATCAGCGCGGCGGCGATTCCCGCCGCGTCCTTGTCGGCGAGCACACCCGCGACCGCAATCGTGCGCCCCCGTGCGCCCGCGCCTGGTGGCGGCGGGCGCTCGCGCAGATGGGAGGCGAGAACACGCGCCGCGGGCTCGTTGTGCGCAATGTCCAGGATCCACTCGACGGCGCCCGGCACGACCTGCATGCGGCCCGCGAGCGCTACCTCGGTCAGCGCCCGGTTCACGGCGGCTCGATCGAGAGGACGCGAAGCGGGCGCGGTCCCCCCGAGCGCCGCGACGGCGGTGATCGCGGTGGCGGCGTTGCGGTACTGGATCGAGCCCGCGAGGCGCGAAGGGGCGAGATCCTCGAGCTCGAGGCCGGGTCCCTGGTAGCTCCAGCGTCCGCTGCCCGTCACCTCCCAGGTGAAATCGCGCCCGGCCACGAGCGAGCGCGCCCCGATCGTCCCGATGGCCTCGAACACGCTCGCCGGCATATCCGCGGTTCCGAGGACCGCCGGGCGGCCGGCGCGGAAAATCCCGGCCTTCTCCCGGCCGATCGATTCGAGACTCTCGCCGAGCCAGTCGCGGTGGTCGAGCCCGATCGATACGACCACGGCGACATCGGGCGCGATCAGGTTCGTGGCATCGAGTCGGCCGCCCAGACCCACCTCGAGCACCGCGACCTCGACACGCCGCCGGGTGAAGACGAGGAGCGCGGCGAGCGTGTTGTACTCGAAGAAGGTGAGCGTTGTGCCGCCGCGCGCGGCCTCGATCGCCTCGAAGGCCTCGACGAGCTCGGCGTCAGTGGCTTCCGCGCCCTCGATGCGGATGCGCTCGCTGTAGCGCACGAGGTGCGGCGAGGTGAACAGCCCGACGCGCGCGCCCACGGATCCAAGCAGCGCCTCCGCGTGGGCCGCCACCGAGCCCTTGCCGTTCGTGCCGCCAACCGTGATGACGCGGAACTCGGGCGTGACGAGGCCGAGCCGCCCGGCGACCCGCGTGACGCGCTCGAGTCCGAGATCGATCGTGCGCGGATGTACCGAGTCCTGGAGCGCCAGCCACTCGGCGAGCGTGCGCACTCAGGCGGCGGCGACCGGCAGCTTGATCAGCAGGCGCAGGAGGGCCGCGATCCGATCCCGCATGTCGCGCCGGTCGATGATCATGTCGATGGCGCCGTGCTCGAGCAGGAACTCGGCGCGCTGGAAACCCTCGGGGAGCGTCTCGCGCACCGTCTGCTGGATCACGCGCGGCCCGGCGAAACCGATGAGCGCCCGCGGCTCGGCCAGGTTGAGATCGCCGAGGAGCGCGAGGCTCGCCGAGACACCGCCCGTTGTCGGATCGGTCAGCACCGAGATGAAGGGCATGTGCGCCTGCGCCAGGCGCGAGAGTGCGGCGGCGGTCTTCGCCATCTGCAGCAGCGAGTACAGCGCCTCCTGCATGCGCGCCCCGCCGCTCGCCGAGAAGCAGACGAACGGGCGCCGTTCCTGGATGCAGTAGTCGACGCCGCGCTTGAATCGCTCGCCGACCACCGAGCCCATGGAGCCCCCCAGGAACTGAAACTCGAAGGCCGCGGCTACGATCGGCAGTCCGTGCAGGGTGCCCTCGAGCACGATGAGCGCATCCTTCTCACCGGTCGCCTTCTGCGCCTGGTTCAGCCGGTCGCGGTAGCGCTTGCTGTCGCGGAACTTGAGCGGATCCTCGGGCTCGATCGCCTCGCCGATCTCTCCGAGCGTCCCCGGGTCGAGGAAGCGCTCGAGCCGCTCGCGCGCGCGGATGCGCATGTGGTGGCTGCACTTGGGACACACATACAGATTGCGCTCGAGCTCCGCGCGGTAGAGCACGGCGTCGCACGCCGGGCACTTGATCCATAGCCCCTCCGGGACCGAGCGCGTCCGCCGTTCGGTCTTGATGCGCGAGGGCATGATCTTTTCGAACCAGGACATCGGGGAGCTCTTGTGGCGCCGCAGCAATCTCGCGCGGCGCTTCGATCATAACTGATCGGCGTCCGGCGGCCCGTCCGGGGCCCCGGGCAGCCCGAAAGCCGCCGGGTAGCGTACCTCCCAGAGATAAAGGCCGGCGGCGGGTGCGGTGGCGGCGCAGCGGGTGCGGTCGCGTCCCTCGAGCACGGCACGCGCCCAGTCGGGCGGCTCGTCGCGCTTGCCGACGGCGATCAGGAGGCCGGCTATGTTGCGCACCATGTGGTGGAGGAAGGCGTTGGCCTCCGCCTCGATCGTGAGCCAGTCGCCGCGCCGCTCGATGGCGAGGCGCGTCAGGCGCCGGATCGGGGACTTCGCCTGGCACTCGGCCGAGCGGAAGGCGCTGAAGTCATGCTCGCCAAGGAGATGCGTCGCGGCCTCCTGCATGCGTGCCGCATCGAGCGCGCGCGTCACCCAGGCGGCGCGCTGCGCATCGAGCGCGGAGCGAGCCGTGCGGTTGAGGATCAGATAGCGGTAGATGCGCGCCTCGGCACAGTAGCGGGCGTGAAAGTGCGCCGCCACGGGCCGCGCCCAAAGGATCGCGACGTCCTCGGGCAGATCCGTGTTAGCGCCGAGAATCCAACTGCGCCCGCTGCGCTCGGCATGGGTGTCGAAGTGCGCGACCTGAGCGCGCGCGTGTACGCCGGCATCGGTGCGCCCGGCGGCCACGAGGCTCAGCGGCTCCGCGGCGACGCCGCCGAGCGCCTTTTCCAGGACCTGTTGAACGGTGCGGAGGGACTGCTGGCTCTGCCAGCCGGCGAAGGCCGAGCCGTCGTACTCGATGCCGACGGCAATCCTAATCAACCAGGCAGTGACTCCATCAGCCGCTGCGCTTCCTGCTTCTGTGCCGCCGAGCCTTCGCTCATCACTTCCTCGAGGATGTTGCGCGCGCCGTCCGGATCGCCCATGTCCATGTAGGCGCGGGCGAGATCGAGCTTGGTACCGACCTCGCTCATCGTCACGGGCTCGAGATCGGGGAGCGCCAGGTCCTCGGACGAGAGCCGCTGCGTGGCGGCGAAGGCGGCATCGGGCACGGTCGCCGTGCCGACGTCGAGATCGAGCCTGCCGTTGTTACCCGGGTAAGTCCCGCTGCCGAGATCGAGATCGACCCCCGAGGCGCGGATCTCCTGATGGGTACCGGTCGTGGCGCTGCTGCTCACGTCGATGTCGACCGTATCGCCGCGCAGTGCGGCGAGGTGCGAGGTGTGTGAGCCGTCCTGGAGCGGCCCGGCCTGCGTCAGCGCGGTCTCGAGCTCCTCCTGGTCGAACTGCCACTGCCCCGTGGTCGAAGTCTTGACGTGCGCGGCCTGCGCGGCCGTGTCCTCGAGGTTCTTGCGCGCCTGATCGTCGAGCCCGGCCACCATCGTCTGGGCGTCGGCGCCGACGCCGAGCGCCGGCTGCTCCTGGGTATCGACCGAGCCGAGATCGAGGCCGAGATCGTCGATCGCGAGCTCCGCGGTCTGGTCGGCTCCGCCCGGACGCGCCCGGGGGGCGATCGGCGCGCGCACCGTGCGGTCGTCGGGCACCTCGAGCGTGGGCTGCTCCACGGTCGGGCCCTCGGTGTCCGCGCCCTGCTGGCGCATCCTGGCCGTCATCTGCCGCGTGCTGCCGGTCGCGCCGCCGGCACCGCCCTGGAGGGTGAGGTTGCGATCGGTGACGCCGGTCGACCCTTCGGCCCCCTCGCCCACCGCGGCTCCGATGTCGAGATCGACGCCCTGCTCGGTGGGCACGGGCTCGCCGAGGAGATCGAAGTCGACGCGGCTCTGCCCGCCCTCGAGATTGAGATCGACGCCGCCCGCGGCAGCGCCGCCCACGCCGGCACCGCCCGAGAACAAGGGATCCTCGGGGGCGAGCTGCTTGCCCATGATGAGGATCTTTTCCCACTCCCCGGGTGCGGCTTCCGAGCGCGTCTGCGCGAGCTCGTGCGCGGTCTGCAGGAACTGCTCCTTGTTGCCCCAGACGAAGAACACTTCGAGGAGCTTGAGCTTCAGATCGCGGCGCGTCGGCTCGCGGCCGATGGCGATGCGGATGAGATCGGCGGCCTGGTCGTAGAGACCGTAGGCCATGTGGAAGTCGGCTTCGGCGAGCGGGTCACCCTGGTCGAGGTTGATCGCCGTCTCGCTGCTGATGGTGTCGTCGGCCGTGACGTGCCTGGCGGCCGCAGGCTGTGGCGCGGCGCCGGCGGCCGCGAACCGCGGGCGCTCGTGGGTGCCGGTCTCCTCGACGACGACGCCGGACTCGGGCTCGGTGAGGGGCATCGCGCGCATGGTCGGCGCCTCGAAGCCGCCGCCCCGTGCGGTACCGCCGCTGCTGAGCGCGCCACCCCCGGCGCTTCCTCCGGCGACGGCGGCCACCGCCAGCCGGCCGAGTGAGTCATCGAACTCCGACGCCCGGCGCGAGCGCAGGAAGCGCAAGCCCGCGACCAGGGCGAGCACGAGCGCGACGAGCGCCAGCACCCACCAGTAGCCCATGACCGTATCGAGGAGCGACCCACCCTCGGCGGCGGGCGGCGTCGCAGGCTTCGCGGCCGGAAGCGGCTTCGGCAGCGGCTTCGAGACCGGCGGTGGCGGCGCAGCCTCTGCGACGGGCGGCGGCGCCTCTTCCTTCGCCGCGGGCTTCTCCGCGGGCGCGGGTACGGGCGGTGGGGGCGCGGCCTGGGCGACCGCTGGCTTCGCGGGCGGTGGCGGCGCCGGGGCGGGGGCGGGTGCCGGAGCCGGGGGCGCCTTCGCGGCGGCCTGCTTCGCGGCGAGCTCGGACTGAAGCCGCGAGAGATCCTGGTTCTTGAGGTCGAGCAGGCGCTTCGATTCTGCGAGCTGTCCCTGGAGATCCTTCACCTCGCCCTTGAGCGAGTTGATCTCCGCGGACTGCGCGGCGGTGCCGGCGCCGGCGGCGGCGCCCTCGGTGGGCGTCACGAGATGGAGCCGGCCGGGCTGTGCGGTTTGCGCCGCGCCAGGCGCCGCGGCGGACGCCTTGGACGCGGCGGTCTCGGCACCGCCCGCGGGAGCCGGGGTCGAGCGCCAGGCCGCGGTCTGCCGGTTGATCTCGGCGGTCGCGTCCGCGGGCGAGATCGCGTCGGCCTGCGTCACGTCGGGGATCCGCAGCACCTTGCCCGAGCGCAGCAGGTTCATGTTCTGGTCGAAGGCTTTGGGGTTCGCCTGATAGATGGCGAGCATCCAGCTGCGGGTGCGCGCCGAGTTGGTGCTCGCGCCGGTGACGCCGCGCGCGATCTCGGAGAGCGTCTCGCCCTTCTGCACGACGTGATTCGCGTTGGTGCCCGGCTCGGCCGAGGGAGCGGGGGACACCGGACTCGCGCTCGCGGTCTCGGGGGCCGGCGTGCTCCTGGCGCTCGCGCGCGCGGGCGCCTCGCTCGGTGCGGGCGTCTCGGGCTGCGCGGCCTGCGCCGTCTCGCCTGCGGCGGGCTCGGTTGTGGCCGGCGCCGCGGGCGCTGCGGCCGCGGGAGCCGGAGCCTCGGCGCTGCGCGCGATCGTTCCGGCGCGCGTGTCGGCGCCGGTAGCGGGCGCCGCGACCGGTGCGCTCGCCGCGGGCGACTGGTTCGGCGTGTACAGCGGCGGATCGAGCAGCATGGTGTACTCGCGCACCAGCTGGCCGTGCGACCAGGTGACGTTCACGAGCAACGTGACGAACGGGTCGGTGATCGCATCGTTCGATTTGACTTTGATCAGGTGGCGGCCGTCCGCGGTCTGCGTGATGCGCAGCTGAACGCTCGTCAGGTAAGTCGGATAGTCGAGGCCGTTCTGCGAGAAGACTTCGCGCGGGGCGAGCGAAGCCCGCACCGTGTTCGCCTCATCGGGCCCGACGTCGGTGATCTCGATGTCCGCATCGAGCGGCGAGTTCAGCGACGAGTTGAGCCGAATGTCTCCGAGACCGAGGGCAAACGCCGCCGACGGCAAGGCCAGCAGCAATGCCAGCGCCCGGCTTGAGCGTTTGGCGAACATCAGGGCACCCCGGCAGGAGTCATTTGAAATGTCTTGTAGAAACAATCGGATGGACAACAAGTTGCGAGTCCACCACGAATTGGGCGGCAATATAACTTAAATAGGCTTCCAACCCAAAGCCTGGGGTCTCCGGCGGCCGTCGTTCGCGGCTTTTCGGCGCACATTGTCGGGCACAGTCCTCGAGTTAAATCCCCGTTCAGAAGAACAATTTTTACGGATTCTCAGGACATAAACTGTGTCGCGGTTCGCCTCGGAGGGGCCCCGGGAGGCCCGCGCGGCGGCGGAAATGTGATCGCCGCCACATCTCCCGGCAGGGAGCGGCGGGACGCGCGGATTCTCAGCCGCGTGGCGCGCCCGGAATCACCGGCGTCGTCGAGCTGACGTCGGCGTTCTGCGCGCGCTGGCGCAGGTAGTGATCCATGAGCACGATCGCGAGCATCGCCTCCGCGATCGGCGTCGCGCGCAGTCCCACGCACGGGTCGTGGCGGCCGGTCGTGACGATCTCGGTCGCGTTGCCGGCGACGTCGATCGTGCGCCCGGGGACCTGGATGCTCGAAGTCGGCTTGAGTGTCAGGTGCGCGACGATGTCCTGGCCCGAGGAGATGCCGCCGAGGATCCCACCCGCGTTGTTGCTCAGGAATCCGCCCGGCGTCAGCTCGTCGCGATGCTCGCTGCCGCGCTGTGCGGCGGACCTGACGCCGGCGCCGAGCTCCACCGCCTTCACGGCGTTGATGCTCATGAGCGCGTGCGCGATGTCGGCATCGAGCCGGTCGAAGACCGGCTCGCCGAGTCCGGGCGGCACGCCGGCCGCGACCACGGTGACGCGTGCGCCGACCGAGTCGCCCGCCTCGCGCGTCTTCCAGATGAGCTCCTCGAGCTCGGGGACGCGCTGCGGATCCGGGCAGAAGAAGGGATTCTGGTAGGCGAAAGCGGGATCGACCGGCTCGAGCGTGAGCGCTCCGACCTGGCTCAGGTAACCGTAGATGCGTACGCCGAGCCGCGCGGCGAGATAGCGGCGGGCGATCGCGCCGGCGGCGGTGCGCATCACCGTCTCGCGCGCCGACGAGCGCCCGCCGCCGCGGTAGTCGCGCACCCCGTACTTCTGCTGGTAGGTGTAGTCGGCGTGCCCCGGGCGGAAGCGGTCCTTGGTCTTCTCGTAGTCGCGCGAGCGCGCGTCGGTGTTCTCGATGACGATGCCGATCGGCGTGCCGGTCGTGCGCCCCTCGAAGACCCCCGAGAGAATCCGCACCTGGTCGGCTTCACGGCGCTGGCTGACGAAGTGCGAGCTGCCGGTGCGGCGGCGATCGACGTCCTGCTGCAGATCCGCCGCACTCAGCTCGAGCCCCGGCGGACAGCCGTCGACGATGCAGCCGAGCGCCGGCCCGTGGCTTTCGCCGAAGGTCGTGACGGTGAAGAGCTTGCCGATCGTGTTGCCGGACATGGCGCTAGTGTGCCACCAGTTGCTCGCGGGTGAGGAGGAACACCCCGCCGCCGCCGCGCGCGAACGAGAGCCAGAGGAACGGCAGCCCGGGGTACGCGCGCCGTACCGCCCCCTCGGTGTTGCCGACCTCGACGATCAGGAGCCCGCCCGGCGTGAGGTGGCGGTGCGCCTCGCGCAGGATGATGGCGACCGAGTCGAGGCCGCGCGGACCGGCGGCGAGCGCGAGGCGCGGCTCATGCCGGTACTCGGGCGGGAGCCCGCCCAGCTCGCGCGCCCCCACGTAGGGAGGATTGGCGATGATGAGGTCGTAGCGGGTGCGGGCGAGCGCACTGAAGTGATCGGATTCGATGAGCCGTACGCGCCGCGTCAGTCGATGACGGCGCACGTTGATGCGCGCCACCTCGAGCGCCGCGGCCGAGATATCGACAGCATCGACGTGCGCTCCGGGCAGGGCTCTCGCGGCGGCGATGGCGATGCAGGCCGAGCCCGTGCCGAGATCGAGGACGCGGCGAATCCTCTTTGGTGCCGCCCACGGCGCGAAGCCCCGCTCGATGACTTCCGCGAGCGGCGAGCGCGGGATGAGCACCCGCGCGTCGACCGTGAACGGCAGCCCCGCGAACCAGGCGACGCCCGTGAGGTAGGCGGCCGGAACGCGCTCGGCGATACGCCGTCCGATGAGATGCCCGGCGCGCGCCGCACCCGCCGGGCTCACCCGGCGCCGGTAGAGCGAGAGGCCGCCGGTGTGCGGGAGATGCAGGGCGTGCAGCACCAGGCTCGCGGCCTCATCGCGCGCGTTGTCGGTGCCGTGCCCGAAGCACAGCCGCGCGCGCCTGAGCCGCCGCGCGCTGCGCTCGATCAGGCCGCGCACCGTCAGCGGCGCGGTCGGCGCGGCGCGCCGGCGGCGGCGCTTGATTACGCGCGCCATGCGCGTGCACCGGTATGAAATAATTCGCTCATGAGCTCCGTCCCAGCGCGCTGGCTCCTGATCCTCGCCGCCGGCGCCGTGGGCGCGGGGCTGCTCGGTTTCTGGCTGGCGCAGCAACTTGACAGGGAATCTCCGCGGCTGGCAAGCGGCACCTGGCTGCCCGAGCCGAAGCCGATCGGCGAGTTCGGGTTGATCGATGCGGGCGGCCACCCCTACACGCGCGCCGATCTCACCAGCGCTCCGACGCTCGTCTACTTCGGCTTCACGCGCTGCCCGGACGTCTGTCCGACTACGCTCGCCAAGCTCGCGCAGGCGCGCCGGCAGGCGGCGCTGCCCTCGCTCCGGGTGCTCTTCGTCAGCATCGATCCCGAGCGCGACACGCCGCCCGCCGTCGGGCTCTATGCGCACGCGTTTGATCCGGGCTTCCAGGGCGTCACCGGCAAGCCCGAGGAGATCCGCAAAGTGGCCCGGAACTTCGCGGTGGCCGTCAACCGCGTCGACCTCCCGGGCGGGGACTACACCATGGATCATTCGGCGGTCGTGTTCCTGGTCGACGGCCGGGGCATCCGCGCGATCTTCACCCCGCCCTTCGAAGTGCCGGGACTGGTGGCGGACCTGCGCCGGGCGGCCGCGCAGCTCGGGACGTCCGCGAACGGACCTGCGACATGAAGAGCGACGACACCGGGGCACGGCTCTTCGTCGGGCTTCAGTACCTCCTCCCCCAGCACCTGCTCACGGCCATGGTGCATTGGCTCGCGCGCGTGCGTGTCGGTTGGGTGAAGAACGCGCTCATCGACAACTTCGTCGTCAACTACCGTCCCGACCTGAGCGAGGCCGAGGAGCCCGATCCACGCAAATATGCGAGCTTCAACGCCTTCTTCACGCGGGCGCTGCGCGCCGGAGCCCGGCCGGTGGATGCAGCTCCTGGCGCGCTGGTCGCGCCGGTCGATGGCACCGTGAGTCAGATCGGCAGGATCGATGGGTCGTGGCTGGTGCAGGCGAAGGGCCTCACCTACACGCTCGAATCGCTGCTCGATGAGGCCGCGCCGGCCTGGGCGCCGGTGTTTCGCGGCGGCGCGTTCGCGACGCTCTATCTCGCGCCGTTCAACTATCACCGCATCCACATGCCGCTCGCCGGCGCGCTGCAGGCCGCCTGGTACGTGCCGGGGCAGCTGTTCAGCGTGAACACGACGACCGCGAGCCAGGTGCCGGGCCTGTTCGCGCGCAACGAGCGCATCGTGTGCGTGTTCGCGGCAGGGACCTTGTCCTTTGCGCTGGTGCTGGTGGGTGCCCTGTTCGTCGGCAGCATGTCGACGGTCTGGCACGGCGATGTCACGCCACGCAGTCCGCGGGTGCGCGGCGACCTGCCGCTCGATTTCGTGCGCACGGGCCTCAAGCTCGGGAAGGGCGATGAGATGGGCCGCTTCAACATGGGATCGACGGTGATCCTGCTGCTGCCGCCCGGCAGAACCGAGTGGCAGCGCGACCTCGCCGCCGGCAGCCCCATCCGCGTGGGGCAGACTCTGGCGCAGCTCACATGAAGCCGGGTGAGGACTGGCCGCCGAGCGCGACGCTCGAGGCCCTGCGCGCGCGCGCGGCGCTGCTCGCGCGCGCGCGGGAATTCTTCGCCGCGCGCGGCGTGCTCGAGGTCGACACACCACTCCTCGTCAATTCCCCGGTGAGCGATGTGCACATCGCGAGCGCCACGGTCGAGCTCGGCGCGGCAAAGCCGGCCTCAGCCGCACGCGCACCCACCCTGTTCCTCCACACCTCGCCCGAGTACGCGATGAAGCGGCTGCTGGCCGCGGGTTCGGGCGACATCTACCAGATCTGCCACGTGGTGCGCGGCAACGAGCAGGGGCGCCTCCATAACCCGGAGTTCACGCTCATCGAGTGGTACCGCATCGGCTTCTCGCTCGCGGCACTCATGGACGAGGTGACAGCGCTGGTGCGCGTGCTGCTCGGCCCCTCGGGACCCGGCCGCCGCGGCGAGCGCCTGAGCTACCGCGAGGCGTTCGCGCGCGAGCTCGCGCTCGATCCCTTCGAGGCCCAGGATGCCGAGCTCCTCGCGGCGGCGCGCCGACTCGGCTTCGAGTCATCGAACGGCAACCGCGACGAGCTCCTCGAGTTCCTGATGGGAGTGGGCGTTGGTCCGCGCCTCGGCCGCGGCGCCCTGACCTGCGTCCATGGTTATCCGGCGACCCAGGCGGCGCTCGCACGTCTCGATCCCGGGGATCCGCGCACCGCCCTGCGCTTCGAGCTCTATTGCGAGGGGGTCGAGCTCGCCAACGGCTTCCACGAGCTCGCCTCGCCCGGCGAGCAGCGCGCGCGCTTCGAGCGCGACAACGAGGAGCGGCGGCGTGCGGGCCAGGCGCGGCACGCACTCGATCAGCGGCTGCTCGCGGCGCTCGCCGCAGGGCTACCGGACTGTGCCGGCGTGGCGCTTGGGTTCGATCGCACCCTGATGCTGGCGCTCGGCGCCGGGCACATCGATCAGGTGCTGCCCTTTCCGACGGCGCGCGCCTGAGCCGATGAGCGCGGCCGCTATTCGCGCCTCATGAGCTCCACCCGGCTCTCGTCCCGGGGGCTCGCGGCCGGCGCCGCGGCCTTCACGATCTGGGGATTGTTCCCGGTCTACCTGCACCCGCTGAGCCCCGTGCCGGCGGTGCAGATCATCGCCCACCGCATCACCTGGTCGTGCCTCTTTCTCCTCATCGTGCTGCTCGTGCGCCGTGAGCTCGGCGGGCTGACGACCGTCCTCGTCCGGCCGCGCCTCCTCGCAGGACTCGTCGCGTCCGCGCTCCTCATCAGTGCCAACTGGCTGGTGTACGTCTGGAGCGTCACGCATCAGCACATCGTCGAATCGAGTCTCGGCTACTACATCAATCCGCTCGTGAACGTGCTGCTCGGGGTGCTGGTGCTGCGCGAGCGGCCGAACGCGGTGCAATGGAGCGCGATCGCGCTCGCCGCGCTCGCCGTGGTCTATCTCGCGGTTGAGGCCGGGCGCCCGCCCTGGATCGCCTTCGCGCTCGCCACGAGCTTTTCGTTGTACGGGTTCGTTCGTAAGGTGATCAGTGTCGATGCGCTGCCGGGGCTTGCGATCGAGACCTTGCTGCTCCTGCCGTTCGCGCTTGGGCTTCTCGCCTGGTCCGAGGCCGCCCACATCGCGGCCTTCGGCCACGACGGTCCGGGGATAACCGCACTGCTCCTCGGCAGCGGGGTCGTCACCGCGGTGCCGCTGTTCCTCTTTGCCTACGGCGCGCGGCGCCTGCCCTATTCCACGGTGGGGGTGCTGCAGTACATCGGCCCGAGCCTCCAGCTCGCCTGCGGCGTGCTGTTCTTTGGCGAGGGCTTCGGATCCGCGCGCGCGGCGGGATTCGGGCTCCTCTGGGCGGCCCTGATCCTGTACGCGGCGGATGGCGTGTGGCGCGCGCGCACGCCGGCGCGCGCCGCCACGGAGTGAACGCGCGCTACTGCTTGGCGCGCGAGATGTACTCGCCGGTGCGCGTGTCGATACGGAGGACTTCGCCTTCGTTGATGAAGAGCGGCACGCGCACCACGGCGCCGGTCTCGAGCTTCGCGGCTTTCTGACCGCCGGTGGCGGTGTCGCCGCGCAGCCCCGGGTCGGTCTCGACGACCTTGAGCTCGATGTGCGGCGGCGGCGTGACGACCAGCGGCACGTTGTTCCAGAGCGTCACGATGCAGACCACGCCGTCCTTGAGCCACCGCGCGTTGTCGCCGACGGCCGACTTGCCGGCGGTGTACTGCTCGAAGTTCTCCGGGACCATGAAGTGCCAGAAGTCGCCGTCCTGGTAGAGGTACTGCATGTCCATGTCGACGACGTCCGCGGCCTCGAGCGACTCGCCGGATTTGAAGGTGCGCTCGATGGTGCGGCCGGTCTTGAGGTTTCGCACCTTGATGCGGTTGAACGCCTGGCCCTTGCCGGGCTTGACGAACTCGTTCTCGACGACCGAGTACGGATCGCCGTCGAGCAGAACCTTGAGACCCGAGCGGATCTCGCTGGTGGTATAGCTGGCCATGCTTGGATCCCGCGATTCCAGGGTGGCAACAGGTTGCCGCCCGGTCAAAAAAGGGCCGCGTATGATAGCGGCATCGCCCCGGGGCCGCCAGCTGACGCCGGCGGCGCCTCTTTCCGCGAGGTGGCTCACGCGGGAGGCTTTTCCCCTGGTGCTAGAATCCACGCGCTTTTGCTTGCGCGCGCGCGCGCATAGTCCAGGGAGGCCGTCTTGATCGAGCAGAGCGCCGTTCCGCTCATCGTGCTCAGCGCCACGCGTGATCCCGTCGAGGCGATCAACGGCATGCTGCGACGCGCAGGCGAGCCGGCTCACTGCACCTGGATCCCGGCGCTGCGCGATCTCGGCGACGCACTCACCCAGATCAATCCCGAGCTCGTGGTGCACGTCATGGCCGACGAGCAGGAGCTCGAGGCCGTGGTCGCGATCCGCGACCAGCTCGCCCCGGGCGTGCCGATCCTCGCCCTCGCCCAGGAAGCCGACGAGGCTCAGATCGCCGGCGCACTCATGCTCGGCGCCCGCGACCTGGCCTCCCTCGCCCACCCGGAGCGACTGCAGGCCGTGATGATGCGCGAGCTCGAGTCGTTTCGTGCGCGGCGCACCCTCGATGCGGCGATGCGCGCCGCGCAGGATGCGCGCGGCCAGCTCGAGACCGTGCTCGAGCGCTCGAACGACGCGATCGTCCAGGTCCAGGAAGGCATCGTCACCGAAGTCAACCCGGCGTGGCTCGAGCTCTTCGGCGTCGAAGACGGAATCGCCGGACAGCCGGTGATGGATCTGTTCGAGGAGTCCTCGCATCCGGCGCTGCGCGGGGCGTTCGCCGCCTGCCTCCAGGGTCGCTGGAGCGGCGAACATACGCTGCGGGCCAACGCCTTGCCGGCCGATGGCAGCATCCTGCCGGTGGAGATCGCGCTCGCGGTCGGCGAGTACGAGGGCGAGACGTGCATACGCCTGGTCGTGCCCTCGGCCCCGCGAGCCCCGGCCTTCGCCGAGCCGCGCCCCGCCGAGGGCCCGGCGCAATCGGCCGACGCCTACGGATTGCCGCTGCGCCGCGAGCTCCTGCAGGCGCTCGGCGAGCGGCTGGCGACGCGCCCCTCGGGCGGCGTGCGCTGCCTCGCGGTCGTCAAGCTCGACAAGTTCGCGACCCTCGAGCGCGTCATCGGCGTGACGGCGAGCGAGGAAGTCGTCGCCGAGTTCGTGCGCCTCCTGCGCGAGACGGTGCGGCCCAAGGAGCTCATCGGCCGGCTCGGAGGTCTGCTGTTCCTGGTGCTGCTCGAGCGCGGCAACGAGAACGACATCAGCGCCTGGGCCGAGCAGCTCCTCGTGCGGGTGCAGAAACACGTCATGCGCATCCGCGACAAGGCGGTGTCGGCGACCTGCACGATCGGCCTGTCGACCGTGACGCCCGGGCGCGCCGGGCTCGATGCGGTGGTGGCGGATGCGCTCGAGGCCTGCCGCAAGGGCAGCTCCCGCGGCGGCAACCAGAGCGTCGCCTCGGACCATGCCGATACCGAGAGCCGGGTCGCGTCCTACGACAAGGTGTGGGTCAAGCACATCAAGGCCGCGCTCATGGAGAATCGCTTCCGGCTGGTGCAGCAGCCGATCGCGAGTCTGCGCGGCGAAGACCCGGGCATGTACGACGTGCTGGTGCGCATGATCGACACTCAGGGCAAGGAAGTCCTGCCGTCCGAGTTCATGGCGGCCGCGGCGCGCAACGATCTCATGAAGAACATCGACCGCTGGGTGGTCGGCGCGTCGCTGTCGTTCGCCGCGCAGAAGAAGCCCGAGTGCCTGTTCGTACGCCTCTCGCGCGAGACCATCAAGGACGACACCTTCCTCGACTGGCTGGACAACCATCTGCGCAGCAGCAAGGCGGAGCCGGCGCGCCTCTGCTTCCAGGTCACCGAGGAGAACGCCGCGAGCTACGTTCCGCAGGTGAAGGCCCTGGCGAATGCGCTGCGCCAGCGCCGCCTCCGCTTCGCGCTCGAGAGCTTCGGCGGCGGACGCGACAGCCTCGGGCTCCTCGACTCGGTGCCGCTCGACTTTGT
>Ga0210409_10003649_pt1 | contig 17012 bp, 21 predicted proteins | sample IncBWH17MmetaG_FD_161649 | JGI IMG/M metagenome (GOLD analysis project Ga0210409, IMG submission 161649) | Forest soil microbial communities from Barre Woods Harvard Forest LTER site, Petersham, Massachusetts, United States - Inc-BW-H-17-M | ecosystem: Environmental > Terrestrial > Soil >...
CGCCGGGTATTCGAGGATGGTCAATCCTCGCAGCTTGGTTCATCGAGATAGGGAACGTGAGGAAACCCATCTCATCCGGGGGAAGAATAACAAAATTAGTGGCTAGTGACTAGTGATTAGTGGCTAGACACTCGTCACTAGCCACTCGCCACTGCTACACCACTCCCGCGCTGGCCGTGGCGGATTTTGTTTCCGCAGCGGCGGCTTCTTTGGCGATGCGCAGAAAATCCTCGATGATTTTCGGCAGGCGGGGATCGTCGGCCACTTGCGTCAAAATGTCCGCGCCGAAGTATTGCATCTGGGCTTCGCGGCTCTTGAAAAAGGCGAGAAGTTGTTCCTTCGAAAACTTGGTGAGTTCATCCAAGATTTCCGGCCAGGCGTTTCTCAGGTAGTCGTACATATCCTGGCCATCGGATTCTGGGTCTTTGATGCCGGCGACCAAGCGATGCATGTGCGCTTGGGCGATGATGGCTTGCGCTGTTTCTGCTGAGACTGTTGTGCCAACGGTAGAGGCGGGAGCGGCGGCCGTATTGCCAGCCGCCGCTGGTGTAGGGGACGACGGGTTTACATCAATCACATTCGGATCGCCGGGCCGGATTTCGCCGCGCTGTAATCGTACGGTGCGCTCCTGGGCTTCGGAGTTCAGCCGGAATTCGTGCAGCCCGTTGACTAGGCGATCAACGAGCATGGGCAGATTGTTGGCGAACGTGGCGGCCAGGTCCGCCTTGGGCGCGCCGCTGGTGATCAGCCCGGAAGTTTTTAGCGTGGTGATCAGCGCCAGGATTTCCTCTACGCCTTTCTTTTCCGGCGAGCCGATCAATCCCAGTTCTTTCAGTGAACGGATGGTATCCAGCAATCCGTGTTCCTGATTTCCGCTGCCCAGAATTTCCTTGGCGTTGCGCAGCGTGGCTAGCGGGTCTTGCGTAGGCGGAATCTGGGTTTTGATCAGTTCCATGGCTTGCGTGGCTGCGGTCATCATCATTTGCATCTGCATGCGCATGAATTCGGGATTGGCGTACATGCGCATGGCTTCCAGCGCCACGGAATTCGTCCCATCGGCCTGTGCGGTGCGTGGTACGCTGTTCACGAGTGGCACACCTTCCAAATCGACTTGCCACTTGGCTACCAAATTGTGTTTTTTCGGCGGCCCGAGCATCCACAGTATGAATTTTCCCCCGCCGAAGCGCGAACGGATATCTTCCTCGGTGAATGGACCGTTGAAAACATTGTCCACTGGGGCGGCGCCGCGTTCCCACTTTTCACCGGCGCGATAGACGCGCACCAGGTGCTCGCTCCATTGCTCCGCAGTGAGATCGTTTACGACATCTTCCCACGGGCGATTATAGAAACGGCCAGCCTGGGCATCATTGGCAGCGTCTATTCTGGGAGGTAAAACCTCAGATTCGATTGTTTTGCGAAATCGCGTACCGGGAGCCGGTTGCGTCATAGTGGCCACTCGACATCCTCATTTCTCCTGCCAGGCAATGCCTAGTAAAGCACACGAAAAGGCCAGATGTCACGCACGCATCGCGGCGTTACACCCGATGAAATAACGGGTGCGCATGTCCATGATGTTCTTTCGCGCAGAAAGAACTTCGGGCATCCTTCGCCCTGCATGGGAATTTTTCCGATTGCCGATCGTTCCGGATTGCTTTTCTCCGCGCCGCTGGCTTGGGGCGACGATGGAACCGCGCAGACCATTGCGGTGCTGCGCGGCCTGGTGGACGATGCCTGGAAAGACCCCTTCGTCAACCGCACGGCCATCGAAATCATCCGCAACGCCGGGGCGCAGCCGCACGATTCGCAGGCGCAGATCGCCGCCATCTACGATTACGCGCGCTCGTTTTATTTCGTGAATGATCCCATCACCAAGGAAGCCTTGCGCCCCACGCGCGAGCTGCTGCAATTGAAGGCCGGGGATTGCGACGATATCAACGCCAATGTTTTGCCCGCGCTGCTCGGCTCCATCGGCTTCGAAACGCGACTGGTGACCGTGGCCAGCGATGCGCGCATGCCGGATTATTTTTCGCACGTCTACTGCGAAGTTTTCATTGACGGCGAATGGTATCCCCTGGACGCGGCGCGCCCCGGCGCGGTGATTGGCGTGGCGCCGGAATCTTTCTTCCGCCGCCAGTGGTGGAGTTTGACGGACGATTCCCACGAGGATTATCCCGGCGGGGCGGACGGCACCATGTCCGGGTATCACCCGCAAACGCTGCGCGGGCTCGCCGGCGTCACCTCCGACGTGGCCGCCATCCTTACGGACGCATCCGGCGCGCTGAAATCCGTGGGCGGGCAGACGGTGCGGCCCGTGGTGGGTCCGGCGATCGGGCCGGGGGGCGCGGCGACGGTCGTGCCGGCGCAGACTTCCTTCTTTTCCACATCCACCGGCGAATTGCTTTTCTTGGCGGCGGTGATCGGCGGAATCTGGTGGCTGGCGAGCGAATGACTATGGTGACGATTCGCCGGACGGCGCGCATCGGATTCTGGTGGACGCGATTTTTGCGGCGCATCTGGGAATACTCGGACAGGGGATTTTTGCAGCCATGAGTTACGCTCCTCTATCGACACGAAACAAGAACGGGCTGCATCCGAATTTTCGCGGACTCGGTTTTATGGGCGATTCCTCTACTTCGCTTTCTCCTATGGACGCGCTGAATAAATCTGTGCAAGCGTATTCCAGGTTCAACGTGAATCCCGCGCCGTCCGGGAATTCAGGATGGCTGGCCACACTGGAGCCTTTTGTTGCTTCGGGACAAATGCCCGCAACCCCGCCGATTGGCCCGGATTGCACCGGGATTCAGGCGCAGTCGGTAAATTTATTTCAAACCGCCAGCGGACTGGCCCTGGAACGACTTCCGCCGGGATCGGGATTCTGGCGGGCACGCATATCATCGCCGCCGCAGCCGTTCCGGTGATCGGATGGGTCGTTGCAGGCGTCGGCGCGATCATCAGTTTGATTGGCACAATTTTTCAGCATCATGCCGCAGCCGTGCGGCGCGACCTGAATTTTGGATGCAGCGTGATTCCCGCCGTCAACAACGCTTTTTCCGTGATTTTCAAAGCGGTGCAAAGCGGACAAATGAATCCGGGGGATGCGGCCAGCGCGCTGCCGGAAATTTATTCGCAGTACATGAAAGCCGGCGGCGCGTCGGGAAGCGCTTCCGGTCCATCCAGCATTCCCGGCGGCGGCACGGCGATCAACGATAGTCCCTACTGCAATAGCAATTGTTTGTTGAGCATTTGCCTGTACGCGATGGTTCTCTATTGGCAAGAACAATTTCAGACGCAGGCCGCGCAAGCTGCGGCATCAGCCGCTCAAGTTGCGGCGACAGCCACAGCACCGGGCGCGCCCGCGGCTGTGCAAACTTCGCAGGGCGGTTCGCAAGTCCCCGAAGTTGTGGCCGGAATACCGCCGTCGCCGGCGGGATTTTCCCTTTCGCAAATCCCGGCCTGGGGTTGGATCGCGCTGGCCGCCGTCGGCGCCTGGGCGGTAGCGGGATGATTTTCACGATTCACGAATCACGAATCACGAGTCACGGTTTATAAAAAAATGGCCTACGCGCGCCTATCCACGAAAAACGGCAACGGACTGAATCCGAATTTTCGCGGACTCGGCGCGTACGGCCTGCTTTCCACGCGCAACAAAAACGCCATCCATCCCAATTTTCGCGGTATGGGCGACCTGGGCGATTCGCCGCTCACGAATATTTCCTTCGGTCCCGGCGGGCAATTCGCCATCAGCACGGCTACCACGCCCACGTCGACGAGCATCTGGGATCAGATGCTAACTTGGATGGGAGAATCGACATTCATCCCCGGAATGCCCAATTCGATCTTTGCCATCGGCGCGGGAGTTTTCGTTTTGGTTAAAGTTTTTGGCGGGAGGCATCGCTAAGGCCCCGGTAAGGGGCCTCGGAAAAAACCATGTACGCGCAACTCGATTCTCCGCTTCCTGGACTCACCGTATCGCCCACGGGTGAACGATGCTGCGGCATGCGCGGCGCGTTTTTGGGAATGCTGGGCCAAGATCCCATCGCATTCGATACCACTTCCACGGACGTTACCGGCGGACTCATTGCTCCAGACAATCCCGCGCCGCCGATCATCGATTTGGGTCCGCCTGCGCCGATCGATATGCCTGTTTTACCGCTGCCGAATCAGCTTTCTCCGTCGCTCGAGACGATGTATCCGGCTACCGTGGGCAACGAATTCACCAGCAACGGCGACGGCACCTATACCAACATTCAGACCGGGCAGACCGTGCCGTACATCATCGCGGAACAGATTACCGCGGCAACCTCTGGGACGGCGACGGCGAACCTGCAGACCACGGCGACGGGACAAGGACAAAATATAAACATCACCGATCCGAACAGCGGCGTCACGAATACGATCAACACGAATAACTTGACCGCGGCCGCGCAGGCTTTGCAGGCTGCGGGCCAGCTGGTGACGGCTGCGGGAAAACTCACCACGCAGGGGCAAGCGCTTTTGAACGGCGGGAATTTGTACAAAGCGCCGTCGACAACCTCGCCTTTCGGAAATATTTCCGGTGCGATGAGTTCTCTAACGTCATGGTTTACTGGCTCCACGCTCATACCGGGCACTCCGAACGCAGTGCTTCTGGGACTTGGTCTCGCTTTCGCATTTCTCGGATATCAGATTATTAATGCTGCACAAGCCGTAAAGCAGAGGAGGCGCCGATGACGTTGCAACTTCTGGGACAATGCAACGTGTACAGTCTTATCGTCCCGCTCTTTGGAGAATGTAGCGGTTCGCTGCAATTAGTTACGTGCGATTCCATGCCAGAGCGTCCTCCTCAACCTCGAATTCTTTATCGGAAACGAATTGATGGGCGTGACTTTCTGATGTGTTTTTCGACAGTCAGCCGCAACGACGTAATTCGCATGGCAAAACAAGCTTATGACGATTGGAAGAATGGTGCTTACATTTTCAAGCTGGATGAAGTTGTAGAGCCTCTTCCGGATGATGTGAGGAAGAGCGCATGATCGCGCCGAATCATCCGTCGCTGGGCACTCCGATTTATTTCGGATTCCCTCCGGGGTTTCGTCCGGCTGCAACACCTCCGCAGCCCGCGTTGCCGATTCACGAAGGACCGGCGCCGATTGTTCCCCCTGTGCAATCTCGCGTCCCGCCGGAACAACTTCCGGTGGAAGTGCAAGGCCCGGTCGTGGCCACAGGCCAAACGGTTTCCACTTCTGGATCGCCTGGCGGTTTGCCGGTGGAGTTGACGGGCATCGTCGATCCCGTGACGGGCGTCACCTATTCCGGCTACCTCACCGGAGACGCGCAAACGCTGTATCAATCCGGCTCGCTCTTGACCGGCGGAAATAAATTGACGCCGCAAGGTTCCGCCCTCGCCGCGCAGGGAGATTTAATTTCCGGCACGCCCGCTCCGAGCGCAGCGCAAATCGCGCAAAGTTCGGCCAGCGCCACCGCGCTATCGTCGGGATTTTCGTTTTCTTCGATTACGAATTGGCTTTCCGAGGAAACTTTGTTCGCGGGATATCCCAACGGCCTCGTGGCTGCGGTGGCAGTAATTGCGGCGTCGTGGCTTCTGGGCGGAAAGAAAGGGCGGCGGCGATGATTTTTCCGAACCATCCCGCGTTTGAGGAACTTCGGCCCGGAATGGGTCTGGGCTATCAGCCCGGCGCGCACGCCATGCTCGGCTATCAACCCGGCGCGCATGCGATGCTCGGATACCACGCGGGATCGCACGGCAACCTTGGCACTGTTTCCGACGCACAGATGCAAGCAGCTTGGGATGCCGGTCTCGACGGCAACACAATCGATGCCTTGAGCGCTGCGGGCGCTACGGACGCCGACATTCAGGCGTTGATGGCTGGCACGACTGACGTGCCTACTCTGATGGCGAAATATGCAGGATTGCAAACCACCGAAGGGACTTCAGTCACGGCCACTACGTCACACACGACGCCATCTCCCACGCCAACTAACCCGGCTCAATCTCCTCCCGGTAGTACGCTGCTCTATACGGTCTCTTACAACCCAGTGAAAGTATTTTCGGCGGCATCGTCTGTGATTTTACAGATCGCCGCATTGTTGCCCTCTCACGGTATGGCGATGGCGACGAACGCGGTTCAACAATCGGGACTGACATCGCAAGCTTCTTTTACGATGACCATTCTTGACAGCGTGGGGCATCAATACCTGAGCGATGCGCAATCCGTGCTCGATGGTTTACTGAATCAATTCACCAACAACGGGAAACTCACTTCTAGCGTTACGCTCGTTTCCGCAGGGACAACAGCGAGCGGAGCTCCCGGAGGAGCGCCGAATCCGAATCCTAACCCGAATGATGCTTTGGCGTGGCTCGAAAATAACGCCCTGTACATCGGCGGCTGGGTCGCGGTTTTGGTTGTGTTGAACAATCTCGTTGGAGGAAAGCGCCGATGACCAAGGAAACGAGACGGCAGGAAGCATCGCGCGAAGCGCGGGAAGATGAAGCCGAGCAGGCTTTGCAGGACGATCTAGATTTGGAAAAGACGGAAGGCGATGAAAACGACAAGGAGCGAACGATGATCAGCACGAAAAAACATGACGAATACAATCCCGGCGACGAAGTGGTTGCCAACATCGAAGGCGAGGATTTGGACGGAGTAGTCCGCTCGGTCCAGCTTTCCAAGGGACTGGTGGACGTGCAGATTTACAAGCGCGGGCACATGAAGCATGGCTTGACCGTGGCGCTCCCGCCGGAACGTCTTTCCACGCGCGGCAAAAAGGCGGCATCGGCTTAACTCTATGGATCCTCGGTTCACAGTGCAGCACTACTCCACGCTGCGCGGCGGCGAAAAAGTACGCACCGTGCGGCGTAAGGGGCATCTGGTGCGCATCGCCTTTCCGCGCGGGCGGCGCACCACGGGCTCCGGGCGGGTGATCGAAGTGCTGCATCCGCGCCATGAGAATCCGTGCCGCTTGCCGAATCCCGCAGAGCTCGTGGTGATGATGGCTAATCCGCACGAAGATTCCGAAACGCCATCGCGCGGCCTGGCCGGGGCAAGCGAAGTGTGCGAGGAATTTCGCGGCGCGCCGTGCGAGCACGTGGACACTTTCGTCGAGCCGGAACCGCGTCCCGCGAATCTGGGGCATCTAGGCGCGCTCGTGGAGTTGCAAGTGAACCGCAAACCCGTGGGATGGAAATGGGCCGAGCTGGATTTTACGGGGAAGGGAATCATCGTGGCGGGCAACGTGGGCGGATCGCAGATTTATTTCGTGAGCGGCGATCAGAAAGTGACGCGCGGGCAGCTTTCCATGATCGGCGTGGACAATTCCAAGGAAATGATCGACCTGGGCGAATGCATGGCCATCGCCTACCGCGCCAAGAAAGAACACGTGAACGGCATCGCCAGCAACTACGAACATAAATTCGGAGACGTGACCAGCGTGCGTCCGCGGCTGATGTACGACCGGCGCGGCCCGCAAGGGCGCCTGTTTCTCGTGGGCGGGGAATACACCATCGAACCGGAAGGGATTGTGAATTGATGGTTACGCCAGAAACAAATCCGGTAGACATGAAGCTTTGTATGCGGACTCACTTCTGTCCGTGTTGCGGAAAGATTGCACTTTATGCTGGACATGGAGTTCGAGGCGCAATTGGAAATGATGAGTGCCCGCCGAATTTTGCAGTTCGCTGTCCAGATTGCACGCATGTAAATCGACGGCCAGCAAAAGAAGATGAATTCGTGCTTGTTGGAGATTTGCCCGGTTTCGCGGAATACGATGGTCCAACATTTAAGTATCAGGGCAAAACAATCGTTTGGGAGATTATGTAAATGCTAGCAGGAACTGAACACGGAATCAGCAAGGCCAACATTGATGCCGCGTAATTCGAATTGTGAAGTCTGGGTGGAATGGGACGGTGACAAACCGTATTTCGTAGTGTGGCTTCGTTGTTTCGCGGATGCAGTAGGAATTTATTGGCAACGAGGATTTCGCTTAGGAGAAAACAATGCTGGCGGGAACTGAACACGGAATCAGTAAGGCCAACATCGTCATCGGCGCAGCGAAGGATTTGGATTTCTCGCTGAAAATCAAGCGCGAGCGCACAGTGGCCGGTCCAGCGCGCGGCTACAACGTGTTCGCCATGATCGAAACGATTTATTTTGAGCCAGACGCGGACTGCCGCATGCCGCTGTACAAGGCCGCGAAAGTGGGACGGCGCATCTACTGGCCGGAATTCGGTCCGTCGATTGCGCGCTCTATTCCCGAAGGGGATTTGCTGATTGTTTCGCGGCTGCCGATTCGCCGCGGCCTGGCTCGCTTGCCAGACGTTCCCGATCCGTCGCGGCCCGCGCAGAATCCTTACGAAGTGGATCAGGAAGGGCAATCGCATCTTGCGCCTGGACAAAAAGAGCACGAGGCTCCCAAGTTCAAGCAACTGCTCGCGGAAATTGCTTCGGCGCGCTTCCTGAATTTTCTGGTTTTCCATCCCGTTTCGCAGATCGTGTGCGTGACGGCGGGGCGCGGCGCGACCTGGGGCGCTCTGGGCAGTTACAAGATGCCGATTTCTTCGCTCTCTAGTTTCGACGGCTCGAAAATGGCTTTGCTCGTCGATCCCTACACCGGCGAAATGTTTTTCAAGGGCGGCCGGTACGATCTGGGGGATCAAATGGATTTGAACGCGGTGCGGCGCGATTCCTCCGTCGAACCGCTGGTGAATTTGGGAGCCGGAGGTCAGTAGCAAAAGTCCCCGGTAAGGGGAGCTTTTGCGAAATAAAAGATGATCGTTCGGCTCGTCAATCCGACGTATGACGCGCGCCGGCGTCACGCGGGCAGAACCCACAACGGCGGGGAAGGAGGATTTTTTATGGCAAGACATCATCATCATCGTCACCACCGGCGCCGCAATCCCTTTGCCGCGGGCAGCATCAATCAACTCGCGGTGAAGGTTGCCGGCGCTTTGGGCGGCGCGATCGCCGCGTCCGCCATTCCCAGCATGGTCTCCCCGAGCCTCAATACGGGATGGGCCGGCGTGGGCATGGCGCTCGTGGTCGGATTCGGCGGGGCATTTCTCTTGAAAGGCATGTCGAATGACCTTTCGGAAGGCGTGCTCATCGGCGGATCGGTGCAAGCCGTTTCCCGCGCGATCACCATCGTGACGGGCAGAACGCTGCTCACCGCTTCGCTCGGCCAGTACGGCCCGCTTAACTTCACGATCCCCACGCCCGCATATTCGCCGGGAGCGCCGGCGATCGCCGCGTCCGCTTCCAAGACCGGGCCATCGAAAGGCGCAGCGGTAACACCCGCGGCGGCCGCAGCGATGGGCATGCTTGGACCGCGCCGCGCGTATTCGAAGTACGTGGCTTAAGCAGTGGCTAGCGGTTAATGGCTAGCAAACATCCGAGCTGCGAAGCCTGCGAGCCGGAGAAAGGAGAATCGCAAAATGCAACTTCTTAGCAAGGTAAAGGGATTCGCTCATTTGCCGGAAATTTCGGCGCATGAAATCGGCCGGCCCCGCTTCCGCTTGAAAAACATGCTGGCGGCAGGGCTGGGAGATTTCGTGGTTCAGCCGGAATGGGATTATTACGGCGTGGCGGTTTCCACGGCGGTAGTGAAGCAAACGCTGTTCTCGATCGTGCAGAACAACAATTTCACCATCACCGGCGGCGCCACGGTCGCGAAAACCCTGCAGATGACCAGCATGGTGCAGCCGAACCAGTTGCAGGCCCCCGAGCGGATGCTCGTTCGCGGGATCACCTGCGTGCTGGACAATCTGTGCAACCAGACGGACGCCATCAAGTTCGGAAGCCAGACCATCGTGAACTTTTTCATCTCCACGAAATCGTTCTTTGTGGTCGCGCACTTCCTAAAACTTCCGGCGGGCGGCGGCATCTGGGCGCAGCAATTCGGCGCCACGGCGGCCAACACCATCATCGGGCCGGTAGGCAACGGGTTGCCCAACGAGCATCAGGGATTCCGCTTGACGGATCCCGGATGCCCAGGCACTCCCGGCGTCGACCAGTTCCCGGAAATCGACGGCATTTTGATCGCCCAGCAACAGGCGTTCAAAGTGGAAGTCGACCCCACGCTGGCGGCCTGGGCGCAAGCCACGGGCTTCACCACCAACGCGAACAATACCGTGCCTATCGGCACGGGCATCAACGCGTGGGTGTATCTGGAAGGGCAGAAGGCACGAGCCGTTCTGTAGCGCGTGCGGACCTCCGACATTCGATGCGCGGATGCCGGAACAACTCGATCGCGGGCCGTAGACGCGAAGGCGTGGCGGCCCGCACGCAGTACGCTGGATGGCGGGGAAGGGAATCGCGTCGTGAAAACCATTCGTACGATTTTCGATCTAGATCAGCACGCGCTCGATCTGGCGAACGAGATGCCGGTAGCGATGGGAAGTTCGCAAGTGCCGGCACTCACGCAGGATCAAATGAATGCGCTGCAAGCCGATCCGCAAATCATGGAACTGGGCGGCCAGCTATACATCGCCAAATTGTTTCACTACATCGTCAATCTGACGCACGCCGGGAACGACACGCAAGCGCAATCGTTCCAGATTGACAGTGACGCCGATTTCCAGCTTTTGATGCTGATCGGCAGCCGCACCAGCAACGCCCTCAGCATTCAAGTGACGGAAGGCGGCGCGGGCGGCCTGGCCTGGCAGAGCGCTCCAGTTAACTTCGACAATTTCGTGGGCACGGCGCAGTTGCCGTTCCCGGCGGGCCTCATTCCGCAGCTCATGCCCAAAAAGCGCTCGTACAAGGTCACGACGATTGACACGAGCGGCACGGCGAATACTGTGCAAGTGGATTTCTGGGGCTACAAGCTGTATCCGGCGGCGATGGCCGCGCAGTTGGGAGCTTTGCCCTCTCCATCGTGATTCGCGCGAAGCGTATTTCGGGAATGGCTGAACTGGATGATTCAGCTATTTGCTACTGGAAAGCCGATGGCAATTGGTTGCTCTATTTGCCCGGATGTGGAGTCGGAAATTTGAGGAATCATGCCGTGGAAGAACATGACGATGGAACGATTTCCGCAAATCCATCGATTCTTGTTTTCGGTCACGATAACGGGAAACCGGTGAGACGCCACGGTTATCTGACCCGTGGAGAATGGAACGATTGTAATGATTAATCCTTGGATACAAGGTAGAGTGCCGGGCGCGCCGATGAATCCCACTCTCGGCGCTTGGCAGAATCGCCGGAAGCTGGCTTCGGCGGCATGGACGCTGCCGCAGTGGGTGCGACTCTCCCTGCACAGCGCGCATTTATTCTGGTACCAATTTCCGGAATTGTCGCTCACCGCCGGGCAAACCGATTTGACACGCATCACGGTGACGGAGGATTTTTGGCTGGTGGCGGTGATGGGCCGCGCGTCCGTGGCCAGTATCGGCAATCAAGGCAGCTTCCGCTTTCAAATCACCGAAGAGGAAGGCGCCTACAAATATTCCAAGTACGGGCAGAATCAATCCAATTTCGCGCCCATCGCCCAGGAGCCTGGCCTGGTGCGTATTCCGCACTTCATCGCCGCGGGTTCGCCGGTAGTCTGCAAGATTCAAAATCTGAGCGGCAGCAACACGAACATCGTGGACCTGTGCATGTTCGGCTATAGCACTTGGTGGCGCCAGTAGATTTAGGTTTTCACGAATCACGAATTACGATTCACTAGTCACGGGATTTTCTTATGGCCTACGACAAACTAGACACCGGACCTTCGGAAGCCTCCGGACAACCGAACATCACGGACGCCGCCGCATCGTCCATTCGGGGATCGACGTGGCCCTACAAGCTGCACGCGGATCGCAGCATGGCCCCGAAGCTGATCCTGCGCCCGCCGCCCACGGAGCCGGTTTCGACCGATCCCACCATCGCCGCGATTCAGGATACGCAAAGCGTTTTGCAGCAAATCCAGCGCGCCACGCGGCTGATTTCCGCGCCCTGGCTGATCGAGCCGCCGGACTCGGAATCGTTTCGCAACACGGCGGGCGTGGCGCTTCCGGCCATCAGCGCCACGGTTTTCACGGTAGTGGCCCAAGTGACCTGTCCGCCGGGCCGCAACGGCGTAATCAAGTGGATCGCCAACGTGATCGTAGGCGGCGCCTGGGCGGATTTTTCCGGGGATGCCGTGTGGCAAATCGTGCGCAACCCCCCGGCGGGAGTGTATACGGGCGGTAACGCGGAACGGAATTACGAAAAAGTGCTGGCCTCGCTCGGCCTGATCAATAATCCCTCGCGCATTTCCGGGATTCGCATCTTTGAAAACGATGTGATTCAGTGGGTCGTGCGCAACAACGCCTTGCCCACGGGCGTGAATGCCGGCGCGCTCCTCAGCGGCTATTTCTATCCGCGCACCTGGGACGATCAATTCGACGCGTCGGACAATCCGGTAGCGTGGTAGGCGGCCGATGGAAGAGTGTATTCACAATCATCTCTCGCGTTTGGATGATCCCATTGACCATACGAACCTCTATCAGTGCCTTGAGTGCAAGGAAATTCTAGTGCTGGACGTGAAACCGTATGTGGTGGTCAACGTGACGCACGGCACTCCACCGGAGAAAAAGTAAATGGCTCGAAAGATGAACATTCCGAAGGCCAAACAGATTCTAGGATTGCGGAAGGCCATCGCCAATCGCAAGACGCCGAAGCAATTCCTTCCCTCGCTGAAAAAGCGCCTGGCGAAGCTTACGGCCTGCATTCTCTTCGCGCTAATTGCATCGTCGGTTCATGCGCAAACGCCGGTGACGATTCAGCCTATGCAGCAAACGCTGGCCAGCGCAACGCTGGCAAACAATACCTGTACGGGCAGCGCACAGACGTTTCCGGTAAACAATCGAAACCAGACGCAGCATGTGGCTTCGATCGCCGCGTCGGGAACCGTCACATCCTTGCAGATGGTGATTCAAGGCGTAGACAACTCCGGAAACGTGTTCAATCTTTCGGACATCGGCCAGGTCAACGGCTCCGTTTTCGGTTCGGGATATTTCCCCACGGTTCAGGTGCAGGTCACCTGCTTGCCGAATACGGCTACGTTCACGCTTTCCTATTCAGCTTCGGGTTCGGGAACCCCGGTCAATGCCGGATCGTTTTTCGTTTCTCAGGTGGACAAACTTCTCTTTCAAAACGTGAGCGCGACCGTCAATCAAACGACAGGAATCCTGACTACTCCGTTTGGCAGCTCGTCCGGCCTTCTCGTTTTCAGGAACACGAATACGGCCGGCGTGGGCACGTTGCAAGTGGCCTGCTCCACAGTTTTTGACGGAGCGGCTTTCACTGGAAATTTCTTTTTTAATATTGCGAATACCATCGTGCTGCAGAAGTTTTACGTTCCGGCAACGCAATGCCCGCAGATGAAAGTTACCTACACCATAGGCGGATCGCCTTCCGGGACCATGAATTTGGAATACGTTTTCGATCCCCCAGGATTGCAACCATCGAGCACGCAGGCCAACAACTGCGTGCAGCCGAACGGAACCGGACTGCTGAGCAACTTGCCCACCGTGGCTATTTCCGTGGGCGCGAATTCAACGCAACAGCTCGTAGCTCCATCGGGGATTACCCGCATCGTGGTGTGCGGATTCGTGGTTTCGGTGGGAGTGGCAGGCACCGTGCAATTGACGGAAGGCACGGGAGCTACTTGCGGGACGGGGCCAAGCAACGTAAGCGGCGCGATCAATCTTGCCGTGGGAACTCCGCTATCAACCGGATCGGCGCTGCCGTTTTTCATTACCAATGTTGCCGGCGACGGATTGTGCCTCACCACGGCTGGCGGCGCTACAGCGGCGGGCTTGCTTTCCTACGAATATATGCCCATCTGAAGTTGGGAAGGGACGCACAGGGAGTGCGTTGGAGGCAAAATGCGAAAATTTTTCGGTGTCGCCCTGGCGGTCGCCGGGGCGTTTCTTTTTGTTCCCGCTGCACACGCGCAATTCACCACCGTGACGGCCACGGTAAAGGATCCCAACGGCATTCCCTACGCTGGCGGGACCATGAGCGCAGTCCTCGTTCCCGGAGCATCGGGCGGATACACACTAAATGGCGCGCCGTATTCCGGGCAAGTTGGCCCCGTAACGCTTGATTCCACCGGGAAATTCATCGCCAATTTTGGCGATGTGACCATGATCACTCCCGGCAGCCCGCAATGGCGGATTACGATCGATTCCAATCAAGGCGGGATCGAATCTCCTTTAGGTACCGGCGGGCAAACATTTGTCTTTACCAGCACGGGCACCACCATCAGCGGCAGCTCTCCCGTCGATATCAGCACTTCGTTGAACGCTCTCGCGCCGAAGTTGACAAACATCACGGTTGGTGGAGGCAGCGTCACCAGCGTCTCGGCCACGTCCCCCATCGTGGCTACGCCAAATCCAATCACTGGCGCGGGAACGCTTTCCTGCCCAACGTGCAACACCAGCTCGGCTACGATCGCCGGAAGCATCGCGACCGGGCAGGTTGCGTTTGGAACTGGAGCGAATACGATTGGAGGAGTTGGACCTTCTGTTTTCGGTTCTCCTTCTTTCTTTTGGGATAATACCAACGACTTTTTGACTGTAGTTTCCAGCGGTTCTGATAGTGTCGGCCGAGACGCTATTTCAGTTCAAAATTCTTCTGTGCCCACAGGCAATCAGAATGAAATGGGAATTTTTAGTCTTGAATCCAGCTCTCTAACAGTTTCAACTTCAGGTAACTTTTACGGAATTGAGGGAGCGACTCTCATTGGCGGTAATTTCACCGTTAGTGGCGTTGTTGCGGCTGTTGCAGGCCAGGCAAGCGTACAGAGTAGTTTGACTGCTGGAGTCGTCACCGACTTTTTGGCTACACCTGTGTCAGTCACATCTGCCGCAACAGCAACGAGGGGCGTGGGGTTTTACTCCCAATCACAATCAGGAGCTAGCACCACGTTTAATGCGGCGTTCTACAGTGAAAATCAAGGTAGTACCGCCGGGAATTTTGCCTACTACTCGGTCGGCGGCAAAAACTTCCTTGGTGGACCGCAGGGAACAGAGTTCGGTGGGCCGATAACATTAGATGGCTCAACAAGTGGAAGCGCAACGCTTGGCGTTGCAGCGATTGCAGGAACGCCTAATCAAATTAATCTGCCAACGACAACGGGAAGTTCCGGGCAATTTCTGCAAACGAATGGGGCAAACCCGCAACAGACAACATGGGCAACCCCGAGCACGGTAGCAACTGCGGTTCCCCTTTCAGGGATCACGGCGGCGACGGGATCGAACACCATCGCCAGCGGCAACAATCCGCAAACGTGGAATTGGGCGCTCACCACCGACGCCATCGACGCGATGGCTTTTGGCGAAACTTCGGCGGCCACGGGCGGCACGTTGACGAACGGGCTGGCCAATCAAGCCCTGCTTATGTCTGCTACAGCGACGAATTCCACGGCCACGCCGTTTGAACTGGTGCAAGGTTCGATCACCAACACAGTCGCCACTCCACTCATGCAGCTGGAAACCACTTGGAACAATGCCGGACTGACTGCCGCTGGAATCGTCTTGAACGTGACCAACACCGCATCGGCGGCGGGATCGCTTCTGGAAAACTTGCAGGTTGGAAACGTCACCCAATGGAAAGTGGACAAAGCTGGGAATGCGACTTCTTTCAGCAACACTACGAATCAAGGCACCGTGCAAGGAGCATCGTTCCCTTTAACATTTTCTTTTCTAGGAATCAACGTCACTCAGGGAGGAACGCCAGGCTCAACGACGTACACATATGCCCTTGTCGGAGTTGATGCTACAGGAAGAACGAGAACCTACACGCAGCAGACGAATCTTGGAAATGCGGCGCTTAGTGGCACAAATTTCAATACCATCACGACTGGAGCATGGTCAGGGACTTCTCCGTTTGTGCTCCCGGTTGGCTCCTGCAACGTGTATCGCACAGTCGGAGGAGCTACGCAGGGAATCATCGGAACGATTGCCTCTTGCTCCGCTGGCGGAAGCTTAAATGACACTGGGCTGACTGGCGATGGTACAACTCCCCCCGCAGATACCAGCGGAGTAATCACAGCGAGCGTTTACAACAGCGGAACCACTCCGATTTTGACTTATCCCAACAGCGATGTCAGCAGCCTTGCTGTTGGGTTTGGAGCGCTGGCCGCAGACCCTTGTACAAATGGAGATACTGGATCTGTTGCTGTTGGATACTTTGCCCTTCATGTTCAAACGGTATGCAACGGCAACAACACAGCGGTCGGATGGAAAGCGCTGGCATCTGTAACGACGGGAGTCGGCAGCACTGGTTTTGGCCAAAATGCCGGACAAGCTCTTACGACTGGGGGCGTCACGGCAATAGGTACCAATGCTTTAGCTTCCGATACCACAGGAACTTCAAATACTGGCGTTGGTTTCAATGCTTTGACGTTGCTTGTGTCCGGCACTAACTGCACCGGGATAGGCTACAACGTCTTACCTTCGGCGACTGCCTGCCCCAACGACGCAATGGGAAGATTTGCCGGAAGATTTATTACCAGCGGCACTAGCAATGTGGCCATTGGCGCTCTCGCGCTGGCGGGTATAACTGGCACTCCTACCACCGGAAACAACAATACAGGGGTCGGGGCCAACTCGCTTAACTTGTTGCAAGGCACGGCAGCGGGGAACACGGCCATTGGTGAAGCTTCCTGTTCAACGCTGACAACTGGTAGCAATGCGGTTTGTGTAGGGCTAAACACCGCGCTCTCTGCCGCCACAGACACGAATGAAATTGTGATCGGTCAGGGTGTTACGGGCAACGGTTCCAATACCGCCGTAATCGGCAACGTCAACGTGACGGATGTGTACGAAGGAAGTGCAACCGCCGCCGCCAAGCATCACTCTCAGGCGTATCTCACGGCGTCGAATTGCAGTTCTTCCGCAGCCCCCGCCGTTTGCGGATCGGCCTCGGCGGGAAGCGTTGTTGTTGCAGCGGCGGGCACCACGGTGACGGTGAACACCACGGCAGTAACCGCGAATAGTCAAATCTTTTTACTGGCCGACGATACTCTTGGTACAAAGTTAGGAGTGA
>Ga0210409_10003650_pt1 | contig 17010 bp, 16 predicted proteins | sample IncBWH17MmetaG_FD_161649 | JGI IMG/M metagenome (GOLD analysis project Ga0210409, IMG submission 161649) | Forest soil microbial communities from Barre Woods Harvard Forest LTER site, Petersham, Massachusetts, United States - Inc-BW-H-17-M | ecosystem: Environmental > Terrestrial > Soil >...
ACGCCCGTCGTGCGCAGCACCCACGCGCCGAGCGCAAGCCCTCCCAGCCCGCTGAGCGAGACGGCCGAGTTCACCGCGAGCTCGGACAGCGCAAGCCGCAGCGCGAGGGGCCGCTCCAGCATTTCGAAGACGAGCTCGAACAGCACCACGTAGCCCGCGATCGAGACGAGCTCAAGGCCGATGCCGGCGAGCACCCACAGGAGGTTGGCGTCGGAGATGTGATCCGCCGCCGCCCGCAGACCGGGAACGCCGAGCAGCAGGGCGACGACGAGCGCGAAGAAGATCGAGAGGCTGATGATGCTGTTGCGCAGCGTGCGCGACTGCGCCGCCAACGCGCCCGTGTTGTCATCGCCACGAGCCTCCTGCGGGCGATGATCTTCCGGCGCGCCGATGCCGGGCATTCTCCACGCTTTCGCTCACCTGCGCTTGCACGACAGCCGTCACCATGGCGCGACGGTCACGGCGGACGGGCGTTGCGCTCCGGCACGTCTGAGCCGGCCCGGCGGCCTGACTACCCGTTGCTGATCGCTCTTTCGCGAAAGCGCGCGGGGGACACTCCGTAGCGGCGACGGAAGGCTGAGGCGAAATGCGAGGGCTGGCCGTAGCCGACCAGCCGTGCGATGTCGCTGACGGGGAGCGCGCGCTGTTCGATCAGCAGGTCGGCGGCGGCGGTCATGCGGCGCGCGAAGAGGTCCTCGCTGAAGCTCGTCTCCCCGAACTGCTCATACGCCCGCTGCACCTGGCGGGGAGAGCTGGCGAGCGCCCCCGCCACGACCGCGAGCGTGAGCGGACGGCGGTAGTGGCGCGCCACGACCAGCCGCGCGAGCAGGTACAGACGCCGCCGCGCGGCGAGCGTATGAGGGCGCATACCCCCGAATCCGACGCTGGGCCGCCTCCGGGGACGGCTGGCAAGTTACGGCTCGTCCTGGTTTCGCTCAGTGTGAGGCCGCCATCACTCCGGATGCGGCCTGCTCGATGATCCCTGTCACCTCCTCCGCGTGGGACAGGAAGATCGAGTGACTGCCGGCGACTTCGGTCACCGTCGAACCGGCCCGCTCAGCCATCATGCGCTGCGCCGGGGGCGGGATCATCCGATCTTCGGTCGAGACGAGGTACCAGCTCGGCTTGCTTCGCCATGCCGGCTCGCCGATCGTGCCGCCCAGGGCGTCAACCCCCCACGGCACCTGCGAATCCGCCCAGAACGCCGCGAGGTCTGCCGGGACGTCTGCGGCGAACGAGTCATGGAACTTGTCGCGGTCGAGGAACAGGAAGCCGTCCTGTGGCGGCAGGATCGGCGGCACGGGCGCGTCCGGCGGAGGATCTGCGATCAGCGTGTTCACAGACTCGCCGGCGTCCGGAGCGAACGCCGAGATGTAGACGAGCGCCGCCACGTTCGGATCGTTTCCCGCCTCGGTGATGACAGCCCCACCGTAGGAGTGACCGACGAGGATGACCGGTTCACGCTGGGCATCGATGATGCGTCTCGTCGCATCGACGTCGCCCTCGAGTGACAGCGTTGGGTTCTGGACAACGCTGACGCTGTAGCCGTCCTGCTTGAGCAGCCGATGGACCTCACGCCAGCCGGATCCGTCGACGAAGCCGCCGTGTACCAAGACGACGGTGCCTGCTGTGCTCATCATGGCCTCCTTTTGAAGAGGAGTGCAGAGAAAGTCCGATGCTACGCCCGGGACCGCGACCGGTCAACCGTTCCGAGGGAGTCAAGCCCCGATACCCGAAACGAGTGGATCGCCGCCCTCGAGAAGATCGAATCGATCGAGCCGCGTGCGGTAGGCGCGGCAATGGTGCCCGCTGCAATTGGCCACCGCCTGACGCTCACGCGTAGCGCATGGCGACCCGCTCGGCGGCGGCGCGGTGGGAGCCGCCGAAGAGCAGCGCGTGCACCAGCAGCGGAAGCAGCTGGTAGAGCTCGACGCGCTCCTGCCAGCCGTCTGCGAGCGGCGCGAGCTCCTCGTAGGCGGCGAAGACGCGCTCGGAGGGCGCTCCGAACAGCCTGAGCATGGCGAGATCGACCTCGCGGTGCCCGCCATAGGCCGAGGGATCGATCAGCCATGGCCTGCCGTCGGCGTCCGCCATCACGTTTCCCGACCAGAGATCCCCGTGCAGCCGCGCCGGCGGCTCCGGCGGCCCGGCCAGCTCGTCCATGCGCTCGCACACGCGCTCCACCGCCTCGATCCCGGCGCTCGAGAGCGCCGCGCGCTCGCGCGCGATGCGTGCCAGCGGCCGCAGGCGCCGCTCGGCGTAGAACGTGGCCCAGTCGTCGGTCGGCTCGTTCGGCAGCCGCAGGGAGCCAAAGCCCGCGGTGGCGCCGGCGCCGGTGGCGCCGAAGCTCTCCGCGCCGGCGCCGTGCGTCGCCGCCAGTCCCGAGCCAAACTCCCGCGTCCCGGCGCCGTCGAGGCGACCCGGCGCCACCCACTCGAGCGCGAGGTAGTCCTCGCCGACCTCGAGCACGGCGGGCGTGCGCAATGCGCCGGGCGCGGCGAGCCAGGCGAGACCCGCCGCCTCGGCGGCGTACTCACCCGGGATGGCATCGGGCCGCGTCTTCACGAAGGCAGCGCGGCCGTCGGCGAGGAGCACGCGAAAGGCCTCGTTGATGTCGCCTCCACCGACGCGCGTCGCCGCGCTCGCGCCGGGCGGCAGCGTCACGGAACCTCGCCGGCCTGGATCTGCGCGAGCAGTCCCTCGCAGGCGGCCTGCACGAGGTCGAGCACCTCCTCGAAGCCGCCCGGCGCGCCGTAGTAGGGGTCGGGCACGTCGAGCTCGCCCGAGCCGGCGGCGGGATCGAATTCGCGCAGCAGCCGCACCCGCGCGCGCTCCTCGTCGCTCTCGGCGTGCGCCCGTAGCTCGTGCAGGTTCTCGCGGTCCATCGCGATGAGCAGGTCGAAGTCCGTGAAGTCCACGGGTCGGACCTGGCGGGCACGACCCGCGAGCGTGATGCCCCTGGCGTCCGCGGCCGCGGTCGCGCGCTCGTCGGGTGCGCTGCCTATGTGCCAGCCGCCCGTGCCTGCCGAGTCGACGTGCACGGAATCGGCCACGCCGGCCTGCGCGACCAGCGAGCGCATCACGCCCTCGGCGGTGGGCGATCTGCAGATGTTCCCCAGGCAGACGAACAGCACCCTGAAGGGCACGGGCGGCCGCAACGGGCGCGTGCGAGCTCCCGCCGAGTCGGTCGCTGAGGTCCGTCGCTGCAACTACTCCTCACCCAGCTCGAGCACCGCGAGGAAGGCCTCCTGTGGAACCTCCACCCGACCCACCTGCTTCATCCGTTTCTTGCCCTCCTTCTGCTTCTCGAGCAGCTTTTTCTTGCGTGTGATGTCCCCGCCGTAGCACTTCGCGATGACGTCCTTGCGGAACGCCTTGACCGTCTCGCGGGCGATCACGTGCGAGCCGATGGCCGCCTGGATCGGGACGTCGTATTGCTGGCGGGGGATCCGCTTGCGCAACTTCTCCGTGAGCGAGCGCCCCATCTCGTAGGCCTTCTCCCGGTGCACGACCATCGACAGGGCGTCGACCGGATCGCCGGCCAGCAGAACGTCGAGCTTGACGAGATCAGAGGGCTTCATCCCGCTCAGCTCATAGTCGAGCGACGCGTATCCGCGCGTGCGCGACTTGAGCTGGTCGAAGAAGTCGAGCACGATTTCGGCGAGCGGCAGGTCGTAGGTCATCTGCACGCGCTCGGGCGAGAGGTAGTGCATGCCGGCGTGCTCGCCGCGGCGCTCCTGACACAGCTCCATGACCGCGCCGACGAACTCTTTCGGCGCGATCACCGAGGCGCGGATGAAGGGCTCGCGGATCTCGGCGATCGTTCCCGGGTCGGGCATGTCCGAGGGGTTGTGCACCTCGAGCTCCTCCCCGTTGGTGAGCGTCACGTCGAACTCGACCGATGGCATCGTGGCGAGCAGCTCGAGGTCGTACTCGCGCTCGAGGCGCTCGCGAACGATGTCCATGTGCAGCAGCCCGAGAAAGCCGCAGCGGAAGCCGAAGCCGAGCGCGTCCGACGTCTCGGGCTCCCATGAGAGCGCCGCGTCGTTGAGAACCAGCTTCTCCAGCGCGTCGCGCAGGTCGGGATAGTCGTCGGAGTCGATCGGGAACAGGCCGCAGAAGACCATCGGCTTGACGTCCCGGTAGCCGGGCAGGGCCTCCGTGGCCTGCCGGGCGTCGCCGCTTCTCGCGCGCGTCGTCAGCGTGTCGCCGACGCGCAGCTGCGTGACGTCCTTCAGCCCTGTGATCAGGTAGCCGACCTCGCCGGCGGCCAGCTGGTCGGTGGGCATCATCTGCGGGCTGAAGAAGCCGATGTCGTCGATGTCCGCTTCCGTACCCGTCGCCATCGCGCGGATCTGCCCACCCTTGCGAAAGACGCCGTCGACGACCCTGATGTAGGCGATCACGCCGCGGTACTGGTCGAACTCCGAGTCGAAGATCAGAGCGCGAGGCGGTCCCTCGGGATCACCGGAGGGCGGCGGGACCCTGGCGATGAGCTCCTCGAGCACCTCGCCGACCCCCTCTCCCGTCTTCCCGCTGATCTGCAGGATCGACTCCGGTGGCTCGCCGATCAGCTCGCTGACTTCGCCGGCCACCCGCTGCGGCTCGGCGCCGGGCAGGTCGATCTTGTTGAGGCACGGGATCAGCTCGAGGCCGGACTCGACGGCGAGGTAGGTGTTGGCGACCGTCTGCGCCTCCACGCCCTGAGAGGCGTCGACGACGAGCAGCGCGCCCTCGCAGGCTGCGAGCGAGCGCGAGACCTCATACGTGAAGTCGACGTGACCGGGCGTGTCGATCAGATGCAGCTGGTAGGTCTCGCCGTCGCGCGCGGTGAAGAAGACGCGCACCGCCTGCGCCTTGATCGTGATGCCCCGCTCGCGCTCGAGGTCCATCGAGTCGAGCAGCTGCGCGCGCATCTCTCGCGGGGCGACGGTGTGGGTGAGCTCGAGGATGCGGTCGGCCAGCGTCGACTTGCCGTGATCGATGTGCGCGATGATCGAGAAGTTGCGGATATGTGCCTGGTCCATGGGCTGCTACAGCGTAGAAGGCGGGCCGGGCCGGCGGGACCCGATAACCTTGATGGTCCGGCGGATCGCCAACTCGACGAAGACCCCTCCCCCTTCGGGACCGGCGGGGTCAGCCGCGGCAACGCGTCAGGCGAAAGCGTGACGGCCTGTCCAGGTGTCGGGAGTGTCACGCCGCCCAGGCAAGACACGCAGTCCTGGGACGTAAGTAGTAAGCGGCGGTCTCTGATCGGATGCACCGGGCGAGCTACGGCTCGTCCGGCGACATGCCGTCTTCCGCCGGGGACCGGCCGTCACCCATCACCCTCGATCAGCGTGCGCCGTGCCCGCCGCTCCGGGGCGGGGCGGGCTAGGCCCTCCCGAGCTGGGCGCTGATCAGGCGGCGCACCTGATGGGCCTCGGGTATGCGCATCGCGAGCACCGCGCGCGCGTACACGAACAGACCCGCGGCGGCGGCAGCTCCAACGCTGACGATCTGCGCTGCCAGCGAACTGCCGAGCGCCGAGTGAAGCAGCTTCCACACGACCCACGAGACGCCCGCGAGCAATGCCGAGGCGAGCAGGATGCGCGCCGTGATCATCGTCGTCTGCGCGCCTTCCAGGCGGCCGTTGAACCCGGCCCGCAGGCGCTGGAGCTGCAGCGCGGTCATCACGGCGTTCGCCGCGACGGTTCCGATGATCAGCCCGGCTATGCCGAGCGGCTTGTACAGAGCGATGCTCACGATCACGTCGACGATGATGTTCAGCGCCGCCAGACGCGTCGGTATCCACGGCCTCTGGACGGCGAAGAACGTCCTCGTGAGCAGCAGGTTCAGCCCGCCGAAGGGCAGGCTGAAGGCGAACCAGAAGAGCGCGATCGAGACGAAATGGGTCGATTCCGCTCCGAAGGCGCCGCGTTCGAACACGAGCCGCACGATTGGCGTCGACAGGACGATCATGAACGCCGCGGCGGGGATCAGCAGGAGGTTGATCTGGCGCATGCCGATGCCGACCGCTCGTCGCATGCCGGCCGCGTCGCGGCGGGAGGCCATGCGGCTGAGCGTCGGGAACAGGACAGTCGCGACGGCGACGCTGAAGAGACCCTGCGGCAGCATGTAGATGCGAAATGCGTTGTCGATCGCGCGCGGCGCCTGCTTGTTGACCAGCGTGCCGAAGACCGAGTTGATCAGCTGGTCGAGGTTCACGATCCCCAGCCCGATCGTGACGGGGAGCATCAGCACGAACACCTGCTTGATGCGGGGATCTCGCCAGTCGACCGAGAACTGCAGGCGGAAATCGATGCGACCTAGCGCCGCGAACGCCATCAGCAGCTGCACGAACGTGGCCACGAGGATCGCTATGGCGAGCGCATAGATCTCATTGCCGTTTTCGTAGCCGCCATGGAAATGGGGCTTCAGCACGACGAGCAGGACGATGATCACGACGTTCCAGACCGCCGGCGAGATCGCGGGGATCGTGAAGTGGTCGTAGGACTGCAGCACGCCCACGAGCAGGCCGTTGAGGCCCAGCAGCAGCACGACAGGGAAGAGCACCCTCGAGAGGCCCACCGTCAGCGAGTCGAGGGCCCCGTTGAACGTCGGCCCGGTGAACAGCGGCATGATCACCCCGGCGGCCAGGATGAAGATCGCGGTGACCGCGCCGAGCCCGATCAGCAGAATCCAGAAAAGGGTCGAGGCCAGGCGCAGCGCCTCTTTGCGCCGCCCCTGCTGAAGCAGGTCGGTGAACACGGGCACGAACGCGGCCGAGAGGGCGGCGTTCGCGAACAGGTTGCTGACGAGGTTCGGGATCTGGAAGGCGATCGTGAAGGCCGACGCGGGCCCGCGCGTGCCGAAGAAGCTCGCGGCTACGATTTCGCGGACGAGGCCGGCGATTCGCGAGATGCCCGTCGCGATGGAGAAGATCGCGGTGTTGCGGGCCACACCCCCGCCGCCGGGAGGCGGCGGTGCGGGCGGCTCCTCGGCGAAGGGTTCTGCCACGGCGGACAAGGCCGCTATAGTACGGCCCTCCGCGGCGCGCCCGGGACTGTCTCAGGCGGCCGCGACCGAGCCATGGCCAACATCCATTCACAGAAGAAGCGGATCCTCCGCTCCGAGCGTGAGCGCTTGGAGAACCGCCTCTACACCTCCACGATCAAGACCTACTTCCGCCGCCTGGAGGCACAGGTCGAGGGCGGGGAGGAGGCCGCCGCCGAGGCCACGCACCGGGAGCTCGTCAGCACGATCGACAAGGCGGTCAAGCGGGGGGCCGTGCACCGCAACACGGGCGCCCACCGCAAGTCACGCGCGGCGCACCTGCTCGGCCGCGGCAAAGCGTCCTAGCCCGTCATCGCCTCTATCGTGCGCAGGGCGAGCGTGGCCTCGCCCATGCCCGCAAGCGGCGAGCGAGCGTCCGACAGGACCGCGCCACCTCTCGAGTCGACTTCAAGGGCGGCGAGCGCCACCAGCGCCGCCTGCAGCCGCTCGGGGTCGGTACGGGCCACGTCGGCGAGGAAGCGCTCGGCCGCGCGCGCCGGCATGCGCAGATCTCGCTTCAGCCCTGCGACGGGCTCGCCCGAGCGCAGGCGCAGCGAGGCGGCGAGCGCGTCGCGCAGCCGCTGGGCCATCAGGTAGGTGAGGCCTGAGAGCCGCTCGCCCTGCTGGCGCAGGCGCAGGTAGGAGCGCGCCGCCTCGCGGCGGTTCCCGCCGACGAGCGCGTCTGCGAGCCCGTATGCCCGCCACTCCGCCGAGTGGGCCGCGCGGCCTTCGATGTCCGCGACCGTCACCGCTCTCGCCGGCGATGACCCGGCAGCGGCCCCGCTCACAGCTCCCCCGTCGGGCGGCTCGCCCTCGAGTGCGAGCTTCTCGAGCTCGCGCAACAGCCGCTGCTGGCGCTCGCCCACCTGCGCCACGAGCGCCTTCGCGGCGGCGGCGTCGAGCGACAGGCCCATGCGCGCCGCCTGCTCGCGCGCCCACTTCGGCAGCTCCCACGGCTTGACGGTCATCTGCGCGACGATCTGGCCACCGGCGCGCTTGACGGCGTCGTGAACCGCCGCCGGGGCCTTCGTTCGAGACTCCTCGCGCGCGAACATCGCGAGCGTCGTCTCGGGCGGCATCTGACTCATGGCCTGCAGAAGATGCTTCTCCACGTCGCCATCCCGCCAGCGCTCCACCCCTTCGACGATGATCACGCGCCGCCCGATCGCCAGCGTCATCGTCGCCAGGGCCTGCGCCACGCCGGCCGGCGTTCCCGCATCACCCTCGAGCAGCTCGACGCTCGCGGCGTCGCCGTCGCCCGCTTCGGAGAGCGCGCGCAGGCCCGCGCGGCGCTCGGCCACCGCGCCATGGTCGTCCCCGTGGATCAGGTAGGCGGGTTTGAGTCGTGGCATCGCACGCCGAGTGTATGCAGGCGCGGGGACGCCTGGGCCGTCTAGCGGACGACGAGGTTGACGAGCTTTCCAGGCACGACCACCTCCTTGACAAGCTCACGACCGTCGAGGTGCGCCCTGACGTTGGGTGCGGCACGGCACAGCTCCTTGAGCGCCTCCGGGCTCGCGTCGGCGCTGGCCTGCACGCGGTCGCGGACCTTGCCGTTGACCTGGCAGACGAGCTCGTAGACCTCACGCTCGAGCAGCGCCTCCTCGGCCTCGGGCCATGGCTGCTCCCAGACCCGCTCACCGGTCAGAAGCTCATACGCGTCGGCGGACACGTGTGGCGCGAACGGGAACAGAAGCGAAGCGGCGGTGCCGAGGGCGAATCGCATCGCCTCGGGCGACACCGAGTCGCGAAGGCGCGAGGCTTCGTTCAGCAGCTCCATGACGGCGGCGATCGCCGTGTTGAAGGCGAAGCGCCGAAGGTCGCCGCTGACCTTCTCGATCGCCCAGTGCGTCTTGCGCAGGAGCGCGAGGTCCGCGCCCTCGGGCGTGGACGGCTGCGTCAGGCCGACGGCGGCGTCCTCCGTCCGCTCGGCTGCCTCGGCGGCGAGCCTCCACAGCCTGCCGAGGAACCGGTGCACGCCCTCGACTCCCTCGTCCGACCAGTCGGCGTCCTGGTCGGGCGGCCCGACGAACAGGATGTAGCAGCGGGCCGTGTCGGCGCCGACACGCTCGACGATCGACGCCGGGGAGACGACGTTGCCCTTCGACTTGCTCATCTTGGCACCGTCCTTGGTGACCATGCCCTGCGTGAAGAGCGCGTCGAACGGCTCCTGGAAGTCGAGATGCCCGAGGTCGGCGAGGGCCTTCGTGAAGAAGCGCGCGTACATCAGGTGCAGGATCGCGTGCTCGACGCCGCCGATGTACTGATCGACAGGCATCCATTCGCGCAGGGCCGCCGGATCCCACGCCGCCTGTTCGTTGTGCGCGTCGCAGTAGCGCAGGAAGTACCAGGAGGAGTCCACGAACGTGTCCATCGTGTCCGTCTCGCGCCGAGCGGGGCCGTCGCAGGTCGGGCATGTCGTGTTCACCCACTCCTCCGCGGCGGCGAGCGGCGAGCGGCCCTTCGGCGTGTAGTCCTCGATGTCGGGCAGCCTGACGGGCAGCTGCTCCTCGGGCACCGGCACCACGCCGCAGCGCTCGCAGTAGAGGATCGGGATCGGGCAGCCCCAGTAGCGCTGGCGGGAAACGAGCCAGTCGCGCAGCCGGTAGTTCACCGATGCGTGGCCCTTGCCCTCGCGGTCGAGCCACGAGACGATCTCGCCGAGCGCCCGGCGGTTGTCCATGCCGTCGAAGTCGGGATGGGAGTTGACGATCTCGCCGTCGCCGGTGTAGGGCAGACCGTCGTCGTCCGCCGCAGGCGCGTCCGGCTCCGCAACGGCGGACGGGAGCGGCGCGATGACCCGCCGGATCGGCAGCCCGTAGGCCTTCGCGAACGCGTAGTCGCGCTCGTCGTGCGCGGGAACGGCCATGATCGCGCCTGTTCCGTACTCCATCAGAACGTAGTCGGCGACGAACATCGGCAGCCGCTCGCCGTTGACGGGGTTGACGACGGTGCGACCGAGCGGCACGCCGGTCTTTGGCCTCTCGGCGTTGCCGCGTTCCTCGTTGCTCTCGTTGAGCGCGTGATTCACGTACTCGTGGACGGCCTGCTCGTTCGGCGTGCCGCTGGCGAGGCGCAGCACGTCGGGGTGCTCGGGAGCCATCACGAAGAACGTCGCTCCGAACAGCGTGTCGGGGCGCGTGGTGAACACTGGGTAGTCGATTCCGAGCTCCTCGCAGCGGAACGTGACCTCCGCGCCCTCGCTGCGGCCGATCCAGTTTCGCTGCATCGTCTTCACATGCTCGGGCCAGTCGATCCCGTCGAGGTCGTTCAGCAGCCGCTCGGCGTAGTCGGTGATCCGCAGGAACCACTGCTCGAGCTGGCGGATTTCGACGAGGCAGCCGCAGCGCTCGCAGCGGCTCTCGGCGTCGACCTGCTCGTTGGCGAGGACGGTCTGGTCGTGTGGGCACCACTTGACGGCGGCCTCCTTGCGGTAGGCGAGACCGGCGCGAAACAGCTCCAGGAAGATCCACTGCGTCCAGCGGTAGTAGCTCGGTTCGCTGGTGGCGAACTCGCGCGACCAATCGATCGAGATGCCCCAGGAGTGGAACTGCCGGCGGAAGGAATCGATCGATTCCGCGATCGACACTCGCGGATGCACGCCGGTCTTGATCGCATGGTTCTCGGCGGGCAGGCCGAAGGAGTCATAGCCCATGGGATGCAGCACGCGGCGGCCGAGGCGACGGTGGAAGTGCGCGATCGCATCTCCGACCGAGTAGGTCTTCAGGTGACCGATGTGCGGCTCGCCGCTGGGGTAGGGCAGCATCTCGAGCACGTACGAGTTCCGCTCGAGCGCGTCCGCGCCAGGCCGCTGCGCGCGAGCGGGATCGGAGCCCTCGTTGATGACCTCCCAGGTGTGCTCCTGCGCCCAGACGCGCTGCCAGCGCTGCTCTATCTCTCGGGGCTCGTAGCGGTGTTCTGCCATCGGAGCTCGGAGGTTAGCGGGCGGCCTGCGGCGAGACCCGCGAATTTGCTGACTAGCGAGGAGCGGCGATCGCCTGCGGCTGATCGAAGCGGCTGCGTGCGCGCAGGAGCCTCACGACCTCGGCCGGCGCCGTGGCGGGTGAGCCCGCGTCGAACGGCGGCTGCGGGTCGTACTCGATCGCCAGCTGGATGGCCTGGGCGACCTGGTCTCCCGCGATGGCGGCGGCGAGCGTCAGGGCCATGTCGATCCCGGCCGACACGCCGGCACCGGTGACGATCTTCCCGTCGAAGACGACCCGCTCGGCGACGGGCTGGGCGCCGAGGCGGCCCAGCTGCTCGAGCGCGAGCCAGTGACTCGTCGCGCGCTTGCCGTTCAGCAGGCCGGCAGCGGCGAGAATCAGCGAGCCGGTGCATACGGACGTCGTCCAGGTCGTCGTCTCGTGCGCGGCGCGCACCCACTCGAGCGCCGGTCCGCCCGCGCGCGCGGCGACCTCGCCCGGGCCGCCAGGTACGAGCAGGATGTCCGGCCGCTGCAGCTGATCGATCGCCGTCTCGGCGAGGATCGCGAGCATGCCGTTGTCGGTGCGCACGGGCCCCGGCTCCTGTGCCACGAACGTCGCGCTCGCCCCGGGAAGGCGGCTGAGCACCTCATAGGGGCCAATCGCATCGAGCGCGGTGAACCTGTCGTAGAGGAGGATGGCGATGTTCATCAGCTGGCTCCTTTGCTCGAGACGGTGGCGCTCATGCTGCGGCGCGCGGACGGTGGGCGTGGGTCCGGAAGCGGCGGCGGTACTCGGCGGGCCCGACGCCGAGCGCCCGAAGGAACGAGCGGCGCATCGTCTCGGCGGTGCCGAAGCCACACGCCGCGGCGACGGTGGCCACGGGATCGGCGCTGTCCTCCAGGCGCCCTCGGGCCGCCTCGAGGCGCACGCGCTCGACGTAGCGCGCGGGGGTGACGCCGGTCTCGGCGCGAAAGGCGCGTGCGAAGTGGCGAGGGCTCATGTTGGCGTGGGCCGCCATGGCCTCCACCGTGTGCGGCGCCGAGATGTCCTCGACCACCAGCCGCTGCACCTCGCGCAGGGGCTCGCGCTCCGGCTGCTGGGCGGCGAGCGCAGCGCTGAACTGCGACTGGTTGCCGGGCCTTCGCAGGAAGAGCACGAGATGCCGTGCGATCGAGAGGGCGGCATCGCGATCGAGATCCTCTTCGACGAGTGCGAGCGCGAGGTCCATGCCCGCGGTGACTCCGGCGGACGTCCAGATCGGGCCGTCGCGCAGGAAGATCGGGTCGGCGTCGACGCTGACCTCGGGATACAGGCGGGCGAGCTGCGCGGCCGATGCCCAGTGGGTCGTCGCTCGACGCCCGTCGAGAAGGCCCGCGCGGGCGAGCAGGAAGGCGCCCGTGCAGACGGACGCCGTGCGCCTTGCACGAGGGGCAGCACCGGAGATCCACTCGATCAGCCCGCCGTCGGCGGTTGCCTCTCTTTGACCGGGGCCGCCGGCGACGATGAGCGTGTCGATCGTGCCGGAGACGTCGGCGAGCCGCGCGTGGGGCGTCATCAGGAGACCGCTCGATGAGCGCAGTGGGGCGCCGTCGGCGCTGGCGATCAGCACCTCGTAGCCGCGGTCCTCGCGGCCGGTCGCCTCGATCAGCTGCTGGGCGCCGGCGAACACCTCCAGGGGCCCGGTCACGTCGAGGCTCTGCACCGCCGGGTAGGCGACGATAACGACCTTGCGGGGCCGGACTGTGGGGCTCATGCGAGGATCATCCCCCACTCCCGCTCTGTCCGCAAGGACAGATTTCCAACATTCTCTGCCATCGCTCCAAGGCGTCGCTACGCGGATGACGCAGCGCCCGCGCCGTCAGGCAGGCTGTGTTTCGTCGTGAACGAGCGAGCCGGCCGGGATGGCGGGGTCTACCATTGCCGCATGGAGCCTCCGCACGAGGCCGACGTCGACGCACACGACAGCGACCCGAACGCGCTCAGCGCCGCACCGGGCCGCGTGGCGAGCATCGTCGGTGCGGCGGAACGGGCGGCGAACGAGCTCCGCGAGCAGGCGGAGGCCCGCGCGCGCGAGCGCATCGCCGAGGCGGACAGGGCGGCCGATCACCGCGTGCGAGCTGCCGAAGAGGAGGCCCAGGAGATCCTGCGCGAGGCGCGCACGCAGGCCGAGGCGAGCAGGAACGAGGCGGTGGCGGCGGTCGCCGGGCTGCATGCGGAGGCCGAGCGCGCGCGTGATGAGGCGGCCCGCGCCAGCGCGCAGGCGCGCGAGGACGGTGAGCGTGTGCTCGCCGATGCGCGTGCGCACGCGGAGCAGGTGCTTGCCGCGGCCACCGCCGAGTCCGAGCGTTTGCTCGCCTCGGCGGGCGAGGAGTCGGCGCGGATCCTCGCCGGCGCCCGGGAGGAGTCAGACAGAGTTCTCAAAGCGGCGAGCAGCGAGTCCGAGCGCCTGCTGGCCAGCTCCCGCGACGCGGTGAACCGGAGCGTCGAGGAGACGCGCGAGCAGACCGAGCGACTGCTGGCCACGCGCCGCGAAGAGCTCGAGAAGCTGCGCGCCACCGCGGAGAAGCAGGCGAAGGAGATCCGCTCGCGTGCGATGGCCGATGCCCGGGAGATCACGAGCGAGGCGCACATCGTCGCACGCGACGTGCTCAGCGAGGGGACGGAGATGTCGCGCAACCTGAGCGAGCTGTCGGTGTCGCTGCGTAACAACGCCGAACGGCTGCTGCGGGACGTCGGGCTGGCGCACGGCGCGATGACGGCTCGCCTTGACCAGACCGCTCCGGGCTCCCGCTCAGGCACGGGCGAGGGCCCCGCCGCCAGGCGGACCGGACCCGACGACTACGGGCCGGGCGACGACCTCGACGTTCCGGAGTTCATGCCGCGCGATTGACCGGTGGGGCTCCCGGGCCGCGCTCGCGGCTGCAATCCCGGCTCGAGCAGGGCGCAGTTCCGGCCGCGAGTTTCGTCGCAGTCGCCGCGTAGGGTTCGCTGCGTGAATGATCTGACCCCAAGCCAGAAGGGGGCGGTGGCAGAGGCGGCGATCACCGCGGCGGCGATCCAGCTCGGCTTCGTCGTCCTGCGCCCGCTCTGTGAGGGCCGCAGATACGACCTCGCGATCGACTTGGAGCCAGAGCTCCTGCGGGTGCAATGCAAGTTGGCGCGCCGTCGCAACGGCGTGTTGTACGTGCACTTGGGGACAAATCGCTACACCCCGCGAGGTTACGTTTCGACGAGCTACACCGCGGCAGAGATCGATGCGGTGGCCGCCTACTCGCCGCATCTGAACCGATGCTTCCTCCTCCCCATCGACCAGGTCGCAGGCCGTCGGGCCATCCACCTCCGGCTCGACCCGACCAACAACAACCAGGCCGAGCGGATCAAGTGGGCTCGCGACTACGAGTTTCCGACGATGATGGAACGGCTGCGACAGTCTCAGCATGAGAGAAGGCAACCTTGACGGCTACACTTCCTGAACCTGTTTGGGGCTATAGCTCAGCTGGGAGAGCGCTACGCTGGCAGCGTAGAGGTCGTCGGTTCGAGCCCGACTAGCTCCACCTCGTTGATGAAGGTCTAAACCGGACGGGTTCCCGCCCTGGCAGGGCTCGGCGTCGATGAGTACGACCGACGTGTCGGCGCTTATGGCGTCTCCCAACACGAGAGACGCTCAGGCCTCACAGCTCGCCGGCCAGGCCCACGACGAGCCACACGAGCGCGCCCGCCCCGAGAAGGCGACGAAACCAGTTGACCCCGCTCACCAGCTCCTGCCACGCCCAGACAGCGAGGCCGACGGTAAAGACGGCCCGGCCGACATCGTGAGCGGTGCCGCTGGTCGCGGCAGCGAGTCCCAACCCGGCGAATGCGGCCAGCAGCGGCGGGTTCGGGAATTGCGCGATGGGGAAACGGCGCGGCCAGCCGACCTGGCCCCGCCGCCAAAGCTCGGCGGCGCTCACACCCCCCACTCTCCCAGCTTGAAGCCTGCGAAGGCCGGTGCCGTGCTCAATCCTGGGGCCCCAAGCACCGAGGGACGCGGCCGACTCCCGCCGTCAGGGGACGAGCCCGTAGGGAAACGCTCCGGTCAAACGCTCGCTGCCGTGTGACGTCACGAGCAGCAGGTCCTCGACCCCTGCGCCGCCAACGCCCCTGATGACGGTTCCCGGCTCGACGGCTATGACGTCGCCGGCAACAAGCGGTTCGGTATCGGTGAGCCCGAGAGTCGGCGCCTCGTGGACCTCGAGCCCGACGCCGTGACCGAGGCTGTAATAGAAGCCTTCGCGCAGCGTCTCGCCTCGCTTCTTGCTGCGCTGGGTCGGGTGTCCGGCCGCCTCGAACACGTCGCTTGCAAGCCCCTGGAGCTCTGCTCCACCCACGCCTGGCCGGGCCGCAGCGCAGGCGTGCTCGTGAGCTTCGAGCACGACCGCATACAGATCGACCACCTGGTCGCTGATCTCTCCCCTCACGAACGTGCGGGTCATGTCAGCCCAGCATCCAGACCGCTCGTCCCGCGGCCACAGGTCGATTTCGATCGGCGTATGCGCGGGAAGCGCCCCCGAGCCGGGATCGTGCCCGATCGGGGCGTCGGGCCCAAGGGCCCTGACGATGATGTCGGCGGGCGCCGGAGCGCCTGCCCGAGCGCACACCTCTCGGATCCGCGAGCGCACCGTCTCCGCCGTCAGCAGCGCACCGCCGAGGCGCAGATCGTGTCCATCGATCGCGGCGTCGCGGAGCATCGCCGCGGCCTCGCCCATGGCGTCTATCGCGACCGCGGCCGCCCGCTTGATCCCGGCCATCTCAGCGTCTGTCTTGCGCCGTCGACGTTCACTGAACAGCGTCCGCTCCACGGTGAGCGCAACGCCGCCGGAGCGCAGCCGGTCGGCGACCGCGAGGGGGAAGTCCGGCGGGACCAGTGCCTCGTCGATCCCAAGGGCGGCAGCGGCACGCAGGCAGAGCTCGACGTCCACCTCCGCCTGGGAGAGACCCTCCGCGAGGAGCTCATCTCGGCCCAGCGCGTTTTCCATGAGAAGCTCGAGATCGGGAGCCGCCCGCCCGATCCGAGTCTCCTCCAGCGCGTTCGTCACCACCGCGCGCCTTCCATCGGCCTCCAGATAGAGGAACGGGTCGCCGATCGCAACGGGAACCACATGCCGCAGATCGGGCGAGGACTCGGTGTCGCCGTAGATCAACACCTTCACGACCCGAAGGGTCGCATAGCCAGTAGGACACCCGCCTGCCCGCGGGTCAGGCTCGCTCGGGCGTAGGCTCGAGATGTGGCTCGAGCCATTCGCGCAGGCGCTCGAACGGCACGGCGCCCACCATGCGATCGACCTCCGAGCCGCCTTTGATCACGATCAGCAGCGGAATGCCCTGCACGTCGAAGCGAAGCGAGATCTCGGGAGCCTCGTCCGTGTTGAGCTTGACCACCTTCAGTCGTCCAGCGTTCTCCCGGCCGATCCGTTCGACCAGCGGCGAGACCATGCGGCACGGTCCACACCAGGGCGCCCAGAAGTCGACCAGCACCGGCACGGAGGCCGTGATCTCCTCCTGGAAGGACTCCTCGCTGGCTTCGACGATCCAGGGCAGCAGCGTGTGGCAGACGCTGCACCGCGGTACGCCCGACGCAGTGGGGCGTACGCGGTTCTTCGTGCCGCAACTGGGACAGGAGACGATCGTGCCGGCGCCTGGCATCACGTTCCGATCTCGTCCGCTTCGCCCGCCCGTCGGCCGGCAAGTTCGGGCGCCGGGGGCAGCTGAAAGTGCAACGAGGCCGCCACGAGGCTCGTGCCCAACCCAGCGTCTGCCGGAACATGGTGGATCGAGCCGCCACCGTCGATCACCGCCTCGACGAGCTCGTCGATCACGTCAGGCACCCGCCGGGTCTCGCCGCCTGACACCGGGCAGGTCTCGCCGGTGAGGCCAAGCCAGCGCGACTCGTCGCAGACGACGCCGGGCGAGCTCGCGCCGGCCTCCACGAACAGCGCCTGCACGGCTCGCAGCGAGCCGGCCCACAGGCACGACTCCAGGCCGACCGCCGCCGCGCCGCCGCGGGCTGCGC
>Ga0210409_10003651_pt1 | contig 17009 bp, 18 predicted proteins | sample IncBWH17MmetaG_FD_161649 | JGI IMG/M metagenome (GOLD analysis project Ga0210409, IMG submission 161649) | Forest soil microbial communities from Barre Woods Harvard Forest LTER site, Petersham, Massachusetts, United States - Inc-BW-H-17-M | ecosystem: Environmental > Terrestrial > Soil >...
ACGCCTGAAACTCCCAACCTGGTCGGCAAAAACGATTCAACACCCGATATGCGCCCCGGCCTCGGTTGGGACGGCCTCGCCAAGCTGCAATCGTTTGTGCGGCAGGGCGGTGTTCTGCTTACGGCGCTTGACACCTCGCAATTTGCAATCTCCACCGGATTGGCCAATGGAGTCAGCTCCACCAATTCTGACAAAATGAAAATTGTCGGCTCCATCGTTGGCACACGGCTCGTTGACGCGGCCAGCCCCATTGCCTACGGCTACGACGAAAAGGTCTCCGCCTATTGTGATGAAGGCCCCATTTTCTCCGTCACCAGCATTCTTGGCGCTCATCGCCGGCACCTTGGCCCGGAGATGAAATCACGGCCGACCGGCCGCGGCACCAAGGACGACCCCGATTTCGTCATCGGCCGGCCGGCTTCTGAAGTTCCAGACGAGCCAGAGAAGGAACTCTGGGAAGCTCCTCAGCCAACCGACGAGCAGAGCTTCAATAATCCGCGCGTCATCCCCCCGGCCAACCGTGCGCGCGTCATCCTGCGTTACGCTGACTCCAAGGACCTGCTCATCTCCGGCCTCGTCGAGAACGGCAACGAAATCGCCCAGCATCCCGCGGTGCTCGATGTCCCCAACGGCTCCGGTCACGTAGTCCTGTTCTCAATCAATCCCGTCTATCGCGGCGAAACCGAGAACACCTACTCCCTGGTGCTCAACACGGTCCTGAACTTCGACAGCCTGAATGCCGGCCGCAGGGATGCCGACCAGAAATAGTCGGCGTCGTTCGCCAACACGCGAGCGTAGCGGCCCCGACCCGGGCGGGGACCCGTCTCCAGTTCCACTTGTCCTTGCCATTAAAGCTGTTTGGAGTACAATCGCCGCCGACATGCCGAAACAAAAATCCCGCAAGCCTTCCAGGCGACCCGGCCGGCGCCGCAGTCGCGGCGCAACGGCAACGAAACTCCCGAAAAATGCCGTTACCCTGGTCGTCACTCTCCGCGCCAAGGAAGGGCAGCACATCCTCCTCGAAGCCGAGCTTCGCGCGCTAATCGGACCCACGCGAAAGGAACAGGGCTGCTTGCAATACGATCTGCACCGCTGCGCCGATCAGCCCGGCACTTTCCTCTTTCACGAAGTCTGGGAAACCCGCGACCACCACACCGCGCACACCCGCACCCCGCATTACCTCCGCTGGAACGCCCGCAAAGACGCGCTGCTCGCCTCCCGCGAATCCGCCTTCTGGCACCAACTCGCCTAGCTTTTTTTTGGAGTGCGACAGCAAAACTGCTGCTTTTGAGGCGGGTACTTTTGCCACAGACTTTTCGACATTTGCGATTTGAACTGCGGCGGATTGCCTAAGGCAACGTCTTCGCCATCCTCACCACGGTAAGCGACATTCCATTCGGCAGCGGCACCTCAATCTGCTCGCCTTTTGCATAACCCCGCGCGGCATACATCGGAACGCCCGTCAGAGTCGCGCCCATCTCAAATCGCCGGAACCCAAGCGAATATGCGGCATCCTCGCAAGTTTTCAAGATCAGACTCGCGATCCCACGCCGAGTCCACTCCGGATGTACAAAAAATGCCCTGATCTTCGCCGCATCGCGCGCCGGATCGAGCATTGCGTTGTCGCGATAGGGTCCATGATCGCTGCCGTACAGCGTTTTGCGCATGCTCCACCCCCCGCAAGCCACCAGCACCTTCTCACCAGACGCGCCAACCGCTTCCACAACGTAATATGTTTCATCCGCGACCAGTTGCGTATCCACGCCATACGCCGTGCCCAGCGCCGCATCCAATTGCTCCGCGGAATAATCCTCCCGCTGCAAAACCCTCACCGACGTATCAATCAATTCGCGCAGCGCCGGAATATCCGCCGTCGTCGCCAGCCGTATCGTGAAATTGTCCGTTTGCCCGGCCATGAGCTGCCCTCGCCAAGCTTCCAACGCCATTCTAACTCGCTGGCGCTCCGACGTAATAACCCGGCCGGGCCCGCACTTTCAATCCCCGCTCTTTTTCCTTTGAAACGGTCACGCTGATTTCGTGATACCCATCCGTGTTCTCGCCGCTCGGCGTATACGTCAGCGTGTATTGCGCGTGCAGCTCACCGCCCATTTCATCGATCGCTCTCTCGATTGTCCGGTCCTTCCACGTGGAGACATGCAGGCCGCCGGTCGCCGCCGCGGCAATCTCCAGTTGATGCGACGTCACCTGATCCTTCACATGCATCACCGCCCAAACCGCTAGCGACAACAGGCTCCCTCCTTGCGGCTGACTGGTGTCCCCAGTCGTCGGTGTTTGCACTGTTCCGGGCGGTGGTGGCATGCCGTATGTCCCCTCCGGCGTTGCCGAGGAAGGTCCCGTATGCTCCGGCTTCCTCTTCAAGTCCGCCTTCGTGGTGGAAATCCCCACGGTGTAGATGGTCACATTGGCCAACTGCGCTCGCCGTAGCACTTCTCCCAGTTTTTCTTCGCTGCCCGAATCGTGGGCTTCCGCAATCACTAGCATCACTCGCCGGTGGCCCAACTCCGTCTCGGAAACTTCAGGACGCGCGCTCAACAGTTCCACAGCCTTCGACATCGCATCGAACAACTTTGCTCCCGATGTTCCTTGCGGCAATCCGGACATTGCCTTTTCCATCGCATCGGGGCTGCTCGTAAATTCCAGCAGGGTACTCACCCGATCGTCAAATCCCACGACGGCGCCTTCTCCTGTCGGTCCGGTCACGGTCTGCGAAATCAGGATCCCCGACTTACGAATCTGCGGCAGAATCGGGGCGATCCGCGAACTCGTTTCCACCACCACCGCCAGCGAAATCGGGTCTCCGCCTAAATTGAAATGCGTGATCTTTTGCAGCGCGCCGTTATCGGTAATCCGGAAATCCGATTCTTCCAGGTCGTGCACCATTTCGCCTTTTTCGTTCCTCACCGTCACGGGAGTATTCACCAACACGCTGCGGACTTTGATTGGCGCCGGCCCTTTCTGAATAGGTGTGCCCGGCTGCGGGATCATGGGCCCATCCGGCGCTTGCGCCCACGCGAACGGCAACGCAACCGTCGCCATCAGAAGCAGCCCCAGGAAAATCGCCATGGGTCTCTTCATCTGCAATCGCCGCCCGACTCGGTAGTGTTCAATGGTCTCTCCAGACAACGCCCAACGCACCCTCGCGTATTCAATTCGACGCCAGCCACCCCAAAGGCGTTGCCGCCGCGCTTCACCCTGCCTACAATCTAAACGCACCTTGATTGGAGAAAATTCCCATGTCCGACGGTAAGCGCCCCAAGCCCCAGCACGCCCCGAAAGCTCCGCACGAAAATCCCGAGTTCCTGGCCAGCACGCCGGCGCGGCCTATTCGCATCATTTCCGAGTACATCTATCCTCTCGTGCAGCTTAAGAAGGAAGGAATCTGCGACACTATCGTGATGTTCGGCTCCGCTCGCATCCACTCTCACGAAGCAGCCTCCTCCCGCTACACCCGCCTGAAAAAAATGAAAACTTCCCGTTGGAGCGACGCCCGGCGGAAATCGCACCGCCTGCACCTTCGCGAAGCCAAAAGCGCTCTCGATATGTCCGTCTATTACGAAGAGGCGCGCCAACTCTCCCACAAGATCACCACGTGGGCGCTTACGCTCGGACCGCGTCCCCGCCGCTTTGTAATCTGTTCCGGCGGTGGCCCCGGCATCATGGAAGCCGCCAACCGCGGCGCTTACGAAGCCGGCGGCAAGTCCATCGGCCTCTCGATCGAACTGCCCCACGAGCAATTCGCGAATCCCTACATCAGCCCCGAGCTCAGCTTCAATTTCCATTATTTCTTCATGCGCAAATTGTGGTTCGCGCAAATCGCCAAAGCACTCATCGTTTTTCCCGGCGGCTTCGGCACGCTCGACGAGCTGTGGGAGATGATGACCCTCTCGCAAACCGGCAAGATGCCCAAGCACACCTTGATCCTTATCTACGGCCGCAAATATTGGAACGAAGTGCTCAACCTCAAAAACATGGTCCGCTGGGGCACCATTAGCCAGGCGGATTTCGATAATCTGCAATATGCAGACAGTGTCGACGAAGCCTTCGACAAAATCCGTATGGGACTCGAGAAATACCATATGCAGGGAGATCCGTTTCTCCAGGCCTATTAATCAGCCCATTCACGAAGCGCTAAAGTATTGATTTCAGATAGAATAGCCAGCTATGGTCTCCTGAGAATCTGCTCAGGTTATCACCTGATTCTCACTTGCTCCCCTCCACTCTATACTTCCATACTGTATGCCCCAGTCTTCTTTCCAAACTTCTCGCCGCAGGCTATCTCAGCTGCGGCTACAAGGGAGAATCTATGAAGCTTCCACTGAACTCCTGGGGTTTTCGCGCAGTTCTTTCCGGGTCGGCTCTGGCCACCGCTCTGTTTTTCGCCGGCGCCACCCCATTGCACGCAGATGACGACTGCCAGAAGCGCATCGCCCGGGCAGACCACAAGCTTCACGAAGCCGCCGAGCATCATGGTTGGGACAGCCCGCAAGCCGCGAAGTACCGCCACGAACTGGCGGAAGCGCGCTCCTGGTGTTGGGAACATAGCCATCGCTGGTGGGATGAGGACGGCCACCGCTGGCGCACGGATCACGATTGGGATGACCACGATCATGATCATGATCACGACCATCACTAAACCAATCCTTGATTGAATCTCAAGTGCCGGGCAACCGCCCGGCACTTTTTGTTATGTGCCGATTCGCTTGTGTCCCCATCCTTTGTCCGTCCTTATGATTGAGCCGCGGCAAGGCGCCGCGTAAATGGTTTATTTAGCGCACTTTACAACCAAAAGCAACCTTCCATTCAAACAGGTGTTTGAATCCACAGGATGCACCCCCGATCGCCAGCCCGGGCCAGGCTCCTGGAGGCAATCGTATGAAACTTCTCTCGTTCACACTCGGTTCGTTTCTCGGAAAGACGGCTCTGGCCACCGCGGCCCTCGGCTTCTTCCTGGCCGCCGGTGCGCCCGCCGCAAAGGCCAACGATTGGGACGACTGCAATCGTCGGGTCGCCTATACCGAATGGCGCTATCGCGAAGCGGTCGAACGCTTCGGTCCTTATAGCCGCGACGCGCGTCATTGGGAACACGAACGACACGAGGCGTACGAGCGCCAGGCGCATCTGCGCCACGAATACCGCGAGCACCATCGCGACCGGGACGATCATTACTAACGTGACGCCAGCCGCCAAAAAGCAGAAAGGGCGCCTTCGCCGCAGGCGCCCTCTCTAGTTTCTTATGATTCGCGATTATTCCGCGTGAACCAGCGGCTCGTCCGAAAACACCGCCTCGAACCGCTTCGTCTCATCCTGATCGTGCAGCATCACCACCGGCACTATCCGCAACGACTGCTTGCACAAATGGCACTGCACGCCTTCTCCCTGCAAATCCTGCAGAAAGCCGTCTGTAAACCGGTACTCTGTCCGCTCGCGCCGGGCCTTCTTCTGGCTTTTCGCGCCGCAATGAGGACAAGCAAATTCCACTACGTCCTGCTGCGGATCGCGGTCCAGAGCTGCCCAACCCGTGCGGCGCACGCCGACTACCTCGGGTATACGCCTTTCCATCGGGTTCTCCTCCTTGGATCCACGTCCGAAAGATTCGATGCCTTGCCGAATCGATTAGATGTAACTAAATTTTCAATTTTATCTCCGAATATACCGAACCCCCCATCCTAGTAGAAACACATTACTTGCCCTCCTCGTGGTCTCCCGAGAAACCTCTTCTGGAGCGACCTCTGCGCGCTTCCCCAGACTACTCTCTCTGCGTTAAATCCCTCTTTCTGATTCCTTGCCTCGTGGGCACTTGTCACCCGCCTCGGTGTCAAACAACACAGAGGACGCGCGCACCTCACATCCCTGCGAGCGCGGCGCTGGTCTCCGGAACGCAACCTCCGGAGGCTGGCGCCGCAAAAATTCCACGGCTCGCAGGAAATTTTCCGGAGGTGTGTGATGACTCTCGAAGCCCGACGTGTGTCCCGTGTGTCTGAAGACGCCTTTAGCAAATGTTTGGTCGAAGGCGATCCGCAATCGGAAAAGCACGCACGCCGCATCAAGCAGCGGGCCGTCGCAATTTCCATTGCCCTGCAAAGCCTCGCTCTCGTAGTGCTTGTGCTTTTTCCACTTCTCAGCAAAGGCGAACGCATCTCGCTCAAAAACGCGACCCCGATTCCGCCCTACGCTCCGATTGGCAACCACCACGAGGCCACACCCAACCCAGGCGCGCGCACTCCTGCGCCATGCCGCTTTTGCAAGCCGCCAACCGTTTCTCCCATCATAGTCAGTCACGATCGAACTACATCCCCAGAGCGTGATGACTCGCCTGGTGACTCGGTTCCAGGTTTGCCCTCAGGTCCCGGCACGCCGGGCGGCAAGATTCCAACGAACCCGCACCCAGTTCCTCCACCTCCAGAAAATCCGGTAGTCCGACATTCCATCAGTGAACCGGCACAAATGGCCCAACTGATCCGTCGAGTCGAGCCAATCTACCCGCTGCTGGCTAAGCAAACCCATCTCGAAGGCCGCGTGGAACTTCGTGCCATCATCTCGACAGCAGGCACAATTGAGTCGCTTGAAGTAATCTCTGGCGATCCTTTGCTGATCCAATCGGCGCTAGCCGCGGTCCGCGAATGGCGCTATCGCCCCACGATCCTCAACGGTAGCCCCATCGAAGTGGAGACCCGAATCACGGTCATCTACACGTTGAGTCACTGACACTCTATGGAGTGCGGCAGCTCTGCTGCCGCTTTTACGGTTTCAGCCGAACGACCAAACCGAGTTTTCATTGCTAACCTTACCCAAGCAATCGTCAAATCCGCGTCCACCCAATAAAAAAAGCCGGCGCCTAACGCCGGCTTCCTTCTCTTTCTCTCTTTTTCTCAGCGAACTCAGCGCTCTCCGCGCCCTCTGCGTTATCTTAATTCTTCCACTACAAAACCGGCTCCCCCGAATATTTCCCAATCGCCTCCCGCGCCAGATCCCGCAACCTCACAATCTCCTGCAACTGATGGGGATCCTCGCTCCGCAACTCCCGCGAAGGATAAATCGGCGGCGACAGCGTAATGGTCACGCTAGTCGGACGCGGCAAGTACGTCCCATCCCGCAAAAATCTCCGCGTCCCCTTCAACGACACAGGAATCACCGGCGCGCCCGTGCTCACCGCCCCGCGAAAAGCTCCCAACTGAAACGGCCGCACGCCAGCCTGTGACGTAAATGTCCCCTCGGGAAACACGAAAACCGAATCGCCTCGACGCAGGCACTCCTCCATCTCATCCACCTGCTTCAGCCGCGAACTGGCGTCGTGCCGGTTGAACGACAAGTGCCCCATCTGGTTCAGAAACGTGCCGATGAACGGCATGTCGTTCACTTCACCCTTGGCGACAAACCGGTACGTCACGCCGAGCCCCATCATCACTGGCAACACATCAAAATAACTCGCGTGGTTGGAAGCGTAAACTTTCGCGCCCGGAATATCCATGTACTGCTTGCCCACCACCCGCAGCCGGATTCCCGCCAGCGCAAACAGCACATGCAACGCGGACGAAGTAAAACGCCCCGCCGCTTTTTCATCCTTGATTTGCTTCACGATGAACCACGACGGCACAATCCACAAAAAGAAAATGATGCCAAAATACACTCCGTAAATTTTCTCGAGCACCTTCAAAATTCCCCGCCCGACGCTGCGCGCCGCCTCCCGCAAAAACGTCCCGGTGCCCAACCGAGCAATCTGCACCCACGCGGGGGGTCTGGCCGCCGTCAACGTCCCGGCCACGTACAACTGTTTCGTCTCATCCCGCCGCAATTTTCCACTCGACGTCTTTGGAATGCTCCCCGACGGAATCAGTTCCACGCGATCCGGCGGCAATCCCAGCCCCCGTGATACCTCGTCGTTGATCGCCGCCACAATCTTTGTCCGCCGCGCCGCGTCCTCCTCTCGTGACTCCGCCACAATCACCAGCTTTTCCGTTCCGCTGCTCACGTCCTTTAATCCGAACGCCACCACACAGCCCTTGCGAATCCCCTCCGCCCGTGCGGCCAGTTCTTCTACTTCGTGCGGATACAAATTTCTGCCGCCCTTGATGATGATGTCCTTCACGCGGCCGGTGATGAAAATCTCCCCGTCTGCCTGAAATGCGCGGTCGCCGGAATTCAGCCAGGCGTATTCGCCTTCGCGCTCGGCTGGCCCCTGCGGCATCAGTTTCGCCGTCGCCTCGGGATTCTCAAAATAGCCGCCCGTCCCCGAAGGCCCGCGGAACCACAAAAACCCCTCCGTCCGCTCTCTAACCTCGTTGCCTCGTTCGTCCACAATCTTTATGTCGTGCCCGGGGAAGGATTTTCCCAAAGACACAAATGCAATCGCCGTCTCATCTCCTTCCGCCGCCGGCACAGCCCGCCCTTGCGCAGTAAACGCTTCCCGCTCCACGCGCTCCACCCGCGGGAGGCGATTCAAGGGAGGAAAAGTCACTCCCAGCGACGCTTCCGCCAGCCCATACACCGGCAGCATCGCCTGCCGCTGAAAACCATATTTCCCAAATCGATTGGCAAACCGTTCCAGCGTTTCCGGATTCACCGGCTCCGCTCCATTCATCACCACGCGCATCGAACTCAGGTCCACGCCCTCCATCGCTTTGTCGGAAATCTTACGCACGCACAATTCGTACGCAAAATTTGGCGCTGCCGTGATTGTTCCTTTATGCCTGCTCATCGATTGCAGCCAGCGTTCCGGCCGCGTCAGAAAAGCCAGCGGTGACATCACCACCAGCGGCACGCCGTGCATGAGCAACGTCAGCCACGCCCCAATCAATCCCATGTCGTGGTAGAGCGGCAGCCAACTGATTCCCACATCTTCCGGGCCGAGTTGCACACCTTGCGCAATCACCCGCATGTTCGCCAGCAGATTCGCGTGCGTCAGCACCACGCCCTTCGGATCGCCGGTCGAGCCTGACGTGTATTGCAGCAACGCAATGTCGCTGCCCTTGCGTATGCGAGTCCCGCTGATGAATGCCGGCAGCGCTCCCGGAGCCGGCGGCGGAGCTTTCTCTGCCGCTTCCAGCAATCTCTCCGCCTCCACCACGCCCAGCAGCGATTTCACGCGCGGCTCCAGAAGCTTTGCCACCGCTTCCGCTCGCCGGAATGTGATCAGCAGGCAAACTCCGGCATTGTTCAAGATGGCTGATTGCCGGCCTGCATACTCCTCAATCCGATCCGCGCGAAACGGCGGATAAATCGGTACCGGCACTGCCCCCGCCAGTAAAATTCCCGCGTAACAAATAAAGAATTGCCTCGACGTCGGCAGCATCAACGACACGCGTCCGCCCGGTGGCACTCCATGTCGCGCCAGTTCTTCCGCGCACTTCTGCGCCGCGGAATACAACTCCCCAAAGGTTAGTGTGAAGTGGCGTTCGCCCCTCTCGTCGTCTTCCGTAATCAGCAGATGCGCGCGCTGCGCATCATGCACGCCGCGGTAGCGAATCACGTCCAAAAGCGTTTCCGCTTTCTCGACGATCGAGTCGGCTGCCTTCTCGGCCAACTCACGTGTCGCCACGTTTGCCCGCAGCCCGGACAACCCATCTTCCTCACTGACCGGCGTCCCGGGCGCCTCCACAATCGCCGCCGTCAGCTCTTCCGGCGTGCTCGCCTCCGCCGCCAGCGTATCCGGCAGGCGCACGCCAAACGCGCTCTCCAGCCGCGTCAACAGCTCTACGCGTTCCAGGCTTCCCAATCCGAGATCGCGGTCCAGATTCGAATGAATCGAAAGCTCCGGCACGGCGCCGTGGCTGCCGAGTTCTTCCAGCAGTCCGCGCAACACATCCAGAACGCGCTCTCGCACGCGCGGCAAATCCAATTGTGGGGAGGTTGTCGCCAAGGTATTCCTTCAAGGACCGGCTTCGCGTGAGGCTAACACGCCGCGGCCCCGTTTACCATCCTGGTGGCACAGCCGCGCTTATGTGTATCCTTTGCCTTTTTATTCTCTGCGCACTCCGCTCTCTCTGCGGCCTCTGCGTTAATTCCATCGTTTTCTTTCTCTTTATCTAAGCGCCCTGCTTCTTCGCGCCCCATCCCGACGGCATCAACGTCGTGCTCAAATCCACGCCAGACAAATCCACGTTCCGCAAATCCGTCTCGCGCAGAATCGCGATTCCCAAGTCCGCTCCCGCAAACTTCGCTCCATCCAGGTGCGCGTCCCGGAAATTCACGTTCCGCAGCATCGCCTTCTGAAAATTCGCGCCCGTCAGGTCGCAGCGGAAAAACTCCACGCCGCTGGCCTGAGCTTCCGAAAGATTTGCCCCCGGCAGAAACGCTTCCGTCAGGTCCGCCTTCCGCAAATCAGCCTTTCGAAGATTCGCTCCAGACAAGTCCGCTCCCGGCAGCCGCGCCCCGCGCAAATCGCTGCCTTCCAGGTTCGCATTCTTCAGGATCGCCCCGGCCAGATTCAACTCCTTGAGATCCGCGCCGGACAAATCCGCGCCCGTCAGGTCCGCCCGCGCCCCGCCTTCCTTGCTCGCCCAAAACAACTCGTGGGCCTTCAGGATTTCTTCCAAGGTCTTGCCATTGTGCTTAAGCTTTTTCAAGTTTCTCTGCCCCATAGTGGTTTCTTCCCCTCATTCTCGAACCTTCTATTTTAGCGAATCCTGCTTCACTCGGGAACCTTTCCTCTGACTGCCTGACTGCCTCCAACCCACTGTCTGCCCGCTGTGCTACTCTGCCTTTGTGAGGAACTTCCTCGTTCGCGCCTTCCTGATTCTCGTGGCCGCGCTCCCGGCCGGCGCTTCTACTCACGCCCAGGAAGACGAAATCGTCGCCAACCTCGCCGGCGGCCGCGCCATCATTCACGTTGCCAATGACGCCATCGTGTTCGCGGCCATCGATCATCCTCTCGAATCCAAATCCGTGCCCCCGCGCGTCGCCGCCATTGACAGCCGGCACATCGGCATTTTCTTTGGCGCGTCCGAGTGGCAGGTCACCTCTCAGCCCAGGCCCATTCGGCTCGATCGAGACGTCCCCCACTTTGGCGCTGTTGACACCCGATTCGCTCCCCAAGGCGGCGCCGAGCAGGACCTCGAGCAAATCGGCGTTGCCTTCCTCGAGAAACTGCGCCCCCTCGTGTCCCAGCTCCATCATCCAATCGAGCTCAAACCCGACGAGCCTCTTTTCCAAATGGTTCTCATCGGCTACGCTCCACGAGATTACGGGCCGGAAATCTGGCTCATCGAGTATCAAGTGGAACAAAGTCCCGTGGCAGCCCGCGGGGATTATTTGCAGACCCATATTCTGCGGCCGCGCTTCACGCAGCTTTATCCGCCCGACAAGCATCAGCCGAAAACCATTATTGAAGTCCGCGTCCCGTCCGATCTCAAGGACATTCCGCTCCTCGGCCTCATCCAGCAGAATGCGCCTGCGATCGCTCGTCTGCGTTCTTCAGACCCGCACATCAACAAAGTGGTTGAATTGATTCAGAAAGGCGAGGCACAAAAAGCCGATCCCGTCGCCGCGGGTGATTTTCTCCGTGCCGCTTTGCCGATCCTTGCCGGCGACGCGCACTTCTTCCTCGGCACCATGACGGAAAATGGCAGGTTTGACTGGATTGTTCCGCCCGATGAGCCCCGCGAAAAAATAAAAACGACGGAAGACAAAAACCGGCCCCCCGACGCGCCCACCCTTCAACAGAAGCCGAAGCCCTGACGCTACGATCTTATTCATTTCAGGCGGTCAAACGCCCTGCGCTGTCACCTGATCTATCACCAGAATCTCATCGCCACGCTTCAACAATCCGCCCCGAACCACTTTGCACAGCATTCCACGCCGGCCTTCTAACGCCCATTGCAGCCCCGGCCGCAGCGCTTCAATTTGTTCACACGGATCGCACACCGCGCTTACCTCGAATTCCACTTCGCCGATTTGGAGGCGTTGCCCGATCGCCAAGCCATTCACGTCCAATCCTTCCGTCGTCACGTTTTCTCGCACCATCCCCGGCACGAGTCCGAACACATCCAGCGTTTCACGGTCCATCAGCAACACCTGGCGCTTTCCATGCGGCCGGACGTGCGCGCACCCTTCCAATCCCACGTCTTCCACCGCACGCGCTTCCTGCAACTCTTCCATTGGCTCCCGCCGTTTTGGCGCGCGAAACAAATGAATCAGCTTGGCCATCGCTCAATCTCCTGCCGCCGAGCTCTGTTGCCGAGTCTTTCCGATATCTTTCCGGTAGTGCATGCCTTCAAACTGAATCTTCCCCACAGCTTCATACGCCTTCTGCAGAGCCATGCTGAGCGTGTTCCCTGTAGCGGTCACTCCAAGCACGCGGCCACCGTTCGTCACGATAGAATCTCCTGCCCGCTTCGTTCCCGAGTGCAGCACTTTTACATCGCCCACAAGCGCCGCGTCTGCTAATCCACGAATCTCTTTCCCTGTTTCAAACTTTCCCGGATATCCCCCTGACGCCATCACCACGCAAGCGCTCGCCCCCGCCTTCCACTTCATCTTCTCCGGCTTCAGCTTTCCGCCCGCCGCGTCAGCCAACACCTCGGCCAGATCAAAATCCACCCGCGCCAGAATCGCCTGCGTTTCTGGATCGCCCAGCCGGCAATTGAATTCCAGCACCTTTGGCCCGTTCTTCGTCAGCATCAATCCGACATAGAGAAATCCCTGGTAGCGAATCCCGTCCGCGGCCAACCCCTTCATCGTCGGCTCCACGATTGTTTTTTCAATCGTGCGACGCAAATCGGCAGGCAAGAGCTCATCGGAAGAATACGCGCCCATTCCACCCGTGTTCGGCCCTTGATTGTTATCAAACACTCGCTTGTGGTCCCGGGTGGGCACCAGCGGCGCGTAGTGCTCTCCGTCGGCCAGCAGAATGAACGAAAGCTCTTCGCCCTCCAGCGTTTCCTCCAACATCACACGCTTCCCGCCGTCACCCAACTCGTTCTTCTCCATCACCCGCTCAATAAAATCGGTCGCCGCGTCCGGATCCGGCGCCACGAAAACGCCCTTTCCCGCGCATAATCCGTCCGCCTTGATCACCACCGGCCAATTCACGGCGCACAGCGCTCCGTACGCCCCGCCAGCCGAATCGTGTGAACCGTAAAGCTCCGCCGTCGGGATGTTGTGACGCTGCAAGAACTCCTTCGCGAATATCTTGCTGCCTTCCAGTTGCGCGGCCTTCTTGTCCGGTCCAACCACCGCCCATTTCGGCTCTCTAAACGCGTCTACCAAACCATTCACCAAGGGCAGCTCCGGTCCAACCACGGTCAGATCTGGCTTAACTTTTTCCGCCAACGCGACCAGGCCCGCCACATCCCCCGCGTCCACCATTGCGCCTTCCGCTTCATCCGCAATCCCACCATTTCCCGGCACACACCAAATCTTCTCCACATTGGCGCTTTGCCCTAGTTTCCACACCAATGCATGCTCGCGCCCGCCGCCGCCAATCACCAGAATTTTCATTTCGAGTGCCTTTCAAGAGACGCACAGGAAAGATAGTTGGGGGAAGTGAAGCTGTCAACTCAACGAACGTGGAGGAGACGCGAGAGGATGCACTCGCTGTTTAACCTTTATTATTAATAGTAACGGTTAGTATAGGTTGTGTGGCACACGCTGCTGCTTCACGCCTGTCCAACGGCTCGGATGGGGATTGTGACTCCCGTTGATGCATCCGAAGCGGCCAACATATGGCAGCGCCCGTCAAAGATGCCGCCGGGATCGATGACCATACAGGGCGAATGCACTTCTCCGGTTACCACGCCTTTGGGTTGAATCTCCACTCGGCCGCGAGCAAAAATCACACCGTCAAAATGTCCCGAGATCACTACGCGGTTCCCCTCGATCTGGCCTTCAACCTTTGCGTTCTCGCCCAGAATAACGGTCTGCTCGGAAATAATATTTCCCTTAACGTGCCCGTCAATGCGAAACGTTCCCGTGAGCGTCAATGTGCCTTCGAGCGACACACCCTGATCAATGAATCCTGTCCACTCTTCACTGCTGCCAGTTTTCGATGAACTGGGCCACTTCCAAGCCATTGGAATTCCCCCAAACGTTGCTCCCGCTGCGATGGTTCGGAAGCCTACTTCACCAATGTAGCTTCACGCGTTGAGAAGTCAACGGCGCATCTCAAGTGAGTTGTCGAATGAAATCCCTGAACGGATGTCCAGTAGGAATTCCTTGCGCGAGGCGCTACTTCATCAGACGATCGTAAATTCCCATCAATTGTGCCTGGTCATAAAACTCCAACACCAATTGCCCCGGGCGTATCCGCGTCTTCTCGCGCAAATGGACTTTCGTCCCTAAGTGCCGCTGCAGCTCATCCAGCGCTTCGCGAATATTTGGATCGACCGCAGCCTCCGTCATAGCCTTTGCGCTGCGTGCCCGCCGCGACCCCAGCCGTTCAATTTGCCGAACCGTCAGGCCTCCCCGGGCCGCACGCTTCGCATACCGCATCCGCAACGCGGGCTCCGCCACTCCCAGCAAGGCGCGCCCGTGTCCGGCCGTCAATCGGCCTTCCTCAATCCAGTCCTGAATCGTTGGTTCCAATTTCAGCAGCCGAATCGCATTCGCAACTGTTGCCCGATCTTTTCCCGTGCGTTCCGCCACGGATTCCTGCGTCAGTCGGAATTCATCCATCAGGCGTTCGAACGCGCGCGCCGCTTCGATGGCGTTTAAATCCTCGCGCTGGATGTTTTCAACCAGCGTCATTTCCAGCGCCAGCTCATCGGGCACTTGGCGCACGATCGAGGAAACTTTCTTCAACCCCGCTCGTTGCGCAGCTCTCCAGCGCCGCTCGCCGGCAATCAGTTGATAACGATTTCCAATCGGGCGAAGGACGATCGGTTGAATTATGCCGCTTGCCTGAATCGAGCGCGCCAGTTCGTCCAGCGCTTCTTCGCGGAATCGCGTGCGTGGCTGATAGGGGCTTGGTTCGATCAGATCAATGTCAATCTGCAACGGCCCGGCAGGCGATGGACTGATTGCCGGTGCAGCGGCCGCAGCCCCGCCTGGTGCTGTTGAGTGCGGAGCAACAGGCGTTCCTGCACTAGTTGGTGGTGGAGCGGCTGGAGTTTGTGGCTCAGGCTCCCGAATGAGCGCTCCGAGCCCCCGTCCCAAGGCGTTTCTCGGCATTGGCAATTACCTCCTGTGCAAGCTGCGTGTACCCCTCCGCGCCCTTACTGTGTATATCATAGAAAATAATAGGCTTACCAAAGCTTGGTGCTTCTGCTAGCCGTACGTTGCGGGGAATCAGGCTCTGAAAGATCTGGTTGCCAAAGAAACTCCGTAAGTCTGTGGCAACTTGTCTCGAAAGACTGGTCCGCTCGTCGTACATCGTCAGTAGAATTCCTTCAATCTCGAGACTGGGGTTGAGTGTGCGGCGAATCCGCATCAGCGTGTCCAGAAGCTCTGAAACGCCTTCCAAGGCCAGGTATTCGCATTGGATCGGCACCAAGACAGCGTCCGCGGCAACGAGCCCGTTCAACGTAAGCAGATCAAGAGCCGGCGGACAATCCAGAATGATGAAATTGTATTTCTCTCGCAGGGGTTGTAGATAAGCCTGCAGCTTGTATTCACGATGTTCAGCGGTAACCAATTCAACTGCGGCTCCCGCCAGATTCTTGTCGGCTGGGAGCACGTCTAACCCCCCAACCTGTGATTTCTGTACGAGCCTGTCAAATGGTTCATTCAATATCAAAGCGTGATAGAGCGTTCGGCGGGAGGGGTCCTTCTGAAAACCGATGGCTGCGGAGGCATTTGCTTGGGAGTCACAATCGACAAGAAGCGTAGGCTGATCGGCCGTCGCGAGACATGCTGCGAGATTCACGGCTGTGGTGGTCTTGCCAACCCCACCCTTTTGGTTTGCGATGGCAATGATGCGAGCCAAATTATTCTCCTAAACGAGCGGAACGTATCAAACTCCAACCGCACTTGCAAGATGTTTCACGTGAAACACTGTTTGAATTGAGGATTTCTCTTGGTTTCAGCAACGTTCCACGTGAAACACTCGGGTTCTCGAGCTTTCACTCCAAAAGAGAATTCGCTCCGGCCTCCCTATTCTCCCAATCAGACCGGGAAGCTCAAGTCAGTCACGGGAGAACGTTCCACGTGGAACATTTTTCAGAAACCAATCCCTCGATAATTACTCCGCGCCAGACATACACTTGCCGGTGGACAGGTTGCAGGTTTCCGAACTGAAGAGCCAAGTAGGCTAGATCTGGCTCGCGAAGAAAATCCTTATCACTACGCAGCTGGCCTGAGAATTCGTGAATCATTGCCGATAGTATCTTTTCTAAGCAAACCACCGCCATCGTTCAATTGTTTCACGTGAAACATCGGTGGAGGGCAAGTCTTCTCAGGAATTCCGATTAATTTGGAAGAGGAAGCAAGGGTAATTGAGGGAGTAGAAAAAATTTGCGAGCTTTGTCGTCACGCCGACATTTCCTTCTTTTTGCCAACCAAGAGGTACCTCTGAAGCGATTTGGGAATCAGAATCGGTTCGCGCCAATCCCAATTCTTGTTCTTCCGCACCTCATCCAAGTCTCTTCCGCCGATCCAGAGGATCACTTGGTCCGCTTGAACCCGATTTGACCCCGCCCATTCGAGAAAAGGACCAAATTCCCCAACAGCTCGCGAGCAAACGTAGTCGAGAGGTGCCACCTCCTCCCCCAATTCTTCATAACGGCTGATGAGAACACGGCTATTCGTAAGCTGGAGTTCGCGAACCACTTCAGCGAGAAATGTCCCCTTCTTGATGTTTGATTCCACCAGACACAGTTCTAACTCGCGGCGAATGATCTTTAGCGGAATTCCTGGAAATCCCGGTCCGGAGCCGATGTCGGCCAAGCGCCCTTTATCCACAGGAATTGCACCGGCCGCAAACATGGATTCACAGAAATGACGATATAGTATCTCCAGCGGATCGCGAATCGCGGTCAGATTCAACTTCTCATTCCATCGCAGTAGTATCTTTATATATTGTTGAATTAAAATGACTTGCTCTGAATCAACGAGAACTT
>Ga0210409_10003652_pt1 | contig 17003 bp, 13 predicted proteins | sample IncBWH17MmetaG_FD_161649 | JGI IMG/M metagenome (GOLD analysis project Ga0210409, IMG submission 161649) | Forest soil microbial communities from Barre Woods Harvard Forest LTER site, Petersham, Massachusetts, United States - Inc-BW-H-17-M | ecosystem: Environmental > Terrestrial > Soil >...
AAAGCTAAGAGCTTTCTTTGCTAGCTCTGATGCTTCGTCAACAAACCCTGCCCGCAGTAACTTGAAACCAAGATTGCTCATCGCCAGTGTATCGCGCAGACCTTCAGCGCGCCGAAACGCGCCAATGCTTTTCGCCGGCATCTCGAAATCTACGAACGATACGCCCAAATTATTCCATGTAACCGCATCCCGCAGTGGACCTGGAATCTTGCTATAATGATGAAATGCCATGTCCTTATTGTCGCACTGCGAATGCCTATAAGCGAGCTGGAAGCGTCGCTTCCAATCGTCCGGATGAAGCTCAACGCCATGCTCTAACGCGGCTAGCTCGAGCTCATCATCTTTTTCAATCTGCGCCAGCATGCGCAGATCGTCAGTAATTCTCCCTTGAACGGCCGACTGATTTCTCGCTCCCTTCTTTGCTTCTTCGAATATATCAAGCGCACGCCCTAATTCGCCAGCACGAGCATACTGTATCGCCGCATCGGAATCGTACGCTGCCCGATCTGCCTCATCTTCCGCCACAAAACTTGCCCTCTGAAAAGTCTCGGCTGCTTTCTCGTGTTCGCCAAGCTCGTCATATGCGCGAGCCAAAAATACTTGCAGACGATTGCTGCCAACGTTTCCCTCAGCAAGCTTTTTTAAGGTTTCGAAGTTTCCTTGCTTCGAGAATATGATCCGAAGCCACTCGATACGACCTTCCCATTCCGCGGCACCAAAACCCGCAGAATACTTTGATGCGCGAAACGCTTCGGTAATCCGCTCAAGTGCTGCCACATCCTCTTTTAAGACGACACTCACCATTGCGCTATTGTATCGGTCGTGATTCCAATCAGGTCTTGGGTCGAGGTCGAGTGGTGCTGCTTCGGCTAATTCTTTCCTCTCAGACGGCGACGGTTCTACGTCACCGGTTGAGCCAACAGGTTCCTTCGGCGACAGTGACACCAACATCTGCAACAGCTTATCGAAGCTTGCCTGAGGGTTTGCGCGAGAGAACGGAATATATTCAATGTTGCCGTACAAGCCCGCCGAGCTTGCGCACATTTTCTTCCAAGAAAATGACGATGCTCATGTTCCGGCCGACCGCGAGCCCGATCTCCTGAATGATCCAGTCAGAGGCTTTCCATTCAAACTTATCCGCGTTCCCAGAAAGGGTTTCCTTGCGGAAAAAGCCCGGTCGGAGGAATGCGTCTCGGATAGCAAGTTCGCTCCTAGTGCAGATCCCGATAAAAACGTTTTTGCCTTCAATCTTCGCCAAGACCTTTTGCGAAAGCGGTGAGGGCTCCGCTTCGACCGCATGATCCCAGCTAAAATTGACCAGGGCCCTTGCTAAATTGTCAAAATGCTCGCAAAAGATTCCGACAAGAGCCTTGTCATGCTCGTTGAAGCTGTGACCAACAAAGGCCCTTAATTCTGTCATCCCAACCCCCAACGACGGTGCGTCGAACGCGCTGTAGCGAAGCGTAACGAATTATGCGTTAGTTGCTTGAGGTGATCAGAGCCCCAAATTGAAAACCCTGACGAGTCGCTTTGGCTATCGGGCTCCCCTTTCGCTTACAAAACCAAAGGTTGTCCTCTTGCGCAATAGTCCGAGAAAGAGTCTAACGAACAAGAGCTGCAATATGGCCGGGAAGAGCGCGCTCCGGACAGTGTTTGATTCCACGGTCTAGCTAGCCCTTGGATACATCGCTTTGATTTGCCCGACGGGCAAATCAGCGGTCGCATGCGAAAACCTGTCCATCCCTTTGCGCAAAAATATTCCGCTTGGCCCGTCGGGCAAATCATCTCTACAAATTTGCGCGTCCCGCTCCTCTAGGGGCGCTCGCGATCGTCACGGACGTGGGGCGGGATGCGGTGGACGCTTTGGCGGCGCAAGACGAGCGGCGCTTGAGGCGGACGGCGAAGTCGTGTGGTCCTGACGCCCCGGCGCTGGCGCCAAGGTTTGCGGAATGATCCGCAAGACGACGGTGGCAAAAGAGCCCGGTCACCGGGGAGAGCACGAAATAAGCCGTAAACCATTGCGCAGGGAAGGCCGGTGTTTCCGGTGGACCTGTGGTGACTAACTCGTGTGCTTTCTAAATTTCGCACGCGAGGCCGCGGGTGCATCGAGCGCCCGGCTCTCCCTGCGCCCTCTGATGTTCGGAGGACAGGACGTTACCAACAAAACTCGCGCAAACGCGCGGCGAGATCGCGGAGCTGTGTCTTCTCCCTCGCCCCGCTCTTGTCCGCCGAAGCCCGCCTTCGGGCGAAGGCGGATGCGGGGCGAGGTGACTAAAGCGCCGGCGCCGGCAGGAGTTTCGTTGCCGCCGGAAGATCGTGCGAAGCCTCGCGACGCGCCGTAAAATATTCCCAGGCTTTCTCATGACCGTAATAGACGAAGGGGCCGAGTACGAGGCCGGAGGCCGACAACAACAGCGCCATCGCGAGGTCGCCGACCACGAGATAGTTCACGGTGAAATCCACCGACGAGGCGATGCTGCGAAAGGTGACCGTCTTGGCGAGCGCGCGGCTGACCGTCCATCCGCCGAGCGCGATTTGCGCCGGCGCTTCGCCGGGCTCGAGCTCGCCAAGGCCGTCGGCATCGCCGAGATAATTCCAGACCGCTTCATGGCCGAGATAGAACAACGGACCCGCCACCAGATTGAAGCTCGACAGGCCGGCCGCGGTCGCAAGCTCGCCGATCACCACATAATTCGTGGAGAAATCGAGCGCCGTGACGATGATCCGGAAGGTGATGGTCTTGGCGATCGCCTGCCCGATCCCGAGTTTTGGCAGCAACTCGGTCAAGGGCGGCAGTTGCAGCGCGCGCGACAGCGGCGCCGCGGGCCCGTTCCGCTCCCGGCCTGCCGCGCCTTGGCGGCGCCGGCGCGGCTTGCCAAGAAATCGCGGGGCGAGCACGGCCACACCGCCGATCAGGATGCCCGGCACCAGCGCCACCTCGAGCAAGGCAGCACCCGCCAGCACCGTCAGTCCCACGGCCACAACCTGCTTCATCGCGATGTCCTCCGGGAGGCGCGGCAGCCACGACCACCACTAGTCCCGTTGCGTGTAAGAAAAATGTCGCAAGCCCGCCCTCGCGTCCGGCTGGATCGTCCTTGCCCTCAACACTTCCCCGCGAGCCGGCCCGAAACCCTCCGCCCCGGCATGTTTGTTGCTTGTTTTCTGGGCAGCAAACAGGAGCAAGCCGTCCATGATCAGAACCATCCGCCGTCGTGAATTCATTGCCGGAATCGGCACCGGGCTATTCGCCGCGCCCGCGATCGTGCGCGCCGCCGGCGAGCCGGTCGTGATCCGCGCCGGCGCGCTGAAACTGATCCACTCGATCGCGCCCTATTTCTACGAGCAGTTCGTGCCTGCGGGCTACAAGGTCGAGGTGCTGCCGTTCGAGACGCCGACCGAATGCAAGAATGCGGTGGTGACCAAGTCGGTCGATTTCGGCGCGTTCGGCATCGCGGCAGCCCTGCTCGGCGCTGCCGCCGGCGAGCCCGTGGTGGTGATCGCCTCGACCTGCAATCGCGGCATGGCGATCATTGCGAAAAAAGACTCCGGCATCGCCACGATCAAGGATCTGAAAGGCAAACGCGTCGCCGTCTTCCCGGGCACCACGCAGGAAGTATTCTTCCTGGAGCGGCTGAAGATGGAAGGCATGACCATCAAGGATGTCGAGCCGGTGCGCGTTTCTTTCTCCGAGATGCACATCTCGCTCGCGCGCGGCGACATCGACGCCTATGTCGGCGCCGAACCCGGCCCCGGCGTGTCGCTTTCGACCGGCATAGGCCAATTGGTCGAATATCCCTATTCGACGCCGATGGGATCGCTCAACATGGTGTTCGGCACCCATCGCGACGTGATCACCGAGAAGCCTGAGTTGGTGAAGGTGATGATCGGCATCCACCAGCGCGCCACGGATTACGCGCAAACCAACAAGGAGGCGATGGTCGCGATGGCCTCCTCGAAACTCGGCCAGAAGAAGGAAGCGATCGAAGCCTCCGTGCCCAATGTCGAACTGACCTGGAAACTCGGGCCGAAGGAGATCGAAGAGTCGAAGATCTACGCCGACCACATGCTGGCGCTCAAACAGATCAAGCGCGTGCCGGATTTCGCGACCTTCATGGACACCAGCTTCGTCGACGCCGTGAAGCCGACGTGAGGTCGCTATGTAGGATGGGTTGAACGAAGTGAAACCCATCATTGATATCGCACCTTGGCGATGGGTTTCGCTGCGCTCAACCCATCCTACGAACTGAGTGAGAATGAATTTGGTTGAGTCGATTTCGTCGCAAGTTCTGTCCCTTCTCCCCTTGTGGGAGAAGGTGGCCATAGGCGGCCTCTGGCCGCCGTTCTTCAATAGGACGCCGATGCCTTGCGTCGGCTATGCGAAGTCCGTGCCGGATGAGGGGTCTGCGTCCGCGGGCGCGAAAAGAGTTTACCGGGCGGAGAAAGACCCCTCGCATCTTTCGATGCGATCCGACCTCTCCCACAAGGGGAGAGGTGGACCTCCGTGCTGTTTCATTTCGGGCCAGTATCATCAGGTTTGAATTCGTGACCACACTGACGACAGAGACAGAGGACACAACTGCGCCGCGCGAGAAGGCGCCGGTCGCATGGTGGCCGCGCGTCAAGCCCGCCCTCCTCGCGATCGCCTTCCCGCTTCTGCTGCTCGCGATCTGGCATTTTGCCACCGCGAACCGGCCGGCGAGCCTGATCCCGCCGCCTTACGACGTCTGGCTCGAATTAAGGGATCTCGCCTTCGGCGGCATCAATGATGATGCCTACAGCAAGACCCTGCACATCCATCTCTTCGCCTCGATCAGCCGGGTTTATGGCGGCTTTGCGCTGGCGCTCGCGGTCGCGCTGCCGCTGGGCATGCTGATCGGCCGCGTGCCGCTGGTGCGGCAATTGATCGATCCGACCATCCAGATCCTGCGCCCCGTACCGGTCACCGCCTGGCTGCCGCTGGCCATGATCATCTTCGGGCTCGGTCCGCGCTCGGCGTTCTTCCTGGTGTTTCTGGGGGCATTCTATCCGATCCTGCTCAATACGATCTTTGGCGTGCGCTCGGTCGAGCCGCGATTGTTCGAGGCGGCCTCGATGCTCGGCTGCACCGGTACAGCGCAATTCTTTCGCGTGGTGCTGCCGGCGGCGCTGCCCTCGATCTTCACCGGCATGCGGCTGGGCTTGGGTTTCGCATGGGTTGTGATCGTGGTCGGCGAGATGACCGGCGTGCAGACCGGGCTTGGCGCCATCATCATGGAAGCGCGCCAGCTCTCGCGCACCGAGATCGTGATCTGCGGCATGATCGTGATCGGCGTGTTCGGCTTCTTGTCCGACCAGCTCGTGTTGCTGATCGGACGGCGGCTCCTCGCCTGGAGTCCGTCGCATGGCTGAGGCAGCGATACCTATTCTGGAGATGAAGAATGTCGGCAAGATTTATGCGCAGCAGGGACGCGCGATCGAGGCGCTGCGCGGCGCCAATCTGCGCGTGAAAAAAGGCGAGTTCATCTGCCTGATCGGCGCCTCCGGCTGCGGCAAGTCCACGCTGTTGCGGCTTGCCGCCGGATTCGAGACTGCGACATCAGGCGACAATCTGATGTGGGGCGTGCCGATCTCGGGCCCGGGGCCGAGCCGCGGCATGGTATTCCAGGACTACGGCCTGTTCCCCTGGCTCAATGTCCGCGACAATATCGGCTTCGGCCCGAAATCGCGTGGCCGCACCAAGGCTGAGACCCGCGACACCGTCGATCGCTTCATCGAGCTCGTCGGCTTGCAGAATTTCGCCGACGTCTTTCCGCATCAATTGTCCGGCGGCATGAAGCAGCGCGTCGCGATCGCACGCGTGCTCGCCAACGACGCCGAAGTGGTGCTGATGGACGAGCCGTTCGGCGCGCTGGATGCGATGACGCGCGAGCGGCTGCAGGACGAGCTGGTCGAGATCTGGTCGCGCACGGGCTTAACCGTGCTGTTCGTCACGCATTCGATCGAGGAAGCGATTTTTCTGGCCGACCGGGTCGTGGTGATGTCGCCCGGGCCGGGGCGGATCGACAACGAATACCGCATCGACCTTCCCAGCCCGCGCGATATCGCGAGCGCCGAATTCAACCAGTGGCGGCGGCTGTTGTCGTCGCAACTGCACAGCCATCACGCGCGCAAGGCGGGCTGAAGTGCGCCGCCTCCCGCTAGACGCCACGCTCCAGCAGGATCTTGAAATCCGCCCGCGCTTTTTGCGCCTCCGCCCGCGCCGCCTCGGAGGCGTCGACGAGGCCGAAATAGCCGTGGATCAGGCCTTCGCCTTGATGATACCGGGTCGGAACGCCCGCCTCCGTCAGGACGGCGGCATAGGCCGCGCCTTCATCGCGCAGCGGATCGAACCACGCCGTGGTGACGATCGCAGGCGCAAGCCCTTTATGGCTGTTGGCGCGCAACGGCGAGACCCGCCAGTCGGCGCCGTCTTTCGCGTCGGCAAGGTAATGGCCGCAAAACCACTCCATCACCGCGCGCGACAGGAAATAGCCCTCGGCGTTTTCGCGACGCGAGGGGAAGCGCGCGTTCTCTTTGGTGTCCGCGTAGCTGCCGAAGGCATCGGTGACGGGATAGACCAGGAGTTGACCGGCGAGCTGGATCCCGGCCTCGCGGCAGGCGATCGCGGTGCAAGCCGCGAGATTGCCGCCGGCGCTGTCGCCGGCGACGCCGATGCGAAGACGATCGCCGCCGAATTCGGCGATCCGCTCGATCGCGTCGCGCACGGCGGCAAAGGCGTCCTCGAAGGCGCCAGGAAAGCGCGTTTCGGGCGGACGGCGGTAGTCGACCGAGATGACCACGGAACCGGTCTCGATCGCGAGCCAGCGCGCCTGCCGGTCATGGGTGTCGAGATCGCCGGCGACCCAGCCGCCGCCGTGGAAGAACACCACGGTCGGCGATTTGTCTCTGGAAATGCGATAGACCCGCGCCGCCAGCGGGCCCGCCGCGCCCCTCACCCCTATGTCTTCCACGGTGCGGACCTGCGGCGGCGGTATGTGCGCGCGGGATGCCGCCAACGCACGAAGTGCATCACGGGCGCTTTGCGGCGTCATCACGGCCGGATCGCGCAGCGGCAGCAGCGGAATGATGTTGGCAATCACGGGATCGAGCGGTGCGGTCATGCGAAAACCCCAAAAACGCGCGGCTGCGCTGGCCGCATCAACATAGTTTCGCCCTCCGCCGCCGGCAACCGGGCCGGCGGCGCCTCTCGCATCGCCGCGCGTTGCGCGATCAACACAGTCGATGTGGAAAGCCCTGCATATCCTGTTCGCAACTGCGCACGCCGCTGGCGGACAACTTTCGAGCGTGTCATCTTCGTGACCATGACGCGGTTGCGTCGGATGAACGGAAATGATTCATCTGCCGCATACGACCGCGCGAATCAGAAGGCGCCGCGCAACATGACGAGCCCTGGCACCGCAGCATTGCTGTCCGCCGCCGAGATCTGGGCGACGCCCGCGGCGCTGCCCGATACGCCCGCGAGAATTACCTCCGAGAAGATCACTTCCGAGAAAATAACAACCGAGAAAAGAACCACCGAAAAGACCGTCACTGAAAAGCTGACCATCGAGATTGCGCCACCGGTATCCGAGGTCCCGACCGAGGTGAAGCGCCTCAGCCCAAGCGAGAGGCTTGCGGCGGCCGGCGCCGCCGCACTCCGTCACGGGCCTGCGTCGACCCGTATCTGGCCGCCACGAAAACTGTCGCTGGCCTTGCAAGGCGGCGGCTCATTCGGGGCGTTTACCTGGGGCGTGCTGGACCGCCTGCTGGATGAAGCGGATTGCGACCTCGATGCCATCTCGGGCGCCAGCGCCGGCGCGGTCAATGGCGTGCTGCTCGCGTGCGGGCTGGTCGAAGGCGGCCGCCAGGGCGCGCAATCGCGGCTGAAGCGATTTTGGACCCGGATGACGAATGACGCATCGTTCCGTTCGGTGATGCTGGTCGGCGGATTTTCGCCGGCCGGAAGCTCGGTGGCATTCGGTCCGGCGCTGCGCTCGGGGCAATTCGATCCGTTCGACCTCGATCCGCTGCGCCAGGTGCTGGCGCAGGAGATCAATTTTCCGGCGTTGCGCGCGCCCGATTGCCCAAAACTTCTGGTCGCGGCGACCCGGGTTCGCGACGGCAGACTGCAGATCTTCCGCAACCGGGACATCACGGCCGACGTGGTGCTGGCTTCGACCTGCCCGCCGCTGGTTCACTGTGCGGTCGAGATCGAGGGCGAATCCTATTGGGACGGCGGCTACGCCGCCAATCCTCCGGTCGTTCGGCTAGCGCGCGAATCGGATGCGGCTAGGCTCTTGATTGTTCAGGTCACGCCTTCGCGTGACCGCTACATTCCGATGACCATGGCGGCGATCGACCGCCGGCTCGATCAGATCACGGCCAATGCGACCCTCAATGCCGAGATCGCCGCGCTTGATCTGGTGCGCAACGCCGCATTGCACTGCCCGCTGGTGTTCAGAATCGCGGCGGAAGACGAGATCGATGGTCTAGCACAGCGGAGCCCCGTCGACCTCGGGCGCAGCTTCGTCGAGATGCTGCACCGGAGCGGCCGCGCCGCCGCCGACCGCTGGCTGAAGCAGAACGCGGACCAGAGGCCATCAGCGATCGCGGAAAAGCCTGCGGAATTGGCCGCATCGCTGGCGAGACCTGCTCTCAAGGAACCCGTCGAGGCGTGAGGCGCTCGCGTTAGGTCAGTTTCTTGGACAGCGTTCCCGCTTCGATCGCCGCTATCTGCAAGGCAATGAAGCGGCTATAGATGCGGGCTTGCGAGAACGCGCCGCCGGTGAACCACAGGCCAGGCTGGCCGGTTCGCGTCCACATGTTGCGAAGCTCTTGGGTATTGTCGTCAAATCCCCAGACCCTTCCGACCCGTTGGGCGACCTCGGCGCCGAACAGCTCGGCCAGCAGATGATCGGGGCCCTTGTAGCCCGTCGCCAGCACGAACAGCTCCGCATTCAGGATCGAGCCGTCCTTGAGCTGCAACCCGTCGGCCGCGATGGCTTTGATATCGGTTGCCTGGATCAGCCGGATCTTGCCGTCCGCGATCAGTTCGGAGCAGCCGACATTGAAATAATAGCCGCCGCCGCGGGTGCGGAATTTGAGCGGCCACCCCGTGCCGCCCTCGCCGAATTCGAGCCGAAAGCCCGCCCGCTCCAGCCGGGTCAGCAGCGGCGCATCGAGCTTCTTCACTTCATCGGTGATCAGCCTGTGCGCCACTTTCATCACCGCCAACGGCACGCCGGAATTCAGCACATCGCGGATTTCGATCGGCGGCCCGTCGCCGAGATAAGTTCGGTCATAGAGCTGCGCCGGCTCGACATTGACGATCATGGTCGGGCTGCGCTGCACCATGGTGACCTCGGCGCCGGCCGATTGCAGCTCCTGGCAGATGTCGTGCGCGCTGGTGCCGGTGCCGAACACGACCACGGAGCGGCCGCACCATTCCTTGCCGGCGGCGAAGCGGCTGGAGTGCAGGACCTTGCCGGCAAAATTCTCGATCTGGTCGATCTTGGGGATATTCGGCGTGCCGCTGACGCTGGTGGCAAGCACGATATGTTTTGGCCGAAGCCTGCGCCGTGCCTCGCCGCGCGACAGATCGGCGGTCCAGCGCTGCGCCGCCTCATCATAGGAGGCGCCTTCAAAGCTGGTCCGGGTCCAGAAATCGACCTCCATGATGTCGACATAGCTTTCCAGCCAGTTCGCGATCTGGTCCTTCGGGATGTAGTCCGGGAAAGTCAGCGGGAACGGCAAATAGCGCAAATGATTGACCGGGGTCTTGTTGTGCAGCTTCAGCCCGCGGTAGCGCAGCCGCCAATTGTCGCCCACCCGAGCCTGCCGGTCGACAATCAGCGCATCGAGCCCGATCCGCTTCAATTCGACGGCGGCGGAAATGCCGGCGTGGCCGCCACCGACAATGAGAATTTCGGGCTCGCGATCCCTGTACTCGGATGACGCGTGCCGCTGCTCCGACCAATCTGGACCGGCGAAATCCCGGGTGTGCGATCCCTCCGCGGCATGGTTCGAGCGCGCCGCGCAGACCTTGTCGAAATCGAGCAAGGTGGAGATCGTCCACGCCGCGGGACGCCGGCCCGGGGCAGGCAACAGCCGCAACGCGCCGATTCCCGGCCCGTTGGCGGTATCGAAGGAGATGACGGCCTCGATGACTTCGCGGCCGGCGACCACGGCCTGGCGCGGCGCAAATGCTGCCGTGTCGATCCGAAATCCGGTCGCGCCAGCGCTTGCCGCGCGTTGCAGCAGTTCACGGGCGATCACCCGGCTACCGCTGAAGGTCGCAAAATGCCAGGAGATGCTTAGCAGGTTTCGCCAATGGCTATCGGCGACGAACAGCTCGGACACGGCGATTTCCGATCCGCTTCCAAGCGCCGCGTCGAAGGCGCCGATCCACGCCTTGGCCAGTTCCTCCGCTGAAGCGCTTAATCTATCCAGCATTTTCGCGCTTCTCTCGCGGTCGAGGCGTCTTTGTTGTCCTCATCTGACAGCATGCCCCGGGGAAGCACAACCCGCGGTCACGACAGATCGGGGCGGCGTTTCCGGCAAGCGCAGGCCGAACTCCCTGGCTTTACCGAACATTCAGGTGTTCCCCATAGGATTCCCCGCCGGCCAGAACAGGCCCCTTTGAAACGCTCAGGACGAGCGATGCTGGACCCAAATCGATCCATCGCCGACGAAGTCGAAGCGGCCATCAACGCCGGTTCGGCGGAAAAACATCTCGAAACGATCACGCGGGTGACGAACCTATTTCTTTCGTCCGCCGACAGCTTCGATGGCGAGCAAATCGAGCTATTTGACAATGTCCTCGAACGTCTGATCAGGACGATCGAGCTTCGGGCGATTGCCGATATGAGCACTCGCATCGCGCTCGCCGAAATGAGCACCCAGCTTGCTTCGGTTCCGAAAGCGCCGCCTGCCGTCGTCCGCCGCCTCGCGCGGCACGACGAGATCAGCATCGCCGGACCGGTCCTGACCGAATCGGCCCGCCTGACCAACGAAGACCTCATCGAAATCGCCGGGACAAAGAGCGAGCAGCACCTGCTGGCGATCTCGGGCCGCTGGTGGCTGAACGAGATCGTCACCGACGCGCTGTTGGCCCGGCACTATCCGAAAGTCAGCCGCCGGCTGGTCAACAACCCGGGTGCACGGGTTTCACCCGGCGGATACGTAATCGTATTGCAGCAGGCGGAAACCGATCCCGAGCTTGCGGTCGAAACCGGTCTTCGGGTCGATCTGCCACCCGAGCTCCGCCAGCGGCTGCTGCGGCAGGCGAGCGAAGCCGTCAGGTCGCGGCTGTTGTTGCGGGCGCCGGCGCATCTGTTCGAGGAAATCAGAAACGCGATTACAGCGGTGTCAGTGGGCGCCGATCGCGAAATGTCGGCCGTTCGCGACTTCGGCGAGGCCAAGCGGTTCATTGCCCTCATGAACAAGAGCGGCGAACTCAATGAGGCGGCCCTGCTCACCTTTGCCAAGCAGCGCAGATACGCGGAGACCGTCGCAGCCCTTGCCGTGCTGTCGAAATCCACGCTGGAGGTGGTGCGGCCGCTGATGCAGAGCCTTCGTGACGACGGCGTCCTCATCCCTTGCAAGGCGGCCGGGCTTGAATGGGAGACCGTCAGCGCCGTTCTCAACAGCCGCTTCACCTCCGGCTCGATGGCAGCGCACGAACTGGCCAAGGCCAAAGACCAGTTTGCCAAGCTGACAATGGACGACGCCAGCCGCCTGCTGAGATTCTGGCAGGTCAGGTCAAGCCCTCCGCCGCCCAATATCAATTGAAAAGAGGCGCGCGCCGGCATTGCTGCGGCGCGCGCCTTGCGCATTCCCCGCCGATCGGCTCAGGCGGCGCGGCCAAGCTCTGCGCCGAGATGTTTCAGGCGCGGCAACACTTCGTTCTTCAACAGCGACAGCGAATGGTGCCAGGCTTCCGGCTTGTGCATGTAGTCGAAGCCGAACACCAACAGCGTGCCGAACCCGCCGACCTCGCGGTAGATTTTCTCGATCTTTTCGGTGACGGTCGCGGGCGAGCCGACGACCCAGTTATGACGGGCGCAATATTCGACCGTGACGTCGCTATCGGGCACGTCGGGTGCGGCCTTTAGGAAATCCTTGAAACCGAAGTGACCGAGCAGGGGCAGGAAATACTCGCCCATCATCCGGCCCATCATGTCGCCGACTGACAGCTTCCATGCTTCTTCATCGGTATCGGCAACGAACACCTCGCGCACCAGCCGCCAGTCCTGCCGGTTCGGCTTGCGGCCGGTCCGGGCCGCGCCGATCTCGACCGATTCCCAGTGACTTCCGACATAGGCCGGGTTGAGGTTGAGGCTCATCGGAATGAAGCCGCGCTCGCCGGCCAGTTTCAGCGTGTCCGACCCCTTGCTCAATCCCGCAACGCCGATCGGCGGATGCGGCGCCTGCTTCGGCTTGATGTGGGGTTTTAAGAAATCGTACATGGGCTCGGGCTTTGCGACCGTCCAGAATTTGCCCTGGTAGGTCCACGGAGCATCCTCGGTCCACATCTTCAGGATGATTTCGAGCGCCTCGCGCGTCATCTCGCGGTTTTCGCCGGAATTCCCGTCAACGTTGAACATCGCCCAGTCGCTCGGCAGGCCGGATGCCGCGACGCCGAAATTCAACCGGCCTTCGGAAAGATGATCGAGCATCGCGACGCGGTTGGCGAGCTCCGCCGGATGGTGATAGGGCAACAGGAAGCCACCGGGGCCAAGGCGAATGTTCTTGGTTTGCAGAAGTGCCTGCGTCACCAAAAGGTCGGGCGCCGGATGCGGCTCCCACGGCGCGGTGTGATGCTCGCCGATCCAGGCCTCCTGATAGCCGAGCTCATCCAGCCACCGCAGCACCTGAAGGTCGAAGTCGTGGCCCTCTTTCAATCCGCACTCCGGCGGGTGCGAGGGCATCGCGAAATATCCGAGTTCCATGGGGCTTCCTCTCTTTATGTTTTTAGACGCGTCGTTGCGCGCGGAGGAAAGTACCCGCCTTGCTTGCGGCTGAATTGTGACGGGAGCAATTGCGTCCCGCTTCATCCTCGTTACGGTACCGACGCCGTCTGCCGGTGTTCGTCACCGGGTCTTTTGAGAAATGATTCGGCACCTCACCTGGAGCTAAGGAACACACCATGAAACGACTGATGATTCTGAACGGTCCCAACCTGAACCTGTTGGGGGTGCGGGAGCCGCATATCTACGGAACGACGACGCTGTCGCAAATCAGGGAGAACTGCGAGAAGCTCGCCGCGCACCTCGGGCTCGAGCTTACCTTTCACCAGTCGAACCATGAGGGCCAGCTCGTCGACTGGATCCAGTCGGCAAGAGAGACCGCGGACGCCATCATCATCAATCCAGCCGGCTATTCCTTCACCTCGATCGCCATCCTCGATGCGATCAAGGCATTCGAGGGGCCGGTGATCGAGGTCCACATTTCCAATATCCACGCGCGCGACGAATACCATCGGCATTCGAAGATTTCGTCGGTCGCGACCGCTGTTATCGCGGGGCTTGGACCCAACGGCTATTTCGCGGCGATGCACGCGCTGACGCAGATGAAAAAGGAATCCTGATCAGAGCGAGATGACTTTTCTTCGAATCGTCATCCCGCTCTATCCTTTGTTTGAGCATGATCTCTTTCGGAAAACCGGTATCCACTTTTCCGGATCATGCCTTACCTCGCCCCGAACCGGGTCTCGCCGAACAAGGCCTTTTGCGTCGAGGGTTGCGAGCGCCAATATTGCGGCGGGGCTTCGACCTGGCCGCCGAGTTCGGCCGCGGCGTGCCAGCCCCAGCGCGGGTCGTAGAGCATGCCGCGGGCAAGCGCGACCATGTCGGCCTTGCCAGATGACACGATGTCTTCGGCCTGTTTCGCTTCCGTGATCAGGCCGACCGCCATGGTGGTGACGCCGGTTGCTTCCTTGATGGCTTGCGCGAACGGCACCTGATAGCCGCGGGCAAGCGGAATCTTCTGCAGCGGCGAGACGCCGCCGGAAGACGCATCGATCCAGTCGACGCCGCGCTTCTTCAGTTCTTTGACGTATTTGATGGTTTGCGGCAGATCCCAGCCGCCCTCGACCCAGTCGGTCGCCGACAGCTTGACACCGACCGGCTTGTTGGCTGGAAAAACCTCGCGGATCGCGTCGAACACCTCCAGCGGATAGCGCATGCGGTTTTGCAAGGAACCGCCATATTGGTCGGTACGCTTGTTTGATATCGGCGACAGGAATTGATGCAGGAGATAGCCGTGCGCAGAGTGCAGTTCGAGCGCATCGAGGCCAAGCCGCTCGGCGCGCCCGGCGGCTGCGACGAATGCCGCGCGCACGCGCGCAAGGCCCGTCGCATCGAGCGCGAGCGGAGCCAGTTCGCCCTCCTTGTGCGGTACCGCGGATGGACCCTCGGTCTGCCAGCCGCCTTGCTGAATCGGTATCTGCTGCCCGCCGTCCCACGGCACGTGGCTCGATCCCTTGCGACCGGCGTGGGCGAGCTGCATCGCAATCGCTGTCTTGGAATGCTTGCGCACCGAGGCGATGATCGGCCGCAGCGCAGCTTCAGTGGCATCGTTCCACAGGCCGAGGCATCCGGGCGTGATGCGGCCAATCGCCTCCACATGCGTGGCCTCGATGCAGAACATCGCCGCGCCCGAGAGCGCCAGCGCATTGATATGCGTGAAGTGCCAGTCATTGGCCTCGCCGTCCACGGCCGAGTACTGGCACATCGGCGCAACCATGATGCGGTTCGGAAGCTTCAGGTCGCGCAATCGGATCGGGGAAAACAGAGCGCTCATGAGCGGGATGTCCGGGTGGGAGGGAGGGCGTCTGCCTTTATCTAACGAGACGGGACGTCTTCCTCAACCCGCGGCGCAGCGACAGGAAAGCGCGCCCACCGCAGAGCTCGTCATGCCGGGGCATAGCCATCCGAAGGACGGCGTCGCTTCCGCTCGCCTATGTCCCGGGCTTCCACGTCCTTGGATCGACCCCGCAAGAAGGCCGTGGACGGTGCGACCGCAGTGAGCATCGTGACGTGGGCATCCTCTCCCACAGGGGGAGAGACTGGTCACTCCACCAGCGTGAACTGCAACAGCAGCGTGCGCTGGATCATCGAAAAATTGTCGTCGGAGACCATCGTCAGCACGGTATCGCCCTCCGCCGTCACATGCGCGTCGATGCCCTCCATATTGTCGACCTCCTGGCCGAGGTCGGCATTGAAGATCGCGGGGCCTTCGACCACGGCACCGGGGCTAAGCGATTTGAGCGGGATGCGCCGGATGCGGATGCCGAGACCGCCGAGCCAGGAAAACTTCCGCTCCAGGATCAACAGGTCGCCGGACGGCAGCAGCACCGCGTCGCTGACATCGAAATTGTCGGTGCGGCGAACGCTGAACTGACCCGGCGTCGGCCCGCCGACCAGAAACGCGATCAGATTGCCCCTTGCGTCGAGCCCGCGTTCGGAGATCGCGATCAAAGTGCCTGCCAGCGGCATGCCTTTCGGCACGAACACCAGCGCTTCCAGCCCCTTGTTGAACGGCAGCTTCTTCACCGCCGGCGGCATCGGCACCACCTCGCCGCGGGAGCGGGTAAAGCCTTTCGAAAAATCGAAGCGCAACACCTGGTTGACGCGCTCGAGCCCGATGTAGACCAAGGAGCCGTCGAGCGCGATCGATTCGGAATCAAACCAGCCCCGCGCGGTGATCGGCCGGCCGTCGGGCCCGATCATTGGTGCTGCCTCGACATCGGCAAGGGAGGTCATCTCGCGGCCGGAATAGACGATGCGGCCGGTGAACCAGCTGCCCTTGTCGCTAAAGGAGATGAAGCGCTCGCCCTTGGCATCGAGCCTGATGCCCGACAGCCCGCCGAAACCGCGGAACCCCGAGGTCAGGACCAGCCCGCTGCGATATTCGAGCGAGCCGAAGCGCACATGCTGATGATCGCGGGTGTCGAACGAGGGTAGCGGCCTCGCCCTGACCTCGATCGAAACCGGCGCGGTGACGGAAGAGAATTCGTCCGGCGCGATTGGCTTCGATGGTGCCTGCGTTGCGGATTGCGCCCGCGCGATGCCGGATAGCGCCATCGCCGAAAGCCCCGCTGCTGTGGTTTTCACAAAGCGGCGGCGACTGACGCGTTCGGGCATTAAGGCTATGAATGCAGTCGGCGCCGGTGGCTGCTCGTGGCCGACGGCACGCCGTGGGTCTCGCTGAACAGTTCGGCCAGCTTTTCGGTGATGGCGCCGCCGAGCTCTTCGGCATCGACGATGGTGACCGCGCGGCGGTAGTAGCGCGTGACGTCGTGACCGATGCCGATCGCGATCAATTCGACCGGCGAGCGGGTCTCGATCTCCTCTATGATGTGGCGCAGGTGCCGCTCCAGATAATTGCCGGGATTGACCGACAGCGTGGAATCGTCAACCGGCGCGCCGTCCGAAATCATCATCAGGATCTTGCGCTGCTCGGCGCGTCCCAACAGCCGCTTGTGCGCCCAATCCAGCGCCTCGCCGTCGATATTTTCCTTCAATAGGCCCTCGCGCATCATCAGGCCCAGATTCTTGCGCGCACGCCGCCACGGCGCGTCCGCCGCCTTGTAGATGATGTGGCGCAGATCATTGAGCCGGCCGGGGTTCGGCGGCTTGCCTGCCGCAAGCCACGCCTCGCGGGATTGTCCACCTTTCCACGCCCGGGTGGTAAAGCCCAAAATCTCGACCTTGACGCCGCACCGCTCCAAGGTGCGCGCCAGGATGTCGGCACAGGTCGCCGCAACCGTGATGGGGCGGCCGCGCATCGAGCCGGAATTATCGAGCAGCAATGTCACCACGGTGTCGCGGAAGGTCGCCTCCTTCTCGTGCATGAACGACAGCGGGTGATAGGGATCGGTCACCACGCGCGACAGCCGCGCCGGATCCAGAATGCCTTCCTCGAGATCGAATTCCCAGGCGCGGTTCTGCTGCGCCATCAGTCGCCGTTGCAGGCGGTTGGCA
>Ga0210409_10003653_pt1 | contig 17001 bp, 21 predicted proteins | sample IncBWH17MmetaG_FD_161649 | JGI IMG/M metagenome (GOLD analysis project Ga0210409, IMG submission 161649) | Forest soil microbial communities from Barre Woods Harvard Forest LTER site, Petersham, Massachusetts, United States - Inc-BW-H-17-M | ecosystem: Environmental > Terrestrial > Soil >...
GAACGCTGCCCGTCCGGCATATCGGGCCTCGGCGCCGAGTTCCTCCTCGATCCGCAGCAGCTGATTGTACTTGGCGACGCGGTCGGAACGGGCGAGCGAACCGGTCTTGATCTGGCCGCAGCCCGTGGCGACCGCGAGGTCGGCGATCGTGGAGTCTTCGGTCTCGCCGGAGCGGTGTGACATCACCGCGGTGTAGCCCGCCTTGTGTGCGGTCTCGACCGCCGCCAGCGTCTCGGTGAGCGTGCCGATCTGGTTCACCTTGATCAGGATCGAATTGGCGATGCCGTCCCTGATGCCCGCGGTCAGCCGCGCCACGTTGGTCACGAAATTGTCGTCGCCGACGAGCTGGCACTGGGCGCCGAGTTTCTGCGTCAAGAGCTTCCAGCCCGCGGTATCGTCCTCGGCCATGCCGTCCTCGATCGACACGATCGGATAGCGCTTCGCCAGGGCGACGAGGTAGTCGACCTGCTGCGCGACCGAGCGGGTCTTGCCTTCGCCCTCGTAGCGGTAGGCGCCGTCGACGAAGAACTCGCTCGCCGCCGCGTCGAGCGCCAGCATGACATCGTCGCCGGCCCGGTATCCGGCCTTTCCGATCGCCGCGACAACAAGGTCCAGTGCCGCCTCGGCCGACGGCAGATTGGGCGCGAAGCCGCCTTCGTCGCCGACATTGGTATTGTGGCCGGCGGATTTGAGCGCCGCGCGCAGCGTGTGGAAGATTTCGGTGCCCGCGCGCAAGGCCTCGGCAAAGGAGGGGGCGCCTACGGGCACGATCATGAATTCCTGGAAATCGATCGGATTGTCGGCATGCACGCCGCCGTTGATGATGTTCATCATCGGCACCGGCAAGAGCCGCGCGGCGGCGCCCCCGACATAGCGGTAGAGCGGCTCCCGCTTCGCCGCAGCCGTGGCCTTGGCGACCGCAAGCGAGACGCCGAGAATCGCGTTGGCGCCGAGCCGGCCCTTGCTGGGCGTGCCGTCGAGCGCGATCATGGTCTGATCAATCTTGACCTGCGCTTCGGCATCCATCCCGCTGATCGCGTCGAAGATTTCGCCGTTGACCGCCTCGACGGCGTTGCGCACGCCCTTGCCGAGATACCGTTCGCCGCCGTCGCGCAGCTCGACGGCTTCGTGCGTGCCGGTCGAGGCGCCCGAGGGCACGGCGGCGCGGCCGCGCGAGCCGTCGGCAAGGACAACGTCGACCTCTACGGTAGGGTTGCCGCGGCTGTCGAGAATCTCGCGGCCGATGATATCAACGATGGCTGTCATACGCGCTCCCCGATGGCTCGTCCGCGGCGGCTTCTACAGGATCGGCGCGGTTCCGGCCATGTGCGACACGTATGGCCGCAATGAAGAGCGCGTGGGCCGTCGCTATTCGGTCATATGGCGCCGCCATCGCATTCCGTGGTATGCGCGCGGCCTTGTTTGATGTGAACCGATGGCGAAACCCACGCCCCAACTCGGCCGCCCCACGGCGATTCCGGCCGCGCCCGACCAGGCGGTGCTTGACCGCGTCCGCAATCCGCACCCCAACACCAATTATCTCGCCCGTTTCACCTTCCCCGAATTTACCGTCATGTGCCCGGTGACCGGGCAGCCCGATTTCGCCACTCTCGTCATCGACTACGTGCCGCGCGCCTGGCTCGTCGAGTCGAAGTCGCTCAAGCTTTATCTCAACAGCTTCCGCAATTACGGCGCGTTCCACGAAGCCTGCACGGTCGCGATCGGCAAGAAGCTCGTGAGCGTGCTGCAGCCGCGATGGCTGCGCATCGGCGGCTATTTCCATCCGCGCGGCGGCATGCCGATCGATGTATTCTGGCAAGCGGGAAAGCTGCCCGCCGGCACCTGGGTGCCGGACCAGGGCGTCAGCACCTATCGCGCGCGCTGATAGCGAGCGAGCCGTTCAGCGCGGCAATGAGGGCTTTCGTCTCCAGCGCCGGGTCGGCCGCGCGCATGACGCCGCCCATGACCGCGACCCCCACGGCGCCGGCGGCGATAAGCTCGCCTACCCGCGCAGGATTGACGCCGCCGATCGCCAGCACCGGCACGCGGGCCGCACCCGTGATGTCGGCGAGACCTTTGCGGCCGATCTCCGGGCCGTAGCCCGGCTTGCTCGGCGTCTCGAAGGCGGGACCGGCAAGCGCATAGTCGACGAGCGCGGGATCGATGGCCGCCGCTTCGAAGACGGTGTGGATCGACGCGCCGAGGAGTTTTTCGCGGCCGGTCACGGTGCGGGCAAGCGCGGCATCGGCGCCGGAGGAGAGGTGCACGCCGTCGGCTTCGGCAAACTTCGCAAGTGTCGCCTCGCCGTGCAGTGTCAGCTTGGCGCCATGCGCATGCGCGACCGCAAGCAGCGACCGCACCAGCAGCACCTGCTCGTCATCGGGCAGATCCTTTTCGCGTACGCTCACCCAGCGGCAACCGGCCTTGAGCGCGGCCGTGACGACTTCCGCAAGGGGACGACGGGCTTGGCGGCGGTCGGTGATGAGGAGAAGCGGCGGGTCGGGCAACCTCACGCGCATCGCTCCGCTCCCTTGTTGCGCGCCTGCGTCCCGCCTTGCCGCGACATTGAACGGGCGGTGCATCGAGCGGGGCCGCCTTCGCGCTTCCGCACGCCGTTGCTGGCGCCGCGAGTACGCGTCAGCGTGCCGTTGGTGCGTAGCTCAGCGCGTGAGTGGCGGCCGTAGCCGTCGGCGCGAGATTGCGCGGGACAATGATGCGCTCGCCGCCGGCGAGCGTCGTGTGCTCCGGGATCCGGTTGATCTGCGCGAGCGCCCACACCGGCACGTGATGGGCCGCAGCCACGCCCTGCAGCGTGTCGCCGGCTTGCGCCGTCACCGGCACGCCGCTGTCCCACAGCTCGATCGCGGCCCGCGCCGGCACCGCATAGCGGATCGGCACCACCTCGCCCTGCCCTGTCGTCGGTGTCCGCGTGAGCTGGACGATCTTGGCGACCACTTGTTCCTGGATGCGATCGGCCTTCTCGATGTTGATGTGCATGATCTCGCCGTGATCGGCGAGGTTGATGCTGGCGTAATGGCCGTGAAAGCCGCGGCCGCCGACCACGTCGCCGCCGCCCATCACGTTCCACGACTGGTAGATGTTGATGTAGCGCTCGACATTGGGCGGCACGGCGTCGGCGATGCGCGTCGGGTCATAGGTCACGAGCAGGCTGACGGGAATATCCGCGTTGTTCAGGGTTTCGGCGAACGCCACGGCGGAATCGCCGCCCAACGAGTGGCCGATGAGGATGATCGGGAACGGACTGCGGCGATATTCGCGGATCGCGTCCGCGGCCACGCCAGACCAAACCATGTAGGTGTTGACGCTCGAGGTCAGGCCGGCGCGATTGATGCGTTCGGCGAGCCTGTCGAGGCCGGTCGAGTAGATGAGGCCGGCAACGCCGCGGAACAGATAGGCGCGACCGCGCGGCTCGTTCGTCGGCATCTCGGTGCGCGATACGGGCTGGAGCTTGGCGGTTTCACCGGATTTGGCGGCGGCAGCAGGCATGGCGACGGGCTCGATAGGCTTCGCCTCGATGGCGGCCCGCCCAAACAGCGAGTTGCCGAGCGCAGTGGGGGGCCTGCTCGATGGCGCCGCAGGAGACCCGGGCTTCGCCGCGGCGTCATCCGTCATCGCCAGCAGCGCGGCATCGCCCGTTCGTCTCATCCCGGCTGATTTGCCCGAGCCGTCGAAGGACGCCGTGCTATCCGCATCGAAGCCTGTCAGTCCGCCGCACCCGGACAGGGATGCGGCGATCAGAACGGCAGCGATGCGCGTTGCTTGCACCATTCGCTTGCGACACTACGTTAGAACAACGAAAGGGGATCAGGCGAGCGTGCCTGTAGATTCTTCACCCAGCGAGGAGACCGTTAAAATCTTAATTTCCCCCGAACAGCCCGCCCGGTTTGGCGGTCACTGCGGGTGAAATCAGGGAATTATGCCGGCTTTTTTGCGGCAGAGCGCCGCTTCGCCCGGATGGCACCAAGTTTGGTGAATATCCGCTCCGCGTTTGCGGCTATAGATGCCGGGCTCCGGCGCTTCGCTCGCTCCCGGGTCAACCGCAACTCAATCCGACGAGCTTCGAACCTACCATGAACCGCGCTCCGCGCATCTCGTTCGTCTCGCTCGGCTGCCCGAAAGCGCTGGTCGATTCCGAGCGCATCGTCACGCGGTTGCGTGCGGAGGGCTACGAGCTCGCCCGTGAACACGCCGATGCCGACCTCGCGATTGTCAACACCTGCGGTTTTCTCGACAGCGCGCAGGCGGAGTCGCTCGCCGCGATCGGCGCGGCGCTCGCCGAAAACGGCAAGGTCGTGGTCACCGGCTGCATGGGCGCGCAACCGGAACAGATCACCGCCGCCTATCCGAACGTGCTCGCGGTAACCGGCCCGCAGCAATACGAGAGCGTCCTGGCCGCCGTCCATCGGGCCGCGCCGCCGCCGCATGACCCCTATGTCGAGCTGATCCCGCCGCAAGGCATAAAGCTCACGCCGCGGCACTACGCTTATCTCAAGATTTCAGAGGGCTGCAACAATCGCTGCACATTTTGCATCATCCCGAAATTGCGCGGCCGCCTGGCCTCGCGGCCAGCCGCTGACGTGCTGCGCGAGGCCGAACGGCTCGTCGACGCCGGCGTCAAGGAACTCCTCGTGATCTCCCAGGACACTTCCGCCTATGGCACCGATCTCAAATACGCCGCCAGCGAATGGAAGGGCCGCGCCGTGCGCGCGAAACTCCTCGATCTCGCCCGCGAACTCGGTGAGCTCGGGGTCTGGGTCCGGCTGCACTACGTCTATCCCTACCCGCACGTGGACGAGGTGATCGCCCTGATGGCGGACGGCAAGGTGCTGCCCTACCTCGACGTGCCGTTCCAGCACGGGAGCCCCGCGGTGCTCAAGCGCATGCGCCGTCCAGCGGCGCAAGAGGAGACGCTCGAGCGCATCCGCCAGTGGCGCGCGGCCTGCCCCGGCCTCACCATCCGCTCGACCTTCATCGTCGGGTTCCCTGGCGAGACCGAGGAGGATTTTTCCGCCCTCCTCGACTGGCTCGGCGCGGCGGAACTCGAGCGCGTCGGCTGTTTCCGCTACGAGCCTGTCGCCGGCGCGGCGGCGAACGATCTCGCCGCGCCGGTTCCCGAGCCGCTCAAGGCCGAGCGTCAGGACCGCCTGATGCAACGCCAGCAGGAGATTTCGCGCCGGCGCCTGAAGCGCAGGATCGGCGCCCGCGAGCGCGTGATCATCGATGAAGTCGAGCCAGCGCGGGGCGGAAAGCGAGGCGCCGCCAAGGGCCGCAGCAAGGGCGACGCGCCGCAGATCGACGGTACGGTTTACGTGCAAAGCCGCCGCCCGCTGCGCGTCGGCGAGATCGCGACTGTGAAGATCGAGCGGGCCGATGCTTACGATCTCTACGGCACCGCGGTCGGATACTGACGGACTGGGTGAGCAGCACCGCGCTGCGCGGCTCTCCCTGTTTTTTGCTGGCGTTGCCAAACGTTCGGCGCTTTCATGCCGCGCCAAGGGGCGCTGGGCCGTGACTGCAATATTCATCACCGCGACCGGGAACGATGTCGGACAGACCTTCGTAACCGCCTCGCTGATCCGGCATTTGCGGCAGTTGGGCCACCAGGTCGACGCCGTGAAGCCGATCGTGTGCGGCTACGACCCGGCCAAAGCGGCCGCGAGCGATCCCGGCATCCTGCTCTCTTCGCTGGGATTTCCGTTGTCGCCGCAGGAGATCGAGCGGATTGCGCCGTGGCGCTTTCGCGCCCCGCTCTCGCCGGACCTGGCGGCGCAGCGCGAGGGCCGCAGCATCGATGTCGACAGCGTGGTGGAATATTGCCAAAGCGCGTTCGAGCAGCGCCGCGAAATCTTGCTGGTCGAGGGCGTAGGCGGCGTCATGGCGCCGCTCAACGAGCACCGCACCATCCTTGACGTGATGATGGCGCTGGAACTGCCGCTCATCCTGGTGACCGGCAGCTATCGTGGCACCATCAGCCACACCCTGACCGCGCTCGACTCGCTGTTTCGCCGCGACCTCAACGTCATTGCCACCATTGTCAGCGAGACGCCCGGCAGCCCGCTCACTCTCGACGACGTTGTCGCGGTCATCAGCCGCTTCACCGAGCCAGTGATCAGCCTGCCGCGTCCGCGGCATGCGGGGGGCGATCCCGCCTCCGCGCTCGGGCGCCTGTTCGATCCGCAGGGCCGCCGCACGCAGAGTAGCGGCCCGCAACGCTAAGCCAGGTCCGTGCGCCGAATTGGCGGACTACGAGAAAAATCGGACCCTCAGCACGGTCTCGACCGTAGCTTCGAGATTGAACAAAGCGTGCAGCAGGAAGGTCAGCAGGGTCGAGCCGCTGCGCCAACGTATCCAGCCGAGAAAAAGCCCGACGATGAAGATCTGCAGGATGCCGACCCAGTCATACTGGATATGGAGCGCCGCCCATGCGATCGAGATCACGACGATCGCCGGCCATATCGAGCGTGGCGACCGCGCCCAGCCGCGGAACAAAAATCCGCGAAACAGAACCTCCTCGCCAGCGGGCGCCAGGACGATGGCCGCGGCCGCCATGGGTACGAGCCATCCCTCGGCAGCGGCGGTGGCGTAGGATTGCGTTTGAAACGGCGCCACCAAGTCGCGGCCGCTGAGCAGCAGCAGCGCGTCGCCGAGGGCGATGACGCCCACGAGGGAGACGAGCCCCACCACCAGTTCGCGCCGCGACGGCCATACCAGCGCCAGATAGTCGGCAAAACCGGCGCGCGCGCAGCCCACCGCGAGGGCGATCACGCCGACCATGATCGGATTGGCGATCAGCAGGAACAGCGTAACCGTGACGCCGTCGTGGGGATTGGCCAGCAGCGCGCCGAGATCGTCCGCCCGCAGCCACAGCACCAGCCCGAGCGCGCCAAATTGGCCGACGATGAACGCGAGCAGCGCCCAGCCGAAGGTGGCCCAGTAGCCCCAAATCCTCATCGAGGCTGACGCCGCCGCCGCACAGCGGTCGCTACGGCACCAGGATCGAGGAGCCCGTGGTCGCCCGCCCTTCCAGATCACGGTGCGCCTTGGCAGCGTCGCGCAGCGCGTATTTCTGGTTGACCGGGATTTTCACGGCGCCGCTGCCGACCACGGCGAACAGGTCGTTGGCGATGGCAAGCAGATCCTCGCGCTTGGCGGCGTAGGTGTTGAGCGTCGGGCGCGTGGCGAACAGCGAACCCTTGAACTGCAGGATGTTGATGTTGAAGGCCTCGATCGGACCCGAAGCGCTGCCGAAGCTTACGAACATGCCGAGCGGACGCAGGCAGTCGAGCGATCCGGGAAAGGTTGCCTTGCCGATCCCGTCGTAGACCACATCGCACAGCTTGCCGCCGGTGATCTCCTTCACCCGGGCGACGAAATCCTCGTCGCGGTAGAGGATGGTGTGATGGCAGCCGTTCGCCTGGGCGAGCGCCGCCTTCTCCTTCGAGCCGACGGTGCCGATCACGGTGGCGCCGAGATGGTTCGCCCATTGGCAGAGAATGAGCCCGACGCCGCCGGCGGCCGCGTGCATAAGCACGTTCATCCCCCTCTCGACCTTGAAGGTGCGCCGTACCAGGTATTCCACCGTCATGCCCTTGAGCATCATGGCGGCGGCCTGCTCGTAGTTGATATTGGCCGGGAGTTTTACGGCGCGATCGGTCGCCACCACCCGCTCCGCGGCATAGCAGCCGGGACCGCTGACATAGGCGACACGGTCGCCGCGCTTGAATTCGCCCACGCCGGGGCCGACCTCCACGACCTCGCCGGCGGCTTCGTTGCCGGCGACGAACGGCAGGCCGCCCGGCGCAGGGTAGAGGCCCATGCGGAAGTACACGTCGACGAAATTGACGCCGCAGGCGTGTTGCTTGACGCGGATCTGGCCGGCGCCTGGCGCCGGCACGTCGATCTCTTCGTAGGTCAAAACCTCGGGCCCACCGACCTTGTGCACGCGTACCGCAGCAACCATTGTCCGCTCCTTGTCGCGCCGACGTGAAATGGCGCGCGATCATAGGTGGTCAAATTTCCCGCTTTTGCCCACGTCGTTGATTTGACTCAGATTTCTTCGTGTCTGCACAGAAAAGCACTGATCCATCGCGTCTTTCGTTGACTTCCGGTGTCATTCGGATATCTCTCGGGATCATTCGGATATCATTCGGGGTGCAGACATGTTGCAGACAACGCACGGGATCAGCGAGCAGATCATAGCGACCCTCCCCTCCCCAACCAAGGGCAATCGGTTGCACTACTTCTCCGGCGCCAGCTTGCAGGGAAAGCGGGCGCCATCCGGCTTTGCCGTGAGAATTACTGCCAGCGGGCGGAAAACCTTCGTGCGGTTCTACCGCGTCGGCGGCAAGCCATTCCTCGCCACGCTCGGGCACTGGACCGGCAATGCCAAGGGTGGCGACCTCTCGGTGCTGCGGGCGATCATTGCCGCGACGGAGCACGCAAGATCCATCCGCGACGGTGACGACCCGCGGCCGCAGCGGACGCAGCGATTGGAGGATGGCAACAAGCCCGAGGGCGAGACCATCAGCGATCTGCTCGACGAATTCGTGACGCGCTACGTCGAGCGCGAGGCGGCGCTGCGCAGCCACCGCAACGTCAGGCGCACCTTTGAACGGCTGGTCAAGCCGGCCATCGGCCATGTCGGCATCTACGAGCTGCGCCGCTCGCAAGTTGTGCGAATGCTCGACACGATCGCCGACGAGAACGGGCCGGTTATGGCCGACCGCGTGCTCGCCCTCACCCGCAAGGCGTTCCATTGGCGCGCGGCGCGCGACGATCACTTCGCGGTCCCGATCGTGCGCGGAATGGCCAAGACAAAACCACATGAACGCGCACGCACGCGCATCCTCGATGACCAGGAAATCCGCGACTTATGGGCGGCGCTAGACCTGATGGATGGCCGCTATCCGGCCTTCGTCCGCACGGTGTTCCTCACCGCGACCCGGCGAGAGGAGGCGTCAAGGATGCAGCGGGATGAAATTGACGACGAGGTGTGGACGATCCCCGGCGCCAGGTACAAGACCAAGACCGACCACGCGATCCCGCTGACGGCTGCGGTCCGCAAGCATATCGACGAACGGCCGAACGATCGACCCTTTGTCTTTTCCTCCACTGGCGGCAAGACACCCTTCGGGGACTATTCGAGAACGAAGAAAGCACTCGACCAGAAGATCGCCGGACTCCGGGCAAAGGACGGCCGCGATCCAATGCCGCCATGGACACTGCATGATCTGCGCAGGACTGCGCGATCGCTGATGAGCCGTGCCGGCATTTCCAGCGATCACGCCGAACGCGCCCTCGGCCATGTCATCGGCGGCGTGCGCAGCGTCTACGATCGGCACAAATTTTTGGAAGAGAAGAAGCGAGCCTTCGAGGCGCTGGCTTCTCTCCTCGAGCAGATACTCAATCCCGCGCCGAACGTGACGCAGATAACCCGCGCCCGAGGCTGACCATGGCAAACTTTCGGGATGCGCTCGCGGCCTTCCGAAGGGAATTCGAAGCGCGGAACGCAGATCAAAAGGCTCATTTCAACTATTGCCTTACTCTCGAAGTTCTTGACCGGTGGCACGCCGCCGGTGATTGCGAGAACATCTGGGAAAGGCTGGGCCCAAGCTTGAAATGCCGGCGGAGCTGTTCATCGGCGCTGTTATTCGTAGTCGAGTTTACGCCAAGCAGTCTGCAGCAATCCTGCGAGAATGGCCCAAGCTTGAAGGAAAGGTTAGGGCCCAGGAAAAGCGCCATTTGTCCAACAATGACATCGAGGGGCTAGAAAAAATCGTTTCCCTGCACGCTGCGTTTGATCGCGCTCGCGCCACCTACGGTCAGAAAACCGTCACCGCCGCGCGCCAGGATTTCATCATCAAATGGAGCAGGGATATTGAGTTGAGCTGCGGTAAGCCGCACGACCGCGAAGTCGCCGCGCTGACCGAGATTGCTTTTGACGAAAGGATTTCAACCGGATGGGTTCGGAAGACCCGAAAGCAGAACCGGACCATTTGCCCCACAAAATAGCTCCGGAATGGTACGCCGCGCTCTGACTTCCCAGCGGTAACACTTCGCCATCGATCGGACGCGGCCACCGTTGGTTGGTCGTCATCCAAGAGAGTGGCGATGTCATCGACCATCTTGAGCGATTGGCACCCAGAGGCAGAGTTTGCGCGGCTTTTGCGCGAAAAGACCGGCTACGGAACTGAGCCCACGCTCTACCGCTGGCGACAGCAGAACAGGGTCCCGAACTGGTTGGAGTGGATACGCGCCGGCCGCGCAGTGATGTGGCGCGAGAAGCCGAACCCGTCTGTGAATACGGCGAGCCCCGTGAGGAGCTCGCCGTAACTGTTTCCGGGCGGTGCAGGTTCGCCGCGTCACGGCCTTACATCCAACGACGCGTCGAGTTCGATCTCGGGCCGCCCACCAACTAACCCGTAGGGTCATCCGCTTCGCAGCGTGCCCCTACACCGATGAAGGTCCGCGCGTCAAGGCGCGTCCCGGAAAGGGGCATGGAGATGCTGCAAACAACCGAGTGTTTTTTGTGCGGTTACGGCATGGTTTACACGGGCTGCCGCTTTTGCAGTGACCGCTGCCGCGAAGCGTTCGACGCCGGCCACTCACGCCTCGACCCAAACCAGGCCCGCGCTTCGCTCGTCCTGCCGCTCGATGGTTGGCAGATCGTCGCCGGGCCGACGACCTCGCCGATCGGCACTAGCTACTACGCCCCGCTTCTCGCCCATGCAGAGGCCGGCAGACAGCGTCAGAAAGTGAGAAATGGGCTCCGGTCCATAAACTCAATTCCGGTCAAAAAACGCCAAGCTAGATCAAGAGCTTGCAAGGGCACCTTTGCTGAAGGTCGGTCAGCCGCGGGGGTTGGGCAATGACGAAGCATGCGGCGCTGCCCGAGCCGATCGTCGCCGCCGAATTTTGGGCGAACCGCCGCGGCGAGAGTGTTCGCGTTCAGCTGCGCGAGTTCGAGGGGGCCGCGCTAGTCGACGTGCGGAAGCACTACACCGGCGCAGACGGCAAATTGCAGCCTACCAAAAAGGGGCTATCGCTCGCGATACGTCGGTTGCCCGAGTTAGCCGCAGCCATCAACAAAGCACTCGCGAAGGCAAAACAGCTCGGCCTGGTCGACGACGAGGTCGCGTCATGACCGCGCGGCCTTTGCAACTCATCACATCCGGCCAAAGGCGAGTGGCTGATGTCCGGCTCGCGGCAGAGCTTGAAATAGATCCGCCTCGCAGAATCCGCTGCTGGATTGCGCTCCACAAAAGGCAGCTGCAACAGACCGGCGGTTATCTGCACTTCACAGTCTCAGACAGGGTCAAAGAATACTTTCTAAATAGCGATCAAGCACTTTTGTGTTTGATGCAGGCAAATACGAGAAAGGCTGCCGATCTGCGCATCGATCTAGTCGAGATGCTGTGTGATCGTAAAAGGCCTGCACAGCTATTGGCTCTTTGGCAAAAGCTGTTTGGCCGCTCAGGACAGCAGACATGAGCACGGCTGCCGCGATCAGACACTCGATTGCAGGCCCGTTGCCCACTCGCTCGCGCAGGTCGAGGAGGGCGAGCCATGATTGAGCGCTTTCCAATGCGACGCGCGGCTTGCATCCGGCTCTTTCGCGAGACGGGCGGCGCCTGGCTCGTGCTCGCCCTTGAACATGGCTGGCTGCACGGCGAGCGCAGCACAGCGATCGCCGACGCGCAGTGGCTCAGCCGGAATCTCGGGCTGCCGGTCCGCGAAACCGAAGATCGGAGCCGGCCATGACCAGGACGGCCGCCTTCGATGCTTGGTTCGCACAAGCTCGCGCTGTTCCGCTCGAGCAAATAGCCGAACGCCGCGGTATCAGATTATTCGGTAAGGTCGATCGCTGCGGGCCATGTCCGAAATGCGGCGGCCATGACCGCTTCGCCATCAATGTTGCCAAGCAGCTTTTTAATTGCCGCGGCTGCGGCGCCAAAGGCCACGGGGCGATTGATTTCACCAGCTGGCTCGACGGTATTGAAGCTATACCGGCGGCCGAGCAACTGAACGGAGAGCCGCCGCCGGAAGCAAACGGTAAGGATCGCACGCCTGAACCGCGCAAAGTGGTGACAAACAAATTTATCTATCAAAATGAGAGCGGCGCCACATTGTTTGCGGTCGGCCGCATCGAATACCAGAACCAGGACGGGTCTTTCGTCATGAGTGCGGAGGGCAAGCGCAAGAAAGCATTTTCGCAATGGCGCCCCGATCCAAATAATGCGGGCATGTGGCTGGCATGCGTCAAAGACGTTCGCACCGCACCGTATCGGCTACCGGAACTCATCGAGGCGATCGGCAATGGATACACGGCCCTGATCGTCGAGGGCGAAGCCAAAGTCGACGCGCTGCGCAAATGGAACGTGCCAGCTACCTGCTGCGCTGGCGGCGCGGGAAAATGGAAGCAGGAACACTCGGAATTCCTGCGCAGCGCGGAGGTTGTGATTCTGCCGGATAATGACGAAGCCGGACGCAACCATGCTGATATCGTCGGCGCATCACTGCAAGGTATTGCGGCGTCCGTGCGCGTGCTCGAGCTGCCCGACCTGCCGCCAAAGGGCGATATCCTCGACTGGATCAAGGCCGGCGGCACGCGCGAGAAGCTTGATGAGCTACTGCGGCAGGCCAAGCCGTGGGCGCCGCGGACGGAGGAGACCAAAGCCGAGGAACTGCGCCAGGAGGAACCGCAAATCAACGGGCATGATGAGTACAAATCATCGCCGCTCACTGTCGCGCCGTGGTGGCGTGATCCCCACGCAATCCCCCGCCGGCAATTCCTCTATGATCGACACTACATCCGCAAAACCGTCAGTGCGACGATCGCCGCCGGTGGCCGCGCGAAGACAACACGGGCAGCGTATGACGCCCTATCGATGGCAACCGGCCGCGAGTTGACCAGCGGCGAGCGGTTGTTCACGCCCCCGCTGCGCGTCGGAATGCTCAATGGCGAAGAGGATCAGGACGAGCTCGATCGCCGCCTGGCCGGCACTTGCCAGCACTACGTCATAACGGAAGCTGATCTTGGCGGCCGCCTATTCGCTCAGTCCGTCCGCAAAACCCCGCTGCGGCTCGCCACCATGGTCAAGAACGTGGCCACGATCAATTCGGAAGCCATGGCTTGGCTGCTCGCCTTTGTGCAAGACAATCAGCTCGACGTTCTCATCATCGACCCGCTCGTGTCGCTCCATCGCGTGCCCGAAAACGACAACGGCGCCATGGACCTGCTGGTCAAGGACGCCTTCGGGGTCATTGCCGACGAGACCAATTCAGCCGTCGAAATCTGCCATCACTCCGGCAAGGCCAAGCAAGGCCAAACCGAAACCGCGGTCGAGGATAGCCGCGGTGCGTCGGCCCTGATTTGGGCTGCGCGCTCCGCCCGCGTGCTCAACTTCATGAGCCCCGAAGAGGCGAACAAGCTCGGCATCGCCGAAGACCAGCGCCGGCTGCACATCCGTGTCGCCAACGGCAAGGCCAACATGGCGCCGATCGGCAAGGCCGAATGGATAAAACTTGTGATAGAAATTCTGCCAAATGGCGACGAAATCGCGTGCGCCAGTTCGTGGAAGCCGCCAGACCCCTTCAAAGGGGTGTCCACAGCCGACATGGTCAAGTGTCGCGCACTGACGCAAACCGGCGCATATCGCCTCGATGCAAGGTCAGCCGATTGGGTCGGCTACATGGTTGCCGATGTGCTCAAGATCAACGTCGCCCATGGTGGCCGAGAACGATCCAAAAGACATCGCCCGCACTAAGCAAATTCTCAGCAAATGGTTCAAAAACAAGGTGCTCACCACCGAGCAGCGCCAAGATAAGAACCGCCATAAACGCAGCTTCGTCATTCCTGGACCATGGGCCGAAAAACCCACAGTAGATGAACCCAACCTCGATGATGATGAGCTGTCGCAAACCGACGCAAACTGACGCAGCGACAGTGCTTGAAGGTCCGTACTTTTGCGTCAGTGCGCCAGTTGCGCCAGTCCCTTATAGGACTGGCAACTGGAGCGACGCACGCGGACCCCGCCGGATAACTGGCAAACATCACCCACTTGCTTGTCGAGGGGAATGGACCTCATCGCGCCGCTCTGCCGGCTAAGACCTCAAAAACCACTCGACGAGACTCGTCGCTAAATATCGGCCGGGCGGGTCTTAGCTTGGCGCTGATGATGATCAATCACGGGCCGACGCTGCCAAATGCATTACTTGACGCCATTCCTCGCTAGCTCACCCCGCTGTGTCTGCAGCATGTTGGCGCTTGTGGCTGCCGGCGCTGCCCTTGCCGAGCCCCCTGCCCGATGTCCGGGCTAGGTGATAGCCACCCCGCGCCGGTTCACTGGTGCCCTCGGCTGTGTCGCTGCGGGGCATTCCGCTCGATTGCTGCGTCTTCGGTCCCGCTGGGCGCAATGCGAGGTCGCAACATATTGAAATCGTTGGCAAATAGACCGGGGCGCCGTACGCCGTACCGCCGGAACCGCATTTGCTCCTGGAGTTCGACCTCATCGTCCGGTATTGCGGCCCTGTTTCCAAACTTTGTGAGGGGTGCCCCCTATGGCGGGCGGCGGCCGTTCCAAAACATTGGCCTTCCCCACAGCGGCGGCGGGCGCATCAGAAAGCCGGTGCGGCCGCTGTACGGCAAATGTTGTGGACAACGCGGTGGCCGCGGCCGGTTGAGGATATGCTGCTGCTGGTCATCGAATCGGCGCGGTTCCGAGACTCCACAGCCGCGTTGTCAGGTGGCCAGCCCCGGCTTCACGGTCGGGGCTCTTTTTGCCACGGTTAATTTGGCCTTTTCGCCCAGGACGGCGCCGGTTGTCGGATTCACATGGTGGATCTGGCGGCACGCGAGACAGGTCACGGGCTCATAGACGTGGTGATCCTCGGCGACGTCTTCGGACGCGAAGCCCTGCACGCGGTGTCCGGTTTGGGGGCAGCGGTAGATGAAGAGGGGCATGGCCTGCATTTCGCCGAGCAGGGCTGGCCAGTTCAACTAAGGGAATGTCCTTAGGCGGAAGGCGGTGCGGCCGTTTTCTTCGGCATAGGGTTTTCACCGGAAAGCCGGTGTGATGCCGCGGTGTCGCCTGAAGCTTGCCACGATGGGGCGTAGGCTATTGTGTGCCGCTGCTGACGTGTCTTCCCTCCTTGTGCATCTACAGCGTCAGCCTCCGGGTGGAAGCGTCTTCCTTGCCCCGGCCAACATGGCGTGCCGGGGCTATTTTTTTGGCGGCGGGGTGTCGTCTGCGAAGCAGATCCGACGGCATAGGGCGGCCCCGACCAGACTGGCTGGAAGGGTGTTGGCCAGGACCGCCCCCGCCGGAGACCACCCGTCCCGGCAAGTGGTGAATAGGGCTCACTCGTTAGCGGCGGCTTAAGGCTGGCGGCCCGGTGCGTTGTGGCTGCCGTCAACGCCCGTACCGTGCACGGCATGATGCACGACGCACGCCTTGAAATTCGCATGACGTCGCAGCGCCGGCGCGAACTGGATGAGCTGGCCGATGAGGCCGGCTTGTCGGCGGCTGATGTGGCGAGGCTGGCGATCCGCCGGCTCCTCCTCGAGCACCGCGACGTGCTGCTGAAGCTGCCGATCGGAGAAGCGCGCCTATGAGTGTCCTCGAAGCGAGCGGCAACCGCTCCCATCAGGCGACCGTCAACGCCAGCGAGACGACCCGTCAAGCAGCGGACGCTGCCGCGCTGGCAACCTATGCCGCGGGCGGATCGGTGGCGACCTACAGCGCGTCCCTGAAAACGGACATCGTAGCGGACTACAAGCGCCGTCTCACTTCGGCTATCGCCACCGGGGTTCCGCCGGGGCCGTATTTGGATGGCTTGCGCACCGCGCTCGGGACCTACTTTTTCTGAGATGGAGGCTGTTCCATGAGCGTTGTTGATTCCTCCGTGCCGTTTGCGCTGCAGCTTGCCTGGAATGCTTCGGAGCAGCAGCGTCAGCAGGACGAGGCAATCGCGCTCGCCCAGTTCAATATCCCGGGCGGCTTCGAGGGTAACGACAGCGTCGCGACCCAAGCGGCGCTTCGGACTGCAGCGATTGCCGACTACCGGCGGCGGATCGTGATTGCCAATACCTACGGCGGAAATCCGGCACCGTTTATGGAAGCATTGCGCACACTCGGCACCGGCGGGTGCTAACCACAGGAGCAACAAACAAATGGCCAGCCTTTCTTTGTCTTTACCGTTAGGGGCTGACGGCCTCGTGGCGTCAGATTATGTCGCGGGCGTTCTGGCGCCCAATGTTGCGAACAGCGTTGAAGTCCGCATCGACCTTGCAAATTCGGCCATGAACAAAAAACAGGTGACCGTCATGCTGGAGTCGATAAAACTGGCCTTGACCGCGCGCAATGATGTGACCACGACGCTGCCATGACGCCGCGGGCCGAACTCGAGGCGTTTGTTGCTGCTGCCGACGCGGAGGCGAGGGCGCGCGGCGGCAAGGAGCTCGGCGAGCCGGTAAGGGCTCTCATGAGCAACCTGTGTGACGACGGGCATCCGGCTTCGACCGCCGCGGCCGATGCCATCGTGTCGATAGTTCAGCGCCGGCATCTCTCGCATCTTGAGCGCGCTCGGCGGATCGTACCGATTTTACAACGCTATGCCGCTTCCTTCCCGACCGAGCACTGATCGAAGGACGGGCAGATGAACGCTGAAACAGAGGAGTTCCTCGTCGCCTTGGAGCAGTGCGGCTTTCGGCATGCTCGCGACTTGCCGGTTTTGATGTTGCAATACTCTTTGAGCGACAACTCGCACGGGCACGAAGCGGTTGATTCCATGAGGGCCGCGATGCGCGCCAAGCACCTGTCGCTGCAGGTTCGCGCCGGCAAGGTGGCGGCGATTTTGAACAATCATCGCCGGGCATTTCCGCTGGAGCACTGAGGATGGCCTTCGGCAACGCCACGTTTTCTGACATCGGCACGGCAGTCAGTGATATTTTTGCCGCCCAGGGCGATGTGCTCAAAGCGA
>Ga0210409_10003654_pt1 | contig 16991 bp, 18 predicted proteins | sample IncBWH17MmetaG_FD_161649 | JGI IMG/M metagenome (GOLD analysis project Ga0210409, IMG submission 161649) | Forest soil microbial communities from Barre Woods Harvard Forest LTER site, Petersham, Massachusetts, United States - Inc-BW-H-17-M | ecosystem: Environmental > Terrestrial > Soil >...
CCCAGCCGCCACCTTCGTCTGGCCATCTTCGGCCAGCGTTCTCATGCCCTTCGCCCGCGCCAACGCCGTCAACTGGGCGCGCGACGCGCCGGCGACGATCGCGGCCTTGGCCTCCTCGTCGACGGGGAACAACTCGAACACGCCGAGCCGCCCGCGGTATCCGGTGCCTCGGCACGTCGGGCACTGCTCGCCGCGGCAGGCTTCGCAGATCCGTCGCACGAGCCGCTGCGCGAGCACGCCGTCGAGTGTCGCGGCGATGAGATACGGCGGGACGCCGAGGTCGACGAGTCGCGGAATGGCGCTCACCGCGTCATTCGTATGCAGCGTCGAGAAGACCACGTGGCCGGTCATCGCCGCTTGAATCGCCACCTCGGCGGTCTCGGGATCGCGCATTTCGCCGAGCATGACGACGTCGGGATCTTGGCGGAGGATCGAGCGCAGGGCGGCCGCGAACGTGACGCCGGCCTGTCGGTGTACGGGTACTTGGGTAATTCCCGGGAGCTCGTACTCGACGGGGTCCTCGACCGTGATGATTTTCTCGGACCGTGTGTCGCGCCGCTGGAGCGCGGCGTAGAGGGTCGTAGTTTTCCCGCTCCCGGTTGGCCCGGTGACGAGGATCATGCCATGTGGGCGTGCGGCCAGGCGGCTGACATCTGCGAGAATGTCCGCGGGCATGCCGAGCTCCTCGAGCGCCACAGGCCGTCCGCCGCGATCGAGCAGTCGGAGCACGACACTCTCGCCAAAGAGGGTCGGCACGGTCGAGACGCGAAGATCCAGCTCCCGGTCTTCCAGTCGCACCCGAATGCGCCCATCCTGCGGTCGCCGCCGCTCGGCGATATCCAGCTCCGCCAAGAGCTTGATGCGCGAGACGACGGCGTGTGCCAACTCGGCCGGCGGCTCCGGCGCAGGTGCGAGGACGCCATCGAGCCTGAACCGAACGCCGAGTCCGGAGCGAGCGGACTCGAGATGGATGTCACTCGCACCGGCGTCATACGCGTCGCGCACGAGCAGGTTGACGAACCGCACAACGGGTGGCTGCGTCGCCAAGTCCCGCACGTCGGCCGTGCGCTCGTCGTCGTGCTCGACGCGGGCCAGCTCGATGTCGCGCCCGGCGCGGGTGGTCAGTCGCTCGATGGCGCGCTCGACGTCGCCCGGGCTTGCCGGCTCGATGATGACCTCGGCACTGTAGACGAGTCGCAGATCATCCATCGCGTCGTCGAGCAGCGCATCGGGCGCGGCGGACACGCGCACAGCGCCACCGTCGGCGTAGCCGATGGGGCATACGCGGTGGTGCAGGAGATAGTCGCGGGTCAACCCGTCGGCGAGCGCGATATCGGTCATGCGCTGCGCCCCGCCTCGCGATACAGCTGGGCGAGCCGCGACACGGCATCGGGGTCGCGCGTCGCCGTCGGATTGCGGCCCGTGTACCGCCGCAGCATGTTCCGCAACCCCGCGCCCGATCGAAACCCGAGCGCGCCGGCGACGTGATCGACGGCCTCGCGTTTGTTGGCGATCAGATACACGGCCACGAACAGCCGACACCAGCTGATCGTCGATTCCGGCGTCGGCAATCGCATCGCATGGAGCTGCCTGTGCAGCGAGCGTTTGCTGATGCCGATGGTGTGCGCGAGATCGTGCACGGACAACGTCCGCGGCGCGCGCATCGTGCATAGCCCGACGACCGAGTGCGCCGGTTCCGGCATCCACGGCAGGACGAGCTTCAAGGTATTGGCGCACGCGGACACCAGGTGCGCGTCGGCGCCGACCTGCGCCATCAGGCGATGCAGATCATCGAACTCGTGCAGCGCGAGATGGCTGGCGCCCGCTTGGATCGCGCCCACCGCCTGTGCGGCCCAGTCATCGAGGATCGTCGCGTAGGCGATGATCGGCGTGACCGGTCGGGCTTGCCGAATCTCGCGAATGACAACGTCGATGTCCGCGCGGTGCGTGGAGTTGAGCGAGACGAGATACGTGACGTCGGCGACCGTGGGCTCGCGCAGGTGTCGATCGATGTCCCACGAGTCGAGGAACGCGATGCGGGCGAGGGGCCAGACAGCGCTGGCGACGTGGGCCCGGTGCTCGGGGTACACGTTCACCGCTACCAGCGACGACGCAGTGCTTGCGGACATCGACTGCTCGATGAGACGGTGACGCGAAACGACCAGACAGCGCTTCGCGGGCGACGATTATATGACACGTAGCGAGGACGCGCCATTGCCGGCGCATTATCAGGTCGTGGTGATCGCGTGACCAACGCGAGGCGCGCCGTCGTCGCGCGATGACGGAGCGCCACCACTTTGAGACAACACGCGCCGCGTGTGGCACGCTGAGTAATGGCGTGGCACGCTGAGTAATGGCGAAGTCGGACAAAATTGCGGAATCGGGCATGACATAGCAGATGTGCCGTGACTCAATGGGCAATGCGGTTGGTACATGGAATGGCCGCATGCCCGTTGTGACCCGGTGCGTAACGCTCGCTCGATCCGTCTCATTTTTGTCGCGAGATCGTGCGCGGCCGGCCAACGGAGTTGCTCGATTGAGTCGTATGGCGCTCGGGCAGTTGCGGGCAACGCAGGTAATCAAGTGATTGTCGTTTTTTTGGCACGCTGAGTAATGGGTGGCTAATCATCGCGGCGGCATCGATCACGTCGCTGTTCGTGACGCGATCACTCACCGCGCAGAGCTCTCAGCTTCAGGCTCAATCTTTCCGAATGGAGCGCGGATTCGACGCGGAAAATCGTGCTCAACGGGGTTAGAGTAAATTCGAGCCTCTCGGCCGACGTGCGCATCCTCCTTGGCACGCCAATGCCAAATCCCGTCCCGAAGGCAGACAGGATTCAATGAATCATGGCGATGATCCCAATCCGCTACCGCGATTTCCACGATGTGCCACGAGCGTTCGTCGTTGAACGCACTGGATCACTCTACTTCTTCGATTGCGCATTCGATGACCAGATCGACCAGTACCCAGATCGATACAAAGTGTACCGGCTGGACGCGGCGCTCTCGCCGAAGCTCGATTTTGGTTCGTGGGAGACGCTCGCGACCAAGGGCAGACTGATCGGTGAGGTCTTGGTGCGACGATTGCAATTTGATCCAACACACAGAGCTGCCGTCGATGACTCGATTTTCGAGTTGATTTCAGCCCGATGACGTAGGTGCTCGACCCGTGTGATGGAGTTTACCCATGGAGGTTCTCGTCACACCTCCGCGGCGTCGGAGAACTAGGCGTAGTACCCCTCAATCGCCCACGCGAGCAGATCCCCACGCAGCGCATTCGTCTGCAGCGTCGGCCGGGACCCAAGCGCCACGGCGGCGAGCTCCTTGATCGCGATCACCATGCGCTCCGGGGGCACGCCCTCGGCCTTGAGCGCGGCCGTGTAGTCGGCAAGCATCGCCTTGAGTTCATGCCGCACGCGGCGACGGTCGCCGGCGAGGCGGGAACGGTCGGCGGTCAGGCGGCGGAGCGAGCCGGAGGAGGTGACGCGGCGGGCGAGGGCGACGTAGTCGGCCATCGACGCCTCGTACTCGACGAGCGCGCGCACCGCGCCGACGATCGCCTCAGGCGTCTCCACCCGCCGGCAGAGTCAGAGTGAATGTCGAGCCTTCGCCGTGCACAGAGACGACGGTGAGGTCACCCGACATGCGCCGCGCGAGCTCGCGGCTGATGGCGAGGCCGAGCCCGACGCCCGCGTGCTCGCCGGGCGTGAGCGCGCGACCGACTTGCACGAACGGCTCGAAGATCGCCTCGAGCTTGTCGGGCTGAATTCCCCGCCCCGTATCACAGACCGTGATTTGCATCGGACCGCCCGTGACCACGTCGCAGCCGAGGGCGACATGGCCGCCGGCGCGGGTGAACTTGACGGCGTTGGAGAGGAGATTGAGGACGATCTGCCGAACGCGCTCGGCGTCCGCTCGCGCCGTGCACCCGCTCGGCGTGCCCCGGTACGTCGCGGTCACGCCCTTGGACCGCGCCTGGGGCTCGATCATCGCGAACGCTTCGGACAACACCGGGTCGAGCTCGACGTCGCGGAGCTTGAGCTCCGTGCGCTGCGCCTCGATGCGCGCGAAGTCGAGGATGTCGGAGATGAGGCCGAGGAGGTGGCCGCTGGCGTGGCGGATGCGGCGCAGGTCCTCGCGCTGGAGGTCGGACAGCGGGCCGTGCACCTCGAGCTCCAACAGCTCGGTGTAGCCCGCGATCGCGTTGAGCGGCGTCCTGAGCTCGTGACTCATGGCCGCCAAGAACTCGGCCTTGGCTTTGTTCGCCGCCTCGGCGTCGAGGCGTCTCGCGTTCGCGGCCGCCAGCACCTGGCTTTCGTATGCGCGGCGCTCGGTGATGTCGACGAGCGTGCCCACCAGCCGGCGATCGTCGCCATCGTTCAAGACCTTGCCCTTGACGATGACCCACCGCAGCGCGTCGGGCCATCGGACGATCCTGAAGACGTCGTCGTAGTCGGACTCATCCCCGACCCGGATCCTCTCGAGATCCGCGGCGACCGTCTCGCGATCCTCGGGATGCACGAGTTCGAGTAATCCCTCGCTCCCGAGCTCGGCGACGCCGAGGATCCCGCGACTGCGCCCATCGATCGACCACTCGTTGGTCACGAGGTCCCAGTCCCACGTGCCGACCTGGCCGGCGGCGAGCGCGAGGCGCAGCCGAGTGGCGTCGAGCGCGGCGCCGCGCATCGAGAGGTTGACCATGGTCCCGGTGACTTTCGTCGCGCGGCCTTCGCCGTCGCGCTCGACCGACCAGCGATCGAGCACGCGCACGTACTGCCCGCTCTTATGTCGGAACCGATAACTCAGGCCGCACGCTTTCTCGGCGCCGCGGAGCATATCGTCGGTCTTGACGACCACGCGCTCGCGATCCTCGGGGTGGAGGCGATCGATCCACCACGTCCGAGGTTTGACGGTGGCGGGAGACCAGCCGAACGCGGTCTCGAGGCCATCGCTCATCTTCACGGTGCCAGTGCGGACGTTGTACGTCCACTCGACATCAGCGCCCGTATTCCACTCCACGACACAATATGGGGGGCGGTCGCCGCACCGTAACAGTCTTGACCAGCCTCAGCCGTTAGAAGCTAGCGGCGGCGTTCCCGCCACTGGGCGGAGCTGACAAGGCCCGGGCCACGTCATCGAGCACCGTGGGCAGCGCGTCCGTGTCGCTGATGTTCACCTGGATCGCGACCGCCAGATCGAGATCGCGATACCATCGCACCTCGGTGCGATATCCGGGGAACATGCCTTGGGCGCGATAGGCGGGCCCCAGCGACGTATGCTCGATCCAGAGCCCGAGCCCCCACTGCCCGCCCGGCGCGTCGACGCCGCGGACCACTTCGGCCCACTGCTTGGGAGTGAGCACCTCGCCGCGGCAGTAGGCCGCGAACCACCGCGCGAGATCGGCGGACGTCGACACATAGCCGCCGCCCGCCCACTCGTACTGCGGATTGACGACGAGCGTGCCGTCACTCGTGAGCACATTGCCGACGGGACTCTCCGGTCCGAGATATCCGGGCACGAGCCCCTCGACGCGCGGGCCATGCACCGGCACGGTCGCGTGCAGCGCGAGCTTGTGGATGAACCGCCGATCGATCTCGGCGTACGGGCTCTCGTGAGAGACGGCTTCCTCGACTACCGCCAAGAGATCGTAGTCGAGATCACTCGCCTCGAACCGCTCGCCCGGCTCGGCCTTCGGCGTCGCATCGAACAGGTTCTTGAGGATGTCGAGGTGCTCGCGCGCTCGGAGCGGATCTTTCGCGAGGTCGTCGTAGAACGCCTGCGTGTACGAACCGTAGCCGCTCGTCTGCAACATCAGCATGCGCGACGTCACGCGATCGGCATTCGGCAGTCGGCGGAGCCACGGCGCGCCGTGGAGATACGCCGTGATCGGCGTGTCGAGATTGAGTCGGCCCTCGCCGGCGAGGTCCAATGCGAGCGCCGCGAAGAACGTCTTGGCGGCGCCGCTGGCGAGCATCCGCGCTTCGGGTGGCATCGATGTCCCGTGCTCGCGATCGGCGAGCCCGGAGGCGACGGAGATAGTGAGATTGTCGGCGAAGTGCGCGGCCATCACGGCGCCGGGGATCGCGCTGCGCGTACGATAGGCATCGAGGAGGCGCTGCATCCCCGCGCGGCGCTGGGCGGCGCTCGCAGTCAGGATATTGCGCGCCGGCGCGTACGGGCTGGACGCGACATGCGTCGACGCCGCGGGAGCCGCCGGCGACGATGAGGGAGCGTGCCCCGCGCAGGCCGTGATCGCGAGACTGACGAACGCTACTGTGGCGCCAGAACGCGGATGACAGGGGAGACGTATCCGATGATCAACCGAATCATCGCCATCTTGCCCACCCGACGCTGACCCACCAGCTTCGCGCGTAAGGGTCATCTGGCGGGATACGACCGGATCTCAAAAACGTCACATGCCACGCGATGAACAAGCGATCGTTGCCGCGGTCCGCGCGGGCGACCGGGGTGCGTTCGAGACGCTCTACCGGGCGTATTGGCCGGTGCTCGTCAAGTTCGCCCGCCGGATTGGCGGGCTGGCGATCGAGGACGCCAGGGAGCTGGTGCAGGACGTTTTTTTGAGCCTTTGGCGCTCCCGCGAGCGCTGGATCGTGCGCGACGGACTCGAACGCTACATGTACGGCGCCGTCTTTCATCGCGCCCGAGAGCTGGGCCAGAAACGACGCCGCGCGATCGACCCGCCGTTCGCTCTCGCGGAGCCCACGGTCGACAACTCCGGCCCGCATCGGCCGGTGGTCGCGGAGCTCGAGGAGCGGGTGAACGCGATCATTGCGTCCATGCCGACCCGGTGTCGCCAGATCTATCTCCTCTACCACGCCGACCGGCTCGACACCCGCGACATCGCCAAGGCGCTCGGCATCTCGATCACCACTGTGAACCGCCATCACGCCCGCGCCTTGGCCCTGCTGGCGCGTGGTCTCGCCAAGACCGAGTGGGCGGACACGCTCGCCAAAGTCCTGGAGTCACGATGAGCGAGCTACCGCGCGACGACGCCGAGTATCTCGAGGTGCTCTCGGGCGCGACCCTTGGCGATCCCGCGCGCGAGCGTGCCGCGCGATTGTTGGCGCTGGCCGAGAGCGCGCTGCCGGCGGAGCCGACGCTCGATGTCGAAGAGGGCTGGCGCGATCTCTCGGCGCGTCTCACGGTCCGCCGTACGCTGCGCCGACTCGAGGTGATTGTTGGCATCGCGGCGCTGATCATTTTCGGCATCGCGACATACCTGAGCGTCGCACCAGTGATCGCGGCGCACGTCGATGAGCGCTACGTCGGGCCGGCGACGGTTCGGCTCCCCGACGGCTCGCGAGCCGAGCTCGGGCCGCTGGCGCGCGTGCGCTATCGCGCGTCGTTCTTCCGGCCGCCGCGATCCGTCGAGCTCGAGGGCGAGGCGCGGTTCTTGGTGCGGCCCGATCGCGCGCATCCATTCGAGGTGCATGCGGGTGACGTGCTCGTGACCGCGGTGGGCACGGTCTTCACGGTCCGCGCGAACCCGTGGGAGCCGACGGTTCGCGTAACTGTCGAGCAGGGCGCCGTGCTCGTCGCGCCCAACCGGGTGCTCCATGCGGGGGACACTATCGACGTCCGTTGATCAATCTCGGGGTCATCCCTGTCATATAAGGTAGAGACGTTCAACACAGGGAGGACCCGTGATCGATTCGCGTAGCGAGGCCGAACCGCTGCTCCGACACCTCGGGCCGGTGATGGCGGGAGCGTTGACGGACGACGATGTGACTGAGGTGTACGTCAACCCGCAAGACCACCAGGTACGCGTCGAGTCGCGTCGTGGTGGGCGCACGGCATTCCCGTGCACGATCGAGAGCGAGCAGGTCGAGATGTTCTTGAACGCGGCCGCCACGCGAGCCGGCGTGCTGCTCCGGCCCGAGTCGCCGTTCTTGGAGACGACGCTACCCGACGAGTTCTTTCGCCGGGCGCGGCTCCAGGGGTTCGTGCCGCCGGTGGTGCGTGAGCCGGCGTTCACAATCCGGAAGCCACCGGCGATCGTGTACGGACTCGACGACTACGTCGAGCGCCTGGCGATGTGGCCCGCGCACCGGCAGCGTCTCGCTCAGGCCGTCCGGTCGCACGAGAGCATTCTTGTCTGCGGCGCGACGAACTCGGGCAAGACCACGTTCGCCAACGCCGTACTCCACGAGATGACTGTCTCGTGTCCAACGGAGCGGATCGTGATCTTGGAGGACACGGCCGAGCTCCAGTGTGTGGCGAGCGATCACCTGGCGCTGCGCACGCCCGTGGGCGGGACGCTGGCGCAGCTCGTGAAGGCCACGCTCCGCGCGAGCCCAGACCGGATCGTTGTCGGTGAGGTGCGTGACGCGGCGGCGCTCGATCTGCTCGATGCCTGGGCCACGGGTCATCCGGGCGGCGTGGCGACGTTGCACGCGACCACGCCCGCGGGCGCGCTGGCGCGACTGGACCGGCTGGCGCAGCGCGCGAACGTGCCGTCGCAAGCCACGCTGATCGCCGAGGCGATCGACTGGATCGTGATGATGGGTCCCGGGCGTCTGGTCAAGAGCCTGACGCGGGTCGTCGGACTCGATGAGGATGGTGAGTTCATGCTCGACCAACTCGACGAGGAGGCTGGACAGTGCGAGCTCGCCTTACACTGACCGCCCTCTGGTTGTCGCTGTTGCCGCGCGTCATGCACGCGGGCACAGGTGGCACGGACATGCCGTGGAACGCGCCGTTCTCGGTGTTGCTCGCCAACCTCACGGGTCCGACGGCGCGGGTGATGGCCGGTCTCATGCTCGTCATCGGTGGCGTCGTCTGGGGATTCACGCGACACGAGGAAGGGGCGCGGCGCGTTGGTCAGGCGATCTTCGCGATCGCGCTCATGTTCGGCGCGGTGCAGATCGTCGGGTTACTCCAGTTCGCGGGCGCGACGGTGTAGCGGGGGCGACGATGGCGCTCATTCACGCATCGCTCCACCGCCCGGTACTGTTCGCCGGCGTCGAGCCCGGGGTCGCTATCACCGAGGGCGCCGTGAGCATGGGACTCCTGGTCGTCGTCGGCCTCCACGTGGCGACGATCGCGCTCGCCGCTGTGTATCTCGTCGTCGTGCACTTTCTCGTGGCGCGTGCGACGGCGCTTGATCCCGAGATCACCGCCGTGTACATCCGGTCGCTCACGTTGCGCGACTATTACCCGCCGCACGGTCGGCTGGTAGGGCCGGCGCATGTTGGCTGAGCATCGCCGGTCGCCTCAGGGCGTCGCCGATCTTCTCAACTGGGCGTTCATGGTCGACGACGGCATCATCCTGCAGAAGGACGGCGCGTTGTTGTCGGCGTTCGCCTATCGCGGTCCGGATGTGACGGCGGCGACGGACGCCGAGCGCGCGGCGTTGTCGCGGACGGTTAACGAAGCGTTGTTGGTGTATGGGGACGACTGGTGCTGGCACTTGGACGCCGTGCGCCGGCCGGCCGTGCCGTATCCGGCGTCCGAGTTTCCGTGTCGCGCGGCGGCGCTGATCGATGAGGAGCGCCGAGCGTCGTATGCCAGCGCGGGCCGGCGCTATGAGACGTCGTATGTGTTGAGCGTGGCGTGGCTGCCGCCGTCTGAGGCGGATAGTCGTGCGCGATCGTTGTTGCTTTCCGGGCGGCGTTCGCATCGCGTGGACTGGAACGCTCTGCTCAGCACCTACGCCCGAGCGTTGCGCGCGTTGTCCGATCGGCTTGGGGCTAGGCTCGTGCTCGAGCCGTTGGGCGCGGACGCGCTCGTGACGCACCTGCATGGTTGTCTCACCGGATCGGCGTCGCCGCTCAGGGCGCCGCCCGACGGCTCGTATCTCAATCTCGCGCTCGCGACGCAGGAGCTGGTCGGAGGGTTCGAGCCGACGATTGGTGGGCGGTCGATTCGGTGCGTGGCGGTCATGGGGTGGCCCGAGTTGTCTTCGCCCGGCGTGTTGGAGCCGATCGCGAACTTGAGCGCGGCGTACCGGTGGTCACATCGGATTCTGCCGCTGTCGCAGGCGACGGCGGCGCGGCTCATTCGGCGGCACCAGCTCCGCTGGTTCCAGAAGCGGAAGGGCGCGGCCGAGTGGGTCCACGAGATGGTGAACAGTCGCGAGGCGTCGCGCGACACGCAGTGGCTCGACAACGACGCCACGCGGATGGCGCACGATGCGGCGCGCGCGGCGGATGAGAACGCGAGTGGCCGGACGCGGTTCTGCGTGTACAACGCGATCGCGGTGGTGATCGAGGATGACCCGGTCACGGCCGACGCGGTCGCGCGCGCGATCGTCCGGGCGTACGGCGACGCCGGGTTCGGCGCCAGGATCGAGACGGTCAACGCGGTTGATGCGTTCTTGGGCACGTTGCCGGGTCATGGCGCGCCGAACGTTCGGCGCCCGGTGGTGAGCGGGGCGGCTATCGCGGATCTCGTGCCGGTGACGAGTACGTGGCCGGGGTTGGCGCACAACCCGTGTCCGTATTATCCAGTGGATAGCCCGCCCCTCTTGTGGGCGGCGACGGATGGGTCGACGCCGTTCCGGGTGAACTTGCACGTGTCCGACGTCGGCCATGCGATGATCGTCGGGCAGACCGGCGCGGGGAAGTCGACGTTGGTCGGGTTGTTGACGGCGCAGTTCCTCCGGTACGCTGGCGCTCGCGTCTTCTTGTTCGACGTTGGCTACTCCTCTTGGGTTTTGTGCCACGCCCTCGGCGGCCGTCACGTGGACCTGGCCGCGGGCGGCGCGACGGCGTTGCAGCCGTTGCGGCATGTCGACGACCCGGTCGAGCGTGCGTGGTGCGCGGAGTGGGTCGAGGGGCTGGCGGGTGAAGTGGATCGGCGGTCGCGGAACGCGGTCGAGCGCGCGCTCACGCTCTTGGCCGGGTGCGATCCCGCGAATCGGACGCTGGCTGAGCTGCAGCGGCAGGTACAAGACTTGGCCGTGGCGGCGGCGCTCGTGCCGTATGTCGCGGGCGGCTCGTTTAGCGGCGTGCTGGATGGCGTGTCCGACGCGAGCGAGGCGGAGTCGCACTATACGGTGTACGAGCTGCGCTCGCTACTCGACATGGACGACCGCGTACTCGTGCCCACGCTGTTGGCGTTGTTTCATCAGGTGGAGCGTCGGCTCGACGGTCGGCCGGCGCTGATCGTGATCGAGGAGGTGTGGGCGCCGCTCCTCAAGTCGGCGTTCGCCGCGCGGATCAAGCAGTGGCTGTTGACGCTGCGCAAGCAGAATGCGGCGGTCGTGCTCGTCGCGCACAATGTGACGCAGTTGAGCCAAGTGCCGATCATCTGGGAGTCGTGTCCGACGCGGATTTATTTGCCGAACGCGGACGCCGAGTCGCCTGAGACAGCGGCCATTTACGCCGGCCTCGGCCTCACGGCGCGAGAGATCTCATGTCTAGCCCGGGCCACACCCAAGCGTGACTACTACTTCACTTCACCCCGCGGCAGCCGCTTGTTCGAGCTCTCGCTCGGGCCCATCGCGCGTGCCGTGCTCGCCTCTGGCGAGACGACGCGTGCTCGCGCGACTCGGGCGATGCGCGAACACGGCGCCGCGTGGCTCGACCATTGGCTGGGAGGATCCGATGCACCTGTGTCTTAGCCTAGTGTTGGCGCAGTTCGCGGTGTTCGACCCCACGAACTACGCCGAGAACGTTCTGCATGTGACGAAGACGATCGAGCAGATTCAGCTCGCGCAGCAAGCGTTGCGGAAGCTCGCCCACCCCGAGTGGCGAGATATCACTCACGTGGTCTCCACCGTCACCCAGACCCAGTCGGCTGCGACAGACCTGGCTGGTCATTTCGGGTCCGTGTTCCCGGGTGCGGTTCCGACGCGCGATTTCCCAGCGGCCGATCGTGCCCGCTCGCGTTCGACGCTCGCGGCACTTGCCGGCGTTCTCGATGCGGCGCGCGCGTCATCGTCGACTGTGGCGCCGAGTGCGGCACAACTCGATCGGTTCAAGCCCCAGGTTGCGGGCGCCGACGGGCACGAGGAGTCGTTGGAGCTCGCCAACACCGTGCACGTTTACACGGCCCAGGAGCTGACGCTGTTGCGCCAGGCGGTGGCGGCGCAGACGAGCGCCGAAGCGGTGTACTATGCGCATCAGGTGAATGCGGCGGCGGAGTCGGACGAGAACGCGCGGGCGCTCTGGTCGTCGATGGCCGGCGCCGCGGCTGCTGCGCATCGCCCACTGATTACATATGCAGCTCCCCACTAACGCCGGGAGCTCGGTCCTGGATGGGATCGGGAGTGCTTATGCCGCGGCCTCGCATGTCTGGCTGGCGCGACTCGTTCCGGTGGCGCAGCGCACGTTCGCGATTCTGGCGGGCGTCGAGGTCGCGATCTCGGCGCTCGTGTATGGGTTTCGTCGTGGTGCGTTGGACGATGTCGCCGCGCGGTTCGTGCTCAAGTTCATGTTGTTGGCGGTGCTGTTGTCGCTGATCAACTCGTTCTCATTTTGGATGCCGCCATTCGTGTCGGGGTTCGCGGCCGCGGGCGAGCGCGCGATCGGCGTGCCCGGCACGGTCAACCCCTCCGACGTGATCGACATCGGCGTGGCGCTCGCCGGCAGACTGCTCTCCTCGCTCGACGTTGTCGGCGTGCTCTCGAACCCAGCGATGGCGATCGTCGCCGGGCTCTCGGCCTGTCTCGTGTTGTTCGCGTATGTGACGGTCGCCGCGCAGCTGGTGTTGGTGCTGGTCGAGAGCTATGTCGTGTTGAGTGGCGGGGTGGTGTTTTTGGGGTTCGCGGCGTTTCGGGGGACGGCGGGGATCGCCGAGGGGTTTTTGGGTTACGCGGTGCACGTCGGCGTGAAGATTTTCTTGTTGTATCTCATGGTCAGTTTGGGGGCTGAGCTTTCGCGTGGATGGATCGATCTCATTCGCGCGGACCAGTTGTTCGGGCCCGGCTCGCCGCTTGGCCAGGTCGTGGGTGGCGCGCTGATTTTCGCGATGTTGGCCACGCGCGTGCCGGAGGTCGGCTCGTCGTGGATCGCGCGTCGTCAGAGCTTCTCGCTGGTGGGAGCGCTCAAGAGCCTATGAGCACCTGGCTCAGGGCGCGCGAGGAGTTCGAGGGTGTGTACGCGAACCTCGCGCGGGGAAAACGGAACTGGCAGCTCATGGCGTTTGGTCTCGTGGCCGTGCTGGTGATCGAGACGGTCGGTTATGTGCGGCTCTCGTCGACGGCGCGCGTGACGCCCTATGTCGTGGAGGTCGACAAGCTCGGGCGGGCGCGGGCGTTCGGTGCGGTCGAGCCGTTGCGTCGCACGGACACGCGGCTCGTGGTGTCGCAGATCGCCGAGTTTGTGCGGGATGTGCGGACGATTGTGCCGTCGGATGTGGCGGAGGGGGATGTGATGTCGCGGGCGTATGCGTTCGTGGATCAGGGTGGGGCGGCGTTCTTGAACGCGTACTTCACGGATCCCCGGAACAACCCCCATGCGTTGGCGCGGCTCATGACGCGGACGGCGGAGGTCACGGCGGTGTTGCCGTCGGGTCCCGGGTGGCGGGTGCAGTGGGTGGAGACGGAGTATCCGGTGGATGGCGGGACGCCGGTGGCGCGCCCATGGGAAGCGTATGTCAGCGTCCGGCTCTCGCCGCCCGAGACCACGGAGTCGATCGAGCGGAACCCGTTGGGCGTGTACGTCACGTCGATCACGTGGACGCGGGTGGGGGCGCCGGCCTGATGCGGATCTCGCCGGTCATTGCACATCTAATGATTGTGGGGCGGGTGTTTGCGCAGGCGCAGCCGGAAACAGGTGACGCCGTTGTGCCTTATGGGGAGGCGCAGCCCACTGTCACGTGTGCTCCGCTGCGCGCGTGCGTGATCCAGCTCGAGGTGGGTGAACGGGTGTTGGCGACCGCGCTCGGTGACTCGGAGCGCTGGCTGGTTGATCAGGCCGTGACCGGCGCTCGCACGCCGTTGATAATCGTCAAGCCGACCGCGTGCGATATCGCCACGAACCTGGTGGTCTCGACCGATCGGCGCGTGTATGACGTGGCGCTCGAGTCGCCGGCGTGCACGGCGCATCGTCCGGCGCGCTACACGCGCCAGCTGCGGTTCAGTTACCCCGCGTCGTCCCTCGTGTCCTCGCCAGTCCAGGGTGCGGCATTTCACCCGGAGTCGCTGTCGTTCACGTATCGTTGGAACTCGGACCGCCACATCGCCTGGTCGCCGGTGGCCGTCTATGATGACGGCACGCACGTCTACGTGCGCCTCCCGGATGGTGCCCGTCACACGGACTTGCCGATATTGCTGCTCGAGCAGGACGACAACACGACGTCGCTCTTGCCGTACCTGATGGCCAACGACACGTACATCGCGGATCGGATTTTCTCGCGGGCGATCCTGCGCGCCGGGCGTCGTCAGATTGAGATCGTGAACACGCGCGTGTTCGTGCCCAAGTGATGTCCGGCACGCCATTCCGTCCGCCGCCACCCAAGCCGACGCGGCTCAACCATGTTGCGTTGCTGTCGTTGGGAGTCTTGGCGCTGGTCACAGTAGTAGCGGTTCTGTTCGTGACGGCGTCGCACGCGCGCGTCCCCTCGTCGGACTCCACGACCGTCGCGCCGCGTGCATTCGTACCTCAGCACCCATCGTACCCGCAAGACACACTCCCCCTGAGTGTCACGCAGCCACAACGCAGCGCGCGCCCGCAGCTGTCGCGCGGTCCAGTGTCTCCGCCGCGCGCGTGGTCCAGCGCGCTCGCGGTACCGAGCGTTAGTCGCGACACCCTGCCGGCCGCGACCTCGTCGCCGTATGTGCTCTTGTCCGGGGCGATGATTTCGGCGTCGCTTCTGACGGAGATTCATTCTACGCTGCCCGGCCTCGTCCTCGCGCAAGTCGAGCGTGACGTCTACGACACGCCGACGATGCGCTGGGTGCTCATCCCTCGTGGCTCGCGGCTCGTCGGCCACTACGACTCGAAGGTCGCGCAGGGCGAGGACGCGTTGTCAGTCGTGTGGACGCGTCTGATTTTCCCAGACGGCCGCACGCTCTTGCTGCCGGACTTCGAGTCGGCCGACGCCGAAGGCACGGCGGGATTACGGGGCGCGGTGAACTCCCACCTCGCGCACGCGTATCTCGACGCGGGCCTGATGTCGCTCGTCGGCGCCGGCGCGCAACTGAGCCAGGCGCCCGCGAGCGTCCCGTATGGCGTGGCGTCGCCGGGTCAGGTGATAGCAGGCTCGCTCGGCCAGCAGGTGACGGAGCAGAGTCTCGAGGTGGTGCGCAACGATGCGCGCGTGACGCCGGTGCTCACCGTGCGCGGTGGCACGTCGTTCCTAGTGATGGTCTCGCGCGATGTGAGTTTCGACCGTCGGTACTAGCACGGATCATTATTCACCGTCTGCAAAAACGCATCATCGTTGTGGACGATGATGCATTCTCGCCGTTGTATCGGTGCATGGGTACATAGATATGCTTGTGCCGTGGAACGACACGAAGAGTTGCAACCGTTGGCCGAGGTGATCAGGACGTATCGCCGCGCGGCCGGATACACGCAGGAAGGGTTCGCCTACGAGTCGCATCTCGACCGCGGATTCGTAGGAGCGGTGGAGCGCGCCGAGCGCAACGTGGGCTTCCGAAAGATTCGCCAGCTGTTAATGGGCCTTGGGATCAACTGGCGCGAGTTCGGCGCGGCGTTGCAGGAGTTGGATCCGTTGCCGACGAGGGGACGCCGTCGACACGGCGAGAAGGCGATCGACTGAGAAGTCGTTGTAGTTGCTTTCTGAACCAGTCCAACCGACTCCATTACATGTCACGCGAAGCACCGAGGCTCTCCGGAGATGAGCCTGGCCCAATCGACTGCCGTTAGTTAGCAGGGCGTAGTTCAGCCCTGCTAACTAACACACGCCGCCCAGCCGACTGGCACCCGTCAAGATGCCAGTCCCCCAATCTCCGATAGTTCGGTCGAGCTCAGTCGCCCAACGGCGGCGTGAGCAGGATCGCGAGCTTGACGCGGAGAGCGGAAGCGACGCGTTCCATATTGTCGACCGAGATATTTCGTTCGCCGCGCTCGACGGAGCTGACGAACGTGCGGTGGAGCCCAGAGAGCTCGGCGAGTTTCTCTTGCGAGATACCGAGCTGCATTCGCGCTCGCCGCACATTGGTGGCGAACGTGATGCGGGCCGGGGCCTCTGGCCGTTCCACAGTCTGCTGCATAGGCTGCCGCGATGCCTGTGGTGTCATACTGCGTGGATTTTGCCGCATGCGTACCCTATGCGGCTACACACTATAAGATGCGTCGTTATACGTTTGTCGCGCGGAATCGGATCTGTGCTCTGACCGAGTCGCGACATTGGCTCGTCAGATGGCCTGCAAATGCAGGGTTCGTACCGGTTTCCCGGGCGGCGAGCACCCACTCGCCCTCCCGCCGACCATCGTGGTGCACTTCATACTCTGCAATGCGCAGTCGGCGACGTTTTCCCGGCACATTTCGCCTCCCTGTTTACGACTACATACAGAGACGCATGAAGCGTGACGATCACGTATCACCGCAGAGGTCATATAGCCCTTATCGTCACACTCCGCCAGAGAAATCTCGTACGGCAGAGCTCGCTGCCACTTGCGAAGTGATTCATTTGTCTGTAGTTCACTATTCGCGATCTTTTCCTACCGGATAGTCCGAGATGACCCCTTCGACGCTCGCCGGCTCGACGGTCGTGATCTGCGAAGACGACCGCGCCGTCCTCGCGATGGCCGCGCGCACACTCCGCGACGCCGGCTTCGTCGTGCGCGCCGCACCGGACGCGCCACGCGCGCTCCGCTACACGCTCACGATCCCACCGCCATCGTACTTCCTCCTCGATGTCTTCCTCCCCGACATCAAGGGCCTCGATCTCTTTCGCATGACGCGGAAGTACGGCTCGACGGTGCCGACGATTCTCATGACGGGCTACCCGATCGAGATGGTCGCCATCGATCAGGTCGAGCTCGGACTCGGCTGCATTCAGAAGCCGTTCGACTCCGAGCAACTGCTCGAGCAGATGCTCGCGTTCATGCGGAAGGC
>Ga0210409_10003655_pt1 | contig 16988 bp, 15 predicted proteins | sample IncBWH17MmetaG_FD_161649 | JGI IMG/M metagenome (GOLD analysis project Ga0210409, IMG submission 161649) | Forest soil microbial communities from Barre Woods Harvard Forest LTER site, Petersham, Massachusetts, United States - Inc-BW-H-17-M | ecosystem: Environmental > Terrestrial > Soil >...
TGGGAAGATCTTTCGGCAGGTACGTGGTGGCGGCGTTAATGGCCGCCTGCACTTCCTGTTCCGCGACGTCGATGTTCTGATCGAGATTGAATTGCAGAATAATCAGCGAGCTGCCAAATGAGCTCGTCGACGTCATTTGACTGAGGCCTGGGACCTGCCCAAATTGGCGCTCGAGCGGAGCCGTCACCGACGAGGCCATCACCTCCGAGTCGGCGCCCGGATAAAAGGTCACGACCTGGATGGTGGGATAGTCAACTTCAGGCAAAGCCGAGACGGGCAACTGCCGATAGGCGACCAGGCCGACCAGCAAAATGCCGACCATGAGAAGCGTGGTGGCCACCGGCCGCAGAATAAATAGGCGAGATGGACTCATTGCCCCGCAGTTCCTGTGGATTGCGCGGGCTTTCCAGTGCCCGGCTCAACCCGGCTGCCACCTTGCAATTTGTCCTGACCGTCCGTGACAACCAGGTCACCAGCAGACAACCCTGAATCGATGGCACTGATGTTGGCCTGCGTGAAGGCCACTTTGACAGGACGAACCTCAACCGTCTTATCCGGTTTGACTACATAGGTAAACGCGCTGCCTTGCGGTCCCCGCTGGATCGCAGCCGCTGGGACGACGATGGCGCCCTTGCGCGTTTCCAGAAGCAAGTGTGCGTTCACAAACTGATTCGGCCAAAGTGCGTTGTCGGTATTATCGAAGATTCCTTTGAGTTTTCCAGTTCCGGTGGTCTGGTCGATTTGATTGTCGATGGTCAGAAGCTTGCCTGCGGCGATCTTGGTCGCATCGTCCCGGCTATAGGCTTCGACCGTCAATGGACCAGTTTTCATGTGCTTCGCAACGTTGGGAAGGGCGTCTTCCGGCAGCGTGAAAACGACGGCGATTGGCTGCAGCTGCGTGATGACCAGAAGAGGATTGGTATCGGTGGCATGCACCATGTTTCCGATATCGACGAGGCGTAGACCGATCCTTCCGTTCACCGGTGAAGTGATGCGCGTATAGACCAGTTGGAGTTTGGCGTTGTCGATCGCGGCCTGGTCGGTTTGGACCGTTCCCTGCAGTTGATTGACGAGTGCCTTCTGCGTATCGAACTGCTGCTGCGCGATGACACCGTCTTTCACCAGGCCTTGATAGCGGTCGTAGTCCAGTTGCGCATTCTTCAGTTGCGCCTGATCGCGCGCCAGGGCGGCCTGCACCTGTTCCAGTTGCACCTGGTAAGGACGGGGATCGATGACGATGAGCAGATCGCCCTGCTTTACGTATTGGCCTTCTTTAAAGTTGATCTGTACGATCTGACCGTCGACGCGGCTCTTCAAGCTGACCGTGTTATAGGCCTGGACGCTGCCCAGGCCTTCCAGGAAGACAGGGACGTCCTTCTTCTCGGCCGAAGCGACCGATACCGGAATTGCCTGCGGCGCAGCACCGGCCTGGGCGGACTTACTGTTGGCGTTTCCGCAGCCGAAAAGCAAAGTAAGCGCCGCGGTGATGCTTAGCACAGTGCACAATTTGAGTGGAGAGTAATGATTGCGTAGGTTCATAGACCCTTTTGCGTATGAGCAGCGTGTCGAGGAAGAGCCCCAAGCTCGCCCGATCCACGTTTTCTCGAGGACCTGTCACGCCATGCCAGTCTCGGTTGCCGGAGGCCCTCTCTATTCAGACGTTTCTAGTCTAAAGTACGGTGCGTGTAATTTCATTGATTTACAAAGTTTTACACGCGGTATCATCTTGCTCTTAGAGCGAAAGATTCGCCTTTCGATGCGCGTCGGCTTCTGCGAGTAGCCTAGAATTAAGGGTAGGAGGGCCGGATCCCTTATGTCTAAGTCGGTTGAAGCCGGAGAGATAATGAAGGTGAGAGGCTATCGCCGGCCAGCTGTCGGGACGCAACCCGACTATCTTTACCCGCCATACCGGTCGACAACCCGAAGAGCGCCTACCAAACCTCTGATCCTGCTACCACACACGTTGTCAGAGATCACCGGACCGGTCTATGGCCATCAAGATGTTGGCCCCGCTGATAACGATTTGACCCGCCAACATCTCAGTGAACCCTTAGGCGAGCGGATCAACGTATCTGGCCAAGTTCTGGACGAAGACGGGCGGCCGGTGCCGCATACGCTGATCGAGATCTGGCAAGCGAACGCAGCCGGAAGATATCACCACGTTCAGGACAACCACCCCGCGCCACTGGATCCGAATTTTACCGGAGCTGGTCGAACGCTGACAGACGCGGAAGGCCGATATCGCTTCGTCACGATCAAACCAGGCGCGTATCCATGGCAGAACCATGAAAATGGCTGGCGCCCCGCCCATATTCACTTTTCGCTGTTTGGAAATGCTTTTGCCACGCGATTGGTGACGCAAATGTATTTCCCCGGGGATCCGTTGCTGGCGCACGATCCAGTATCGCAGTCCATTTCTGACATCAAAAGCCGGGAGCGACTGATTGCTTCGTTCGATCTGCGCAGTACCGAACCACAGTGGGCGTTAGGATACCGCTTCGATATTGTGCTTCGCGGCCCTGAATCAACACCCTTCGAGGGCTCATGACAAAGCTTTCCGCAACGGCCTCGCAGACAGCTGGACCCTTCGTACATTTGGGGCTGACAGATCACGGCTCGGTGGCTCGGCTCGCAAGCGAAGAGTACGAGGGGGAGCACATTCGGCTGCGTTGCCGGATGTTTGATGGCGATGGAATGCCGGTAACAGACGCGATTATCGAGATCTGGCAGGCGGACAGCGCTGGAAATTACGCACAGACCCACGAAGCTCGAACCAAGTCTTCGAGGTTTCGCGGATTCGGCCGGCTCGCGCTTGCTGAAGATGGAAGTTGTCTGTTTGAGACGATCAAGCCCGGTTGCGTGGCCGGCCCCGCTTCAACTCGGCAAGCGCCGCACATCAACGTCTCGATTTTCGCACGGGGACTTTTGAAGAGACTCGCGACCAGAATTTATTTTGAGAACGAGCGGAACAATGACAAAGACCCGGTGCTGGGGCTCGTTCCCCCGGACCGGAGAAGAACACTTATGGCGCGTCAAAACAGTGGGCATCCGAACGAATGGGAATTCGTGATTCGTTTGTGCTGCGAAAACGAGACCGTTTTCTTCGACGTGTAACTTCTCTTAACGGGCAATAGATCTCAAGGAGCTCAGGCAGAAGCAAAAACGCCCTCCGGAATGGAGGGCGTTTGTTCATTCCATCGCGAACTTCCCCGAGTGCGCCGAACTAGTCACTCGATCCGAACGTCACTGCGCCTCAGGCTTGGCATCGGCCGTGTCGGTTCGTAATGCGGAGAAGCGCGTCGGCTGCGGGCGATAACCGTTACGAGTGCGCACGTGATATTTCTTCAGCGCATCACCCACGAGCTTCACGTTGATGGATCGCCATCCGCGATTCGGGTTCGGTTGCGGATAGTAAGCCAGGGAATACAGGTGAGCCAGGTCGTCGCGGATCGATGCGAACGCTTTTTTCTCATCTCTCCAGTTCTTGGCGAAATAAGCTTTGCCACCCGTAGCCGCCGTCATCCTCTCGAAAACAGCAGTAGACACGGGCTCGAGCCGTGCCTGCTGCGTGCTGATCATGTAGACAGAAATTCCGGCGGATTGGGCGAGCTCGGCGACATCTTCAGGCGGCACCACGCTGGAATTGTCAGGGCCATTCGAGAACACGACAACGACCTTTCGGCCCTGGTAATGTGCCGCATCTCGCAGCGTCAGCAGAAGCGTGTTGTACAGAGCGGCCTCGTCCCCTGCGACTGTGGTGCGGACAGCGCGCAGAACCTGGCCGCGATCTGGGGTCAGAGTCGCAACCCGTGAGAGATCTCGGCTATAAGAATAGAGAGCAATCTTGTCAGCATTCTCAAGAGAGCGCACGAAATCCGCGATCGCATCCTGCGCGAAGACGAACCCGCGATACATGTAGTTGCTGGTATCGAAGAGAATAAATACGTTGGCGCCCGCCACCAGCGAATTGAGACTTTCGCGGGAATCGAGCAGCGAACTGCGCGTGCTGGCCTGCTCAACGATATCCGCAGCGGAGGGCTCCGGCTGGGGGTCGCCGGCGGCGGCCATCAGCGAGTGGGCGGGCCCATTGCCTTCGCCGAAAGTCGCAAGCTTTTGGGAAATGTTGTCTTCGGTGATCACGAAATCTTTCGGGGTCAGGCCTGTGATGTAGTTGCCGTTTTTGTCGGTCACCGCCACGTTCAGCTGCACCATGTTGACGACAACGTGGATGTGTCCTTCTTCCTGCGCGACAACCCGGTCGCCGGATTCCAGCAACAGCAGCAGGCCGAAGGATAAAAGGAGCCCGTATTTCACGATCGGAACGATCGTCTTTCTGAATGCGCTTACCCGATGGTCGGTCATCTTAATTCCTCAAACTTTCAACGTCCTGATGCTTCCGCGGCTACAGAGACCGCGGCAACTTTGCCGCGGCGAAAATCTTCGCCCGTTTCACGCATGGCGCGAACCAGCGCAGGCCAATCCTCGAAGTCGGTCGCAAATACTTTCTCAACCATGCGCCGGGTCAATTCCGGAACAAGGTGATTCAACGCTTCGGGAGCATAGCCCGTTTCGTCCGCCAATCGAGCCCAATAAAGATTGCCGGCCTCCCAGGACTCGGCCAGCAATCGGCTGGAATAACCCGAGAATGCGGGAATCGGCGGGACATTTAACAGCTCTCGCGCGTAGGTCTGAGCCAATGTGGGATGAGGGATTCCAAAGTCGCGCGATAAACGTTCCCAGCTGACCTCCTGAGGATGCGACTCGGAGAGCTTCTGCAGTTCCTGCCCGGCAGGCCCCCAGGATGTAGTGTCGTGCGAGAAGCTGCGGCGGAACTCGGCAGCGAGATAGAAGGTGTCCGCCGGCGTCACGCAAAGGATGGCGTCTGAACCTTGTCCTTTGGCGAGAGCCTGTTCGAGCGCTTCTCTTGATTGGGGAGTAATCCGATCGGAGAGGATGCCCAGCGTCTTTGTTCGAACGGCTGAATCGGACGCGGACGCCGTCAGCAACTCTTCGCCGGTTCGCTGATAAAGAGTGATCGCATGCAACTCGTCGTGGCTAACGCCCCACCAGCGCGGCAAAACTGCGCTCGACATCAAGCCAGGAACCAGCTCTCGCCAGATGAGCGCTTGAACATTTTCGGGCGCAATGAAGTCCTGCTCGATCTCGGCCAACACGTAAGGCAGGTCCGCCAGCGAACCCACGAGATGCGCGCCACCACCGGCGGGAGATCCCTCGCCGAAGAGCTGTGGCGCCTGCCAGACGGCCTTGATTCCGCCAACCGTTTCGGCTGAGAAATCATGCGACCTGACCAGCAGAGGATTGTTGTGCAACGCTTGCGCGCCGGGCGGCTCGTAATAGGCGTAGTTCAGGCCAACCAGAATATCTCTCTGGAACGATGCGAGTACGCCCTTGGCGTCTTCGATTTGGCTGCGAGAGGGATTGGACTTGATCAGCTTCGTCAAGTCCGTTCGCATTTCAGAATCGGTGTGGCTGTTGTTATAGATGCCCGCCGCCCACTCCGATCGTTCACTGTTTGTGAAGATCGGTCGCGGCATCTCGAATTCCCTGAGTTGCCCGGCGTACATCAAGAGGGAGTCGTCTACTGGCTTCCCCTGGGCCTTTGCATTCAAGCCGTCGCCGAGGCCGTAGACAGTATCGAGCGAAACCAGCCGCTGGCTATCCAACACGGAGCGAATGCGGGAGGCGAGTTCCTCGTGCATCGTCTTGCCATCCGCGGTGGTAGTGCGGGGTCCGGCAAGCAACTCAATGATCTCATCCTGGGAAACGCGGCGCTTGCCGGTCGCGGCAAACAGCACCTCAGTCAGCGAGGCTCGTCCCGCCTCATAAAGCTGAGACGAAGAGTGGATCTTCACAAACGGCTTGATGGCTTGCTGCCAGCTTCCGTCGAGCTGGTCACTGGGAATCTGCCCCTGGCGGGCGAGGATCTGCCAAATTCCCAGATTCGCCTGGAACGTGCCCAGAGCATTTCCACGTAGCGCGGTGTTGAACGAATGATCGAAACTGCTTGCGCTTTCGAGGAACAACACCAGCGACGCATCGCTCAACTCGGGAAACTCCGAGAACACGCGATACTGATCACTGAATTCCTCGAACTTGCGGGCCAGCAGCCGAACACTCTCGGGAGAGAGGCGATGCTGCGGCGATCGGCGGTTCTCGATCTCGCTGAGAGCCAGATACGTTTGCAGCGGGCCAACTTCGGTGTTGGCGCGCGACATGGCAAACATTGTCTGCAGCAACTGCTCAGGGGTGCTCAGATGGTTCGCGCGCTTGCCCCATTCTCGGACAATACTCGAGTCGCTTTTTTGCTTAAGAATTTCTTTCCAGACCTCGAGATTGCCGGGAATGTGCGGATCGCCGTTCGGTTCAACTTGCAGCCGAGTGACGAGCAGCAAAAGGCCCGGAGCCGGCCGGAAAGCACCGCGGGTGGCACTCGCACTCCGGTCAGGAGCTCGCAAGGCCTCGTAAAAGTGACGAAGACGATTCGGTTCCGTGAAGTACGCTTGTTGCGAGCGGTTGATCCGTGAAAGGACGTCGAAGTAAGCCGCCAGCCATCCCTTATCGCGTCCGAGCAACTCGGGAACAAACGATCCCGGCGAGTCCGGGCTTGCGCCCGCCAAATTTTTCCAGGCGGCTTCCGCAGATTCACCGCCGGGTACGATCACGCGCCCGTTGCGGATGCGGAGGTAGGACCCATAGAAATCAAGAACGGCAGCGTCGGGTAACATTTTCTTGATCCCGACCGAACTGCGCAGGGCTTCGCGAGTTTCCGGGTCCAGGCGCGACATCGCCCAGTACAGACGCGCCATTGCAGGGTCGTGCAACAACGTGTCGACCAGGTCCTTACTATATTGCTGATCGCTCCTGTTGCCGGCCGCCATCCACTCCGACTCACCAAACAGGATGGGGACGCGGGTGGCGGGAAACTCGTACACGAAAGGTTTTCCGCCTTGTAGCGTTTGTTCGAGCGCGGGCAGCGGGAATCCTGAATCTACCGTCAGGAAGGCTTTTTCGGGGTCAGCCGTTTCCAGTGAACTTGTACTCTGCCCGCATTCCTGTCGCGTTCGGTAGCCGAGGATATGCAGTAGATTGTGTGCCTCCTCGCAGTTCGACACCCGTATCACTCCATCGGGCCCCGCCAGCACCGACAGTTCGCGGGCCTGTTGGACGTAACGGTTCAGCAGGATCAGGAATTCGGTGGCGCGGCTTCCACCTTCATATCCTTGGGCGTAAACGTTGCGCGCAAGCAACGGCATCACATCGGGTGCTGTGACTTTCTGGCTGATGCCGGCCATGCGAAGGAAGGAACGGAGTGGCCCGGGGATGACCGCCGTCGGGGAGGTCGCCCCATTGGCGGATTGCCCTCCAGGAGAATCCGAAGCGGAAAGTTGTGAGCAGCAAAGTGTTACAAGCAGGAAGACACAGGTGCACAGGACGCTTTGAGAAAGCAGGCGGAGAGGAGATTTCACGGCTGGAACCCTCTTGGAGCCTTAGCGGAGCACACACCTCTCGTTGATCACGTCAGGAACAGAGTTGAGAATCACCTTGAACAGTCGACCCAGCCCGGCGAACGCCAAGGTTCCGTCCCCAAGCCCCGGCCACTCTGCCTAACCCAAGATGCATCGCGCCCCTCGACCCCAAATTCTAATCGGGCCAAAATAAACCATCCACAGCGGTTATCCAAGTGTTTTCTCGCGCCCGGGACAAATGTTTTACAAAGAAAAACAGCGCCGGGATTGCGGCACGCAGCGCGGTGTTCAAGCCGAAGCGAAGGATGCCGCGGACGACCGTTCGAGGGGTACGAAATACAGTTGGAAAGACTTACGACGCGAACGCTGAAATGGTCACGAGCCTGCCCTGTAATAATGACCAGTTCACCCCAAGTCGGCACGCACCACGGAGTGTGCATTCGGGAGTACATAAATTAATTTCGCGGCATCGGGAGAATTCTGTAGCCGGCGTCTTTTCGGACCCGTCGCCTTAAAAACTCCCCCAAACAGCGAGAAAAGAAATGTTGGACCCCGCCTGGAAGTGGGACCCGAGGTCAATAACGGACGCCCTCTTCATTTATAGTGACTGCGGAGTGAAGGAAAGTGGCACTCCACGTTCTAACTACAACGCAATCAGGGACGTAGTTCCGCATGCACATACCCGACGGCTATCTAAGTCCCTCTACATGCGCGACGTTCTACGCCCTCTCGGCGGCGGGTTGGTATACCTCTTTGCGGCGTCTGAAGCGGGTTTTCGCCACCCGAACCATTCCGATGGTGTCGGTGTTTGCCGCTTTCTCATTCATTGTGATGATGTTCAATGTGCCACTCCCCGGGGGAACCACGGGACACGCTTTAGGGGTTACAGTTGCTGCGATTGTGTTGGGTCCTGCGGGCTCGATTTGGGCGGTCTCGATCGCCCTTGCGATTCAGGCTCTCCTGTTCGGCGATGGAGGGATCACAACCCTGGGTGCAAATTGTTTCAACATGGCAATTGTGGGGTCGCTGGTCGCTTACGGGGTCTATCAACTGGTGGCGACGGGCTCGGACGTTTCGTCACGCAGACGGGTCATCGCCGCGGCGATTGCAGGCTACACATCCATCAATGTATGTGCTCTCGTGACCGCGATCGAATTCGGCATTCAACCCACGTTTTTCCATGACGCGGCGGGCACCCCCCTCTATGCACCCTACCCCTTGCGGGTCGCGATTCCGGCCATGATGATCGGCCATCTGACAATTGCAGGGCTCGCCGAAGCGTTGGTGTCCGCCGGCATGGTCTCGTACTTGCAGCGCGCCGACATAAATCTGCTCCGCGGCTTAGGCGCTGCGCCGATCCCAACTGTATCTTCAGCGTCGAATGCGGGAGCGGCCTCCGCGCGACTCTGGTGGGCGGTCGGGTTGCTGATGTTAGGCACTCCTTTGGGCATTCTTGCAGCCGGTACTGCATGGGGAGAGTGGTCGTCGAGGGATCTCAGTGCTCGTCTGCAGCAACAAGCGGCTTCTGCTCCCGGGAAGCCCGCAAATCCTTCTACAGTTCCCGTCGGCTTACAGCGGCTCGCATCCATATGGACGGCTCCGTTCCCGAGCTATGCTCCGCCTTTCGTCCGAAGTCCGCTTCTGGGATATTTTCTTTCAGCAATGTTCGCGGTGGGCCTTCTGGTTCTGATCTCGCTACTCGGTATGGCATGGGGACGACGGGCATGATGGTCGAGGCCTTCATCTAATGCAGGATTCGTATCTCGAGAAGACAATTCGCGGTTTGTCGAAGGCGCTTTCGGAGTCGTTGTTCTCCGAGCAGGTGGCGCGCAAGTCTGGTTTGCTGCAAAGCCTCGATCCGCGGGTTCGACTGGGCGGCGTGCTTCTTCTTGTGGTGGCAGTCGTTGCCTGCCGGCGAGTTGAAATCGTCGGCGCCTCATTTGTTCTTGCGACCTTACTCGCGTTGCGGTCTCGCGTGTGCCTGACGATTCTCATCAAACATGTCTGGCTCGTCGTTCTGATTTTTACCGGGATCATCGCGCTCCCCGCGGTTTTCATCACTCCCGGCAAGTCTTTCATCATAATGCGACCCGTACCCCTGAGCATTTCCGCATCCGGCCTGTACAGCGCCGCAATGCTTATCCTTCGAGTTGAAACGGCCGCCACACTCACGGCAACCCTGATTTTTTGCACTCCCTGGACTCACATCCTGAAGGCGCTTCGTTTCTTGCGAATGCCGGCCGAGATCATCACGATACTCACCATGACTCATCGTTACATTTTCTTGCTGATCGAGACGGCGAAGCAGATGTTCGAATCACGACAGAGCCGAACCGTAGGAGTCATGCCTGAGTCGGAGCGCCGCAAGGTCGTCGCCCGAACGGCAGGTGTGCTCTTGAGCAAAAGCATGGAACTCAGCAACGAGGTTTATCTTGCCATGCTGTCGCGCGGATTTCGTGGCGAGGTGCGACTGCTGAGTGATTTCCGCATGGCAGGTCGGGACTACGCAGCGCTGAGTGCGTTCATTGTCACCGCTTCGATGGTGGTGTGGATCGGGAGATGAGCGACCACGTGGCGGATGCTTTCAGACTGGAAAATGTCAGCTTCGACTACGAAGGAATTCCGGCGATTTGCTCGCTCTCGCTCCAGATTGCGCAGGGAGAGCGGGTCGCATTGCTCGGCCCAAATGGCTCCGGAAAATCGACCTTGCTGCGGATCCTGGACGGATTGTACTTCCCTACTTCCGGATCAATCCAATTTCACAACTCTGAGTTGAGCAAGGACAATTTAAACAACCAGCAATTCTGCTTCGATTTCCGAAGACGGGTCGCTTTAGTTTTTCAAAATCCGGATGTTCAGCTATTCAATCCGAGCGTGTTCGATGAAGTTGCTTACGGGCCTTTGCAATTGCAATGGACAAAAGAAGAAGTGATCCGGCGCGTGGAGGAGACGCTCGCATTCATGTCGTTGTCTCACCTGCGGGATCGCCCCCCGTACCGCTTGTCCGGTGGAGAGAAGAAGAGAGTCGCGTTGGCATCAGTCCTGGTCATGGATCCCGAAGTCCTGTTGCTGGATGAGCCGACTGCCACGCTGGACCCAAAAAGTCAAAGTCAGGTCGTGGACTTGATCCAGCAGTGGAAGGGTTCGTCGAAGACGGTGGTGACGGCGACGCATCAACTGGAAATTGTCGAAGACATTGCGGATCGCGTGCTGGTGCTGGAGGCCGGGACGATTACTGCAGCGGGGACAAGCTCGGAAATTCTGTCGGATACGGAGCTGTTATTGCGTGCGAATCTGGCGCACGCACACCGGCACTCGCATGGCGGCGAAGTTCACTCTCATCCACATTTGCACGGACACACTCACTCGCACGACCACACACACGAAGAGTAGTGCGGTACAATCTTTCCACTGCGCTTTATTCACATGTTCGGTGGTACGGCGCAGAGATGGCATCTGCGCGGACGATTGTGAGAGGGTAAGGAACAGCTGTTCGACGCGGTTCGACACTCCCAGTTTGTCGAAAATTTTCAAGAGATAATTCTTGATCGTATGCCGGCTCAGTCCCAAGCACGCACCGATCTCGCGATTGGTGAGCCCCTCGGCCAAGTGGTGCACCACTTGCAGCTCGCGCTGAGAAAGGAGACTCAGCCCGCCCGCGTTCAGTGCGCGGATGGTGGGCGCCGATGACAGCGCGTCAAGCGCAATCCTGATTTCGCGGCTGGTGGCCCAGACCTGCCCTTCAAAACCACCCGCACACATTTGCAGACGGAATCCAGAGGCTCGTGACGGCTAAAGATCCCGCGAGCACCAGCTCGAGCTGCATCCAGCACGATCTCGCGTTTGGCAGAATCGAGCACGATGACCGCCGGAATCTTCGGATGCGCCTCATGAAACTGGCGCAAGGTTTCCATCCCAACGGGTGAACTCTCATCGAGGTTCACACTCAGGAGAGCAAGGTCGGGTTTCTCGCGGGCGGCAATTTCCAAAAACTCGCGCGCGTTGGAAGCGCCCGAGACTCGCACCCCACAATCCCGTTTTAGAGTCTCGGCCATGCTGAGTCGATCAGCGCGGCTCCTGTTCCCGAGCAGCACCCGAATGGGGCTCCCGCTCGGTGTTCCAGGGACTTGCAAGCGTTAGTCCTCCAGGAGATTTCTGGAATGAGAGAGACGTACCCCAGCCCGCTGCAACCGCGGCAACAGATCGGGATTTAATTCCTCTCCTAGGTGTATCCCGCCGTCTATCTCGCGCAGTTTGATTCGGTCCACTTCCACACGTTTTGTTGAAAGGGGAAAAATGGGCGTCAGGATTTTGCCAGGAAGTGCTTCCGCCTCGGGAACGACCGCTGAGGCCCTTTCTGAACCCCTATGACTCAAGGCGTAGAGAACGAGTTCGACCCGATTCGAAATTCCCAGTTTGTCGTAGATCCGCAGCAGCGACTTCTTAACGGTGTTTTCGCGGATACCGAGCTGCTGAGCGGTCTCGCGGTTGCCGATGCCTTCTGCCACGAGGTTGACCACCTGCTCTTCGCGCGGCGTGAGTAAGCCTTCACCCTTAGCATTTACGACGCGCACAGACAGTGGCGAACTGAGCGCTTCGATGACGTAACCCATCTGCTCAGTATTTGCCCAATATTGGCCCTGATGAACGACGGAGATGCAGCGACAGAGAGCGCGAAACGGCTGGTGTGCGCGACAGAACAATCCACGAGCGCCGGCTCGCAGAGCGTTCACAACAAGATTGCGATCGTACGTATCCAACAAAAGAACAAGCCCAACGTCATCATGATTGGCGTGCAAGGTGCGGAGAGTTTGAATGAGATCCTCGTGTTCGGTCGGCCCATCTCCGAGAAGCACAATATCTGCTGGAATTTCTACTAGCGCACGAAGCGTTTCCGAGAGCTCTCCTCGGCAGCAGGTAACGCGCAAGCCAGGCTGGCGCCTAAGGGCACTGCTCAAAAGCTGAGATTGCGTTTGATTGGAATCGGCGACGAGAACGCGGACAACTTCCCGGCCCGCACCGGAAGGACAGTTCATTGACAACTCCTCCAGAGCAAGTCACGGGGAAAGGGCTGAAATCATTCTAGGGTGAGAAGACTGTTCGTGCGGTAAATTCTGCGTAAAGCACGTAAACAAATTTTCCACATTGGCACTTGAAGCGTAGCTCGATGTAATTGTTGTAAACCACACCGCACAAAAGGGTACGAAATCGAGGACGTCGATGGGTGCTGTTAAATTTGTAAAGCGAAGGAGCCGAAACTATTTATTTCGTCCGACGCGAGAATTCCCAAATCGGTAAACGACCGATTCCGCACATTGGTAATCCCTGCGGATCAATAAACGGGTTGGCGCCATCGCTCATGCGCGCATATTTCGATTCCATGTGGCTCCCGTGTGCGCCAAGAAACATGCCCGGTGCAGCGACCGCAGCACAGCGAACCGTCGACTCGTAATCGCTGGCGATCTGCGGATACGGCGCATTGTTCACCAGCTTGTCCCTCGTTCACGTTAAGACTGCCCACAATCACCAAGCGGTAACTTTCGCCAGCTTCGTTCACCTTCGTTGTCCACGTGGCGCCGGTCAATTTCTTGATCCTCGCCACACCCACATCGTCATCGAAATGCCATGACTGATCAGCAGAATTTTGATGTCACGAAATCGAAACCTGCTTTCTCGAGAATCTGCAAGCCTCCCAGATCTATTGGGGATCCTATTGAAAAGCTGATGGATTTGGAGAGAATTTCAAACACCAGCATGTGTGACCGTTGGCGACTCTACGGAATCACCGCCACGGCTTCATTCGAGTACGTGCTCTCCTGCGAATTGGTGCCGAGCGCGGTCACAACGTAGTGGTAGGTCTGGCCAGACGACACGCTGGCATCCACGTACGAAGTTCCAGGTTGTAAGGTCGAGATCTTTGCGTACGGCCCGCCTGTCTGTGCGCCACGATACACGTAGTAGCCCTGGACGGTTGAAGCATCCGGGTCCCAGCTCAGGCTCACGGTGTGCAGGGTCGCTTGTACGCCGGTCCCACTCAAAGTTTCGTTGGTCGCTGAGTTGCTCGCATTGCTCAGGAAAGAAACTGTGCCATTTACAGTTCCTGTTGTTTGAGGCGCGAAGGTCACCGTGAATGGCACGTTCTGTCCGGCGGGAATTGTCACGGGAAAAGAGATGCCACTGAGTGAAAACCCGGTTCCATTCCAACTTGCGCTCGAGACCGTGATGCTGGATGAGCCCGCGGTCAATGTTCCCGTTTGATTCTGGCTGCCACCAACTGTCACGCCCGAAAAATTCATGCTGGCAGGACTGACCGCGAGCTGTCCGGACGCGAGCCCAGATCCAGACAGGCCTACCGAGATATTCGCATTGGTGGCTGTACTCGCTATGGATAGATTGCCGCTTGTGCTGCCTGCCGATGCGGGCGTGAAATCGACGCTCAAGGTGATGCTCTGGCCCGCCGCCAAGTTAGCCGGGAGAACCAATCCGGCTACGGTGAAGCCCGGGCCAGAGGCGGTGACCTGAGAAATCTGAACGGCTGCGCTCGTTCCAGCGTTGGTGAGCGCGAGTGACATTGATTTTGCACTGCCCAGCTGTACACTCCCAAAATTCAGCGCGGAATTGCTGGGGGAGAGGCTCGCAGTCGGCGTCGGACTCGATGGAGATGTGCCAGCCATTTTTGTGCCTGCGCATCCCACGCTGAACAAAGTGGCCAAGGCCAAAATAGCTCTCAACCAGTAGGCGCGGAGCGTGAGCACATCCCACCTGATACGGAGATTGCACCAGCTCATGGAGTAAGCGGCCCCTTCTAGATCGGCTCGATCGCTAAGGTGCTGGATACTTTCTCAGGTATTCTTTCAGGGTGTGCTGCCAGCTACAAAGGTAACCGAGGCGCGACAGCTCAACGGACAACTGGACATGTACTTGTGCGGCGCACACCAAGATAGGAATGTCGCTGTCGTCGGCGACCGCTTGAAAGTCGCTGGTTCGTGTCAACATACCTGGTTGTACACGCTCAGGGCATCGGAATTACCGCCTGCGCCTCATCAGAATAAACGCTCTGCACTCCGCTAGCATCGACTGCTGTCGTCACATAGTAATAAGTACTACCAGACTGTACGTTCGAATCCGTGTAGGCGGTCGAGCTGACGCCACCCTTGAGCAAGTTATAAGGTCCCCCACTCACGGTTCCGCGATACACGTTGTAGGAGACTCCAGAAGACGTCGACGGCATCCAGGTCAACGAAACCGAGTGCGGTGGGTCGATGGTAACGATCGCACTTGCAGATTTCGTGCCGTCGACCTGACTCGTCGCCGTAACCACGTCGGTTTCGACGGCTTGGGGAGCAGTGTACAGTCCGGACTGGGCAATTGTTCCTGTTCCCTGCGTAACGGTCCAGGTAACGGCAGTATTGCTGGCACCAGAGACAGTAGCCGCGAACTGCTGCTGCCACTTCTCAGGCATGGAAACTGTCGCCGGAGAAACGCGTACCACAATGGCTGGCGCCAGGGATACACTTACTACCGCTGATGCAGACTTCGTTGGATCTGCGACACTCACCGCGGTAACAGTGTAATTTCCTGCCGCACCGGGAGCAGTGTAGGTCCCGTTGCTGGCGATCGTTCCTGCGGAAGCTGACCAGGTTACAGCCGTATTGCTAGTCCCAGAGATCATGGCCACGAATAGTTGCTGTGCACCCGTTTGAAGGCTGCTAGTCGTTGGCGAAATCGAAATGGAAACCTGGGGCTGGGCGACGACCGTAACAGTCGCTGAGCTTGATTTGGTGGGGTCTGCACCGCTGGTCGCAGTTACGGAGTATGTCCCCGCTGCAGAGGGCGCCTTGTACATACCGGTGCTGCTGATTGTTCCGCCCGATGCTGCCCACTTTACAGCCGTATTGCTCGTTCCTGAGATCGTGGCGACGAAGAGTTGCTGTCCACCCGTCTGAAGGCTGCTGAAGGTTGGCGAAATCGAAATCGAAACCTGGGGCTGGCTGGCGACCGTGACAATTGCGGAGCTTGATTTGGTGGGGTCCGCAGCACTGGTCGCAGTTACGGTGAAAGTCCCCGCGGCAGACGGCGCATTGTACATACCGGTGCTGCTGATTGTTCCGCCCGATGCTCCCCAATTTACGGCCGAATTGGTCGTTCCCGTCACGGCGGCTGTGAATTGTGCTTGCTGACCTGGCTGTAGCGAAACAGTGGTCGGAGAAAGAGTCAGGGAAACGGTAGTTGGTGGCGGAGGCGTCGGAGATGTTAGAGCACCAGCTCCGAACATCGAAACCAGGCATGTGTCAAATCGCGATCCGGTTGACCAAGTGCCCGGCAGGGAAGCCAGATTGGTCTGCTGGCTCGTCTCCGAATGGCAGTAGCCCGTGCTATCGCGGAACTGAATCTGTCCGCTGAGACCGAGCAAAGCAATCCAGTACCTCGTGCCCTGGGTTACTTGCGCTGGAGGGACAGCCACTGCATTCCATTGTCCGGCGACAGGATTGGAGATAATCGACTGGGTCAACAGAGTTCGAGGGTGGTGATATCCGCTCGTGTACAAGCCCACCCAGGCTGTAGCGGCTGTGTTGGAGGTGTCCAGAAAAACGTACAGCGAACTAACCTGGCCGGTCTTTTGCGCTGTAACGGGGAATGCCTCGGCCATTCCGCTCGCATTATTGTCTAGCGAGCTCTGGATTTGCGAGCTACCCAGGACAATTTGTGGCGACTGCCCGAAGGCAGACACGGCAAGCACCAGGAACGCTAGTAGGACAAGGGAACGATGATTTTGTGAAACCTTGTAGATTTGGACGTGGAAGTTGCTGGGGCCTAGAGTCACAGTTCACACCTACGACTGTGCGGCATGGCGCACAGGGGGGAATGGTGGTGCTCTTTCACTCCTCGACTGGGCGATTCGGGATGCCAGCTGAGGAGAACTGCTGGCACAATTCTTATTTAGGAGTCGGATGTTCACCAGATCACGTTGGGACAGTCTGAGGAGTACACGGGGACATAGAGTCGGCTGCGCAATTTCCCGAGCGGGGCGGGTTACCTGGTCGGGAAGGCTGGCGAGTCTGTTGGGCGATACCTCTTCAATTCACCCTCGGGTGGGGATCAAGACGAACTCATCGAACCCAGGGGCTTATGACAAGGAATCGAAACATCCTCAAAGGGCGCAGTGTTGCGAGGTGCTAGCGTGGCGTGGTGAGCAAGTACGGTGTCGGCAATCATGGCGTCGCCAAGGGAGCCAGCCGCACTTGACTCCGCCCGGCTTCCTCATGGAAGGTGTTAGCTCAACTGCCGGTTCGGAGCGGCTTCCCCTCCTGCCTTCTAGCCCAATACCACAGTGCGAGTTCGACCCGATTCCTTACGCCAATCTTGTCGTAGATTTTTTCAACATGGTTCCTGACGACGTGTTCGCTGATCTTGAGTTCCTTGGCGATTTCTTTATTTTTGAATCCTTGGGCTACGAGCTCGATGACTCGCAGCTGTCGCCGGCTGGGAAGCCGTGTTCCG
>Ga0210409_10003656_pt1 | contig 16984 bp, 12 predicted proteins | sample IncBWH17MmetaG_FD_161649 | JGI IMG/M metagenome (GOLD analysis project Ga0210409, IMG submission 161649) | Forest soil microbial communities from Barre Woods Harvard Forest LTER site, Petersham, Massachusetts, United States - Inc-BW-H-17-M | ecosystem: Environmental > Terrestrial > Soil >...
CGGGAGCGATTGCGCTTGCGGGATACTTGATGACGTATTGGGTCATGGGCGCGAACAGCTACGCCTCGCGGATCATACAAGTGGAAAAAGATCAGCGCGTCATCTCTATCGGGCCTTACCGGATCGTTCGACACCCCATGTATCTCGGCGGGGTGATTTCGATTCTGTTCACGCCGCTGGCGCTGGGGTCGTATTGGGCGCTGCCCGCATTCGCACTGATCATTCCGGTGATTGTTTTGCGACTTTTAAACGAGGAAAAAATTCTTCGTCGGGAATTGGCAGGCTATTCCGAATACTGCCAGAGGACGCGGTCCCGGCTTATTCCGCTAGTCTGGTAGGCGCCAGTTTGAACGGGAATCCTTTCGTGTCAGTCGACGCGGTACATGGCAATGCCGCTCAGCAGCTTGGGATAAAAATCGGTGGACTTTTGCGGCATAACTTCTCCCGAGGTGGCAATGCGCATGACCTGATCGACATCGACCGGATTCAGGAGAAACGCGATCTGCGCGGCGCCCCGATCGACTGCGTCGAGAGCAGCGGAGGCTTCGCGCTCGTAGCTGAGATTTCTTTCGGCGGTGACGGACTGCAGCGTAATGCCGAACGCGGGCTCGAGAATTCCGTCGTGCAGCAAGACCACATCCAACTCACGCTGCAGGGGCGAAACGCTGTGCAGAAGCTGTGTGAGGTCGGCGCCGCGCCGAAGCGTTAAGACAAAGTAGGCGCGCTTCGCATGTTCCGCCGTGGGATAGACGCCGATGGCTCTTTGCCCGCGGGCTTGGTGGAGTTGCGCGAGAAATTTGCTCTGGGCTTCCGCTTTTTGTCCGTCATCCGTAAACGGAAACGCCTGCGCTTCGAACCACGGCTCGAGGTACCGGCGCGCTTCGCTCCAGGAGAAATCGTGCAAGTTGGCGGCGAGGCGATGCGTGGGCAAGATGGTGAGGCCTTCGCTGCACGTGTTGACGAACGTCATCATGGCGAAATCGTAGGGAGCCTGCGCGTATGGAGCGGAGGGGTGAACGCCGCCGGCGGTGAGACGCCGCTCTTTGCGGTAGGTCAACGCGGTTTCATAACGATGGTGGCCGTCGGCGATCACGAGCTTTTGTTCCTCCATCGCAGACTTGATGGCGGCAGTGCGATCAGGATCGGCGATGACCCGCAAACGATGCACGACACCGTATTCGTCATGCAGCGTGGTCGCGGGAGCAGCGGACTCGGCGTCTTTCAGAATCGCGTCAATGCCCAACTGGGGATCGGAATAGAGCATGAAGAGCTGACCGGTGTGCATGCGCGTATGGCGGAGAAGCTCGAGACGGTCAGCCTTGGGACCTGAGAGTGTGTGCTCGTGGCGGAAGACCACGCCAGCGGAATAGTCCTCGAGTTTTCCGGCGCCGATGAAACCGCGGCGAGTGCGCTGCTCGCCGGTTCCGGGCACGGTATATTCCTGCGTATAGGCGTAGAACGACGGAACGGGATCTTGGGTGACAATGTTTTCCCGGATCCAGTTCTCAAGGGCTGCGGCGGCGCGTGTATAGACATTGTTCTGCGGTGAATCGTCCGGAAATGTGCGGCCTTTTTCGACGGCGATTAAATTATGCGGATCGGCGGCGTAATAGCGGTCCTGCATGGGCGGGGAGATTTTGTCGTAAGGCTGAGTCAGAACGCGTTCGAACGGGACACGCTGGGGGTTGTAGCGAAACGCCTGGAAGGGGTGAACCTGGGCCATGTCGTGTGGGTCTCCGGTCGTGTATTGTGCCGAGCGGCAAGCATTATAGTTTACGCGAAGTGGGGACGATTCTGATAAACGATAGAACGTTTTCTTTAATGCGGCGTTCATGATGCATTAAAAATCGCCACGGGAGCGGCGAAACAGGCGGCAGCCATATTAAGATGAAAGATTCATGACTGACCTCAATTTTGGTTCCGTGCGCGCGCTAATATTCGACCTCGACGGCACGCTGATCGATTCGAAGCAGGATTTGATCCATTCGGTCAACGCGATGCTGCGCGAATTAGGGCGCGGGGAGTTGGCGGAGGAGACGATTTCCGGCTATATCGGACACGGAGCGCCGCAACTTGTGGCCCGGGCGCTTGGCGATGGACGCACGGAGGAGGAACGGCAACGCGCGCTGGAGTTTTTTCTGCGTTACTACGAAACGCACAAAATGGATACGACGTGCGCGTATCCCGGAGTCGCGGAGACACTGGAAAAACTGGCAGGTATGCCGATGGCAGTTTTGACTAACAAACCGGTGCGGATCAGTGTGCGGATTCTGGACACGATGGGACTTGCGAAATATTTTCGAGCGATCTACGGGGGGAACAGTTTTGAAACAAAGAAGCCTGATCCACTCGGCGCAAGGACGATCCTGCGTGAATTAGGAACTGAGCCGCGGGAAGCGCTGCTGGTTGGCGATTCCGATGTGGACGTGCAGACGGCGAGGAACGCAGGAACACTGGCCGCCGCCGTGAATTACGGATTCGGCGTGCATGATCGCGACGCGCATCCGGCGGATATTTATATTGATCATTTTTGCGAACTGGTGACGCTATTGGGGACCGTTTAGTTTGCGATCGGCAGCCAGTTTATGCGTCACGTCGATTACGGACAGCGTCGCTTGCAGAAGCTGAGGCGCCAATTCGCGGGTGGGTTTTAGGGGAGTCGCTGATTATCCGCCGTAGGAGCCGGCTGAAGAATCCGGGCTGTCACCACCAAGCGCCGGGCAACCGGAGAATTCCTTCCAGGACTCTCTCCCTTTCAAAAGGCCGTCTGCATTTTTGAGCTTCAGCAGGAGGACTCGCTGGACCGGGCCGCCGTTCGCACTCTGTCCCGGACCTTTTACGCAGACGTAAATTCCGGAATCATTTTGTTCCAGGATACTGATATTGATTTGCGAGCCCGCCGGGGTCGCTTCGACAAGTTTTTGCTTGTCGTCGATTTGCTGTATGGCGTAGCCGTAATCAGCGAACGTCTTCTTGCTCTTCTGGGGTTTCGGGCGGATGGAAGAGGGAAGCGTTGTGACATCAAGCTTTTCGGCCACGAACTCAGCAACGTTATCTTTGGGAAGTGGCGCATTATTTCCTGCTAGAACCGCTGGCACGCAGACCAGGGCCAACAATCCACTCAACAATTTCATTGTAGTTCTCCTTTGACTCTTGACTATCTCTGCGCACCGTTGACCGGCGGCGCATTTTGTAGCGAGCTTCTTCGCGTCACCGTGGAACGTGCTTGCATTTATCTCGACTGGAGCGGCGCGCGGCTTATTCCAAGTTCATTCGCGTTCTTGAATTTGTTTGTTTGTGCGCGAAAAGAGTGGCACCGTCTAGAATAAAATCGCGGTTCGGGCGGTTATTACATGTGTGAAGAAGTGTTAAAGAGAGCGGGGCTCTGTGTTTCGCTCGGGAACTTTCAGAAAAATTATTGCGTGCGTGTTGCAGGATTAGTGCTAGCGATCGAGCCGGAATGTGGCAGTCTGGAAATCGCCGCGTAGTTCGAGCTGCAGACCGTGGCGCATCCACCAAGCGCCTGAGGCGCTTTCCGGTGTGCCGGGCCCGGCTTTGCCTTCGATCCAGCTGAGCTTGTATTCGGAGGCGGCATCGAGGCCTTGGAGCTGCAGCAGGGGGAAACCACGGCCTTCCTGCGTGGCATTGGCGAAGGCGAAAACGACGGACTGATTTTTGTCGGTGGAGACCGTTTGCGTGGCGGAAAATTCACTGCCGTCGCGCGGGCTGATTAGACGATAGAGATCGCCGCGGACGATCGTTCGCTGCACGGAGTGATACGCGGCGATCAGGCGCTTAGCCGTAGCGAAGTCCTCGGTGGTCCAATTATTAAGATTGGCGCCAATGCCGAGCGAGCCCTGCATCGAACTGAGCATGCGGTAGACGAGAGATGTCGTGCGCTTGTTGTTGAGCCAGTGCGGCGAATCGGTGACCCAAGCCATCATGATTTGCGGCGTGTACGCGTAGGTAAAACCATCCTGCATCGATAGACGGTCGAAGGGATCGGTATTGTCTGAGGGCCAGACCTCATCGGTGTAGCGCAAAATTCCCAGATCGACGCGCCCGCCGCCGCCGGAGCAGCTTTCGATTTCAACTTTGGGATGCTTCTTACGCAGGCCCGCGAGGATCGAATAGAGATTGCGGATGAACTCAATGTAGACGCGCTTCTGCTCGTCGATGGGAACTTGATCCCAGCCGGGCTCGGACCAGTTGCGATTATAGTCCCACTTGAGAAAGGCGATGTCGTTTTCGGTGAGCAGCTTATCAAGGAAACCTTCGACGTAGTCGCGCACATCGGGGCGGGCGAGGTTGAGCACGAGCTGGTTGCGCGATTCGGACCGCGGGCGTCCGGGAAAATTCAAAACCCAGTCAGGATGCTTTCGATAGAGGTCGGAGTTCGGATTGACCATCTCCGGCTCGACCCACAAACCGAAATCCATGCCGAGGGAATGAACTTTGTCGATGAGCGGCTTCAGGCCGTGGGGAAATTTCTCCTGGTTCACGTACCAGTCGCCGAGTCCCGCGTGGTCGTCCTTGCGCTGGCCAAACCAGCCGTCGTCCATCACGAATCGATCGACACCGATGGACGCAGCCTTCTCCGCGATCGCGATTTGCCCAGCTTCATCAACTCTGAATTCGGTGGCCTCCCACGAATTGTAAATCACGGGACGGGGCTTTGGGTCTGGCGCTTGCGGCAGGATGTGAGCGATTTCAAAACGATGCATCAAGCGCGAGGCACCGCCCAAGCCGTGATCGGAATAGCCGCCATAAAAAACGGGTGTCTCGAGATGTTCGCCAGGTTTGAGTTTGTAGCCAAAATCGAACGGATTAAAGCCGCCCGTTACGCGCACGGCGTCCAACTGGGTGTGTTCCACGGTGATGCGCCAAGAGCCCGACCACGCGAGCGCGCCAAACCAGACTTCGCCGTGTTCCTCGCCAGCAAAAATCGGTCCAACCGTCGCTTGGCTATCATCGCGAGAAATCGCAAACCACGGGTTGGCTTGATGGCCGGTGGTTCCGCGGCGGCTTTCGATAACGCGCGCGCCGCCAAGAATCGGCTCCTGATTTAGGGTCCACTCTCCAGCCCAGCGACCCGTCAGATAGCTCAGGGTGTAGCGCGCGGGAGGCAGGGTCCATTGCGCGGCAGCGGCTTGTTCGATCACGACCGGCAGCTTTTCGCGATTTTCGATGTCAGCGGAACGCGCAAGGATGCCGCTCTCCGGGTCGATGGAGTAGCGCAATGTCACAAAAATCTCTCGAGAAATATCCTTTAGTTCCAGCTCGACGGCTTGCGGACTGCTCTGTGTAGCGCGTACGAAATGGAGCACCAGATCGCGGTTGCCATCAGCGAAGGTGACTTTGAGCGCGGGCTCGGTAAATAAGCCCGCGCCCCAGCCTGCATACTCTTGAGGTGTAGTGGTGTAGGGCGAATCAAAAGAAGCCACCTCCGGAAACGAATGCGCGGGAGGAACGGTATCGTGCGAGCCGAGGCGGCCGCCCCAATAGAGCGGCTGCAACTCGCCGTGTTCGTTCACGCCAAAAGCGTAAGTGGAATTGCCGCCATCGAGACGGAAGGCTTGCGAAGACTGGGCCACGCCCGAGGCTGCCGCAACCAGGGTCAGGAAAAGAATCGTGGATGTAGAGTAAAAGACACGCATTTTCAAAGAGAGTTTCATTTGGCCGTATCCTAGCACTGGCTGCAAGGAGTTGTCTCGCGCGCCGATACCGATATTGGTAAGAAGCAGGAGCACTGGAGGAAGCATTTCTCACGCCGCTCACATTCAGAACGTAGGCCACCTGGTGCCTGGCGAGGACAAGCAAGCGAGTTCCGTCCGCGGAGAAGCGGGCGTAAGCGATTGCATCTGTCCAAAGGCGACCCGGGAGTGCTTGCCTTACGTCACGACACAAGGCAGACTCGGCGCGTGCTGATTGGACTGTTTACAGAATTGAATGGGACGGGCGGGGTGCAGCGGGCGAGCCGGCATCTTGCGGCCGTGCTTAGCGAATTCGCCGCGAGCCGGCACCTGGACTACCGCCTGCTCAGCTTGAATGACACGAGAGAGCTGCACCGGATGTCCGTGGGCGGCAAGGAATTTGTGTTTACGGGATGCGAGAGAAGCAAAGCGCGGTTCACGGCGACGGCGATCCGAGCGGCGCGGCGCCGCGGAAAGGTAGTGCTGGCGGGGCACCCGAATTTGGGACCGGTTGCGCAGGCAATGAAGATCGCGGCGCCGCGGCTCAGAACTATTATCTGCACGCACGGCGTGGAAGTATGGGAGCCGCTTCCAGCGGTGCGACGGCTGGCGTTGCGCTGGGCGAATGTGGTGCTTGCGCCAAGCGCGGACACGGCGAATCACGTGGCTGAGCAACACGTGCGACGAGAGCGAATCCGCGTGCTGCCGTGGGCGCTCGATCCGGAATTTGAAGCGATTCCGGCGAATGCGCCGCCGGGAAACCTGCCCCACGGGTATCCCGAGGGACGCGTAATACTTACCGTGGGCCGGTGGCTAGCGAATGAAAGATACAAGGGGATGGATACGCTGATCACGGCGCTCCCACGGCTTCTGACACGCTGGCCGGAGCTGCAGTTAGTGGCTGTAGGCGATGGCGACGACCGCGTGTGGCTGGAAGAACTTGCGGAAAAAAACGGCGTGATGCGCCACGTACACTTCCTAGCGGGTTTGAGTTTCGAGGAGCTTGCGGCGTGCTATGAGGCCTGCGAGATGTTTGCTTTGCCGAGCCGCGGCGAGGGCTTCGGTCTCGTTTACCTCGAGGCGATGGCTCGGGGGAAACCGGTGATCGGCGGAGCGCACGGTGGTGCGCCGGAAGTGATTGAGGATGGCGTGACGGGGTATCTGGTGCCCCACGGCGACGCGGCGCAACTCGCGACGTCCATCGAGACGCTGCTCTCGGATCCGGCGCTGGCGCAAAAAATGGGCGGACGTGGCCGTCAGCGCGTAGAGCGGGAATTCAGGTTCAGCGTTTTTGCCAAGTCACTGAAGAAAATCCTTCGCGAACAATGCGAATCCTGAGCGTCACAGAAAGTTACGCGCCTTTCCTCGAATTTGGCGGCCCGCCGGTGAAGGTGCGGGCGCTGGCGCAGGGACTGGCCGGACACGGGAATGAAGTCACTGTTCTGACGGCGGACTGGGGCCTCGAAGCGCGCATGAGCGCGGCGAGGACATCCGGCGCCGAACGAAGTCCGTTCGGATGGAAAAGTGTGGAGAACGGCGTGACGGCGATCTATCTGCCAACATGGTTGCGATACCGTTCACTGAGCTGGAATCCAGCCGTGAAGCGATTCTGCCGGGCCCGACTGCAGAATTTTGACTTGGCGCACATCTACGGACTGTACGATTTTCTCGGGCCATCTGTGGCGGACGCGTGCTTGAAAAGAAAAATCCCGTACGTGCTGGAGCCGATCGGGATGTTTGTTCCGATCGTGCGGAGCTTGCGTCTGAAGAGGATTTATCACGCGATGTTTGGACAGCGGCTGTTTAAAGGAGCGAGCGCAATCGTCGCTACCTCCGAGCAAGAGGTCCAGGAACTCATGAGCGGCGGAGTGGCGCGAGAGAAAATCACGATGCGCCGCAATGGAGTGGAAGCGCCTAGTTCGTGGCCGGAGAGGGGAACTTTTCGCCAGGGGATGGGAATTGCTAAAGAAGCGAAGGTTATCCTCTTTCTCGGGCGGTTATCGGAGAAGAAGAGCCCTGACATGTTGTTGGAAGCGTTTGCTTCGCTTTCCAAGGAGACTGAGGAAAAGACTCTGCATCTCGTGTTTGCGGGGCCCGACGAAGGCGGAATGCAGACGCGGCTCGCGGACATAGCGGCGCAACTTGGAGTAGCATCGCAGGTGCAATTCACTGGGGCGATTTTCGGCGAGGCGAAGTGGGCAGCGTACCGCGATGCCGATGTATTCGTTCTGCCGTCGCAGAATGAAAACTTTGGCAATACCGCGGCAGAGGCGGTGGCGGCGGGTACGCCAGTCGTAGTGACGGAGCACTGCGGTATTGCTCCGCTTTTGGCGGACGTGGCGGGACTTGTGGTGCCCCATGACGCCGTAGCGCTGGCTCGCTCAATCAAAGCCGTGACCGGCGACCCGGAATTGCACGCGCGACTAGCTGCGGGGTGTAGTGTGGTTACGGCGCGGCTGGGTTGGGAAGAGCCGGTTCGCGAGATGGAAGCGCTGTATAACAAGCTTGCAATTAAGACGGCGCCCGGTCAAAATTCGTGACACCGGAGTGATTGGATTGCCGACGAAGAGGCACCTCCTTTTTCGTGTTGTGTGGCGAGGCGTGAATCTGCTGCTCGTGGTCGTATTGGTGTCCTCGTTGTATGCCGGGGTTCGAGAATACTCGGTTCGGCGGTATCTCGACGGTTTCTCGGACGCGATTGTCCCCAATTCCATGCCCGAGGAACAAAAGCTCCAAGCGATTTTGGACTGGATGCGCGCGGAGCCCTCGCGGGCCACCTCGACGGATCCGGAGGCACTTGCGAAGCGCGATCCAATGATGACGCTCACTTACAGCCAGCTGTTGAACGTCTGCGGCACGGCCACCAACGCCTTCTTGAATCTCCTGCGGAGCTCCGATTTGCGAGCGCGCCGGCTCCTTCTGCTGACTGCGGATAACAATACGAAACACGTTGTAGCCGAAGTGTTGATAGGTGGCCGGTGGATCATTGTCGATCCAACGTATCGCCTGATCATGAAGGATGCAGCGGGCCACTATCTGACGCGCAAGGATCTACAGGATCCCGTGGTCTTTGGCGAGGCCATCGGCGCGGTCCCGAACTATCCGCGTGAATATACCTACGATCATTTCGCCCATGTCCGGCTGGCGCGATTGCCGTACGTTGGATTTGGGCTGAGGAAGGCGTTGGGCGCAATCGCTCCTGGATGGGAGGAAGCTATCGATTGGAGCCTGCTCCTCGAACGAGAGTCCTTTTTCTATCTAGTGCTGAGCGTGACGGCGATGCTCTTCTTCTTGCTATTGCGCGCGGTGCTGGCCTGGTACGCCGACAGCCGTTTGAGAATTCCCCGCTTCCACCTGCGGGAGCACGCTTTGCGCGCTGGGGTGGCCTTCTTTTCAACTCCGGAGATCAAGCGGTAGCGTGTGTGGTATTTGCGGTGTCGCATTCACATCGCACAGCAAGGATGCCGAGCTGCGCGTGCGTGCAATGGCCGCGGCGATGCGGCATCGCGGTCCGGATGAAGAAGGATTCCTGATCAGAGATGCGCGTGCGCCGGGGTTGGCGCTCGGAATGCGGAGGCTAAGCATCATTGATCTGGCCGGAGGCCAACAGCCCGTTTGGAACGAAACGCGAGATGTCGCCGTCATCTATAACGGCGAGCTTTATAACTATCGCGAACTCCGCGAGCGCTTGACGCTGCTGGGACACCGCTTCGCAACACAATCCGACACGGAAGTTCTGGTGCATGCCTGGGAAGAGTGGGGCGAAGAGTGTCTGACAGAACTTCGAGGCATGTTTGCATTTGCGCTGCTCGATTTGCGCGGACGATTTGCTACGGCTCCTTTGCTTTTTTTGGCGCGCGACCCGCTGGGAATCAAACCCCTCTATTACACGCAGACTGCGGAGGGCTTTGCGTTTGCATCGGAAGTGCGCGCATTGCTGGCAAGCGGGATAGTGCCGAAGCAGATTTCTCAGGATGCTCTTACCTCTTATCTGCTATTCGGCAGTGGCTCGGAACCGGTAAGCCTGGTGGAGGGAGTATTTTCTCTTCCGCCCGGACATCGCATGCTGCTGTACGTTCCGGAACGGCGGCGCGTTCCTAGAGCGCGGCCGTGGTGGGATCCGCAGACAAGTTCTGCGGCACGCGACTCGCGCAAACCAAAGGACTTGCATTCTGCGGCTATGCGGCTGCGCCCGCTTCTTGAAGATGCCGTGCGCGCGCATCTGATCGCGGACGTGCCGGTGGGACTTTTTCTTTCGAGCGGACTCGATTCCGGAGCCATCGCCGCGCTGGCGGGGCGCGCACAGGCGGGAATCCGAAGCTTCACGCTGTCCTTCCCGGGAACTTCGTATGACGAAGCTCCACTGGCGCGCAAGGTCGCTGAACGATGTGGCACGCAACACACGGAGGTTCCTCTCGATGGCGCGGCAATGCTTGCGCGCATAGACGAGGCCGTGGCGGGCCTCGACCAGCCGACGATGGACGGCATCAACACGTACTTCGTTTCCTGGGCGGCGCGCGAAGTCGGTCTCAAGGTGGCGCTCTCCGGACTGGGAGGCGACGAGCTTTTCGCGGGATACACAAACTTCGCTAACACGGCGATGCTACAGCGGCTCACCCGGCTGGCTTGGTTTGTCCCTCGGCCGTTGCGGCGCGCCTTTGCGCCGCTGATGGCAAGCATCCTCGAGACGCGCATGTCGCGAGATGCCGCAGGCAAAGCTGTTGCCGGGTGGACCAATCCCGACACACTGCCTCATCCCTACTTTTATGCGCGCGCGCTTTTTCCGCCGGGCCAGCTCAAACGGCTGATGGAACCGCGTTTCCGTCCAAGCACGGTGGGTTCCGACGGCGTGACGCTGGAACCAACCTGGCTGGGTTGGCTGGATCGCACTGCCAGCGAAGCCGCGAAAATGGGGCCTGTGGCTGGCACAGCCTGGATGGAAATGCGCTGCTACATGGCGAGCACGCTTTTGCGCGATACCGATTCGGTGAGTATGTCTCGTTCGCTGGAAGTGCGCGTTCCGCTTCTGGATACGCCCCTGGTGGAATTTGTTACTTCCCTGCCCGACGTGGCGCGCCACCGTGCGGGCACGCAGAAAGCGTTATTGGTGGAAGCTCTGGCGGGGCTGCTGCCTGAAGAAATCCTTGCCCAGCGGAAAAAAACATTTACGTTGCCGTGGGAAGAATGGCTGCGCGGTCCGTTGCGCCCGCGGCTGGAAGCCAGTTTCGCCGACATCGCGCCATCACTCGCGCCGCACTTGCGCGCGGAAGGTGTGCGTGGTGTTTGGGCTGCCTTTCTCGAGGGCAAAACTTCGTGGTCGCGCCCGTGGTCGTTGTACGTACTCAACGAGTGGTGCAGGCATCACCTCGCGGCATGACCCGCGCTCCTGAGGTAGACTGAATTCCTTCGCTATGAACATTCTTGGGATCAATGCTTACCACGGCAACGCGTCGGCGGCTATTGTGTGCGATGGCCGGCTTGTGGCTGCGGTGGAAGAAGAGCGCTTCAACCGCGTGAAGTACGCCGCGGGCTTTCCAGCACAGGCGATCCGCTATTGTTTGAAAGAAGCTGGCCTGGAGCTTAAGGATATCGATCACGTCGCCGTGCCGCGGAATCCGTATGCGCGGCTGGGGACGAAACTTTTCTACGCTATGCGCATGCCGTCCTTCGCACGCGAGCGGATCAAAGTGTTGACGAAGTTCACGGGAATACCGGAAGCGCTGGCGCAGGCTTTCGATATGGATCCGGCGAAGGTTACCGCAAGGTTCCACCGGGTGGAACATCACCAGGCGCATTTGGCCAGCGCATTCTTCGTTTCGCCGTTCGAACGAGCGGCGTTGCTTTCCGCGGACGGTCTTGGCGATTTCGCGAGCACGATGTGGGGAAGCGGGACCGGCAGCCGCATGAAGATAGAGGGCACGATCGCATTTCCTCATTCGTTGGGCCTTTTCTACAGCGCCGTCACACAGTATCTGGGCTTTCTCAAATTCGGCGATGAGTACAAGGTGATGGGCCTGGCGGCGTATGGAGAGGTGGAGCAACTCGAGGCTTTTCGCGATATGGTGCGCGCGAATGGGGATGGGTTCCGGCTGGGCCTCGAATATTTCACGCACCATCGCACAGGTCCGGAAATGAGCTGGGCGGAGGCAGACAAGACGCCTGTGCAAGGCAAGTTGTTTTCGGAAGAAATGGAAAAGTTACTGGGGCCGAAACGCAATCCCGAAGAGCCGCTCGAGCAACGGCACAAGAATCTGGCGACGGCTCTGCAAGCGCGGCTCGAGGAAGTGTATCTTGGCATGCTGAAGAAGCTTGCAGAGCGAACGGGTTTGAAAGCAGTATGCCTCGCGGGCGGAGTCGCGTTTAATTGCGTGGCGAACGGAAAAATTTTTGATACAACGGGGTTCGAGCAAGTTTATGTGCATCCGGCAGCAGGCGACGGCGGGCTGGCCGTCGGCGCAGCCTACTATGTGTGGCATCAGATTCTGGGAAAGCCACGCTCGTTCGCCATGGACCACGCCTATTGGGGGCCGGGATACACGCGGGGCGAGATTCGACGCGCGATCGATGCTAACGGAGTGGCCCAGAACGGTTGTCGCGTCGAGGAACTGGCGGAGGACACCTTAATGCAACGTACGGCCGCAATTGTGGCCGATGGAAAGATTCTCGGATGGTTTCAGGGGCGCGCGGAATGGGGACCACGTGCACTCGGCAACCGAAGCATTGTCGCCGACCCGCGGCGTCCGGAGATGAAAGAGATACTGAACCAGCGGATTAAGCACCGCGAAAACTTCAGGCCGTTCGCGCCATCCATCCTTGCCGAATCCACGGGAGAGTGGTTTGAAAAGTCGCACCCCTCGCCGTTCATGACGTTGGCATACCCGGTGCGGCCCGAAAAGCGCGGCAAAATTCCAGCGCCCACGCACGTGGATGGCACGGGCAGGTTGCAAACAGTCACGCGCGAGGCCAACCCGCGCTACTGGAGCCTGATCAAGGCCTTCGAGCGGCTGACGGGAGTGCCGGTCGTGCTGAATACTTCTTTCAACGACAACGAGCCGATTGTCTGCCGCCCTGAAGAAGCACTGGATTGTTTCCAACGCACGCAAATGGATGCGCTCGTCCTCGGCGACTTCCTTGTCACTCGATCGTGAGCCGCATGGTCCGAGCACCGTTCGAATGAGAATCCTGCTCCTGAATCTCTACTACCCGCCGGACACCTCCGCGACGGCAAAGATGGCGGCGACGGTGGTGGGGGCACTTTCCGCTCACCATGACGTCACTGTGTTGTGCGGCCGGCCCTCATACGATCCAACAGAACGACGGCCGTGGCGGCTCTGGCAAACAGAGCTTGCAGGACGCGTAAGAATCGTGCGCGTTGGCTCGACGGATTACCCGCGTCTGGCGATGAAGCGGCGCGTGATGAATTATTTGAGTTACATTGCCCTAGCCGTTCCACGTGCGCTGTTTCTGAGGTGCGATGTAGTGCTGGCGATGACCGACCCGCCCTTTGAAGGAATCGTTGGCGCCCTTGTCGCGCTTCTAAAGGGCAAGCCCTATGTCTACAACATTCGCGACATGTATCCGGATATGGCGGTGGGTGGCGCGATCGTCAAACCTGGCCTTCTTGCGCGCGTTTGGGAAAGATTGCACCGCTGGGCGCTCCGCCGCGCTACGCGCGTCATCGTGCTCGGCGAGGATATGCGCGCGAGGATTATCGCGAAAGGCGTTGATCCGGCGGGCATCGAAATTGCCCGTGATGGCACGGAGATTCTCCCTCTCGATGCGCCGCACCCGGCGCTGGATGGCGAGGTCGTTCGTGCAATTCGTGGCGACTCCAAATTCGTGTTTCTGCACGCGGGAAATATCGGCTTTTACGGGGCTTGGGAAACGCTCATCGAAGCAACAAGACACCTGGCGAAGAGCAATCCCGATGTGAGTCTTGTTTTCGTCGGAGATGGCGCACAGCGAGACCGGCTAGTAGGGCTTGCGGACGGGTGCAAGTCCATACGCTTTTTGCCCTTCTTCCCTGCAAACAAGATTCCGTCAGTGATGGCAGCCGGAGACGTGCATGTGATCACAGTGAAGAAAGGGCTCGAGGGCGTCGTCGTCCCCAGCAAACTGTATGGCACACTTGCCGCGGGAAGACCAATCCTTGCTGTTACGGACGGTGCTTCCGATGTCAGTGTCATTACACAGGAAAAAAAATGCGGCTATGCTGCCAGTCCACAAATTCCAGCGCACGTCTTTTTGGCCATGCGAGCCATGGCAGCAGGAGGAGCGGACACGCCGGGGCTGAAAGCAATGGGCGAAGCGGCCCGGGCTGTTGCACCCGATTATGATAGAGTCAAAGAATTACAGAAATTTGTGAAAATCATCGAGGGGGCCGTGAAAGCATGACGACTTCTGAAACATTTTGGAGTGAAAAACTCGTGCTTGTGACAGGGGGTGCATCCTTCATCGGCTCGACGCTCACGGATCACCTGCTCGCGCGCGGCGCGAAAATTCGCCTCGTCGATGATTTGACCAGCGGACATCGCGACAATATTAAGGAACACGTAGCCAGCGGAAAAATCGAATTTACCCAGGCGGATCTGCGCGAACCTGGCGTCACCCGCTCGGCGATGCAAGGCGTGGACACCGTTTTTCATCTGGCCGCAGATCATGGCGGCCGCGGCTATGTCGATCTGCATCAAGCGGGACCGGCTTCCAATTTTTTCCTGGACGGGCTGGTGTTCGCGGAAGCTCTGCGCGCGAAAGTGAAAAAGGTGGTGTTCGCATCCTCAGGCTGCGTCTATCCGAATTTCCTGCAGTCGGACGTTAAGAAAGAGCTCTACCTCACGGAAGATCTTACAAAAGGACCGAACGACGCCGACAACACCTACGGCTGGGCCAAGTTGATGGGCGAGTTTACCCTCAGTGCCTATGCGAAGGAACACGGCATGGGGGCAGCCTCTTGCCGCTACTTCACGGTTTACGGGCCGCGCGGCGTCGAGAATCATGCCGTGATTGCGATGATTGCGCGGGCTTTTCTTGGGCAGAATCCCTTCGAAGTGTGGGGTGACGGAACGCAAATCCGCAATTGGACATACATCGAGGATATCGTCGAGGGGACGATTCTTGCGGGAGAAAAAATTAACGATGGCACGGCCATCAACCTGGGAACGATGGAGCGCATAAAGGTCATCGACGCAGTAAAAATGGTTTGTGACTTCACTGGCCACCAAGCCGAGATCAAGCTGCGGCCCGACATGCCGACTGGCCCGCTCAATCGTGTCGCAGACAACTCGCTTGCGAAAAGACTGCTCGGGTGGGAACCGAAGGTGCTCTTCAAGGATGGATTGAAGCACACCATCGACTGGTATTACGCGACCAAAAATCGCGATGAAGTGAAGCGCACTTTTGGCCGCATGCTCACCGAACGATAGGGACTGGCAATCAAACTCGAACAAACAGGTTGCTGTATGCTTTGAGCAGCCGTACCCAAATATCCGGTCACCTATCTCCCTAATCACCCCGCAACAATCCTGATTGAAGCAAAACAATTTTCGAAGTATCGTGTTAAAGCTGCGTGGGGCAGCCATTTTTGCTTGGGAGCCGGACCCCCAATCCGGCAGAAGACGATTGAGGCACTGGCCGTACAGCCCCGGTCAGGACCTTCAAACAAATAGAGGAAACATGCCCGCGGGTCTGCTGGCGTTTTTAATAGCGCTATTTGCGTCTCTGACGCTGACAGTACCGGTGCGCGCATTGGCCTTGCGCGTGGGCATGGTGGATCTTCCTGGACCGCGCAAAGTCCACCTGAGGCCAATCCCGCTGCTTGGCGGCCTGGCGATGTACGGAGCTGTGGTTTTGGCGGTTCTCTTTACGTTCAGCGGGCCGGCGCGAGCCCAGATCATGGGAATCTTGACGGGGGCGACGGTCGTCGCAGCTGTGGGCATTCTCGATGATCGAGGATGGCTTCACCACCAGGTGAAATTGTTCGTCGCGATGCCGCTTGCCGCGTGCGTTTTGCTGGCTACCGGAATTCACGCTCAGGTTTTTGAGCTTTTTTTAAGCGGACGAGCTGGCTACATTTTAGACGCAATACTGACGATTTTTTTTGTCGTAGGGATTACCGCTTCCTTCAGCATTCTGGATCACATGGATGGCCTTTGCGCCGGCGTGGCCGCCACCGCGTCTATCTTCTTCGCCCTGCTGGCTTACTTAAACGGCCAGACTCTTGTCACCACGCTCGCTGCCGCCGTCCTCGGAGCAGCAACAGGATTTCTACGATGGAATTTTAAGCCGGCCAAGATTTTCATGGGCGACGGCGGAGCCATGTTTCTGGGGTTCCTGATGGCCACACTGGGGCTGAAGCTAAGGCTAGAGCAGACCAACCATATTTCCGGCTGGCTGGCTCCTCTGCTGATCCTGGGAGTCACGATATTTGACACCACGCTTGTCACGATTTCGCGCTCCCGCCGCGGACTGCTGCCGTTTGCCACACCGGGTAAAGACCACGCCGCTCATCGCCTTGCGAATCTGGGATTGGGGCATCGCGGCGCCGTTGTCAGTATGTATATTCTAGGACTACTGAGCGGCGGAGCTGCCGTGCTCGTGAGTTACCTGCAGCCGATCACCGCGGTTCTGGTGGCCGTGGTTGCGTTTGCCGTTGTGCTGACGGGAGTGCTGCTTCTCGAACGCGCCCCGTATGAGCGCCAGTCGCAGAAACCCGCAGCCTTCTCCTAAAGTGCTTCCAATTCTGGATGTTCTATTCCTTCAAGCTGAGAAAAGACTCCCTGGGTTTGCCCGCACAAGCGGATTCGCTATACTTAGCTGGTTGCAGTCTCACCGATTTTCAGTGCATACCGCTCGGGGTTGGGCGGAAAGCAGCCAATATTCTGGGGAATTTTGAGCGCGGATATCCGGGTAATTGAGCGTCCGGGGGTGTATTCGCGACTTGGGAAAGCGAAATCGTGCCAAGCACTGAACGGTGGACCCGGGCAGACGGGGAAAGCGGCGAGGTCATCGTTGTGGGAGGTTCCGCAGCGGGCCTATTTGCAGCAGCAACGGTGGCAAGTGGAGGGCGCCAGGTGCGCGTCCTGGAATCGAGGCCTGGCTTCGAACCCACCCCGCGCTCGCTCATCGTAACTGATCAATTCCGGAGCCAGCTTGGCGCCGCCGCTTCCGAGAGCATCGTCAACGAAATCCGGCGCTTCGAGCTATTTACAGACGGACGCTCGGCACAAGTCGCTCTGGCGCGGCCCGATCTCATTATCGAACGCTCCCGTTTGATCCCCGCATTGGCGCGGAGC
>Ga0210409_10003657_pt1 | contig 16982 bp, 17 predicted proteins | sample IncBWH17MmetaG_FD_161649 | JGI IMG/M metagenome (GOLD analysis project Ga0210409, IMG submission 161649) | Forest soil microbial communities from Barre Woods Harvard Forest LTER site, Petersham, Massachusetts, United States - Inc-BW-H-17-M | ecosystem: Environmental > Terrestrial > Soil >...
TCATGGGGTGTTGCGACGTTCTGGAGACTGAACTCAGGCACCAGGTGCGCGCGATGCCCGATCGTGTCGATCGCGCGCTCGAACACAATGCCTCTTGCCGGACCCTCCACCGCTATCACGGAGATTGCGGCATCCGGCGGCGCCGCCGGATCGGTGCGGCACACCACGCACAGAACGTCGGCGCCTTCACGATTCCAGCCGGTCGCCGACGACACCCATTTCTTGCGTCCGTTGATCACCCAGTTGTCGCCCTCGCGCCGCGCTGTCGTGCGGACACCTTCGCCCGGCGGAGGTGAGCCGGCATTGGCGCTGCCGCCGGGTTCGCTGAAGCAGAAGCCGGCAAGCGGCGCGCCGCTTGGTTTCAGAAACGGGACCAGCAGGCGTTGGCACTGGTCCGGCGTGCCGCCGAGCAGGATTGGCAGGAGGCCGAGCACGGTGCCGAGCATCGTCAGCGTCACGCTCGCATTCACGCTGTAGAATTCTTCCGACAGAAGCGCCAAATCCATCAGACCGGCATTGTCGCCACCGGCCGGCGCGGGGATGCATTTTCGCAAATATCCGGCAGCCACCATCGCCTCGTAGATGGGTCTGGTCGCGCGAAAGCGCTCTTCAGGCGTCGCCAGAAGCTCGGCCCGCCTGGCCTCGCCGAGCACCTCTTTTGCAAATTTGCGGGAGGCGCGTTGCAGCTCCTGCTGTTGCGCCGTGAGCGTGAAATCGATCGCCATCGCGCTGGTCCTCTGGCTCGGGTGCTGACCGTTTCACCAACGGCTATCCCAACCAGGGAAGACAATCTTGGACGGCAGTGCCCGATTTCTTGGCGTGGAGTGAACCGGATCAGTTCCCGGCGGCGGCGCGGCGAAACTCCCGCGGGGCCAACCCGTTGCAGCGCTTGAACAGGCGGTTGAAGTGCGAGATGTCGCGGAAACCGGCCGCAAAGGCGATTTCCGCGATGGTCTTATGGGCGGCGCCGGCGTCGAGAAGCTCGCGCGTGCACGCGACAATCCGCTTCTCGTTGACGTGTTCGCCGACCGAGCGGCCCGTGCGTGCGAACAGGCGGTGAACGTAACGCTCGGAGCAGCGGAATTTCGCGGCCAGCGTTGCCGCGCCGAGATCGGGATCGTCACTGTGACGATCGATATGATCAAGCATCATCGATAGCAGCACAGGGACGTGCATGCGCTCTGTGGCGGCGTCAGCCAGAATGTCCGGCGCTTGCGCGATTAGGTCGATCATATGCGTACCGACCAGTGCGGAGAGCTTCGGAAGGCGACTCTCGCTGAGACAGAGTTCGGCATAGCCGGAAAGCGTTCGGGAAAGAGCGCGGCCGGTTTCGGTCGCGGACAAATTGAGCCTCGGTCGATCGAGCAGCCGTTTCGGTAACAATTGCCGCGGGACGGCAAAACAAAATAGTTTGAAGTTGCGGCAATTGGCGATCTCAAACGGCTCCGTGGTGTCGGCAAGCGTCAGGTCACCAGGTGCGCTGATCTGTTCATGGCCGCGCTGCGTGGTTCGGCCCAGGCCTTCGAGCTGAAGGTTGATGAAGCAAAGATCGTCGGTGCTCGACGCAATGTGCGAAGCCAGGCGAAGGACGGTATGCCGGGTCGCCGTGACCAGTGAAACCTTGATCGGCGTGGCATCTACTCTGGTGATTGTGCCTTCAAAGTGCTGGTCGGCAATCCTGCGCGGCTCGAGCCGGACAAATGCGGCCGCGAGGTCGTCAGCCCAGCTCCCGAATGTCTGGTCCGTACGTTGCGGCTTGGTCGACCATTCCATGAGCGCCTCGAACACATGGCAATTGCAAAGGACCCAGCAGCTTGAGGATATCTCCGGTCACGAAGACGGTCAAATTCCGATAACTGCCGCATTTTCGAGCCGTTTCGATCCAGGCGAGTGTGTGTTGCGGCTGTAACAATTTTGCCAGCGTGGATCTGGCGCGGGATCGCCTGCACCGCACCTGTTACATCCTGCTTGAGCAGATAGAGCGAGGCCGCGAGCAGGCGTTGTTGCATCAGGGTGTGGTCGGGGCGGTGCAGGGCGTGGCGTCGAGGTGGCAGAACCATTTGCCCTTCGGATCGCCGCCGGGCTGGCCACATGTGACTATTTCGGTCCCCTGAGCCACGACGCTCGCCCACGCCATCTTTTTCTCGCGCGGAAAGCACTGTCTCTTCGCTGTTGGTATGACGGTCCATGGCTCGCCGAGTCGCTCCGTCACGCAGCTTCGCCACGCTTTCTTGGTTGCGTCCCAGGCGACATTCTTATCATCGTCTGCTCCGACGGCCGTGAAGATGGTTTGACGGCAGGTCCCGACCGCCGAATATTCGACGTCGGCGTTTTCGCGGATGATCGCGGCGGACAGCGATTCTACCTTGGTGTAGCCCGGCGGTGCGCTGAAGACCGATGGGTTGATCGGCCCGGTCTTGAACTCGGTAGCCTCTTCCGAGGCGATGAAGCGATCGTTGACCGACCAGGTTTCCGCGAGCACGAGGCCCTTGCTCAGCACATCCTTGATGACGTCGCCGGGTGCATCCTGCAAAATCCTCGCTCCCATTTCGAACATCCGCGCTCGCTCCGTCTCCAGACGCAGATCGGGCGCGATCCAATAGTCGTGCCTGTTGACGACGGTCGACGGCTCGGGCCTCCCGTCGCCAAAGTGCCTCCGCGTCGTCACGACATAGTGCTCGCAATCCTGGCCGGCGATGGTTCTGCGATCCGGCTTCTTTTCAAACGAGACCGAAGTGCTTACCGGCGGGCTTTTGGCAGCCGGCATCCGCTGCAACTGCACAAGGGCGGCGTTCTCTTCCTGCTCGGTCGTCTCGGTGTACTGCGCCCTGGCATGATCGATCCGCGTCTTCTTTCCGGTGCTGTCGGTGATGAAGCCATAATCGGGGCCCGACCATGCCTCGGCTCGATCAGGTGAAATATATTTGGTGCGGATCGGCGTGCCGTTTTCTCCATAGCTGACCGTGTAGGTGATTGTGACGTCCTCGGCGGCGGCAGGCGGCGCGCCGAAGACAAGCAGGCTGAACGCCAGGACGATGACGCGCGCTGGAATAGCCATGGCTTGTTGTCCAGAAGGCTTGTTGTCCAGAAGCGGATCTGTGTTGAACGCTTGAGAGCAGGCCGAGCGATCAAGGACGCCCATCTTGGCGGTTTCGAGGATACGGCTGGGATTTCTGCGAGCCAGGAGCGTCGAGTTCGGCTCTCACCGTCCAGAGGTCATGCCGGGATATGCCCCTCCCCCGTCATAACTCAACTGCGTGTTATCTCCAGCGCCGCACGTGTCACATCCTGCTTGAGCAGATAGAACGAGGCAGCGAGGAACAAAAAGTCCTTAATGAGGAAGCCGAGCGGCAAGGTCATGATCGGAAATCCGCCCGCCTCAGCGGCCCAGCCGCCCGGTAGGAAGGGAATGATGCTCGTGGTGCCGATGAAGGTCATGATCGACCCAAGCGCGCCCAGGATGCCAAGCCTCGGGCTCCAATAGCCAAGGAAAATGAGACAGCCGAAGATCGTTTCGGTCGTCCCGAGGAAGTAGCCTGCGCCTCGAACGCCGAAGACCGGGATCAGCCAGAAGACGATGGGGCTATGGCTGATCAAGGGGACCAGCATCTCAGCGGTATACTGGGTCCACTTTTGGATGCTGAAGGCGAAGAACGTAAAAACCATCGCAGCACGAATCAAATGTCGGTCGAGACCGCTCTGGAACGGGGCGGTCTTCGAAACATGAAGGATAAGCTGGTTCAACTGATCCATGGCACAGTTCCTCCTCATTCCTGTTTCGACAAGCATAATCGCAATTCCAGCGAATTTCCGCATCGTGCACTCAGGTGCCGTCGGGGCAGAAACCTGCAGTTGATCAGCAGTCTTGCCGTGGAGGCCAGGCGCGTCGTCGCAAGATTCATAGGGTGGGTTGAGCGTCAGCGAAACCCGCCGTCTTTGCCTCACCAGGAGCGATGGGTTTCGCTGACGCTCAACCCATCCTACGGGGTGTTACACCGCAACCCAAAGCTTGCGGATCAGCGGCAAGAAGAAGATCGCAACGTTGATGGTGAAGCCGACATTCCAGAGGATCGAGCGCAGCCGCGGGCGGTTGCCGATATAGGTCAGGACGTAGGCGATGCGCACGATCAGGAACAGCACCGCAAGCTCGTTGATCAGGTTCTGGGGGGCTGCGCGAAATTCGGCAAGCAGCACGGCCACGGCAAAGAACGGAAAGGTCTCGATGCCGTTCTGGTGAGCACCCAGCGCGCGGGCGCGGATGGCATCCCGGTAAAAAGCAGGGTCGCGCGGCATGGAATTGTCATATTGCCGATGCCCGATCCATTTGATCGGCACGATCGTGAGCAAATAAAGCGCTACAACCCCAAAAATGCAGTATTCGGCGACCGTCATGCGGCTCCCCCGCGCAATTGGCGCGACACTATCGAAATCGCGGCCTTCTTGACAAGCGGGGAAGGCCGGGCGAAGCGGATCGGGACATGAACACCGCCATTCCCATCGAGAGCCCAAAGCAGGCGGGAGCCGCAAGGCTGCCCCATGTCGGCGTGCTGCTGGTCAATCTCGGCACGCCCGATGCCGCCGACGCCAGGGGCGTGCGGGTCTACCTGAAGGAATTCCTGTCCGACCCGCGCGTGGTAGAGAACCAGGGCCTGGTCTGGAAGCTGATCCTGAATGGCATCATCCTGCGCCGGCGCCCGCGTATCAAGGCGCTCGATTACCAGAAGATCTGGAACAAAGAGCGCGATGAATCGCCGCTGAAGACGATCACGCGCGCGCAGGCCGAGAAGCTGGCACGGGGCGTTGCCGGCCACGACCATGTCGAGGTCGACTGGGCGATGCGCTACGGCAATCCGTCGATCAAGGCCGGCATCGCGTCCCTGGTGAAACGCGGTTGCGAGCGCATCCTGGTGGTGCCGCTATATCCGCAATATTCGGCCGCCACGTCCGCGACCGTCTGCGACGAGGTGTTTCGCGTGCTCGCCTCGATGCGCGCGCAGCCGACCTTGCGCGTGACGCCGCCTTACTATGACACGCCCGACTATATCGAGGCGATCGGCGGTTCGATCGAGTCGCATCTGGCGACGCTCTCTTTCAAGCCGGAATTGATCGTGGCGTCGTTTCACGGCATGCCGAAGGAATATGTCGACAAAGGCGATCCTTATCAGGCGCAATGCATCGCGACGGTGGACGCTCTTCGCGCGCGGCTTGGACTCGATGCTGCAAAACTCCTGCTCACCTTCCAGTCGCGCTTTGGCAATGCCGAGTGGCTGCAGCCCTACACCGACAAGACCATCGAGCAATTGGCGAAGGATGGCGTCAGGCGCATCGCCGTGGTCATGCCCGGCTTTGCGGCTGATTGTCTGGAGACGCTGGAGGAGATCGCGCAGGAGAACGCCGAGATTTTCCGGCACAATGGCGGCGAGGCGTTTTCCGCAATTCCGTGTCTTAACGACAGCGAAGCCGGCATGAATGTTATCCGCGAGCTCGTGCTGCGCGAATTACAGGGCTGGATTTGACGCTGCGTGCTTGATGCAGCGCACGGGCAGCCGCAACTCATTCTCAACAGCAATCAATACAACGACGTGACACGTGCATTTTCCTCAGGCGCGACAAGCCACTTGCTCTGTTCCAACGTCGCACGTCTGGCGGTCTTCAAGACTCATACATACCTGATCTGTGCGATAACGGCCGGGTGAACCGGCGCCGCCGGCACACAGACAAAGCAATGGCGTCCGCGAGCTGTTTCTGGCGGGCATTTGGCGCGCGACGCAGATGTCGCGCTTGGAGGGAATATGTCTGGTTTCGACGTCTTCGCGATCGTTCTGGTTCTGCTTGTCATCGCCACTCTTTTCTCCGGCGTCAAGACGGTGCCGCAGGGATGGGACTGGACCATCGAGCGGTTCGGCAGATACACCCACACGCTGACACCGGGGCTCAACATCATCGTTCCGTATTTCGACCGCGTCGGCCGGAAGATCAACATGATGGAGCAGGTGATCAATATTCCCGAGCAGGAAGTGATCACCAAGGACAACGCCACGGTCACCGTCGACGGCGTCGCGTTCTATCAGGTGTTCGATGCGGCGAAGGCGAGCTATGAGGTCGCCAATCTCAATCAGGCGATCATCGTGCTGACCATGACCAACATCCGCTCGGTGATGGGCTCGATGGATCTCGACCAGGTGCTGTCGCATCGCGACGAGATCAACGAGCGACTGCTCCGCGTCGTCGATGCGGCGGTCTCGCCCTGGGGCCTCAAGGTCAACCGCATCGAGATCAAGGACATCGTGCCGCCGGCCGACCTCGTCGAAGCGATGGGCCGGCAGATGAAGGCCGAGCGCGTTAAGCGCGCCGACATTCTGCAGGCGGAAGGCCAGCGGCAGTCGGAAATCCTGCGCGCCGAGGGCGCCAAGCAGGGCCAGATATTGCAGGCCGAGGGCCGCCGCGAAGCCGCCTTCCGCGACGCCGAGGCGCGTGAGCGCTCAGCCGAGGCCGAGGCCAAGGCGACGCAGATGGTGTCGGAAGCGATCGCCAAGGGTGACGTTGCCTCGCTCAACTACTTCATCGCCGACAAATACATCAAGGCGTTCGGGCAGTTTGCCAGCTCGCCGAACCAGAAGATCATCATGCTGCCGATGGAGGCGACCAGCATGCTCGGCTCGCTCGCCGGCATCGGCGAGATCGCCAAAGCAACCTTTGGTGAAAGCGCGGTGTCGGCGCAGGCTGCCGCGCGCCGCCCGACGTCGGTACCGCCCGCCGGTCCCACTCCGCCGGCGACGCCGCAATAGGAGTTTCATAGAGGGGACGTGTCATGGCCGAGATGTTTTCGACGTTAGGCACCTGGAACTGGCTGATCTTCGGCTTCATTCTGATGGCGCTCGAGCTGCTCGCGCCGGGTGTTTTCCTGTTCTGGTTCGGGCTCGCCGCGCTGCTGGTTGGTCTCGTATCCTTCGTGCTGCATCCATCCTGGCAGGCGCAGTTGCTGATGTTCGCGGTGTTCGCGGTCGCGGCCGTGCCGCTGTGGCGGCGCTTGTTGCGCAACAACGGGGGAGCGAGCAAGAGCAACCCCTATCTCAACCGCCGCGCCGCAGCACTCATCGGTCGCGTATTCACGCTGGAGAAGCCGATCATCGACGGCTTCGGCACCGTGCGGGTCGACGACACCATCTGGCGCGTCGCCGGCCCCGACACGCCGGCAGGAAGCCGGGTGAAAGTGGTGCAGGCAGACGGCGCCAATCTCACGGTGGCGGTGGCTTGATCGTCTTTACGAGACCACTCCCGTCATTGCGAGCGTAGCGAAGCAATCCAGAAATGTGTCCGCGTAGACAGTCTGGATTGCTTCGTCGCTACGCTCCTCGCAATGACGAGCAGGGGTTACCGCCCGCTCCATGTCTCCGCGAAATGGTGCAGCGGCATGAATTTCTCGCTGAGCTCGCGGCCGAGTGCGGTCAGGGCATAGCCGGCATCGCCCAGCTCGATGAAGTCGGCCTCGCGCAATTCCTTGAGCCGCTCGTTCAACACGGTCGGCGAGGCCTCGTCGCACGCCGTGCGCAGGGCTCGCGAAGTCAGTGACCCGTTGCGCAGCTCCCACAGGATCCGAAGGGCCCAGCGCCGGCCCAAGAGATCGAGCAGCATCATGATCGGCCGCCCGGTGCGGGAGCCGCGGACGCGGCGTTTTGTGGACGGTTTGACTGGATTGGGCATGGCTCTCTCTTGCGTATCGCTACGGAATATGTAGCAGTGTGCTACTGATAATGTAGCACGAGAGTTCAACATGTCACGCATCGCCCCGCTTCATCAGCCTTATGCCCCTGAAATTCAGGAGCAGTTCGACCGCATCATGCGCGGCGCGCCGCCGCTGATGCTGTTCCGCGTCATGGCCGGGCATACCCGCGCCTGGGACAAATTCCTCGCCTCTAGCCTGCTCGATCGCGGGCCGCTGCCGTTGCGGGAGCGCGAGATCGTGATCGACCGCACCTGCGCGCTGAACGCCTGCGAGTATGAATGGGGCGTGCATGTCGCGATCTTTGCGGGCGCCGCTGAGCTTAGCGGCGAGCAGGTCCGCGCCACGGTAAGGGGTGAGGCCGATGCGTCATGCTGGCCGGCCGCAGAGCAGGCGCTGATCGCGGCGGTCGATGCGCTGCATTACCGCGCGACGCTCAGCGATGCTGAATTTGCGGCCCTGTCGGCGCATTACGATGACGACCAGATTCTGGAGATCATCATGCTCTGCGGCGTCTACCGCACGGTGTCGTATCTGGCGAATGGGCTGGCGCTGCCGCTGGAGGAGAACGCGGCGCGGTTTCCGGAATGACGCTTTGCGCTAAGCCACCCCCGCCCGCAGCAGATCGTGCAGGTGGATGATCCCGACCGGCTTGTTCGCTTCGGTCACGATCAGCGTCGTGATCTTCACCGAATTGAGCAGCTCCAGCGCTTCGCTGGCGAGCGAGTCGCGGTCGATCACCTTGGGATTGCGGGTCATGATGTCGTCGACCATGAGCTCCGTCAGGTCGGGCCGCATCTGGCGGCGCAGATCGCCGTCGGTGATGATGCCCACCATGTGACCATTGGCATCGACAATGGCGACGCAGCCAAAGCCCTTGGCCGACATCTCCTTCAGCGCGTCCGCCATCCTGGTGCCGACCGGCTTTTGCGGCACGGCGTCGCCCGTGTGCATCAGATCGGACGTGTGCTTGAGCATTGCGCCCAGTTTGCCGCCCGGATGGAATTTCGCGAATTCGAGTGCCGTAAAGCCGCGGCTCTCCAAGAGCGCAATCGCGAGCGCATCGCCGATCGCGGCCTGCATCAAGGTCGAGGTGGTTGGCGCGAGATTATGCGGGCAGGCCTCGCGCACTTTCGGCAGCTCCAGCACGATCCGGGCCGCTGCGCCCAGCGAAGACTCCGCATTCGACGTCACCGCGATCATCGGGATCGCAAAGCGCGCCGAGTAATTGACGAGGTTCTTCATCTCCGGCTGCTCGCCGGACCAGGACAGCGCAATGATCACGTCGTCCGGCGTGATCATGCCGAGATCGCCATGGCTCGCTTCCGCCGCATGAACGAAGAACGCGGGCGTGCCAGTGGAGGCCAGCGTCGCCGCGACCTTGCGCGCGACATGGCCCGATTTGCCGAGGCCCGTGACGATGACGCGGCCCTTGGCCTGGCGGATCAGGTCGACGGTCGCAGCAAACGCCACGCCCAGCGAGCCCTGCAGGCTAGTCGCGATCGCGGCAATGCCGCTGGTGCCGACCTCGAGCGTGCGCAGCGCCGATTGAACGGCCGATTTCGCGTGGTCGGTGCCGGATGAGGGGCTCATCAGCGGTTGTTGGCTTGCCATCCATGTTTCCCTGAGGAGGGGACCTACCCCGGTCCGCCTCTTAGCACGGCCCGCGGGGTGAGGCGACGCGGGAAGCGGCCGTTCTCAACGGGTCATTAACCATAATCGTTCTAACTCCATTAACGACTTTTTTCCGTTCGCGCGCTTTTTGGGGTGGGTGGGAAATTGCCGTCTAAGTGCATGAATTTGTTGGGGTAGTTCCATCGTGGCGGCGAGGCCAGCAAGCGGCCGAAAATGGCGCGCGTTTATCTCACGCGCGGCTTCCGCTTGCCTTGTCCTGGTCGCGCTCGATGAAACTGCGGCCCGGGCGCAATCGGTCACGCCGGACCTGTTCAATCCCCGCCGCACCACCCAGGTGGCGCCGGACAATCTGGCGATCCGCCAGATCTCAGGCAGCCCGAGCGCCGCCGTGCTCGATCCCAACGGCACGCTCGATCCGAATGCCGTGTTCGACCCCAACAACGATCCGAACAAGCGCAAGGCCAACCAGCCCGCGGAATCGCGGATCGGCAAGGTCCCGGTATACGGCCTCCCGGCTGCCAGCGGCGCCGCCGATTCCGGCTACGACTCGCAAAACCGCAATCGCAAGCCGCCGAAATATTATCCGGCCCAGGCCCGGCCCAAACCGCCGCAGGGTCCGGGCACGCCGCCGCCGCAACCGCCGCCGGTAAGCCTGTCCGGCCAATTGCGCCTCTCCATCCCGCCGTCGGAGACCGCCAACAAGCAGCCGCTGCCGCCGGCGATGGCCGACGCCGTGCCGGGCCAGCCGCAGCGCCGGCGCCTGAAGATCGACGACGATCCGTTCGGCGCGGTCGGCGATTACGCCGGCAGCTTCCTGATCAAGTCGGCGGTCGAAGTTTCCGGCGGCTACGACACCAATCCCGGCCGCACCTTCGAGCCGCACGGCCTGCCGTCCTGGGTCGTCGCGCCCGAATTTCTGGCGGTCTCCGACTGGGAGCGCCACGCGCTGGTCGCGGACCTGCGCGGGTCCTTCACCGGCTATGGCGGCTCGCTGCCGCCCATTATCGACGGCCAGATCAATTCGGCGCCGCTCAATGTCGACCGTCCCGATTTCACCGGCCATGTCGACGGCAGGCTCGACGTTACCGAGGACTTCGATCTGACCGCGCAGACGCGCTTAAGGGTTACGACCGACAATCCCGGCAGCCCGAACATCCAGGCGGGCCTTGTCGGCTATCCGATCTATGCCACCTTCGGCGGCACCTTCGGATTCGACCAGCGCTTCAATCGGCTGCAGATTTCCGCCGGCGGGACCTTCGACCGCACCGTCTATGAGGACTCGACGCTGACCGATGGTGAGCATTCCTCGAACGACGACCGCGATTACAATCAGTATGGCGGCATCAGTCGCGTCTCCTATGAGCTGAAGCCGGGCCTGAAGCCGTTCGTCGAGGTCGAGGGCGACGATCGCGTGCACGACCTGCAGTTCGACCGCTCCGGCTTCGAGCGTGACTCCACCGGCGGCTATGCCAAGGCCGGCACGTCCTTCGAGTTCTCGCGCCTGCTTACCGGCGAGGTCGCGGTCGGCTGGACTGAGCGCACTTACGTCGATCCCAGGCTCGACCGGCTGCAGGGCCTGCTTACGTCGGGTTCGCTGATCTGGACAGTCACGCCGCTCACCACCGCCAAGTTCGCGGCCGATACCCAGATCGCGGAAACAACGCTTCCCGGCTCGCCTGGCGTGCTGGTGCATACCTATGCGTTCGAGGTCGATCACGATTTCCGCCGCTGGCTGACGGGCATCGGCAAGTTCACCTACGGCACCTACGACTATGAGGAAAATATACGCAAGGACAAGACCTACTCAATCGAAGGCGATCTCATCTACAAGATGACGCGCAACCTCTGGATCAAGGGCTCGCTGCGCCACGACATCCTCGACTCCAACGTGCCGCTCGCGGGCTCGAACGCGACGGTGGTGATGCTGGGCGTGCGGCTGCAGAACTAGTGCTGCCAGTCGATTGCGACGGAATACTCAGCAAGATTACATTCGTAATCGTTGGCTTCCGTCGTGAAATCCTGCTGACACAGGCTCACTCTATCAGCGCTCCTCCACTTTGAGGCCGACACCGGTTGCGGCTTTTGCAGGAGGCAGTTCATGCGCATTTCCGACATCGAGCTTTATCACTATCCCGCGACGCGCAGCTCGCGGGTCAAATGGCTGCTGCATGAACTGGTCGGTGACGAGTTCAGGGTCAACCGCCTCGATCTCTACGGTCTGGACGCCTACAGCCCGGATTATCTGCGGCTCAATCCCAATCATAACGTTCCCTTGATCCGGTTCAGGATGGGCGGTGAGGTCGTCACTGCGCTGGAAAGCGGCGCCATCCTCACGCTCCTTGCGGACGCGTTTCCGGAACGGCAATTGGCGCCGAAGCCGGCACGGCTGTCGGCCGAACGTGCCGACTATCTGCAGATGCTTTATTTTGGCGCCGCGGCGATAGACATGATGCTGTGGCGGATTCGCATTCACGAACACGTGCTGTCGGATATGCAAAGGGACCTTCGAACGATCGAACGCTATCGGAAGAAATTCATGACGGAGGTCGAGCCCCAGCTGGCCGCACGGCTTGATCGGGGCGGCTTCATCTGCGGACCCGCCTTCTCGGCGGCGGACTGCATGATCGGCCATGGCGTGATGTGGGCCAAAGCGTACGGCTTGTGCGTCGGCGAGGTGTTCGATCGGTACGTCGGCCGGCTCGCCGCGCAAGAGTCCTTTGCCAAGGCGTTCGCCGATCGTGACGAGATCATCCTGCAGGTACCGCCGGATGCGCCGGTGCTTGGCGTGTTCACGGGGTGATGCCGGCGGAGTACTTATTCGATTGTCAAACAGCCAAGAAGATACGATCCCGCGTTCCCGCGGCGCGATAGCGCCCGGGTCTTGCAAAAGTCGCGTCCTCGAAGAAAAGAGGGCGCAGGGAATGCCGGATGCTGGCCGCACCCATGGCCCGCCTGCAACAAAAAAAGCAGGCGGCAGTCACCACAGGTTAGGCCGGGACAACCGGCATTCCCTGCGCAATGGTTTTAACGGCTGCTTCGCGCTCTCCCTGGTGTGCCGGGCTTGTTAGCCACCATCGCTTTGCAGATCATCACCGCAAAGCTTGATTCCAGCGTCGGGGAATCAGGACCACACGACTTGGCCGTCCGCGACACATTGCACGTCCTGCAACATGATCGCGTCCACCGCATCCCGCGCCCAACACCCGTGACGATCGCGTAGCGCCCCTTGTGTCCAACAAATCTGACAGAATAAGCGAACGGGCGGTTGATCAGAACCGCCCGTTGCTGGAACTGAGCCCGTAGCGCCCCAAAGCGGCAGAGCCTGTGCAAGAGCGAGGGACAGCTCCGGTGTCTTCCTCAACCCGAACAGTTGCAAGGGCCTTTGAGCCCGTACCGAGCAAGGAAGGGAGTGGATGATGGCACAGAATGATCTCGTTGTCGTCGGCATCGATGTTGCCAAGGAGAAGGTAGATGTGTGCGTGCGCGCATTCGCATCGCGGCAGACGTTCCCGAGCACCGCACCAGGCCGCCGCAAGCTGGTTGGTTGGCTTCGCAAGCACAACGTGAACAAGGCTGTGATGGAGGCGAGTGGTGGCTATGAGCGGGATTGGAACAAGGCGCTGCGCCAAGCCGGCATCGAGGTGCGGATCGTCGACCCAAAGCGGGTCCGTAGCTTCGCCCTATCGGCCGGGCGGCTGGCCAAGAACGATGCGATCGACGCGGAGATGATCGCCTGGTTTGCCGAGACATTTAGCGAGGCGCCGAGCCAAACCCATGATCCCGCGCACGAGGAGTTGCTCGCGCTGGTAAAAGCACGCATAGCTCTGGTTGAGCTTAAGACGCGTTTGCAAAACCAGAACGAACATGCGGCATCGGGACCGGTTCAGAAAGCGCATGCCCGCATCTTGAAGAGCTTGGCCGCCGAAATTGCCAAGCTCGAGGCCGCAATCTCCGCCAAGGTCAAGGCTACACAAGATTTTACCGAGCGCGCCGAGATCATCGAGAGTGTGCCGGGCTTCGCCGAAACGACATCCGCGACCCTCCTTGCGGGGATGCCGGAGCTCGGGCAGGTCAGTGATGAGATCGCTGCTGCCTTGATCGGCGTTGCTCCTTTTGACGACGATAGCGGCAAGCGGCACGGCGAGCGCCACATCAAGGGAGGTCGCCGCTGGGTCAGAAACGCCATCTACATGCCTTGCCTTGGCGCCGCCACGCAGAACAACCCCGTGCTAAAAGCCTTCTATCAACGCCTGATTGCCAAGGGAAAAGAACCAAAGGTTGCGCTCACTGCCTGCATGCGCAAGCTGATTGTCATCCTCAACACGATGATCGCACGACGGCAGAAGTGGAATCCCACCCGCTACGCAGTGGCCTAACGAGCACGCCGCGCTCGGTCCTCGACCGAGCGCATGCAAAGCCTAAAGACCGGCGAGCGGGCGGGGTCAAGGCCGCCAGCCGCCGAAGGCGGTGGCGCGCAGCGCCAGCCTTGAGGCCGGCCGTTCGCCGCGTCTACTTCAGCACAGTTGCTCTTGTGGGTGCGGGATGGCCCGAACTGAAGCCACTGATTTGCCCGACGGTGCAAGCGCGCCTCCCTGCGACAGATTAACACGACGGGCAAATTGTGCATAACAGGTCTCCCAATTTCTGGGAGCCACGCAAGCCGCGTTGCTGTCGGATTGACTTTGCAAAAAGCGGTACTGGCCTATTTCCGACCGCAGTGGCCTGGTTTGAAAGCCGCAGTGCCCTATTTTGGATAGGCACGGTTTGGTCTGGACTCGGTATGCGTGTAAGGTCACGCTGGAACATCACCGCCCTAGCGTAGCCACACTCAGGAATGATTGCCGTGCGTGCACTATCTCCCTCAACCATTCGACCTCCCCTGGCACGATACAGCCACGGGATCGCCGTGCCGGGCGGCTACCGGCTGGTGATCACAGCCGGGCAACTCGGCATTGGTCTTGACGAAAGCATCCCCGCGGACAGCGAAGGACAGGCCAATATCTGCTTCGCAAACATTGCAGCGATTCTGGCCGAAGACAGAATGACGATGGCGGACATCATCCGCCTCAGCGTTTACGTAACGGCCCGTGAGCACATGGATGGCTACAGGCGGGCGCGCGACCGGCATTTCCCCGGAACGCCGCCAACGACCACGCTGATAATGGTTGCCGGCTTGGTGCGGCCAGAATTTTTGATTGAGATCGAAGCCATTGCGGCTGCGGCTCCCTGAGGCCTCCCGGCGTCTGACAGCAGGCGCCTCTAACTGACGCCATAGGCCGCCTGCTCGGTGGAACTATGGGTTCACAACCAAATCTGCCGTGACGAGTATTCTCAAGCGCGAGAAGAAATTGTGCCCCTGAACAAAACGATCGCTTTGCTGCTTTTGGGCATTGCGGCGCTCGGGACTAACGCAGCGGCCGAGGACCGTTCCATCACGGTTGCCTCGACAACCTCGACCGAACAGTCCGGCCTGTTCGGTTACCTTCTGCCGCGCTTCACGGAGGCGACCGGCATCGCGGTGAAGGTGGTCGCCGTCGGCACCGGACAAGCACTCGACATCGGGCGGCGCGGCGACGCTGATGTCGTGTTCGTGCATGATCGGCCGGCCGAGGACAAGTTCATGTCCGAGGGTCAGGGCGTGAAGCGGTATGACGTGATGTACAATGATTTCGTCATCGTCGGCCCGAAGGCCGATCCCGCGCATATTGCGGGCGACAAGGATGTCGCCGATGCCTTGCGCAAGATCGCCGCGGCAAAGTCTCCCTTCATCTCGCGCGGCGATCGCTCCGGCACGTACGAAGCCGAGTTGCGGCTATGGAAGGTTGCCGGCATCGATATCGCCGGCGCCAAGGGCGACTGGTATCGCGAGATCGGGCAAGGCATGGGACCCGCGCTCAACATGGCGTCATCGTCGAACGCCTATCTGCTGTCGGACCGCGGCACCTGGTTGTCATTCAAGAACCGGGGCGATCTTGCCATCCTGACCGAAGGCGACAAGCGGTTGTTCAACCAGTATGGCGTGATGCTGGTGAATCCGGACAAGCATCCGACCGTGAAGACGAAGGACGGTCAGGCCTTCGTCGACTGGCTCATCTCGGACAAGGGGCAGGAGATCATCGCGAGCTACAAGGTCGGCGGCGAGCAGCTATTTTTCCCCGATGCGTTCCACTAGAAGAAACGCCACCGTTGAGACCGCCACGCTCAAGGCAAGCAGGATCAATCCGAGCCCGAGCGCCAGCGGTAGGTCGCCCTTGCTGGTTTCGAGCGCGATTGCGGTCGTCATCGTGCGGGTGTAGTCGCGGATATTGCCGCCCACGATGATAATGGCGCCGACCTCGGCTATGGCGCGGCCGAACGCAGCAAGAAACGCGGTCAACAGCGACGATCGGCCAAGCGCGAACAACAGGCCAATGCTGCGCAAATTCGAGAGCCCGTCGGTGCGGGCAAGATCGGCATATTCGCTCCACAACAACGAGGCCGGGCGGTGAACCAGCGCCACGACGATCGGCGTCGCCAGTAGCGTTTGCGCAATGACCATGGCCGATGGCGTGAACAACAGACCGGCTGCGCCGAGTGGACCGGAACGCGACAGCAGGAGATAGAGTGCGAGACCGACTACGACCGGCGGCAGGCCGAGCAGAGCGTTCGTCAGCACGATCACCGCATGTCGGCCGGGAAACCGGATGATCGCAAGCCACGCACCAAACGGCGCGCCAATCACGAGCGCAAAGAGGCTTGCGGACAGGCTGACGCGCAAGGACAAACCGACGATGCCGAGCAATTCGGAATCGAGGCTGCCGATCAGCCCGAGCGCGGCGCCGACGGATCGCGCAAAATCGTTCATCCCCGCCTGCGCTGCAAGGCCCGGCTAAAAGCCTCGGAGTCCGTGAAGACGGCATCGCCTGCAAACTTCAGAGACTCAATGGAGCGCTGCGCGGCTTCCGCGTGCCCGCTGCCGCAGGCATCCTCGATGATCACGGGGACGATGCCGAGATCGGCGGCGTGTCGTGCCGTCGGCTCGATGCCAATCTCCATGGCGACGCCGACCAGCGCCACCGCGGTGATGCCACAGTCGCGCAGCGCGATCGATAGCGGCGTTCCCTCCAGCGCGGACATGGTGATTTTGTCGAAGATCGCCTCGCTCGGGCGCGGCGCCAGTTCCGGCGTGATCGCAAAGCCGGGCGAATCGCGCAGGAACCACGGATTGACCTTCTCGGGATCATCGGTGCGCTGCCAGGCCATTGCCATGCGGTAGCTGAACGCGCCCATCAATTCCCTCGGCAGCGACATGTGCCGCATGAAGAAAGTGCGGACCCCTGCCCCGCGCGCCGCATCGAGCACACGCGCGACCTTTGCCACGATCGCCTCGGGATTCCTGATCTGCGTCAGAATGCCGATCTGCATATCGTAGACCACCAGCGCGAGCCGCTCCGGATCGCAGATATCTTCCAGGGTCTGGGGGATGTCGAGGCCGTGGACACGTTTCATGTTGGGGAACCTGCAAGCTGAGGGGCACGAGATGCAGCGGCCCGGCCGCGTTCCGTAAGCACGCGCCGGGCCTAGCCGGGACGAGGTCAAGGCTGCTGATCAGTCGTTCGACCGGTGCAGAGCTTAGGCCAAGAGA